>Ga0066648_10000594_pt1 | contig 23788 bp, 18 predicted proteins | sample CryGeyCG12114_NA_FD_59537 | JGI IMG/M metagenome (GOLD analysis project Ga0066648, IMG submission 59537) | Groundwater microbial communities from aquifer - Crystal Geyser CG19_WC_8/21/14_NA | ecosystem: Environmental > Aquatic > Deep subsurface > Groundwater | place: USA: Utah: Grand County... | reverse complement strand
GGCTTGACGATGGGTGATCGAACGGGAACCCGTATATTCCTTACTCTATGATCGATTGCGAAAGAGAAATGTAACAACATGTAATATGTATGTTCAGAATTGGCCACCCGCGCTGGTGGTGGCCCGAGATGCGTCTGCCTGTTAGCCTGAGGCCCCATACCTGAAAATGACGTAATATCGAGCCGTGCCTGCACTCCTCCGCCAGATTCAACGCTAGTGGGTAATCTGCGGGCAAATAACCCCTCGTAGTGTGATATGGCGGCGCACCCTTGTTACTCGTGCTTCGAGAGATGAATCGAAAGAGTACGCGCCCACAATCAAAAAACCTGCAGTTTCCACTTGCCGTCTAGTCGTCGTATAAATTGCAAACTCGACCTGACTATATAGTCGCATTCACCCTTCAGTAGAGGCACGTACAGGGACGATCAAGAACCAGTGCATTGCGACCAGCGCAGAAGGAGCCATAACAACCACTTACTCGAAGATTCGTAGGCGCTATGGCTTCCGAGAAGATCTTACCGAAGCAAGGGCAAAAGAATATTCTCATCACCTCTGCCCTGCCATATGTGAACAACACGCCTCATCTCGGTAACATAGTGGGCAGTGTGCTGAGCGCGGATGTGTTTTCAAGATATAACAAAGCACGAGGCAGGCCAACACTATACGTCTGCGGTACGGACGAGTACGGCACTGCCACAGAGACACAGGCATTGAAAGAAGGCGTCACGCCAGAAGAGCTATGTTCCAAGTACAACAGAATCCATGCCGAAGTGTATGACTGGTTCGAAATCGGCTTCGACATCTTCGGCCGCACCCCGACGAAACAACACAAGGACATCTCGCAGAAGATCTTTCTACAACTCCACGAGAAGGGTCTCCTTGCAGAGCACACAAATAAGCAGCCATTCTGCGAAAAGCACAACAAATTTCTTGCCGACAGGTTCATAGAAGGAGAATGCTATCACTGCGGTTATGATGATGCGCGCGGAGATCAGTGTGACAAGTGCGGAAACCTGATTGACGCAGTGAAGCTCATCAAACCACGCTGCAAGGTGGACGGTGCAACACCAGTGGTGAAAGAGACCAAACATATATATCTGCGATTGGATGAGCTACAACCAAGGATTGAGGCATGGGCAAAGGACTCGATGCAGAAAGGAGCTTGGTCAGATAATGCAAAGGCCATCACTCAGGACTGGCTCAGCAAAGGTCTGCAAGAGCGAGGTATTACACGAGATCTGCAATGGGGTGTCCCCGTACCACTACCTGGCTTCGACAATAAAGTCTTCTACGTGTGGTTTGAGGCCTGCATCGGCTATCCTTCCATTACCGCAAACTACACCGATGAGTGGGAGAAGTGGTGGATGGACCCTGAGAACGTCAAGTTATACCAATTCCTAGGCAAAGACAATGTCCCCTTCCATTCGGTCATCTTCCCTGGCTGCCAGATGGGCACTGGGGACACCTGGACCAAGCTTCACCATCTGTCCGCCACAGAGTACCTAAACTACGAGAACGGCAAGTTCAGTAAGAGTCGGGGTATCGGCGTGTTTGGCAACAATGCTAAGGAGACGGGAGTTCCACCAGATGTCTGGAGATATTACCTGCTAAAGAACCGACCCGAATCCAGCGACACCCAATTCGAGTGGCAGTCGTTTATTGACGGTAACAACTCGGAACTACTCAACAACCTTGGTAACTTCGTCAACCGAATGATCAAGCTGATCAACGCAAAGTTTGATGGCACCATTCCGGAGTTTGACGCCAACAATCTACCCGAGTCCTTCGAACCGCATCTCAGCGACATCACGAAAGCGCTGAAGGACTACCTTCAGGAGATGGAAGCAGTTCATTTAAGGTCTGGGCTCAGTGAGGCTATGAGATTGTCTTCGGCGGGCAATGGCCTGATTCAGGCTTTCAGACTTGACAATGCTCTGATCGCCAATGACCCGACGCTCGCCGCAGCAGTCGTCGGCACGGCCATCAATCTCATCTACCTCACCTCAGCCATTTTTGAACCATATCTTCCAGCAACGTGCAAATCGATACGAGAACAAGTGAATGCTGGCTTCTTGCAGATACCGTCCGAAACAGATATTGAGAATGGCTGGCGACCAACGTACATCAAGCCAGGTCACAAAGTCGGAAAACCTGCCTACTTGTTCAGCAGGATCGAGCCCAAGAAGGCGGAAGAATGGCGGGAGTACTTTGGTGGAAACCAGGAAGAGCGGGAAAAGAAGAGGAAGGCGGAAGCAGAGGTGGCCGCGAAGAAAGCAGCTCAGAAGGAGAAGGCCAAAGCCAAGAAGGCTCAGAAAAAGGCAGGCGGGGCAGGCGGAGTGGAAGACAGTGCCAAGGGCGGGAAGCAAGGCATGGAAGCTGCTAACGCCGCTACGCAGAATGGTGAAGATGCCGGCGTCACGGGTGTGGTTGATGGGGTTGCTCAAGTTACGATACCCACTTCTTGAGGGTGTTGGACCAGTTCGAGATGACATTCTATAGAGACCCTAGCAAGTGAATGGAAGACTGTGAGGGTGTTCAAACCTAGATTCAGGAACACATTGCTGCCTGATATACCCTTAGTAAACGGCAAAGCCCTGCAAATCCCAGCCAGGCAGCCGCGTGGACATCGGTAATACCCATCGCATCACGGCGCGTCCAAAGAACTTTAGAGAGGGTGAGCTTGCACTTGAGAGCCGCTGCCTGTCAGTCCATCGAACGAGATATAAAGCATCCATGCGCTTACAAAGTATCTGTGCCAGCTTCACTTCCTCTCGTAACGACCTAACGAATCCTTCTTCGCACTGAGCGCTAGGCGCAGAACCAACATGTCAGGACTTTTCGGTAGCGGGAGCACCGCAGCAGCCTCATCCAGCACATCCGGCGACCTCTCCAAAGACATTGCACTGAGTGCGCAACCAGAAGACACGGTATCGGATCTGTCGTTCTCTCCCACAGGCGACTTCCTCGCAGTCGCGTCATGGGACAAGAAAGTTCGAATCTACGAAGTAAACGAGCAGGGCAGGAGCGAAGGGAAGGCAGCTATAGATTTCGAAGCTCCAGCGTTGGCTTGCGCTTGGTCAGAAGTGAGTTCTGCTCTCAGCTGCATACCCTAACCTTACTAACAAGACTCAGGATGGCACCAAAGTCGTTGGGGTTGGCGCAGACAAGCACTTCAGAATGCTCGATCTCCAGTCAGGAAACATGACGCCGCAATCTTTACTAGCTCACGAGCAGCCCGTTCGATGCTGCAAGTTCACCACCGTTCAGGGCAATCCATATCTCATCACCGGTAGCTGGGATCGCAAGGTCAAATACTGGGACTTCAGATCGCAGAATCCAGTCGCAACAATCGACTGCCAGGACAGAGTCTACACCATGGACGTCAAGAACAAACTCCTTGTCATCGGCACAGCAGACCGCTACATCAATATTGTCGACCTTAACTCCCCCGACAAGTTCTACAAGACCATGCAATCACCGCTCAAATACCAAACGAGAGTCGTCTCCTGCTTCAAGGATGCAAACGGTTTCGCCGTCGGAAGCATCGAAGGACGCTGCGCCATTCAGTACGTCGAAGAGAAGGATGCAAGCAACAATTTCAGTTTCAAGTGCCACCGAGACACTCCACCCAACCAGAAGGATGTCAGCAATGTCTACAGTGTTAATGCAATCTCCTTCCATCCCGAACACGGCACTTTCTCCACGGCAGGCAGTGACGGGACCTTTCATTTCTGGGACGGCAACGCCAAGCACAGACTGAAGGGATATCCAAGCACAGGCGCGCCCATCACGTCTACGGCGTTCAATCGGCAGGGCAGTATCTTCGCGTACGCATGTGGATATGATTGGAGCCAAGGCTTTCAGAAAAACACGCCACAGAACACGACCAAAGTCATGCTGCACGGCGTCAACCAGGACGAGGTCAAGCCGAGACCGAAGACCACGAGGAGGTAGACGGTAGATGTTTCACATCCAGTGACCTAAGGCATAGCTCGGGAGCCTCGACAAGGAGTACCGAGATGACCTGGAGGAAGGAGTCACTCGACAGGAGTCAACGGAGAGGCGTTGCAGAGCACGAATGGAGCACCACAATCATATTCCCTTGTTCCACCCAACAAGGAAGGCACGACGGGACGTGCCACAATCTCATACCCGGGGAACTCCCTTCGAATTACATAGAAGCACGAATGAGAAATACTGCTTCGCTGTTGGTGTATGGGAGCTTCAACAGCCATCTGCTGACAGAAAGGCTGTTTTGCAGGGAGCTTATAGAATGCGACAAGGCACGCAGAGAAGGACGGCCATGTTATCAGAAACTGAGTCGACGGATTCAAGATGCAGTGATGATGGTGGGTAAACAGATAGCCTAGCAAACCGAAGATCCGAGAATGCAGATGTCACATTTGGGTGGTAATAGTTTTCGTCTTTAGAAAACCCTCAAGCTACGTCGGTAGCTCTGGCGCTCTAACGCTCTACTAACACACACCCCCCGAACCGTGTCAGTGGAGCCACAGTGATAGCCGCACTCAACACGGCATAACCCAGGGCCGTCTACCGTCTACTCTGAGCTCGCTCATCTCTTCTCCCCCTCCTCTCACTCACTCACCCCCCATACCCTTCTCGCTCTCTATGCCCGCCCCCTCCATCTTGTCCAAGACCTCCCTCCCCCTCCGCCCATAATACCCGTGTTCCACGCCGTCGGCGGCCGTGAACCCGACGTGTGGCGGCGCCAGCACCCTGAACTTAAGGTGGGTGTGCGCGTCGTGCGACACGCAGACGGCGATGTGCTTTCTGGTGACTTCTTGGATCAGGGCATCGAGGGTTGAGGTCAGGGTGGGTGGTTTTTCGCCGGTGGTGCCGGTGCCGAAGGGGGTGGGGGTTGATCGGGGGAGGGGATGAGGTTTGTTCGGAGGTAGAGGTAGAGGGTGGAGGGGTGGAGGTGTCCCTCGGCGCTGGATTCTGGAGCATCGTCGATGGATGATCGAATGGGCTTGTCGGTGCGAAGATCTTTGACGTCTTGTATGTATAGACTAGGCTGCTGCCAAGTCGATCGAAGGTTGTGAATGTAGAATAGTTGGTCTGGGAGGGAACCGACGGCCAAGAAGAGACAAAAGCGTGCTTTTATGCTCTGCTGGGTTCATCGCATCACCGCTGGGTTTGGGCGGTGCTACGTTGCCTTGTCACAGTGCATTGGACCCCACAGAGAAGGTCAAAGGTAAGCACCACGTTGGCCGGGGCGAACATTGGCTGCTGTGTTCATGACCAAGAAGAGTACAAAGGATCCATGCAGCTCTATACCACCACGTTAGCATTCGATTGCGCGCAACAGTAGTGGACGCTTGTGGCTAGTTTTCATGGATCAGATAGGTGAGAAGATTGTTTGGCTGGTTTCTGAAGACTTGCGTGTCCATCTGGCACAAGCACAGGGATGGGAATGTACCTGGCTTCGTACGCAGCTTAACACATTCATATGGCCCCAGCTGAATCGTCATGCTGGGCAGAGGGGGTGAGACGGAAGAAGACCAATATACTAACATTGAAGGTATTTCAGCGCTCAGGCATGACGCCTCGCCGCCTTTGCCTCATGTCTGTGACGCGCCGTCTCTCCTCGTCAAACTGCCTCAACAAAGCGCCTTGCTCTTCCCTCCTCTTCTCCCTCATCTGCCACCTGTAGAAGTTCTGCAAGCCTGCCTTGTCCAGCTTCTCTTTGGCCTTGGCCTTGATGGCTTCGGCCTCGTCAGATTTGACTACACCCCTGCTGCCTCTGGTCACGGTGATGAAACCATCCTCGTCTGGCTCGGCGCGACGCTTAGCGGATTCGCGGGCGCGTGCGGCTTCGAGGTCGGAGTAAGTGGACATGAAGTCGTTTGCTAGGGCCAGCAGGTCAGCACGTGGGGGAAAGGTGAGTTGGCGGTGTGCTTGGTAGCGCGTCGCCCCGACAGAGGGCAATTTGTCTGCAGCAAGACCGGCTGACCAGACCAAGGGTTTGGAGGACTTTGCGGCTTTGCGACAGGCGCGGAGAGATTGGTCGCGAGAGGTGCGGTCGAGGAAGACGACTATTGCAGTGGAGCCTGTCCCATGCAATGCCGAGGGATATGCGGAAGGCAGGCTGTATGAGGACAGTTTCGTATCTATTTCGGCAGGGGTAGTCTGGGCTGGTCGTTTCCGCTTGCCCAGTGTTGAGGGTGGTTCCTTGACTGCGGGCTCTGAGGTCGCAATGAGGGCGGACGAGGATGCTGACACTCGGCCATCTCGAGCTGCGAAGTGAACATGCTGGACGTGGCCACCCGACAGCTGGGTCGCGAACAGGTGGCGTAGTTGAGCCTCGGTGGTGGTGACTGGGATGTTCACGAGGAACAGCGATCGTGGAGTGTCTTGGTCGGGCACATCAGGCTCAGAGACCTTGATGTAGATATAATGCTTCACATCCTTGCCAAGCGCTTTGCACTGTAGGGTCACGGGCAGTGCGACGTAGTCTTTGACCTCATGGGGGACTTTCTCTTTCGACATGGTGAAGGAGAATAATTGTTGCAAGGTCGCGGAGAAAGATTTCGAGACTCGCCAGGTATAGTGCGGAATTAATGGTGAGCGGGACGGAGATAAAAAGTGTCGATTCGGAAGGTGCAGTCGATCATCTGAGAACAGAGGTGGGTGTTGCTCTTTCCTCTTTCCTGTTCGCTCCTTCCATCAAGCCAGTCCACCTCTCGCCTGTACCACCACCACCACCACCATGTCCAAGTCGGCAGTCGAGTCGCTTTGCCTCCGCGCACTGCGAGCACCGCGCTCTCGGCGAGCTAGCTCGACGAACAACGTCCTTCCTCTCCCCCAACAACGATGCATCTCCCAGTCTCGGTCGGCTCTGGCCACTGCCCTGCCCATCACAGCAGCCGGCCCTCCCCCAGGCCCTCCTGAACCAGCAACGTCGCACTACGGCAGCCGAGTAGATCAGATGCGCAAGAAGGCAGCCCAGATCCAGCAAGCTAAAGAGATCCGCGCCTCCCAACAACCGGGCAACAAGGCATCGCCACTACGCAAACGCTTCTGGAAAGACGTGCACGTAAAAGAGGCCGACAATGGCTACCACATCATGTTGGATTCGAGGCCAGTCCGCACTCCCTCCAAACAGATCCTGGTCGTTCCAAAGTCCAAGGCTCCTCTCGCTCACGCCATAGCCATCGAGTGGGATCTTCTCACCAGCGCTCAGCAGGCTTTGAAGAATCACAGGATCCCCATGACGAGCATCGTGTCGCGCGCTCAGGATATCATCGAAACCGAAGCAACGGGCGACACCAAGATTAGGCAGGAAATCCTGAGAGCATTGATGAGATACCTATCTACCGACACCTTGCTTTGCTGGGCACCTCACTCAACCGACACCAGGCTCGAGATGGAACAAGGCCGAGCACAGCCGGCTCACAATCTACGCGACGTTCAGAAGGAAGCTGCCGAGGCCATTATAAGTTATCTGAACACCACCGTGTGGCCCGGTGTCGACATTGTACCCGTTCTGGATGGAGATACCATCATGCCTGCCAAGCAGTCCGAAGTCACCAACAGTATTATCAGCGGCTGGATCACTGGTCTACCCGCCTATGAGTTGGCTGCCCTGGAACGAGCTGTCCTGGCGAGCAAAAGCTTGTTGATCGGCACAAGATTGTTGATTGAGTGGAGCGAGGAATTCAGGGACGTCCAGAGAGTGACGGAAAAGAGATTCGGCATTGAGGAGGCTGCCCTAGCTTCCACCATCGAAGTAAGATGGCAGACTGGCATGTGGGGTGAGGTAGAGGACTCTCACGACGTCGACAACGAGGATGTCAGGCGTCAATTGGGTGCTTCCGTGCTCGTGGTTAGTGGCGCGAGGTAGCCTGGCACACAGCCAACATATGTATATCACATGCACGACTAGTAGCACTTGAATGACATCCTCCAACCAAGAGAGACTATAGTCTCTCAGTAGTGTTCACCTGATTCCCAACAGTACCTACGTTCTGTCCATCCGTGTGCGAATTCGCATTAGCCACCCACGCTGCGCACCTGCTCTCACTCCTCCTCCTGATATTCGCAGGCCTGCTCCTAGCCCTGGTTCTGGTCCTAGTCCTAGTCCTACTCTCGCGCCGCCACCCATCATCAACTCCCCGCCCGCCCCCAACACGACTCCTACTCCTACTCCCCTCCCTCTCTCTTGCCCCATCCCTCCCCCCAAACTCCTCCAACCTCCCCACGCGCCTCCTCCCGTCCTTCAAATCCTGCGCCTCGTCCCACCCCGCGCCCCCCGTCAGCACCTTCTCGCTCCAGATCCCCGGCAACCCGGGGTGGCCGGGCCACTTGCCCTTGCGCACGCGCCGCTTGCGCGTGAAATACACCGTGCTGATGTACAGGCCGTGCACGTGCGACGGCAGCACGGCCAGCAGGAACAGCAGGCTGTTGAGCAGCGTCTCGCGCGACGTGAAGCCCGTTAGCGTGCCGACGGCCAACGGGGGGAAGACGAGGTTGAAGACTAGGATTGTGATGCGCTTGACCAGCGGGATGTGCGGGGACATGTTGCGTGTGGCTGTGGATGGGAAGTGCTGGTGGTAAAGGTGGTGGTGGAGGAGGGTTGGTGTGGTGATGGGCTCGCTTTAACTACTACTTCTGCGTTGGGCGTTCAGTTCGCTTTGCTGTGGATGGTGTGGGACGCATTGGGCTGGGCTGCGCTGCACTGGGCTGGGCCGTGGTGTCTGTTGCCGGGAGGTGAGTGCTTGATCAGCCGTTCGATAGAAGAAGAAGAAGCAGCAGCAACAGCAGTAGCGTGGAGTTTCACTACAGTCTTGATCTGCTGGAGCGGTCTACGAGCGACATCGCGAGACACGCGCGGTGCTGATGAGAGCGCTACACCACCGTAGGTCGGTCCGTCAGCCAGCAAGGTTTTTGGAACCCAAGGGCCACGCCGTCATCGAGCATGAGCCAGCAGGAAGGAGCCGCTGTGGTCCGGCTCGTTCGGGAGTCGACATGGATAAGCCGGCAGCCAAAGCTTAGCTCGGAGCTGCGGTACTGGGACCAGCACAGCACGTGCGACCCGACACTCCGGGTCGGTCGACTACGGAGACGAAGCTTCAAAGGTCGGCGTAATTTACTTGGAACATGTAATAGAGGAATGCAGTGGAAGTCAATGTATATTTCGCTTGCTGTCATATGGGTACTCAAAACCATAGCTGTCGTTGTGGTCATAGGCTTATAGCCGTCCTGTTCTCTACCAGGTAAAACTCTCCTCGTTCATGTCCAACGCACCCAGGCTTATCCTCTCTCTCACGGCTCTTCTCACCTCATCTGCAAAGGCACCAGGCCCACAGACTGAGACAAAACAGGCCCCAACTCGACCTCCTTCACCCGCCGGCTTTCTCAGCACATTGTCCAGCACTTTCCCCGGATTACATCTTTCACCCTTCAGCTCGATGCTTCGACTGGGACTGACATAATCAGCGGGCCCTCTGGCCTTGGTCACAAAGAGGTGCATGCTCAGCACATCGCGTCTGCCAGGCAATTTCAGTATCTCGTCCATCCACGGCGCCACCCAGCTCAAGCTCTCGAGATCACGTACCGACCATGCAAGCACGATCTTCCGTGTCGCAACTGTGCGGTGCTGTGCCGAGGCAAGGAGATGTCTGATCTGCACGAGATGATGCGTTATGCCCGCGCCACCTGCGAACATGACCACCGTGCCGTACGACGCCAGTTTGTCGTGGCCGGCGTACGGTCCCTCGATGAACCCAGACGTGAATATTGTACGTGCTGGTGCTCGAAGTGCAGCGTCGTAAATCCTGCGTGTCATGCCGGTTCGCGCTGCGCAGACAAGCGAGAGCGAGGTTGGCGGCATCTTGCGCTTGGTGAGGTAGGAAGAGTAAGTTGACTGGCGTTCGAGGTAGTTGGGGGATTTCAGCGCGCCACTGTTGAGGGGTGCTTCGACCGCACCGTCTAGAGTCTCCTTGTTCAGCAAGGACGCATTCTCGGAGCTGCCATCACGTTCGAGGAACATGGCGCCTGTAGGTGGCTCGGATTCAGAGTTCGTCCAAGCAACGCTGAATGGGTGAGACATCCACAAAGAGAATTTGGGGAGATAAGCGTAGACGTGAGAGCCGGGTCGAATGAAGGTATGTCGCGGAAGCTGGAAAGTCACCCTGCATGCTTCGCCTGGAAGTGCTTCAATGATGACTTTCGTGGTTTCGCGGCGCTTGTAACCAACATTGAGGTAGAGGATCCAGGTAAGCCGGAGGAGGCGCTCGAAGATCCACGCCATGACCACCATTTGTATGTAAGGAAGTGCAGGGAGACGTTCAACATCAAGGTGCACGTAAGCTCCCCCAATGGCGAAAAAAGCAAGGATCTGATGGCCATGAAGAAAGGTCTCGTAAAAGGCGTGGCGCACCACGGAAAGTGACGTGAAGACTATTGCAATCATCGTGAGGACAGCAACGAGTCCAGCCGTGAGGAAGAGGCTGCTGCTGAAGGATTCGAACGAGGCGTCGATGCCGCGCTTGGCACTATAATTAGCATACCAAGCACATACGTGAGCGACACTTTCCAACACGACGATACGTCCAATCCATCGGTGGAAGAGGTTGAAAGTGTCGAAGCTGATCTTGAGCGTTCGGATGAGAGGATTGTTCCGACCTGCTAGCAGAACAAGTGGTATCATGTTGACGACTGCGAGGACGCCGGTACGACCCCGGAACTCGGCGATCGTTTTGGCCATCTCTTGCTGGCCATATGGAAGCAGCGTGCAATAAATCCAGTTGCTGAGCACATAGAGTATCAACAGCACAGTGTGAGCTCGGCCCGGTAATGTACCATAGTTATGTGCTTTGCCCAGCTGCCATTCTCTGTTGTGTCGCTTTTTGCCCAGAGGCGCGTAGATGATTTCTCTTTTTAGCCAGGGAAGCCACCACACTCGATCATAAGCCCAATAGTTCTGCTCGTCTTTAGTCGTGTGTATGCAGTGGATGTGTCGAATATGTGCCTGGAAAAGGTGCACCAGCCTGATAGCCAGAACTACAAGAGCTACCACAAACATGGAAGCGAGAAGAATCTTGGTGACTTTTTGGTCCATAGCGAGATTGACTCCTGCCAGGCCAGTGGAATAATCAGGCACTGTACCATTCGATGTGCCATTATTAACAGATTGTAATTTTGAATGAGTAGTCGTCAGATTCTCGGTATGAAAAAGCCCTCGTGCCAGCCGAGAGAAGCGTGCGGAACATGCCGTAGGAGTATTGTCTGCCATCTTGTTGCCAGGTAATTTTGTGTTGCAATCTGAAAGCAGCCAGAACAAGCCTTTCCCAGACCGGCTGTGGGGAGGCATCTGTTTTGTGCAAAAGAGGCTGCGAGCTATCTTTGTTGTCGAGAGGACTATGAAGCTTCTTTATCGCGTTCTCGACACAACGCCGAATAAGATGACAGCTTTTGTTTGGCAGGAATAGTACATGCTGTCCTTCTTTGTTATGATGAGTTCGCCGACTTGGTTTGAGACAAAGTCTTTTTTGTCTTCGAGTATACCGTTCAGTATTCTGGGCAACCTATCAAAGGATAACAAGCAAAGCGGTGGACGACATTAAAGTGCTGAAAGGAGAGTTAGAAGTTGGAGAGCACAAATTCCGGCCTATTCAGTAACTAGCTGAATCGGCTGAATAAAGACAGGCGATTAGGAGACAACGTAACGTAAACATCTTGAAGAAAGTGAAGGTACACCAATCTGAGCTGCTGCGGACGTTATTCAGACGAGGGTGTCACTAGCCTCAATGAACAAGCTCCTCGTATCCACAAGTTAGACGAGCCCTACCTGTAGATCACAGCGACCCTGTCGCCCTGCAATTTGAAGTACTGGTTGAGATCGTGCTTGCGCTGGCTATAGTGTCTCGGAGCTCGGGCAACGTACATCGCGACGAGCGCGAAACTCGATTTTGGGCTAGAGTTTGACCGCTGGAGGCCGCTCGACGCGTCGAACAGACACATAACGGCGAAGAAAACTCCGGAAGTCTTCCAAAGAACATTAGGGTCAAGACCGGGAAGCGGAAGCAGGCAGGATGGGAAAATGGAGGGACCAAAAGTCGTATGAACTGGGTGTCGAACAACTTGCGCTGGCCAAGGTCAGAATAATTTGAACCAATCACGGATCGGAAGCTTGCAGATCTGAAACGCGTGTCTCGTCGCGCCCTTCCTGGTGCTTGGTGGGCACCGCCTCAGCCTGGGGACAAGCATAGTACGAAACTGTCCATGCCCCCGGTCGTGGTGTTCATAGCGAGGCAACGGCGATGTCGAGAAAACGATCACAAGATAGCAAATGCTAAGGCTTGCCAGGAATCAAGCATCTTCTACTATCACATTAGGTTGTCGTTGTTAAGAGGGATTGCTGCCTTAACGCGTGGTCGTTGTAGCTTGACCCATCAGCAGATCCATTCTCCATTGTTCTGTTGCATCTCAGCTTCGAGCTCAATGAGTCACAGGAGTAGGAGAACTCAGCTCGCTCTTGCTTTCCATCGTGCCACTTGAACCCTCTTTGGCAGATCAGCCCAACACGTTTCGCTCACTCCGAGAACTGAACGGACGACCTATTGACCCCATCCACCTTCACAATGCAGGTCCCATCCCACTACAAGGAGATCTGCTAGATGTAAAGGTCTGGCCTACCTCAATGCGTTCTTCTGCCGTATGTAGCTTCAACTTAGCTTCCAACAGGCGAGCGAAGTTACTCATAAGGTGACAGTACATATCAGAAGGGCTTAAAACAAGCCACAGCAGGCTTCGAAGAGATCTCGGTCCTTACACCTAGTCTATGAGACCTTCTTAGACAAGCTTCGTGTCGTCAGCGCTATTATTAGTCTTGACGAAATGTACGGCCATCTTAACCTCTGCAAGCACAGAGACGTGAGCGTATAGTAGTGAAGAGCAACATGCCCAGCTCGCTGTCGTGATATGTGCAGTTGCTGGTTGTGTGAGATTGACGAGGTTCCAGAAGGGTGGCGGCTGTCCACAGATGTGGTATTGAGTCGTGGGGATGCTCATGCCTGGACAGAAGACGGGTTACATAGCAAGGTTAAACCGGGTGATCCGCAGGATCTCATCATGTATGTCTAGGTACCAGAACATAACACTGAGCAGGTAGGAAACTCACCCCTCAAAAGGAGTTGTGTAGATAGATATCTGCACCCCTCGATCTGCTGTCCACTGTGCTTATGTCGGTTAACCCTCCTCGGCGTACTTCACGTCCAACAATGTACATGGACATGGAAGACGTGATGTGAAGTAGGAAGTGAGATTATGATTTCCCCCCTATCCTTTTGCATGCAGATGCAAAACATGCGACTATCCAATAACGCAGAGAAATGCAACGCTATCCAACGCTGTTCATGCTCGAACGCAACCATAAAACATGTCTCCGAGTTTTGCATATGCACCATCTGTCTGTCATTAGGTCACGCTTACGGGTAGCGTCACGAAGGTATTCTACTCCTTGTCAGGGCTCCTCGCATCGGCCTCTTTCTTCAAGGGACTGAAGTCTCTCGAGCTGGTGCTAAAATTCGATTGGACTGCTGGATGCTTCTCGGCGGTCCAGGTCCCACCATTGCTGGGTTTAGGGGTTTGTCCGCCTAGATCGCCCGTTTCCTGGTTGAGTGCTGTAGCGCTTGTAGGCTCGTTCGAGTCCGTGCTTACCATGCTGTCTGGTGTTACTCCACCATCTTCGATGTCGATTGCATGCATGGCGTGCAAGCCATTGAGACCACCTTCTATGTGCCGCACCAGCCGGACGAACTCCTCGGGCACAAGCCCACTTTCTCCGGATTGAGGATCTTCTGCGACGAGCCAACCCTGGCCGTGGCGGTATGAGACTAACACGATTTGTCCTTCTTGTAGGGCTAGCTCATTCTCGTGTTCAGGGACGAAATCAAAGAGTGCAACTGCCTTGCCGTGCATCTCTTCGTCCGGGCTGGCGATAGTGAAGGAGTAGTCTTTACTGTACCTAGCCTCGTCATCCTCTTCCTCTTCCGATCGGTCTTCTTCCGACAGGGGTTCTCGGTAATCGTATGGAGATCTGAGTCTCTGCAGTGGCTTTGCGAAATTCGAATCTCGGTGTCTTGGCTCTTGCCGCTTCGAGTGGGTTTCTACTTCTCCTCCGGGACCGTCCATGTCGTCAGTGTCCATGAGATGATATTCTTCGAGGTGCTCGCCATTTGCGTCAGAGACAAAGCCCCGATCTGCGCCGGCCGCGCCAGGAGAGCGACCTCGTTCTCCCATATTGGACCTGCTCTTTTTATGCCTGGATTTGCTCGTGACTACTGGGGAACGTAAGTCTTCATCCTCGCTGTACGGCGGACCCCCATCTTTGAAGGCCATTGCAGGCAACTGGTCTCGATTGGAGTTGTAATTGCTCTCAGGCAACCATGGTGGTGTTGCTGACCACTGACTTCTTGAATCCTCCCAGCCCATCATGGCTGGGTCTGACAATCGCCTCGACCGTTCACTGGCCGGTGTAGCGACACCTGATGTCTCTGGCTGAGGGCCATAGTGTAGAGGGTGACTGACGAGGTAGGCAAAGTCTCTCACGAAAGTGTAAGATAGGCTCGAGTGGAAGGCGGGAAAGACCTGCGATACTGGTCTAGAGGTACTGTCGTTTGGCCTTGACTTGGTGGAGTAGCTTGATATCGTTCTCTGGGCAAAGGATGTCGGTCTGTTGGAGTTCGTCCGCTTGGTGGTAGAGTTGGTCGTCAGTGGTGGTAAAACAGGCGACTTCGCTGGGGGCATCGGTTGGGGAGAATCGCTGGGAGAAGATTCTGTTATGGTAGCCATGGCGTCAAGCTCTTTGACTGGGCCCTCAATCTGTGACCATGCGCGATGGGAGGTGCACCTTCTACCGCCACCTCTTGTTGTTGGTTGTACTGCCGATGGCAGACGGTTGCCCCGCAGCCGTCGTCCGTTGCCTGGTCACGGTCTCCGTGAAAGCAATGGAGTGATGATTTTGATGGAGTGTGTGGTGAGATTTGTGCGCAATGTGTAGCCCAGGTGTCGAGAGAGCGTTGTCACACTGTTGCCAGGATCTGGGGTTTGGGCGCAAGGCCAACGGGACGAGGATCAGCAAAGGAATTGGTGGTCGAAGAGGATGATCTAAATATAGTAAATCCTGAAACAGTCACTTTTGAAGGTTGACAATGCCCAAGTGCAGCGCAGTCGATGCGACCTAGGTGAAGACGGGCAGCAAGCAGCACTCTGAATTCTAGCTGAGGCGTCTGCTGAGAGTGAGAGAAGGAGCAACGGGCTGTCGAGACATAGACTTTCAGCGCAAGCAAGAGCAACCCAGTTCGGCGGTCGCACCCTTCCCCATGCTGGTTCCCAAGCTGGCGTTATCCGGTGAAGAGGCGCTAGACAAACGCCGACTTAGGAAGGCGCTAAGCGTTTCAGATTGAGCCGAGCAGGTAGTAGCTTTCGCGCTAGCTCGGATAGGTCTAGCACATCATCTTGCGTGCTGGCCGAACTTTGGACTTCATTGCAGCTAGAACGTTGGGTCAAACCCACTAGAATATTGTTCGAGCTCCATCAGCGTGTTCACCCGCGAAGCAACAATTTCTCTCTTCGAACATTCCCTATCGATCTCATCGTCCACCATCAATCCATTTCAGACACCAAAAGACAGAAAGCCTGACGTCGTGGCGTTCACAGCCACCAAGTAACTGTAAGCTCCTTCATACCTCCTCTTCCGTCGTAAATCCTGTAATATGATGATCACAATTTATTGGAGCTGTCCTATCTAACAATGCGGACAATATTCTTTACGCTTTACCTCTCTGACCAACATGACTCAACTACTACACAATCACATTCCCAGATAGTGGGCATCTGCTGACAATGACCTTGAGCAGATAAAGCATCCCTTCTCTTCAGAGACAACACGACAGCTCAAATGAAATGACCTGACCTGATCGCGTCACACTCTTTGAGCCCCCCCCTTCTCGCGATGTCGGTCGACCCGCGGCGGGCGCGCATGCAGGCGCGAACTGCAACTCCCGTGCAGCAGCCAGCTTTAGCCCCAAAGCCTGCCACTCCACCGCCTGGGCAGACGGCTCAAATGACATCCACAGCTCCTCAGCAGCTCGATGGCACCACAGACCCGCGACCGGCAGTCTCTACCCCAGCCCCTCCTCCCTCAGCAACAGCACCAGATTCATACAAGCTCAAATTTTGCACTGTGTGCGCGTCGAATAACAACCGGAGTATGGAGGCACACCTGCGTCTGGCATCTTCAGACAGGTCTTATCCAGTCATATCCTTTGGTACTGGCTCCTACGTTCGACTGCCTGGCCCTACAATCTCCCAGCCGCAAGTCTACAACTTCAACACCACGTCCTACGACAAGATGCATAATGAGCTTCAGGCTCAAGACGCCAAACTGTACAAGAACAATGGTATCCTGAACATGCTAGACCGAAACAGAAATATCAAATGGGGCCCAGAACGGTTCCATGACTGGGTTGTAGGTAAAGCAAGACTTGACTCTGTAAGCAGAGGAGACAAAGGCGCAGCCGGAGCTGAAGGTGGTGTTGTCGATATCATATTCACATGTGAGGAACGATGCTGGGATGCGGTGGTAGACAATCTGCTCGATAGAGGTGCTCCACTCAACAGGCCAGTGCACGTCTTCAACGTTGATATAAGAGACAACCACGAAGAAGCTCTGGTGGGAGGAAGAGCAATCCTCGAATTGGCCGATAATCTGAATGAGGCTGCCAATCAATCTATGGCCATCCACGGCCCCAACGGCTGGGACAACGCCTCAGGTGTTGCCCGCTCGAGCTTCGACGAACGCGTGCCAGATATCCTTGCCGAGTGGCAGGAGCGCTGGCCCAACCTGCCTGCACTATGGACGTTGTCATGGCTATGACAGTCTGCTGTATCTTTTTTGCAATCTTAGCGCGGCGTTGGCGGTATACTACTAGACTCATCACAAGATGGCTTAGGAGCGGTATGGCGAGGATATGCGACTAGTGTTTGTCGCGGCATGGAGGTGGGCATTCGATTTTCATATGAGTGGTGGGAGTGGACATGGGCATGACCTCTGGTTTGCCTCGGCACGATTCGGTTCAACTTCTCCAGCACTGGCACTTGATACCTCGATCAACAATGCATTCCTCGTGATACTCATCCCTGCACCAGTATTCATGAAACTGTCATGAAAAGTTCTTTTCTCCGTATTTCTCGAAACAACTCTTTGCCAGGACCAGCACCCAGTCCGCGACCGTTAGTGACAGCGTCTGAATGCTCCTGTAGTAAGCGAATATCAAACTGTAGCCAAACTAGGTCCACGTCTTCGATCACTAGAGCGAGCTCGCGAAGACCGATATCTTTCGCATCAACCAATCAGGCCAGCTCGAGGTACTCGCGATCCGCAATGGCATCGAAGCCCTCGATACCATGGTCTACTGACAACAAGCCGATCACAACGGACTCCAAGAAGTCAAAGCCCCCACCAAGGCCGTCGCCTTCTGCCAGTACAATCCTCATCTCCCCGTCCAACAAGGTCCTGCTCCTGCACAGGAAGAAGACCTCGTCCGCCTTCCCATCAGCCCATGTATTCCCCGGCGGCAACCTCGAGCCTTCCGACGGGCCCCTCCCCGAGGCCGACAGTGACCCGGCGCGGCACCTCGACAGCATCGCGTACCGGACCGGCGCGATCCGCGAACTCTTCGAAGAGTCCGGCGTGCTGCTGGCGCGCGAGTCGGCCGCGCCGAACCAGCCGCTCCTCGAGCTCGACGCCGCCACGCGGCTTGCCGGCCGCAACGACGTGCACGGCGGCAAGATCCAGCTGCACGAGTGGCTCAAGCAGCAGTCGGCCACGGCGGTCCTGGACACGGACCCGCTGATCCCGTTCACGCACTGGATCACGCCCGTCAACGTGCCCAAGCGGTTCAGCACGCAGATGTACGTCTACTTCGTGCCCGTGCAGGAGCGGCGCCGCCATCTGCTCGCCACCGCGGACCAGATCGAGACGATGGCGCCAGAGTGGAAGACCCCGGCACAGTGGATCGCGGAAGCGGACGCGGGTAACATCATCCTCTTCCCCCCGCAGTACATCCTGCTGCACATCATCTCGACGTTCCTCGACAAGCCGGGCGACCCGGGCGAGAGCCGCGACGTGCCAGAGGAAGAGCGCATGCGCAGACGAGAGGCCCTGCAGTCGTTCATGAAGGACGACAGGAGCCCCGTGGCTTGGGCGGATAAGTTCATCTCGCCCGCGCCCGGTCCTGCGAAATGGACTGATGGTCGGCAGATACTAGCCCTTGACAAGCCGGGGCCTGAGCTGAAGGATAGCGGGCTGAGGGGCGACACGAGCCGCGTTGTTCTCGTCGCGTTCAGCAAGGAAGGGCCGCGGAAGGTGGCGGTCATGGATCGCAAAGAGGCAGAGGCAACGCTGGCGAGCGCTTCGAGCAGTGCTTCCAAGCTGTAGGTGTGTTACTAGATTGTCGGAAAAGATGTAGAGTACGGAAGGCTTTTTGTGTGCGTCGTGTGCTGGGGAGGGCGCCGTTCCTGCTCAGCCGGTATAGGTTTTAAAGCGAGCGCAGGATCATCCTGCGCGAGTGGCATCCGCAGATGCAGACTGAGGAGAGTACATGAAGAGTGACAGCAGAGGGATGTAGCGGCGTTCATGGACAGAGGCAAGCAAAGAAGTAGAGTACATATATGTTCGGGAGCACACTGTTCAGTAATCCAAGCTATGAAGCCATATCAGCGGCTTAATGTGATCAAGTAAGTGTGCGTCCTTACCACATTTGTCATAGATGTCGAAGATTGGAACATCAACTGCGGCCCCTCGAGGCGCCACTGCTAGTCCAACAGGTTTGCCCGTGTTTTGTGCCCCCAGTATCCATACAAGCAGCTCACTGGCAGGGGGAGAACGCCAAACAACATCGCTAGCCTCAACAACAATTCCCACATATCAGACTCCACTACATCGCCACCACCCCCTCCTCAGAGTCCTTACACCCTGCTGTCCTCCCTCTGTTTCCTCCTCGCCCTCTCGACCGACACCGCAGTCTTGAAGCCCAGACCTGTTGGATCACTGCTGCTTTTGATCAGACCTGGACCTTCTTTCTTCGAGCCCGTCACTTTGCGAGGCATTTCCAACTCGCCTATGGCGATCTTCTTGTACTCGATAAATTCGTCGTCTGGTTTGTCAATTTCGCCTCTGTATGCTTTCCATGCTGACCAGGTTTCGTTGGGGTACTTGGGATTTGGTTTGGACAAAGTACTTGATTGGGATGTGGACGTCGAGGTGTAGCTGGTGTTCGTCGTGCGAGTGCTTGTGCGTCTGGCTGGAGTAGAGGTGAAGGGCGTATTCGAATTTGTGGTCCTTGTGCTCGTGGTAGAGGTCGGGGTGGAGACCGGGCCGGTGTTTGGCCTTGAAGTGTTCGATGACTTTGAGCTTGACATCTTCGTTCTTCGACGTCAGTTTTTGCGTTTCTCTGGATGCGAGTTGTTGCCCGCTTACCTTCACCACTATCAATTTCGCTCAGATATGGATACTAGGTAGTTAATCGCTATGCGGTCTTGCAACATGCGAGGCTTTGAGTAACTGGACGACTGAAGTCGTGACTTCATGTCTGTACCTTTATTTACTTCGCGAGGCGCGCGTTTGCATCTGTGTGCTGTCGCTTGGCCCTGAGTTTCATATCGTCGACGAGCAAAATTTCCCGTTTGGGCAAAGGTCCTCAGAGGCAATGGTCGAGCTAACCGAGACATGTCGGAGCTGTGGGAAGATACTGCCTGTTTGGTAGCAACAGAGGGCAGAGAATTGAAAGACCGATAATGGCGGTGGCAAGACTTGAAGCAAGAGAAGCAACGGGAACAAAAAGTAGAGAACAGAGTAGGCGTGCGTGCTCTGCGTGCTCTGCGTGCTCATTCTGTAGTTGCAATTCGGGAGCTGGAGGCAACTTTTCGAACGAGCTTAATAGCCCGTCGTCTTTGTACCTGCTGAGGGTAGATACTTCTTTGCCAATGGTCAGCTGCCCTCCTCGGTTAGTGACGGTGTGGCCGCTCGGTCACCAACCTAAGCAAATTTCGAGCACCACTCAGCAACCATCTTCCCAATCTTGACTGGGTCCTCAACACAATACCAATGTCCCAAGCCGTCCACAACATCGATCTTCTTATCACTCACACCGGTCAGACTATCGTGGATGAACTGACAGCCACTCACAGGCGCGCTCTTATCGACCTCACCTGCGATGATGTAGGTGGGACATGATACGGCATCGTATTGAGGGGGCTTGGCAGTTTCGATAGCTTTGCAGTTTGCGCAATATCCTTCGGGGTCTTGAGCCATGATCATTTCTCTGATGAAGGACTTCTGAAGCTGGTTTGTTGAGGGACCTGTTGCAGCGGTAGGTATGGAATTTGCCATTGTCTCGATGCCGCCTGAGGATGAAAGTATGTTAGCAGGACAGGAGTATAGCCAAACCAGGCTTCGGGGATATGATTAGATGTCAAATAGATAGACTTGCCTTCTCTAACAGTTTTGACTCTCTGCTTGAACACCTCGGCAACTTGAGAGCTAGGATGTACAGGTCCGATACAGATACCACTAATGATCCTGTCTGACCCTTTTTCGCTAGCAGCAATTGTAGTAGGCACCATGCCACCCATCGAATAGCCCACGATCACCGCCTTCATGACTTCCAGGTAGTCCATAAGCCCAATCACATCATCGGCAATCTGTCCAATGGACGTATCGGGGTGTGTCTGGCTGTCATACTTCGAGCGTCCAGCTCCATAGTTGTCAAAAGTAATACAGCGATACTTTGTGAGGTATGGCAGTATTGCACCGTAATAGTTTTGAGTAGAGCCGAGGCCGTGGACGAAGACTATTGTCAACGAAGTGCTTGAGCCGGACGAAGAGACAGAGTCCGTGTAATGTAGTTCTTTACCGTTTATCTTTGCGAAAGGCATCGCGACAGCTAGATTTGCGGTAGTAGTATGAGGTCAGGTACGTTATCCAGAAACGACACAGGCTCTGATATGATCAACTATCACCGGTTGTTACTGTGCTTTGAGGTCTTCTATACTTTAGGGGCTGTCAACGATGGACAGAATGAGCATGAATACAAGGTCAGCATTGGCTCGTTCCAGCAAGCATCTGACATTGTCGTTGAGTGAATTCACCATCCTGGATTCAACGCTCGCCTTCGGAAGCAGGATTCGGCTAACGCACACGGATGTCGATCATGGCGGGCAGTGGGCGGGAAAGCACATGTGCAGAGGTGCAAGTGCGTCACGATGGAATACAATGGCGGCCACTTTAGTGAGGCAAGGACCAGGTTTCTTCGCCATGTTGTCGACGGTAGCAGTGGCTATTCGTTCACATTATTGCTTATTGCTCAGTGCTCACTACAGAACCCTGGCTGCGAGAATAAAAACACTTTGGTTGTCTCATAGCTTAGCGCCATCAGCCGGGGCGCTCGCGCTTCTACGTCTGGACTTAGAGCCTCTGGTTTCACTGTCCTCAGGCACGCCGCAGGCTTGAATGGAACCACAGATACGTCGTGGAAGTCAAAGGACAATAGAATGACAATCGTCCCGGTGGGTATCTGTAATTACTTCGAGAACTTTCTATCTGGAAGTGTACATTCAAAACGCCAGCGATTTTGTTGTTGAACTGAGCTCCAGGGTATCATCTCAAAAAGTCCATCACCATCATCGATGCCAATCATCCGAATGAGATGAGACACTCTGCCTACACAATACAGTACACATGTGCCATGTTCCCAAGCGCCTACGCTGTATTCATTATTCATGTCATCGTACAGTGTTCCGGCCCAGTATGCATAATTGAATCATGGCCTTAAAGCAGTGACTGCTTTGTTCACCTCATCGCCAGCAACCTTCTCCCACTTCGCTTTGCCTTCCAGGTCGAGTGCTTCGAAATCCCCTATTTTCTCGTACAGCATTCGTGACACATCACGGTTGATGGCTGTATATTCATCCTTCGAGATCTTTTGTTCGTGATAGTGTGGCTTGAGCGCAGCAGAAACTAGTTTTTGTACATCGGCTTTATTGGCAGTGATAGTGTCTCGAGTAGGGGAGGTTTCATTGGAGCGTGCCCTTGTGGACGGAGATGCTGCGTGTGCAATTGGTATTCGAGGCCGACGAGGTTTTGGTCTAGCAAGATTCGGCACATGCTGGGCTCGAACACCATTTTCTCTTTGGGCTGGTGGCTCGGGATTGCTGACTCTAGGTTCGGGAGATTGTGAACGTTGTGGCGAAAAGTCAGCCGGAGGAAAAACAGGCTGAATACTAGATGACAGACCGGGGGGTGAGCTTGGCCGGAACCCATTTGTGGGCGGCGGCGTGGCGGATAGAGCTCGTGGTGATGAAGGGTTGGACGTGGCAGGTGATGAAGGCCGGGGTGATTGCTGCTCAGCTGGCGGACTTGCAGGGTAGCGTGGTGATGGTCTATGTGATGTCGGCCCCCTTGGTCCGGTGGAATCCTCTACTTCCTGGAGCAAGGACTGGAGGAAGCTCGGGGCGGCAGAATCTAGCACGTTCCTGGGCCGGGGCTGTGGTGGGATCCGACGAGATGGCGATGAGCGCACTGCTGCCAGTGTTCGACGTGGTGGTTGTGGCGCAGGAGTACTAGTCCTCCGTCTCTTTATTTCTCGAGCTGGCGAGCTGGACACTTCTCGTGCCGTGACAGGCGACGAGGTCCTGGACTTGCGCTTTCGTCTGCGGGCGGAACTGGGCTCTGGCTGCACGATTTCACCACGAGCTTCTGCGAAGGCATCCCAGGCGGCAACTTCTTCAGCCGACTCCTGAGGAGGTGCTGTGGTCCCAGCGTGACGCCGACTAGAGGTGTTGTCGTCGAGGAGGGTAGACTCGATCTGCCGGAAACGGTTTCCGGCTCCTGCCAGCTCAGCAACGCGCATACGTCTTTCCCATGCTTCATGCTCCCTGCGATTGGCCTCGACAGCTTGGCGATGCCGTCTCATGAGATTCGCCGGGCTTTCATCCTCTTCAAACGGAAAGTCGAGGTCCAGACTAAGGTTCGACCACACGGACTGCCACACTTGATTCCAGCCATCGTCATTTGTAGCGTTGTTCACTCTTCTTCTTCTCTCCATGCCTCTTGTCCTTCTTCTACCGACCGGAGCACGGCCCCTTCGCGAAGTTCTTTGTTGGGGATCTGTCCCTCGCTCTGAGGCGCAGTTGTCGCAGAACCATGATGTGTAGGGCACCTCATCGATGTCGACGCAGTATGTGTGCCATAATTTGCCGCATCCGTCACAGTACATCAGAATATCTTCGTTGTCAGCTTCACCACACACTTGACAGACTTCTTCGTCTTCGTCTGGGACCTCGAGGAACATAGTAGGGTCGATCTCTGCCACCTGCGCCTTGTCTTGCACAGCATAGGACGAAAGAACATCGCCTGTTCACTGATGTTAGCAAGCTCTTGTCGCATGTAGGATTTCAACAACGCACCACCGACATAGTTCGCCAGCTCGACCAGATGGAAACTTGCACGACATATCGGGCAACTGTTAGCACGTTCAACCCATGGCTTGAGGCATTCGTTGTGTAAGTTGTGACCACAGGGTAGTAGATGAGCGATCAGCTCAGGAGTGGTCGTTGTTATGTTGTCGACATTGTCGTTGGTGGTGGTAGAGACTCGAGCTGGGCTAGTGGCTGCGCTCTCAGCGTCCTCAGCGGCTGCCGTTGGAGACTTGGCAAGGGTCGTGGATTGCTCTGCAACTCCATCAATACCGGTGCTCAAGTC
>Ga0066648_10000591_pt1 | contig 23874 bp, 15 predicted proteins | sample CryGeyCG12114_NA_FD_59537 | JGI IMG/M metagenome (GOLD analysis project Ga0066648, IMG submission 59537) | Groundwater microbial communities from aquifer - Crystal Geyser CG19_WC_8/21/14_NA | ecosystem: Environmental > Aquatic > Deep subsurface > Groundwater | place: USA: Utah: Grand County... | reverse complement strand
CACTCGCTGGTCACCGTCCTCGTAGACCTGGTGGTTGCCGACGTTGGATTGCATAGACATCTTGAGAGAGTTCTAGTATGGATTGCTTCGATTAGATGTGCTTTGTTACTGTGAATGATGTGTTTTGTGCGTGAGAAGCTGGAAGGGAGAATATTGCACACTGTTGTGTGCTCAGGTGGACGCCCGCAGTGCGATTTCGCGCCCGTGATGTCATGCAAGGCGATGATCTCATTGGGACTTTGGAGGGGTGGAAGCCGCTAATAGCGGGTCATGCCTACCTACCTGCAAGCTTGTAGTGACTACCCCTGCCGATCACGTCTAGACATCCTCAGACGACGTTTTGGCAGGCTCCTTACACCTGTCTCGTCTACATTGATACGTCAGGATTGAATGAAGCGCTGGTCTCATGTTGAAAAGCATTCTCAATCCATTCGTTGTTCATACCGATCTGAGCATCCCCCGAGAGGTCCTCCCAAAAAGCATCGTCGTTTTCTACAATGAAGTTGAATGATATATACTGGAATTGTTGCAAGATAGGAGGTGTTTCTGCCTCTGGTGCAAAGCTCAGGTTACCTTCAGGCAACGAGTCTGGATCAGCTTCCTGCTGTGACTGCCGAGCCTGTGATGTTGTAGTCTTGCCTTTCGCTTGACAGCCAAGTGCGCTTCGAAGACTCACTAGCAAGGCATGACGAGCTCGAATGTACTCATTGCCCTTCTCAGCCATGCTTCTTAGCAACGACAGGGCCTGTTCCACCGACACAGCATCTCGCTCATTATATGGAAAAGCAACATTTGCCATAACAAGAACTAGAGCTGCCGAGAACGCGTGCTCGCCGTTCATGAAGCCGTATGTTGCTATGCTTGTCAGTGCTGCTGGAATAGAGGGGTCATGAAGCTCACGGAGGAGGTTCTGCTTGGCAGCTGCATCCATGACTGTGGTGGCCGTGCGCGCGGCCGCAATGGAATTGCTCATAATGTGGACGATATTGCTACTGAGACCCTCTTGCCATGTTGCGCTCGCTTTTCCTGCTCCGAGGTCTTCCAGCCTCTTCTGACAGACTCTGAGAAGCAACGGTCGACCAGTCATGTTGATGCATTGGTAGTAGTGAAGAAACGTGGAGACTGCTTCTCTGCAGATCTTGTGGTGGAAGCTTGTAAAGTCCAGCTTAATCGGCACTGCGCTTCCGTGTATCAGAGCGAGCGTAATCTGGCCAGCATCTCGTGCTGCAAGGTAGAGGTAGCTTGCAGCTAGGTATACAGGCCAAAACTGTTTGGCATGGCCGTATGGATGTTCCTCTCGCATGAAAATGGCTCCCCAGCCATGCCGGAGACAGTCCTGGAAGATGCTGCAACCGGGAGTCCTCAACGCATTGATCCAAGCTCGACGATACCATCTCTTGTCGTGCTGACTTTATCTGCTGCATCGAAGAGACCTCTTTGGACCTCACCGAACACGAATCTGAGCTGATTCATCCGTCTCTCTTTCTCTTCCTCTCTCCTCTCGGCCGCGTTCGAATTGCCATAGTTCAACCGCTCGTTGACTTCTCGTTCCTTCATGATGACCTTCTCTTCTAGCCCCTCCACGAAATCCTCAATCTCGGATAGCAGTCTCTTCTGATCATCGTTGACTTTCTTGAAGCCCTCAGCTCTTGAATCGAAAAGATCTACCAAGTTCTTCGGCCCAGATGAGCTACCATCGTCAACCTCTTCGCTCACTAATTGCACAGACTGGCCTCCAACCCCAGACGTTGACCTCATCCCTCGTAGGTTCTGTGGTTGATTCCACCACCCACTGAGCCCAGTGCTATTCATTGTACTTGTTCCAAGCATTGACGTATTTCCTGAAGGCTGCTCCGCGACTTGGTACTGCCTAGGCACTTTCAACCGATCTACAGCTCTGAAGACGCATTTGACCTCTCCTTCGTCTTTCTTGTTCTCGCCTTCTCTGAAAGCTACGATGGCTTCTGCATCGTTCTCCAATCCCTGTTCTAGCTCTTCAAGTTTGATTGTGACATAGTCTATTCCTGGCGCCTGTTGTGAACCTTCTGCACGCACACTCACAAGGAGGTTTCCCAAGTCCTCACATGTTTTTTGTGAATTCAGGATTGCGTTGTCGAGGTTGGTGATCTCGTCTTGGATCAGCTTCTGGAGGTGATCGAATTTGGTGGTACTCCGAACATGCGCAATATCAATCTGGGGTGTAGAGGCAGCTTGTCCTAAAGATGGTTGCTGATTCGCGGATTGCCCAAAGCCACCCTGCTGGTTGCTCGTTGATGCACCCAATGGGTTGCCACTAGTATAGTTGTCAGCACCCTCTATCTTCATCAGAGTTGTAGACGTCTGTTGCTTACAACAACGATGTTCCTCCAGCATTGGTACTGTTTTGGTTTGGATTCGAGTTGGCATTGGCGTTAGCGTTGTTGCTATTACCAAAAAGATTCAAAGTTGGCTTCGAACTCTGTTGTCCGAACATCTTCGCGGTGTGGGAGTTTCAAAGGATGTCTTTGCCGCAAAGTATAGAAAGCTGCAACATCAGTAGGCTTCTTTCCCCAAAATGCTCTCAGGTACACAAAACGTCGCGCGACGCGTTAGACGATAGGTCACGTGGCTGGAAGACACTTCAAAGGATAGCGACCTTCGCGTGTCGACCTTGGCGAAACTCTTTTGACACCAATCGCTCAGCAATTGCGTGTTAGATCCGGTCCTGACTGCTATGTAATGTTATGCATCTTGTGGATATGTCGCTCGCTAGTTACTCACTAAGACCAGCGCATCAGCATGGGTGATGGAACCCTCAGGAATGCCAAGCAGGCTCATCTGAAGCCTCTGGCTTCCAGTGAAGCAGTAGATGGGGGTCGAATGACCCCGACGACGGGCAGCTATCCGAACTATTACGAAGGCGCTGAATGGTCACCAGACGGGACCTGCGTCGTTACCAATGCTGCGGATAATCATATCAGAACGTTCATCATGTACGCGATCTCACAAGTCTCTCGCATCCAACACAACTGAAAGAAAGATAGACCTCCGAACCTCCTTGAAGCTCGCGAGCAGCCACTGAAGCTTGAACCATATAGTGTTATTCCGTCCCTGGAACCAGTGAATACACTTTCATGCTACCCAACTTTTGACCTACAAGACCCGTCCACGGCCTTGATCCTTTCCACAGCTAGTGAGCATCCTATTCGGCTCAACTCGGCGCTGACAGGCCAGCTCGTAGCCTCGTATCCTTTGATCAGTCCCACAACAGAGGCATATATCAAGCCTCAGTCTCTGCTCTTTACCCACGACGGTAGTAGGTTCATGGCTGGTTCCGAAAGCCTGCTTTCGACGTTCGATCTTTCGCGACCAGGGGATGGACCTTTTCTATCCTTGAAGACCGGGCCTAAGAGCAGTCGTGCATCATGGTCTAACCCAGGGACTTCCCTACGGGGCCTCATTTCGGCGTTGGATGTGGATCCACAATACAACGTGCTTGCTGCTGGCACTTTAAGTCGTCAAATAGGGCTTTATGATGCTGCCGGTCAAGGTGAATGCGTTGGCGTTTTTTCTGTTAAAGGTACAGAGGCTGATCTTTCCATCTCTGGTGGCGGCGTCACTCAAGTTTGTTGGAGCAAATGTGGCAGATACTTATACATTGTTGAAAGAAAGAGCAATGGTGTGATGATTTATGATATCCGAAATACAGGGCAGCTGCTTTCTTGGGTAACGAATAGGAATGCCATGACCAATCAGAGGATGGAAATCGAGCTTGCTATCAACCCAGATACCGGCTATCAGGACATCTGGGCAGGCGGCATTGATGGAGTCATGAGGACCTGGGAGGCACCACATCTCAAAGAAGGATCGGTCCAGCCTACTTCTTTACTCAAAGTGCATGAAGGTATGTGATGCACAATCCACTTACTGATTGATACTGATCAATCAGGCCACGTGAATAGTGTCAGTAAGCATCAAGCCGCAGATGTTCTTGTTACAGCTGCTGGGCAGCGCCATTTCGCGGAATCTCAGCCAAGCGGCGGTGCCTCTCTACGATTGTGGCAAGTAATGAGTGATCGTATGGACGCAGTCAGCTAGTCTCGGAGCTGGCCTGTCTGACGCCATTATTTTCTGACGAATGCGACGCTATTCTACAACATACATCTTGATCACGCCCTCACCTGATGCTGGGGGGTCCGCCCCACCGCAAACAGCTGAGCGTTCGATCTGGCACAATCTGGGATCAACAGTTTGCTGGTTCTCTAATTCTTGAAGCCTACGATGCCCTCGGAGAATGATATCTGCTTCTAAGTCACAACCCAACTCTAGTACAATATACTCGGCAAACCTGGATTCAAGGGTGATCACCGGATTGTCTGGAAGCCAATCTTACGATACGCACTAGTACATAACGCCGCAACCCCTGATGCTTGGGCAATGATTCCGTCAGGCGCACATAACTCTAAGCACGATGCTTTTGAGACAAAAGAGGCGTGCGGAGCGATTAGCCAAACCATATCCTTCCAGACAGGCACGTAATAAGCCCGAGCAGACCAACGATGCCTGAAAGGCAGCAAAAACCGATCTTGGACCAGAGTCAGAAGACGATTCCCGTCCAAACGTGGTCAGGGAAGCTCATTCTCAATCATCACGACCAAACAGCCCATGCAAATTCGAAGGCTCGAATACCCAACAGAGATCGGACGGAAGCTGTGCCTGCCGCAAAATCCCGTCGGAAGAAACCCAGGGTCTTTTTGCTGTGGCCATGGTCATATCATCGAGTCCACATGTTCGTCTCGACTTACCAGGTCGCTACTATGCTCAACCTGCCGTCGATCGCGACCCTGCACCTGACGCTGGGTTGGAACAGCATACTTCTCTACAACACATTCGCCCATAAAATCTGCATCAGCAGTATCGGTGTCCGTCAATTCACGACCCAGCAACTCACCGTCCAGACGCTGTAAACCAAATCCAGGCTGCTGGTGAGGTGAGGTTCCTGGCTCTTACACAGATACATACGACAAATAACCCCACCGTGCTAATATCCACGTCGAGTAATACGCCGGGTTTGATGCTCCCAATTCAGCTCAAGAGTCAAACTTCTTCATCGTCGAACACGGCGATATCGAAAATTGAACGTCTCCAATGATATCAACATTTTGGTCATCAATCTGGGCTCCTTAAATGTTGTCAATTCCCTGGCAGAAACATCAATACATACCTCTGTGTCCAGGAGGTTGTTATCCGGGTAAATGGGCACATAACAGCATGAACAAGTGGCTGTGTCATTTCGTCTAACAAGCCATACAACAGATACCCATTTAGAACCATTACCTCACTCACACATACTCATGCAGAAGAGAAGACCACATATGCTCTCACACAAGACAATGGCGATGTCTTGGGGTGGTGGAGAGGGTCAGGCCAAAGTCTCTTCTCTGCTGTAGTTGTTTTTCTCTTTATCGACCATTTCTAGCACGGGCGTGCCGGACGTTGCTGCCCATTTCTCGTGCCATAACAGGGTTATCTCCCAGGTTACGGCCTTGCACTTACTCAGGTACAGCACCTGTATTAGCAGCGAACGTCCACGTTTGCTTCAAAGGGATATGCGAAATGCAAGACTTTCCTGTTTACTTTGCCAGCATACCCACAACGGCTCCGTTGCTTACCAGTCGTAAAACATCCATCTAGCTTCTCAAGTACCGACGCCTTCAACATCGGTATTGGGCCAGCTGCACAGTAAGACATTCCTAGTCTGCTCAGGAAGTAATCGAAACCTTCACCTCATCATGGACACACTCCAATCAGATCTCTACGGTCACAATCAGCAGATAAACGCGCTTGTGGTAGACAGGTCCACCACCAATTCGGGTCACATAGTCAACAATGCGCATATCGTCTTGGATCAACAAGCACAGAAACTACGTGACAGCGCTGTAGTCGAAGCACAACTCCACCTTTCCACGATCCTCGGCGCAGATGTTAGCAAATCGTCCTTCGAACGTCAAGCAACATTTCCAAAAGCTCGCCATGTCATTGGTAGTATTGTGAAATCTTCACAAATCACCACGTGCTTCGAAAACGGCACGCAAAGCCGCCAATACTTACAGAGCCTGAACACTTACGACGCCGAACGAGAGAGCAACGATGGCACGATACCCACCCATCCAGAACAAAAGCGAGCTCTGGTCGGTGTTCTTGTACAGGCGTTCAGATCAACAGCGGTCGCTAAAGACAAGTCAAAGTATATCGAAGCTTTCGCCGACAAGAACTACGACAATAGACTAGTCGAGGCTCGATGCTGGCAGATACTGGAATTCTCTATCGAGAGGTCAAAGCGACAAGCCCTCTTGCGACTCTGGGGAGGCGACAAGACGAAATCCGAAGGCACACACGCGCGAGACATGAAATTCGCAGACCGGTTCGATGGCATAGTGAAAGTCCTCTCAACGTGGAAGAAGAGCTGTGATCGAGTCTATCAGGCTCCCTTCATCCCACAGCTCGTAGACAACCCTGATTGGGCGGCGAAACAGATCATCAACAACACTGTGGGCAACGACAGGAAAGCAATGTTGCTTGACATGGCGAAGCAAGCTGAAGAGGATGGTGCCGAGCAACATTCGGGTCCTGCCACTACGCCCTCTCCAACGAAGAGGAGGAAAACCATGTCTACCCCATCTTCTTCTCGTCGAGAAAGCGTTCGTACGCCACGATCGGGCCAGATCACAGATCGTGCACCGCCGCCGCAGTTTCCATCCATATCGCAGCTGTCTGCTTCTCGGTCATACCCTGCCCTCGACAATTTCACTCCCTCCCTCGACGACTTGCACAACTCGACAACTTGTTCTCTCACCAGGAACCGAACACACGGTTTACCGGCCTCAACAGACCTGCTCTCTTCACCAAGTGCTCGACCATACTTTCCAATCGAAGCAGTTGCACCAAATCATCATCTCAACACCGCCAACATACGACAATGCCGCGATACCGACAGCCTCGACGTCAGTAACAGTCTCTCCAAGGGGTTGACTTCACGCGACCTACCTACCAGCACACAAAACATTCGCCATACCAGCACCGCCGACTTCGAAACCCTCCTCAATCTTGGCAGCTGGCAAACCCCCTTCGCCACCACTGCTGCACCACCCACCGACGCCACACTCATGCGCTCTAACGCAGAAGCCCATAAAAGAGATACCGGCCATCGCCACCTAGAAAACACCCAGCATAGACGAGACCCCAATCCATCTCGCCAGATCTCCAGGCCAGCTGCCCTCACACGTCTGAACGAAGAACAGGCTTTCCACGATCCCTACTCCACCGGCGTCGAAACTGGATACCACACACGCGAGTCGGACACGCTAGACTACATCGCAGCTACATCCCCCTGGCAAGAGCGGACCAGCCACGTTTCCTCCCCCACCGACCCGCAAAACGTACACGGTCAATACGGGCACGACGTATCGCCGCGCCATATCCTACCTGGAGCGCCCTGCCACGAGCAACAGAAATCTGCGCCTCTGCAGGGTTCAATGGGGACAGGGATGGGCGGCGGGCTGGGGCCGGAGCAGCCGAGCTTTTCAATGCAAGATCTAGATATGGATCTGTTGCAGGGCGGGTGGACGTGGCGCGACGGCGCGACGGTTCCGGACGAGTACTGGCTGTGAATAAGATGGACTGGGGGTGAGGGTGAATGAACGACTGCATGCATGCGTGCGTTTCACGCAACGCGTCCGGCCCGGTGGGGTGGCTCAGCAAAGTCTGCCATGGCCGCGTGCTGGCTGCCTGGCTGCACAGTGCCAGTCCTGAGGTCCATGTCAAGTCAGTCGGTCTATCTCCTTGCTACTCGTTCCCCCTCGTATTAGTGCCGACCAGCCAAGGCATGGTTTCCCGGCGGATCGTGTAGATAGATAGGCGACTGTGTGTGCATGCATCCGGTGCCGTGTTCTCCTTTGTGAGTCGAGACGCCCATCCGATCTATTACGGGTATGGCAGGCAGGCAGGCTAGCGAATAAACAAACGTACTCAACAAACGTGATCTTCATCCCATTCATGACCGAACATCGCGCATGAACCTGCACACGCACTACTGTACATGCGCTGTGTATGTAGTATGATCCTCCATGCACGTCCCTCCCCAGCCTCCGCTCTCGCTCGCTCTACTTCCAGCTATCATCCACAGCCGCGCTCACATCGCAGCCCACGGGAACAGTGTACCTGCGGTTATCGCCACTCTCCCACGTGATCTGGTTGTTGCTGTTCACCCTGTAGTACTTGTACTCGAAGCTCGTTCCGGCTGGTAGCTCTACAGGCAGGTACCACAGATTGTTGTCGCTGGTGTACCTGTCTGCGCGCAGGCCGATGCGGGTGCCGCTGCTGCTGTCTGTGTTCCAGTTCCCGAGCTGCGGGATGGAGCCCGTAACGAAGAGGGTCTCGCCGTAGATTGTGGTGGCGAGCTCGTTGAATGTGACAGATACGGATGTGACTGTGGGGCAGGATGAGCTAGTGGTTGTTGTTGTGGTGGTGGTGCTGCTGCTCGTGGTGGTAGTGCTGGTCGCGACTGCTGGGGTTTGGTCCGACAACGATGCCGCAAAGTCATCCACGAAGAACGAGCCATCACAGTCGAAGTTCAGGTTCAATGTAGGTTGCGAAAGACCTGACGCACCCGTGTATGCAACCTGCTTCCACTCCCGCGGATCTGCATTCGCTTCTGTCGTGCCGTCATAAAGGACAACAGTTGTGGGGTCGTAGCCTGATAGGGCGTTTTCCAAGAAGACTTCTACCGAGCAGTGGCTATTCGAATAGATATCAGGACGGACCCAGAATGAAATGGTGATGACTTGGCCCTGTAAGACGTCGACTGTCTGGCTAAGCATCATCTCATTGCTCGGCCGTGCTTCGAAGAGAGTAGACCAGCAGCCGCCGTGAGCCGGCAGGTTGTCAGAGTCTTGGACAGTGGCGGAGACGCCGCCGTCGATAGTCCAAGGGGCTAGTTCGCCTGTTTCGAAACCCTTGTTCGCGATCAACGAGTTGTCTAACGTCTGTGGGGTGCAGGAGGATCGACTAGGCGTGGTAGTTGATGTTGTACCGAGGCTCGTGGTGGTGGTCGCTGTGGTAGCAGGGCCGGTCGTCGTAGGAAAGGTGAGTGAAGTCGTAGTGGCTGAGACTGTCGTGAGTGACTGACTGCTAGTCGTTGTTATTGTAACGGCTTGGGAAGAACAGGGGTTGCCAGGCAGCTTGGCAATGACATCCTGGTATCCATTACTTGGACCATCAAAACTGAGGGGACTATCACTGCCCATCCAAAAACATCCTCCTGACGGGTAGACGTATGCGGTCCAGGAACAACGTGCATCAGCTTCGCAAAGCGTCTGACAATCAGAGTACCTAACCACGCTCGAAAACCCATAGTAGTTACCGCCAGCGCTCATATCGCACGTGACTTCGAAGAAGGTTTCTCCATCTGTGCTGTAGTAACCGTCCACGCAACTAGTGGGCATCTGAGTGGCAACAGCACAGGTTGCTGATGTAGTGGTCGTGGTCGTAGTAGCCGCGGTGGTCGTCGACGGCGTCACGGCGGGGTTGCTTGTGCTCGTGCTAGAAACTGTCGCACCAGATTCAGGGGCTGTAGCTCCAATCGTGTACACATACATTTCTGTGATCCTATCACTGTCCTGAAGATATGACGACAGCTCATACGTCCAGCAGAACCACAGTTCACTTGTTCTCATGTGCTGGAAGTTGATCGTCTTCGAACCTTGCAAGATAGCGAAGTCAGCACAATCCAAGAGCGCCTCTTCACGAGTCCAGACGTCGACATCATAATCCTTGTAGTGCCAGTCTCCAACCGATGAGTAGAGACCGTTCAAATCCTTGCCGCAGCCGCTGAAAGTGTTGACGAAGAGAGCTCCACTCGAGCTGGAAATGGTGCGATCGACCTCGACGTCGGAGCAAGTTGCATTAACGTCCAGGTCAGGTACGATCGTAGCCTCGAAGGAGGAGGCAGTCGTCGTTGTTGCTAAGGTAGTGCTGGGGGTGTTGTCGTAGCTCGTCGTCGTAGTGGTTGTGTTTATGTCACTGTCATCTGATTCGGAGTTTCCAAGAGAGAAGCCATACGCTTCAGTGATGACACTGAAACCCGAGACATACCCATGATCCTCAATAGTCTGTCTCTCATCCACCACGTTGCACTCCCAGCGATTGTAGCCTTTCCAGTGACGGAAATCGAACGACTGACCTCCTTGAAGAAGAGCGTACCGTGCACAATCAGAGAGGGCATTATCCCGCGACCAGCCGTCTGAGAACTCGTAGACAGTCGACGAGATAATGTGAAAAGGGACGCCAGCGGGTATGGCATAGCCGCAGCCACTGAAGAACAACGAGAACACATGGCCATCAGACGTCTCGATTTGACTCGTGACTTCGACATTGGTACAGGCTGCGGTGAGATCAATTGGCGGAGTTGGTGTCGGAGAGCTTGTGGTGATTGTGGTAGTGATACTTGAGGTCGTGCCGATCGTCGTTGTGGCAGTAGGCTCACAGTAGATCGAAACGGGAGTGCCGTTCGAAGTGAACTCACCACAAGTAGGGAGCGTATCGCTCGTAGTTGCTGTGGTAGTCGTGGTAGACGCATCATCTGTGATAGTAAAAGTCTCACTAGTGGTAATAGCAGACGTCTCACTGGTAGTGGTAGTGGTAGCATCAATGATTGTCGTACCGAAGTTAGTAGTTGTAGTCGTAGTTTGAGGCGACGGTGTCACCGTATTGGCTATGTCAGTATTGTACGAATCGGTCGCTGTATCTGCCCTGAGAGAGACGGGACCACAACTACTGTCGGTAGCGGTACCGACAGTCACTGACATGACATTGCCAGCACCGACACAGAAACCAGCACCAGGCAGCACAAGAGCTCCACCACTGAAGGACCAGCTCAAGACTGTTGGCATAGCAGCTACCGACGAATAGATCATCAATGACGATGTACCGGACGCATCACTGAAGCCCACGACCAAGCCAGTGTTAAAGATCATGAGTACACCAGAAGGAGTAAGCACGAATGCTACCGCATCGGCAGGCGAACTCACGAGCACAAGTTGTCCATTGACGAAACCAACCACCATGATGTCTCGCTTGTCAAGGGGATTGCTTGTTTCGACGGTGATGGAAAATGGTTGACCCGCCGTCGGCACCGACGAGTCTGCGCTAAAGGTCGTAGACGGAGAGTCGAAAGTGGTTGTAGACATCATGAATGTGGTAGTGGCAGAAGTTGTAGTAACTGACGACTCGCTGGTCGACTCAGATGTCGTTCCGGAAGCTTCTCCATACCTGGTAGTCGTTGTTGTTGTAACAATGGCCGCGGTGGTCGTTGACTCTGTGGTCAATGCCGTGGTGGTCGTGGTAGTGGCCGACGAAGTTGTCCCCTGTATCCAACCATTGTTAGTGGCCGACGAAACTGTCCCCCGTACCCAACCATTAGTAGTGGTCGATGCTGTGGTAATCGAGGTAGTGGTCGCAGATATGCCGTCCGATGTTGTAGTAGCAGCAGTAGCAGCACTTGTGGTGGTGACAGTAACATTAGCGTTGGTTGAACCGAGGTTGCAGTCCGAGCAGTCTGTTGTTGGTACAAGGTTGAATACTGTGCAGTCGTCGGAGGATGAGCCGAAAGTCACGTAGACAGCCGAATCAGACTTGATACAGAAGGAGACGCCAGCGTGTTGGAGTCCCTGCATGCCAACAAACCAGTCACTCGTCAATACTCCTGTGTCAGAAACGAGCCCGAAAGGCTGTACCCCAGACGATGCGGTCGAGCCTACAATAACGTCACCATGACTTAGCAGTGTACCTTCGCTGCTAAGAGTCAAAGGTGCAGCCTGCGTTGAATCGGCAACGAGAACCGCCTGATCACCCTGAAATGTGAGATATCTGGTGTCTCTACGGCGGAGTTTCGAGGCCCCGATGTTGGCAATGGCGACAAACGGTGTTCCAGGAGAGATTGAGACATCAACGCTTGCTGTGGTCGTTGTCGACGCAGATGCAGTGCTGGTTGAAGTGGGTGAGGTATCTAGGTCATTGGCAGAAGTGGCAGTGCTGGTAGACCCATCTTGTACACCGGAAGCAGTGCCTGGAGCAACACCTGTGGTGGTGGTGGTAGTAGTAGTAAGGTGCGTAGAGGTCAAGGTCGTAGATATACCTCCCCTAGATACGGATGTTGATGTGCTTGAGCACGGGGTTGAGTAAGACGCCGAAACATTGAAGCTGGGAACTGATTTAACAGGACCAGAAGTGGAAGCTGAGCTGCTATTGTGGCCGCCTGAGACAGTTGTTGCACCTGGACTTCTTGTGGTGTTTACAGTGGATACACCTGTGTGAATGTAAGTGGCTGTAGTTGCTGCACCAGAAGCAGCTGTCGTATATGCTGTTGAGCTCAAAGAAGCATAAGACGAGGGACCAACCCCGTTCCAGCCGAGCCAACCATGATCGTCTGAGACACTCGCAGACGAAGTAGGGTATGACACGCCAAGACTGATAGAGGTGGTCGAGTCGCAAGGACAGGTAAAGACGAACCTGGTCAAGGTCTCTGTAGTAACACTGTTGTCCTGGATGGGGCTAACGTTCGATGAAAGAGCGGACGCTGCGAGAGCCAAAGCTGTCACGCTAGACCGCAGCAAGCCCATACTGGGCTGAAGAAGAGCAAAGGAATGACAAGAGGTCGGAAGTTAGAGCAAAAGAGTGACACAACGCATGATCGTAGCCAAAACCAACGTAGAAAGTGAAGTGAAGGCGGTGACGAGCTTTTAAAGCCGGCGACAGTCTCTATGGAAGTGCATAGATACCAAGGGTATGGCATATGACAAAAACAAACTTCTCGCAGCTGAAGGATGCTGCATCAATCCCCGAATGATGAGAGTGAGGTTTGGCTGGACTGCGAAGGCCCGCGACAAGGCCACCACATGGCAGTATAGAGTAGTCTCGAAGGGGTTTCGCTCACTTAATTCCGCTCGAAAGGGAGCGTCAGCGACGAAGTCATCCGTGTCAGTAATGTTGCGCCAAGCTTTGTGGTGGGAGCTATTGAGGGTTTGGCGGAAGATGGAAAGGGATGCAGGAGATGAAAGTGGCAGATACGGTGGGTGCGGCTGAAGTGGCGTTGGCCAGAACGCCACTAATCGAAGAAAGGAAATACCTGTCAGCAGGTTTGTCTGTCAATTTCCACAATCGCTGGTGAAGATTGTAAACGAGTAGCTGAAGGGTCTTGGGATGCAAAAGCCTCTGGAGCGAGGAGGCCTGAGATGTCTCTCTAGGTCTTTTGCTCTCTACAGCGGGGCTTAGCAAGATGACTCATTCTCGGACGTGATGGTCGTCTGTTCAGGCTATCATTTAGCCTTGTATTCGACTATGAGAGCCCGGGTGCTCAATACGATTTTGAGGTCGTAACCTACGAGGAAGATGTATGTGATGGGGTTCACCTTCGATAATGTTGCCTCGTACAGGGACTGTCCTGTCTCGGCAGGTAGCGCGAAGGTATGACGTGCAGGTGCCTAACCGCGGCCTCGACGCGTCCAAGTTCAGCGTGACCCTCTTCGTACGCTGTTTTCGGAGCCTCTATCATCTGCACAGCATGACCAGCTAGACAACATGCTCACTACGACCCAGCCCTTCCCGCCCGGGGGCGAGCGATGCCTCGAAATCGCCCAACCTAACTATGTCAACTTTGTCTTCAGCATCCTCATCCTCCTCGGCATCCTCGTCTCCTACCTGCCACAGCATCTGCGCATCATCAACCGCAAGTCGTCATTCGGTCTCTCACCCTACTTCGTGTTGCTGGGAACCACGTCAGGAACATGCCAGTTCGCGAACATCTTGACGCTACCCGGCAGCCGAGCAGACATGGCGTGCTGCCGTGAAGTCAGCGGGTTCGCGTGTTTCGCTGGGTTGTTGGGTGTGATGCAGGTGGGCATGCAATGGACTTGCTTTGCTGTCATGTAGGTGGTGACGGCTTCTGGTGATGCAGCGGATGCTAATGCGGGTGTATGCAGTCTCTTCCTCTTCCTGATCTACTTCCCGCGCGCGACGCCCTCGACTCCGAACCCTGCCAAAGACGCCGACAAACAGCCGAATTTCAGGACAGCGGTGATAGTGGTGTGGGTGTGTGTGGCACATGCGTTCGTGACGGGGATCATTAGTATCTACTTCACGCTTGCGCGATCCGAGGCTCTGCAATCCTGGGCCAACTTCCTCGGCATACTGAGTACAGTGCTCGCCGCGGTGCAGTACTTCCCCCAGATCTGGACGACGTTTGTGTTGAAGAGAGTAGGCAGCTTGAGTATCCCGATGATGTGCATCCAGACACCTGGATCATTTGTTTGGGCGGCTAGTCTGGCGAGCCGACTGGGGACGCAGGGGTGGAGTGCTTGGGGCGTGTATGTTGTCACTGGGTGTTTGCAGGGAACCCTGCTGGTCATGGGTGTGATATATGAATTGAGGTGGAAGAGGAATGAAAAGAAAGAGCTCGAAGAACGGATTGATGCTGCGAACCGTGGGCAGGCGGAAAGAGAAGGTAGAAGAGAGGCGGTGGATGAGCAGACGCCATTGATAGGGCCAGAGGAAGAATGATCATATTTTGGTGGCGGGCAGACTGCTTGGTTTACTTTTGGCGTCTCCGAAGGCTGGTACGGGTGTTGCTGTTCCCGAACCCTCTTCGCGTGCGTGGAGTTTGCCGTCAGCTTTGGCCGTCATCTCTTCCAGATCCTTGTCTGTGGTGCCTGGCAGGGCGAACTGGCCGCTTTCTGACCGGTAGCGCTGGTCCTTGTAGTCTATGCCGTACTTGCGGTAGTCGAAGTGTTCTAGCGAGTGCAGGATCTCGCCCCAGCCATCGGCCAGTTGGCCTGGTTGGCCGGGGGAGCCTGCTAAGGGGGTGCTGGCCTGGTGTGAGAGGTCGCTCTCGTCATGCTCGCCAGTGCGACCAGCGAGAACCTCTTGGACACGGTCCTTGTACACACCGAGCAGGCCAGGATGCGGGACCCAAACCACACGCATACCTGCTCTTCGGCCCGCTTCGACGCCCGGCACCGAGTCCTCAAAGACAAGACACTCCTCTGGGGTGATCTCGCTCTGTGTGTTGTCTTCGGCCATCAGGACCTCGTTGATGGTCTGCAAAGCCAGCAGATAGATGTCCGGCAAGGGCTTCCCGCGGCCTCTGGGTATGCGCTGGTCGTCGCCCACGATCTTCTGCCGCTCGGGGAAGACGGAAAAGAGCTGTTGCATGTTCGCGGTCTTGAGGTCGTAGTTCCTGCCATGACTGCTGGTTGCCAAAGCTAGACGTACTTGTCGATGATCACCCCCTGGGCTGCGGGCGCGACTCCTGGCGTCCATGATGGTGTGTGCCTGGACCAGTCTGCCCAGCAGGGTCTCGACGCCAGGGAGGGGTTTGCAGTGCTTGAACAAGTCTCTTTGCAGTTCCGTCTGCCTCTTCATGAACTGTTCCTCAGAGATGGGCAGCTGAGCCCATTCGCGGAAGATCTTGCCTGCTGACGGGCCGGGGCGGCCTTGAAGTTGTGCTTTGACGGACCAGGGCAGGTCCGGCCGGCCGTTCTCTCGAAGGATGGTGTTGGTGACTTCGGTGTACGCGTCTTCTGAGTTGATGAGCAGGCCGTCCATGTCGAAGATGCACGCCCGCACGGGCGGGAAGGTCGGCGACCCGTCGGCTGTGGGCATGGAATCCGAGGTGGCCATGTTGGGCGAGGCTTGTGCGTGGATTGGAGGTGTGTGGGCAGCGTAGGTAGACAGCAGCTAGCAGGAGAGGTGCGAGTTCAACACCTCCATGACCAACTACCTAGGGACCTAGGCTAGCCACTAACTAGCACGGTAGGTACCACCCGTAACATCGTCATTCCCTCGAAAAACCCCCCGCGAGATCTCCGCCGACTTCGCTTATCTCGGACAAGAAGTCGCCGAGAAGCTTCCGTGCAGCGTTCTAGAAAGACAAAAAGTCAGGCACAGTAGGTACACGTACGAATAGGTCGATGGGACAAGCACCACGCTCGACAGGCCTGGTGGAGAAGTGACAGGCACCAACAGCCCTCGACGACTTGCACACCACCACCACCACCACCACCTACCTAGGCATACACACCGTCCATCCACCTAACCATCAACATGGACTACACCTTCAAGTCGTCAGGGCCCAAAACACGCCCCGAGCGCGTGAAGCCGGTCGCGGGCGCCGTCGACCACTCGCCAGCAGCTCGATCACGCGCTTCCTCCACCGCATCCACGGCCAGTTTCGCATCCGCCGTCGAAGCACAACACGAGCACGGCCACCCCGTCCGCTTCCCAGCCGACGAGGAAGCGCAGATGGTCGAAGCCTCGCACGGCCTGAAAGCCGCCGCAAACAAGCAGTTCGCCGGCAAGGACTACTCCTCCGCCATCAGCACCTACGACAAGGCCCTCGCCGAGCTGCCCGCCTACCTCGACTACGAGCTGGCCGTCCTCCAGAGCAACATCGCCGCCTGCCACGTCCAGCTCAAAGAGTGGAAAGAAGCAGTCGAGAGCGCAGAGCGCGGCCTAGACAGCCTCGAAAGGGAACTACCCACGCCCAAGCCAAAGGCAGACCAGTCCACCACCCAGGACAAGAGCAAACAGCCAACCAGCACCAGCACCACAAACGACGACGACGACAGCAAAATCATCGAGCTACCCGACGACCAAGACGACGAACAAACCACCCAACTGCTCGCCACCCTCAACCTCTCGGACCAGCGCAAAGCAGACATAACCCGCATCCGCTCCAAACTGCTCCTGCGCCGCGCCCGCGCAAAAATCATGCTCTGCGACCCCCCGCCAGCAGCCTCCGCCCCACAACCAGCCTCGCACCTCGACCCGGACAACCCAACCACGCCCTCCGACCCACCACGGCCCCCAAAACCCGACTCTCCCACCTCATCACACTGGTCCAACCTCACCACCGCCCTCTCGGACTACCAAACCCTCGCTTCCCCGCCCTACTTCCAGTCCCTGCCCGCGTCCGACCAGAAGACCGTCCTCGACATGCTGCGCACCCTGCCCCCGCGCGTCGAAGCCGCCAAGAAGGCCGAGGTCGACGAGATGATGGGCAAACTGAAGCAACTCGGCAACGGCATCTTGAAGCCCTTCGGCCTGAGCACCGACATGTTCAAGATGGTCCAGGATCCCGGCACCGGCGGCTGGAGCATGAATTTCGACCAGAAGGCTGGCACCAAGGGCTGAGATGGACCGTTGCGAGGGAGAACGGGGGGTGATGTGGGTTTAATGATGTTATGGGGTGAGCATGTTACTCCATCTTCGATTATCCTCGCAGCACTCGATTCAATCTATCAACGGCATTCTGCCCGATCAACTTGTCAAACAGATCGTGTCGCGCACTCTGTTCCATCGAGACCAATCTCCTCAGTCCCCATTCGGCGTCTGCCACAGCTGCCGCCCCATTTGCCACCCCTCCTCTCTTCAGTGACCCTATCACAAGCTGCGCCGCCAACGGATTGAGGCCTGCTTTCACAAGGACTATCTCCCACAGCGTCTCATCCTGGATGAGTGCCGAAGGTGTATCTGTCGCCGGCTCTGCCTGCTGCGTTCTCGGCGTCTCGTAGGCATGATGCTGAATCATCTGCCACACCCACCCGTTGATCGCGCCCGACGTTGACTGCGCCTTCAAGCACTCTACCCATACTGGCATGACAATGCTCGCTGACTTCTCGCTCCGAGCTGTCAACTGTTGGCAGAAGGAGATAAAAGCTGCCATTGACGACCGCTGTTTCTGCTGCCAGCCTCCATCGTCCGTTACCAGATAATGTACTAAGATAATCACCACTGCGTATCTCTGCCATAACATTGCAACATGATCGTGTACCTTCGACAGCCCCGTGCTGGTCCTCTGGCCAGGTAATGGTCGTTGGTCGAGAGCTTGCATATTAGTGATTACAAGGCATGTGCAAGGATTGAGGATCATCTCCGGCCCCCGCTCTTGCTGTTGGTCCAAGTCACGATAGATGATGCTTAGCTTTTCTTCGCCTGTGCGCTCCAAGAACTGTGCGACCAGTGGCTTTCTCTGCAAAACCGTGTTGTTCAAGATGATTGTCTTTGGTCGATCGAGGCCAGTCACAGATGGAAGCACTTGAGCCTCCGCCTTTTGTAATCTTGACTCTTCCAATGCCGGGCTGAGATCGCTCATGGCGCCTTCCATCTGCCCACTTACACTGCTTTGTGTACATTGTATTGGGTCTTCTACAACCTCGTTCTCCTTGCGATTCCGCCGAACCGACGGTGCTTCAAACCTCTTACCCCGGAGGTCGAGGAAGCCTAAGAGTGAGTCGCTCGAGCATGGAGTACGATTGTACTCTTCACCTTGAGCGTTAGGCAGCCTCGTCTTTGTATCACGCATGCGGCTTAGCAGCTGTGACACAGTCTCTTCCGGTTGGACTCTGTGCTCGGCTTTCACACCTGTAGAATGTGCTTCCTTACTGGTGACTGGAGGGTCTGATGCCCGCGCAACACGCTCTTCGATATAGTTGAGTTCGCGTTTTGTGTCTGGTACGGGTCGGTCGAATGGATTGCTGGATCGCTGCGGTGGTAGCAATGATTCCTGGCCTGATGATGGCGATGGATGCTCGGATTTAGTCGTGGCAGGTTGCGTTGCGGCATTTCCAAGGCTGCTTGCTACGGTGGTTGACACCCTTCGTTGCTCGTTGGGTTCAACCTTGACTCTCGGACTGTGTCTATTAAAGAAATGTGTCTGAGGCTCATCAATCGAGCGCATGTTTGCTTCCATGAAAGTATTCGCTTTCCATCCGTCGAGACGATAGTCTTCGATAGCCAAATCTTCTTCGTCTTTGTCGGTCTTGTCCAGTACGCGAAGGCCTGGCTCCTTGAAAAGCAGCTCGTCGCTTGTTACAATGGATTTTCGTTGTCCCATGTATCTGTCGAGGAGGCTGGTGTTATCTGGCATGGCATCCCTCATCACTTCCTCCATGCATGGTACAACGAGAGGCAGTGTCTGCTGAGGACCAGCTTCTTGACCGTCGGCGCTCTGATGAGCAGCGAGGGCTTTGCCCATGTCAGCTGGAGGTAAATGGTGTCTGTGAAGTTCAACTGCAGGTTCTGCAACTTTTCGTGCTTGCCCAAAGGACTGAGCCTGTGTGAGGCTTGTGGGGGCGGCTGCCAGCAAAGGACACTCCGTAATTTGCGCTTCATCATCCCGCTCGTGGATGAGCTTTCGACGCTTTTGTGCTGGCTCTGCCTCCTCGAGTCCGATAGTATCGCTACCATGGAGATCGCACTGCTCACCAGATTCCTCTACGTCATGGTTCGTGAACTGTTTGAGCAAATCGTCCATCTCTTCATCAACCTGAGGGACGCGGGCTGTCCCAAAAATCTCGCTATCAACAGCCACATCCAAGCCATGGAGTACATCGTTAGCTTCTTGCTTCACTACCGGTAGATCGGCATCCATCTCGTTGGGTATAGCTAGAGGATGTTGCGCAGGATTTCGGCCCTGGATTCCAAAGTCGAAATCGAAGTCTTCTTCAGCTATGTCTTTGGCCAGAATCGGCACGGTGCCCGTGGTCCCCGTCAGACTCTGATACAGCATCTTCTCAATATCTCCTTTGCTCAAGGAGCTGCACAGTACATCCTTGAGATAGTGTAGGGATTTGTCAGTGACGTCCATCACCTGCGTTCGCGTGGCCTTTTCCAATTGATCTTGTATCATCTCCGGCATTCCAGCCGGATCTGTGGACGCTGAACATTCTTCCTCTTGTCTGCAATGCCTTAGTGTCTCCTCATAGTCTTCGAGTAGATCAGCGAGAACTTTGCTAAGGTTGATGCCTTTCTTTATTCTCCGTACATCTCTGCACACGTCCCCACCACCAATCAGCAGCAGGGGTATCTTTAGCTTGTGCTTTCGTAGACGGTGTGGATCTGGAAGAAGGTTCTGATAGATCTCGTGAAGGTTGAGATCCGCTTTGCGTGCAGAGTTCTGGAGAAAGGTTGCGACCTCTTTGGACACATGCAACGATTCATCGTCCACCAGCGTCAAATGCTCGTGGGCTGCTTCTTCAAAGCACTGGAGCAACCGAGAGCAGTCCTCGTCAGTATCGCGCGTGGAGGATTCTCGGCCTGAAGGTGATTGTAGGAGGTCGAAATTACTGAGCAGTTCGGTCTCTTTAAAGCATGGCGTCAGGCCAAAATGGCGAGCGTAGACCAGTACTGACGGCTCCGACGTAGCAGCAGCATCGTCCATCATATATCATAGGTGCACTTATAGAGGTTACAGCTGAATTATGTTCTCATGTGGTTGGCATGCTTGCCGAAAGTGATGCAAGAACACACAAATTGGAAGGAGCAACCAACTTGATTTTCATTTGCAACGTCGAGGAGGCCGACGTTCCTCTATGTTCTATCCGCAATGTCCCTGTCGATACGTACCTTGCATCTTCGCTTCCAGCCGAACAATCTGGGTATCATCAGAAATTCATAATTCATGCTCTCGTAACCAGGACTCCTCTCGAACTCTTTTTATTGCGGGTGGTGGACTGCCTTCCTCTTTTAAACCTAGATCATTCCATCTCGATGGTACCAGGAGGCTTGCTGGTAATGTCGTACGTGACTCTGCAGGCGCCGTCGACCTCGTTGACAATTCTACGACTTACTCTCTTCAAAAAGTCAAATTCAAAGGGATACCAGTCCGCCGTCATGAAATCAGTCGTTTCCACCGCGCGCAAAGTAACGACCTTGCCATGTACTCGCTTGTCGCCCATGACACCAACAGCCTTGGCAGTATCGGGGAAGACAGCAGCGAAAGCTTGTGAAATCTTTCTGTACAGGCCGGCTGCGACAATCTCATCAATGAAGATCTTGTCAGCCTCCCTTGCGATGCGTAGTTGTTCCTCGTTGATCTCGCCAATAATTCGGATAGCAAGACCTGGACCAGGGAATGGATGTCGCCAGACAAGCTCTTCCGGGATGCCCAAGTTCGTGCCTAGTGCTCTGACTTCGTCCTTGAACAGCTCGCGCAAGGGTTCGATGAGCTTCAAATGCATGCCCTCCAACAGCCCGCCGACGTTGTGGTGTGTCTTGATGGTAGCAGATGGTCCCTTGAAAGAGATGCTCTCGATGACATCGGGGTACAACGTTCCCTGCAGCAGCCATTCGATGTCGCCCGCCTTTGGCGAGTCCTTGGCAGCCTCGGCGATCGACTTGGCCGTGTCTTGGAATATCTCGATGAAGGTGTTGCCGATGATCTTCCTCTTCTTTTCTGGGTCTGACACGCCTTTTAGCCGACCCAAGAACAGGTCTGTTGAATCAATGACCGTCAGGTTTATGCCCAAGTGCTCGGTCAAAGTTTTCTTCACGGTCTTTGCCTCATCCAACCTCAACACTCCATTGTCAACGAGCACAGCATGGAAACGATCACCAATAGCCTCCTGCATCAGCTTCGCAGCCACAGTCGAGTCGACACCGCCGCTGACCGCACCGATGACTTGCCCCTTGGGCCCCACCATAGCCCGTATCCTCTCAATCTCTTTGTCCACAAACTTCTCCATTGTCCAGTCTTGCCGCGCACCACAGATGGTCACTGCAAAGTTGCTGAGCAGTTGTTTGCCCTTGGGCGTATGCGTGACTTCGGGGTGGAACTGGATGCCAAATAATGGTCGATCGGTACTAGCGATACCGGCGAATGGCGCATTAGGTGTACTTGCGACGGGCTCGAAGCCAGTGGGGAGCTGAGAGAGTTTGTCGCCGTGGCTCATCCATACCTCGAGGTCTTCGCCAATGTCTTGGAAGAGTCTGTCGATGTGTGATTGCTTGCCAGCGTGCTTCTGCACCTTGACCGTCGCATGGCCGTACTCTCTCTTTTCGCCCGCGACGACGTTCTTGTTGTCCAAGTTCCAGGCTATCTCTTGTAGGCCATAGCAGATTCCCAGGATCGGCACTCCCAGCTCGAAGACAGCAGGGTCAGCGTGCGGTGCGCCCGACTCGTAGACGGAGTAAGGACCTCCAGATAGGATGATACCCTTGGGGCTCCACGTCAGGTCGGCAAGCTTTTGTGTGCACGGGAGCATCTCAGAGTAGACATTGAGTTCACGTAGCCGTCGCGTGATGAGGTGGGAGTATTGGCTGCCGAAATCGAGGACGAGGATCGTGTCGAACGTCTTGTGTGGTTCGCCGATCGAAACGCCGTTCGCGTCACCGTTGACTGCCATCTTTGCTGAATTGAAGGATCTTGTCTTGAGCTCGACAAGACAACCGTGAGCCCAGACGCAGTGCATGTGCATACCAGATGATTTTTTTTTTGGTCGTAGCATCGGGTGCATCTCGGCTAATGGATAGATACTGATACTAGTGGAGTGAGACGGTCCTCCACCTCGTCCCCCACCAAGCCCTGCATACTTAGTAATGAGGACGTTGGCATTGCCGATGTGTATGGTCGCAATGGCTCACAACCTCATCCGTGAGGGTGAATGTACTTACACTGCTCTTTGCCAGACAATAGCGTTACAGGTTGGCTATCAGCCATCCGACGGGGTTCCTGAGTCCACGCGTGGTTGGTCCCGTCAAACATAAGGAAACCGTATAGAACCTACATATTATAGACGCCTTGCTCTGTGCAGAAGCTAACGAACAGTACTTCTACCATGGTTCCAGAGATCCCGTACGATGTCGCCATCATTGGTGGAGGTCCCGCCGGGCTGGCTTCATCGATCTTGCTGTCCTTGCGCGGTATTTCAAACGTGGTATTCGAGCGATATCCCAACACCTCAATACACCCAAAGGCATGCGGCATCAACCAAAGGACCACTGAGATCTTCCGTATCATGGGTATTGAAGAAGAGGTGTACGCCCACGCAGCTCCACCAGAAATTGCTGGACGAACAGCATGGTACACCAGTCTTGGTCCCGAAGGTCGAGAAATCATTTCTCGTGACGCGTGGGGTGGTGGCATCTATGAAGAGGAGTACAAGAAAAACTCTCCGTCCCGGTACTGTATCCTGCCACAGATCCGGTTGGAACCAATCCTGAAACGAAGAGCTATCGAGTTGAACCCCAAAGGAATCAACTACAGCTCTGAAGTGACTAGCGTTGAACAAGACCAAGACAGCGTGACTCTCAAGGTACGGCGTGGAGATTCCAACGAGACGATTCGAGCACGATATGTCATAGCAGCCGATGGCGGACGATCGATCACTGACACCCTCGATATCCCCTGGTTAGGTCAGCGTAACATCTTCAGAATGGCCACCGCCCACATCAAATCACCCCTTCGTAGCCTTCACCCCGACCCACGGAATTTCATCACTTGGTTCTCAAACCCCGAATTAGGCGGCAGCACGAAGACAGGCTACCTCTACCAGATCGGCCCCTGGCCCCACGAGCCCGGCAATGAAGAATGGGTCTTCGCATGCGCACTGACTCCCAGGGACCCCGAAAGCTTCGACCCCGAGACCATGATCAAGCGCGCACGTCAAACCCTAGCAATCCCAGATCTTCCCATCGAGTTGTGCAGTCTCAGCCACTGGAACGTGAACGCGATCCACGCCGAGCGCTACCGAGCGAATCGAATCTTCCTCGTCGGCGACGCAGGTATCATAGCCAAACCTCGCCTGTCCCACTACAACCCAAGCTAACTCCCGCGCAGCTCACAAGATTCCCCCCTGGGGCGCCCTAGGCATGAACACCGGCATCCAAGACGCCCACAATCTAACCTGGAAACTCCAGCTCGCGCTGCAGAACAAAGCGAAATACGACGCCCTCCTGTCCACGTACGACACCGAGCGCCGCCCCATCGGCAAACACGTCGGCACCTGGAGCCTGCACAACCTCCTCAGCCACGCCGGCGTCATGGACGTCGCGCTCGGTCTCAGC
>Ga0066648_10000590_pt1 | contig 23907 bp, 6 predicted proteins | sample CryGeyCG12114_NA_FD_59537 | JGI IMG/M metagenome (GOLD analysis project Ga0066648, IMG submission 59537) | Groundwater microbial communities from aquifer - Crystal Geyser CG19_WC_8/21/14_NA | ecosystem: Environmental > Aquatic > Deep subsurface > Groundwater | place: USA: Utah: Grand County... | reverse complement strand
ACTGTTTAATGTGAACGAGATAGGACTCGTATTTGTTTTGTCAGTTGACTTGTAAAAGCGAAAACTCCCTATTGAATGAGGCCTTTGAACACCTGGTGTGGTGAAATAAGTTTTTTCATGACAGCGCCGCACTTTTTGCTAAAACGAATTTATGTTTTTGTCGGCAATCAAATTGAATAATAGAATAATAGTAGAAACTAGTCCTGAGTTTCACCCTCCTTTGAACGATTTTACATCTGGTATCTGTTGCTGCATTATAACATTGAACTCAATCAGGGCCTTTTGACTTTATGCGCACATTGATTTTGTTTATTTACCTAGTGCTCCGATAAGTTAATGAATTATGAATTTCATATGCTAATTAGTTTACACTATGCGTGCATAGGTAGAAATAGAAAGGCATTTTATGGATATTCATCGGTATAATTTTTCCCCACAGCTTTGACAGTCAGATCTTATCGTTGCTACGAATCCCTGGTCAGGTAAATGTAATTTATAGTGCAGCACAGCAGCTGTATAGTATACCAGTATAGTTTTTTTTCAAGTTACAAACCTGGACTTTGCGTTGCGTCGTAAGTTTACTGTGTTATCGTTAATTAATAGTTATAATTAATGGAGACATTCTTGGGTTAAATGGTACTCGTTCAAAAAAGGTATAGATAGATGTATTAATGTCGACGTTTCGAGATTTGTTTGTTATTGTAATTCCTCGTGTGAGGATAAAAATGACCCTGAAAAAGGGTCTCTAATAAATGGTTGGATTTAGTTGGATAGGAAAAAGAATTCTTCAGTTAAAAAGCCTCATTATTTTTTTTAATGTTTTGTACCTCAACTAACATCTACAGTGAACCTTTGGTTGTCATGTAACTTACTTACAGAATGCCCAATGTCATTCATTGTTTTGTTCTCCCTTTCTTATATTGTGAGCTCAGCGGCTGCACTACGCGTTACTTTTTAGGTTTTCTTTCACTCTTTCAATTAATCATAAAAAACGTAAAAAAAAGTCGGAATATGTGTTTAGCAAATCGTGAGGATCGGGCGAGGCGAGTATAAATGGTATAAATAAAATACCGCTGTTTTATTTCCATAAAAAAAAATAGATTTCATATGGTCATGCGATGAAGGAAAATCTACTTAGGCTGGTTACAGTATTTGATAAAAGTTTATGCTGGACATTTTTTTAACCTAGAACCTTTACATCGATATCGTATGAATTTGTTCCACTGTTAAAATTTGAAGTACATTGCTGGTTATTGCTGGTGTTCAAAGTTTAAATTCAATATACAGTATTCACACGCAATTTCTGCAATATGGCGATCTTGACCATTATGGGTTTTATAGACGTTTTGGATCGGTTTGGTTAGGGTGGAAATTCTAGGTAGGGAGAAATGTCCTTTTATCTCTATGGCTGGCGCGGAACTATTCAGCGGGTCACATTTAAAAAAAATAAACAACAGTCAGAAAGCAATAACAAACTTTCTAAATACTCATTAACTTAATATATAGTTAAGTTACGTAATATTTTCCTCTATATTTTGGTAATTTTTATTTATTTAGTGAATTCGTTGATACAAGTTTGAAAACTGAATGTATTACATCAAGAATTAAAAAATAGAAAGGAAGGTTAGGAGTAAGTCATTTTACTTGCTTTAGTAAGCTGTAAATTCTTTGTACGTATAATATGTTTACAATATTCAATATTAACGTATAATTCTTTTGATTGCAGATTATCTTTACATCCTGGTTATAACTTTAAGCATTTACCATGGCGAAAAAACCTGTTATGTCAGATAAAGAAGGTCCAGGAAAAGTAGACTGCAAAGAAGCAGATGAGCAAGAAAAATGTAAGTTTCATTATAAATAAGCTCTTTGTAACTTGCACTAAATAAAAGCTGTTTTATAAAATGCTAAATGTATTGACCATTTGCAGTAATTCGTTTAATAAAACAAAAGTACGATTTGTGGATGAAGAAAAACAAAAAAGTGCCCTCTGAAAAAGACAGTTCCACTACTCAAAGTGACTGCAAAGCCCATTCACTATACTCAGATCTGGACAAAAAACAAAAAGTGGAAGGATTTCTAAAGTATTTTAGCAAGAAAAAGCAAAAAAGTGGTGATCCTCATATTCAAGCTACTATTGAACAAAAGGACGAGAATAAGATTGAATCATCGTCTGATAATACAAATGTCTGTGATGAGACCAATGAAGTAGTTGTTACGGAAACGGTACAGGAAGCTGAATCTCTAGTGAATGATGATGCTGCTATGCATGGAAGCAGCATTATGTCTCTTGAATCCGTTGATGCGCAGGGCAACTCAATAAATTGTGAGACTGTTTCTAGGATAGTAGAAGAAACCTCAGGTTCAAACTCAAGTGAAAACGGATCTTGCAATGCTCAGATAACCTTAAATACTCATGACTCAGAGGTGGCAAATGACTCAGAGCGAGTTGAAGAACTTGTAGTTTTAGCCAAAAATTCAACGACAACCAATGAAGTGTGTAACCAGGAGATTACGAACGAATGTGAAGAAGATGTAGAAATGAATGCTGAGTCGATCAATACTAACGCCGACGTGGAGATTCAAATTCATCAAACACTTTTAAGTGTTATAGACCAAGTGCATCATGATGAGATAGAAGAAGAAAGGAAGGAAAAAGACCGGAAAGTTAACGCAAAAGTAATGTCTATAATACATGGAGACAAGCTGATCAAAAGCAAACACTCTTCCCAAAACAAGGAGCATGAAAATGGAGAGAATGAGAGGCTGAAACATTTAAGTAAAGAAGTTTCAGAGCTGGAAAGACTTTCATCGTCTCTGTCAGGATTCGCTGTGTTGGAGAGACTGCAACCTGGACCCCTACCGACTGAAAATGAATCTCATATTGTTATTACCTCACACTCACAGCTGCAGTCTCTTGACAGTGACAAGCAGGGAATTAGCGATCCAGCACGATCTCCAGAACCAATGGACTGCAATGCTGGTTCAGTGTTAAATAAAAGCTCAGGGATCAATGCGAATATCTGTGAGGATGTCTCTGATGACGAAGAAGTGCAAGAAGTATGCAGAAATCCATTGCTTGACAGGTGTAGAGAAAGAGATTGCTCTTCAAACTCGTCGGCTTCAAGTTCATCCACGATTCTGCTTAGCTTCCCTCTGGGGCAAGCAGTAACGGACAGTTTTCGTATTTCGAAAATAAAAAAAGAATCCGAAGATACAGAAGTTCAAGCTCAGTCGTCACCAGTAGCATCACTAGCGCCAGTGATCAAATCGGCTTCAGAATCTGAAGAAGAATTGTACATTATCGAAGAGCTGGGTGAAGAAGAATGTCAATCTTCAGATGAGGACATTTTATTTATTGGTGAAGTGCCCGCCAAAAGAAAGGCAAACAAACAAATAACAGAAGAATTCGACAGAATAGTAAAAAAGGTCAAACACGAACTTGAGTCTAACTCTTCTGTCCAGGACTGCGGTTCTGATGCCCAAATGGGCGACATGCCTATATCTAATAACGATATCTCAAAAGAGTTTGAACTGGAAGATGGAGAAATTATTTCTGATGTAGAATCAGAATGTGAGGGTGAAAATGTTCAAAATGAAGCCGAAGAGACACCCGAACAAATAATTTCCCAGAGTGGGGATTTGCTGCAACAGGCTGTAGATTCCATCTGTATGGAAGAGGAAGAATGTGAATCTTCGGAAGAACAAATGGTAGATCATAACATGCCTTCATGTGACTTAGTGGATTCTTCCGAATCTGATCCTAGCTTTCAGCATCAAGAGGATTCCAGTGCAAGTTTACTGCAGGATGACCCTAGCACACATCAAGATGGATGCCCCATCGTTTCCGAGGAGTCAAACGAAGAGCAGGGTGACTCCAGAACACCAGAAGACGGATCGAATCAACTTCAAGAAGAATCAAGCATGTTGGAGTTGGAAGACGAGTGCAACAAAGTTTTTGAAGTAGAATGTGTCCCTTCTCCTAGTCAATCTTGTGTGTTGGTCTTATCTACAAATTCTCCTGATTGTGACGAAAGTTTACACGCTGAAAATACCCCAGTGCTTGAAGATACGACTGCAGATGAAGCTATTACGGAATCTGCAGCTGCACGAATCCCAGTTGCAATACAAGTGGAAGCTGTTGAATCTAATAAGACTCATGAGACATCAGAATTGACGAGGATAACTGCCAGTCTTCAAGAAGGGGAATTCCCCGTCCTCTCCATAACCGAGAACGATTTGAGCAACAATGAAGAACCATTTACTCCAGAGTTCTTAAGCACTCAGAGTACTCGTGAGGACTCCCCCTTTGACGGCCAGATTTGCATAAGGGAAGATTTATTTGATGTTAATGACACATCTGCTTCTCATTCCTCCGCTCCTTCGCCTGCTCCAAATACAGCTATATCCCCTAACTCATCTTCCATAAATTCTGTTGTGAACCATAACTCAATAGTCGTAACAATACCTTCCTTGCCAGGGACATCATTTACAATTCCGTGTACAACTGTTGGAGCTCAACGTTCTCCGTCTGATGACAACGACAATAATACCGTGTTACAACCTCAGTCCGTTTCCACGTCTACAACACAATCTAGTGAAGTGAGCCAAAACAACTTTGCAGCTAGAATGAATGCAACTGTGGCCCGAGAAAATAATTCTGCTTTACCTCCAAATATGCCGATCGCAGTGAATCATGTGAGCCACAACAGGTCAGCCAATGTTCATGTCACAACACCTAGTCAATTGGATCAAACAGATTCGGTCGATCCTCTTCAAACGGATGCCTTGAATATCCCTGAAGATAATCAAACTGTGGAACAGCTTTTAATAGAAAGGATTAGTCAAATAACGAGTGAGCCTACCAAACAAACTATCGCTGCAGTTGTAAAGAAGGACTCAAGATATATTAAGTGGTTGGGCACACTTCGGAAAAAAACTCAAGATTCTCAAGTGTATATAAATAAATCAGTAGAAGATATTCTGGATGAAACTAGAACCCCAGGAATGAATGAAGTAGATATGCTGCTTAAGCTCCTTGATCATACAACAGCTGTTGGAAAACTGGCTAAGACTACACTGTTTTCCCTTGAAAACCAAATTTCAGAGGAAATAAAATGCATTTACGAAGCTAAGAAGAATATAAATATAAATACTCTAGCGCAGTATCTCGAATTGCTTTGCAGGGTGCGAGACTACCTCAAAGACATAGCTTACAAGTCGCAACATCTTCGTCTCTTAGATATAGAATCCCTGCTGCAACGCCTATTGCACGTTTTTTGCATTTACGAGGATGCCAGGGCTACGGAAACAATATTAGAACGACTGGTGTTTACCTTGATCAGGAAAGTATCTGTGCTTCATACGGAAGACGCTCAATCTAAGAAAGACATGCTCTGTGAGCTTATCCATGATGCAGTCCGATCGATTAACTCGTACAAGAAAGCTTATTTACAGTACGATATAGTCCGTTACCATCTGGACCAAGGCCCTCAGCATATAGCGGGCAAGCTGCTGATAATTTCAGCTGAAGCAAAGAATGCTCCTACTCCAAGCACATCAAGTAGCTCTCCCTGCCAAGTTGATGATGACATTATATTCTTGCATCAAATTCGTGGTGCTATGGCCAATGCTAGGGCTCCAGTGATGACCACAGCTAACTCGGCTGCCCAAAACGCAAATGATTGTAACTTAAATTCTGATGGTACCTTACGCAGCGCGCTTGAGAGTACGCTTGCCAATGGAACTGCTCCACAGCTAGGAACTGTGTCTATGCGTGCCTCGATGACGTCCCCGACTTCTTATCCCGTTCATCAGGGTGGCATGATGCCAATGAATTCCCAATCACGACCAAGAAATCCTCAAGTAGGAAACATTCCTCAGCAAGTATGCCCGTCTTCTCAACAGAGAAATAGTTCCGATGTTAATCAGAGATGCGTATCAGCTTCGAACATCCCTCCATCAAGACGTATAGCCGTCAGTCATCATGCCCAACAAGGAGTCATTCCTGGAACACATCCTCAGCAATCGTTGCAAGGCGAGGGATCTCAGCAACATTTTAATCAGCAGCATCAAATGTACCCTCCCTCACAACCACCACAAGGCTGTTATAATAACGGGCAAACACAAACTTCTTTCATGCCAGGGATGATGCCTCGACCGGCAGTCCCAAACCATAATTTCTGCGACTATGGATCGCATGCTCAACCACAGATGGGAATTGGTCAAGGTGGACACCCTTGTTGTGAATCTCAGTCATCGATGGTCATGCCACATCAGCCCATGATAACACAACAACAGTCTCAACAGTCAATGAGCCATCAGCGGCAGCAACAACGATTGCAGTATTTGGAGCAACAAAGGTTCTACCTGCAGCAGCAACAAAGGCAGATAACTCAGATGGCAACAGCTATTAGTTATTATCACCAAAATAGCAACTCGTACCAGTCCCGTGCTTTCACATCTAATACTGCGACAAGTATTTATCCTGTAGGGACAAATATTCCTTGTCCCCAAGTACAGCAGCCGCAACTGTCTGCAATTGCTCCGCCGGTGCCAGCTCAAAGCAGGAAACAACGAGGAATGACACCTAAGAATCCCGTGGGACGTCCCCGAAGAAAGAGTCAAGACGCGGTCCGAGCAGAGTTGCCAGTGCCAGCTGAACCAATCATTCGTCGCGGCCGAGGCCGGCCACGTAGGGCATCAGGGGTCAGTACAAGTACTACCGTTTCCGCATGTACTGCTGCTTCACATACGGATCTTCTCCCTCTGGAGCAAATGGTTATGCAAGTGGGCAATGAGAGGAATAGAGTACAAGAGGACCCTGCTAATAGTACCAGTGATCAATGTGGTAGTTCTGCAACTCATCCACTTACTTCAACTGGTATGTCTGTTGGTCCGGTAATTCCACAGCAGCCTCCGCTTATCAACAATGATGCTGCAACCGAATCCAATAGTCAGCGGGCGATAGAGACAAACAATATACAGGGAGATGGTCAAGATTCCGACGCAAGACTGTCCAGGGTGCATCCGTTTTTGGCAAGGAGTCTGACAGTGACAGATTCGTTGTTGTAAGTGATCAACATTTTTAGCTTTATGATACCGAGATTGGGAGTCGTTACTGTTGTGTATCATGTGCCTTTTTTTCTAATGTGCATACAATTCATGATATTTTAGTTTGTCGTAATGGTCTCACTCAGCCGCTTGTGTTTCGGCCAACGGGTACATGGGAATGCAATCTCTTCGCTATGAATAATTTATGTGGAAAAGTTAGAATGCTTTGTAACTCCATAAATTAGTGAAGTTTTATTTTGTTAAAATAATGAAACGTATTTTATGCTCCATTTTATTATGTTTTGTACGATAAATACCAGCTAGGCTATTTTTAAATTATAGTTAGGTTAGTCTTTTACTGTGTTGTTAGATTGTTATGATTTATGATGAACGATTGCAGAAACTTACTTACTTTTTACATACGAACTGAGGTTATGTAGCAACTTTTCGTCCAATAATGCTCTCTATGTATCAAGAAAAAAACTTTGCTCATGAATAGGCAACTAGTCTGTAGGAAAAGCTCGGATAGCTAAACTAAAGACTGTAACTTGCACCTTTAATGCTGATATTATATAATATTATATTAATGTAACTGTGTCCAGTGTACTGAATAGCTATATGCGATTTCAATGACATATGTATGGTACGTAACGTAATGTTGTGTAATTTTTTATACATCTATTTCGATGGATTTATCCGCCTTACGTGCGAGAGCTTTAGTATGAAAACGAAGTTGTAGTTAGTTTAAGTGCGTTTTGTCACATAGTTGAGAGCTTAAGAATGGAGCGGACTTGCCATGATTGATTAGAAAAGCTAGGTACGTATGGCACTTAGAATACGAACAAAATGCACTTTACACTACTATCTATTATTTTCTTTGTTTATTAGTCAGTTCAACTAACGACAACGATACCTAATGTTACTTTCTAGAAACTTGTAATTTATATTGAAAGCAATGTTTGGAAATAACGGAAAATAAATAATTTGCCAAGTTTGTATGTATTGAAACAAATGTCTCTTCATTTTACTATAATTGATAATTATAAATATCATCGGACAACATCATAAATCGTCACTTTTACAATTAATATGCCATTCATGAGGAATTTTCAGTTGGTTTGACAGTGCATTTAAGCGTCTTCAACTTGTGCGTACACACATTATTGACATGACAGTGGCCACTGTTAGCCACATTATTATGCAAGCGTATAAATTAATTATTAGGTCACAGTGAAGGATATGTACAGTAATATTTTCCGCAAGGTCGTCATATATAAGCATCAACAAGTGGTTATTTGCGTGTGAGCAGTAAACTAATATTTGAGTCCTAGACACACAGTTGGAGATAGAAGAGAAGATCTTATCTGTGGGCTCATCTTCCATGCATGAACCCAGGAAGACTTGCCATGTTTATTTGGCTTCTGAAAGTAAGAGTTTTGCACACATGTATGGTCAACAAAACAACTATCCAACTACAGAAGTTAGAAGCCAAGTGGATTATGGATGGATACTCAACATATTGAATGTTTACCCGTGACTCATAAATGAGGATAATGATGATTGTAATTTATAATTGTCTTGAGATGACCGCAGTTGGTAATCATATATTCCGTACTTATCTTGTATTGTACAATTTTAAGGTGTGTTTACTACCTCGTAAAAGAAACACAGATTTTTAAGTATTCATTCATATATGGTGCTGTTGGGGAAGGAAGTATTATTCTGCCATGTTTTTCAATAGGATGCGTGTCAATTTCGTTATACTATGGGAAAATATATTTGGAATCATGGAATGACATTATGGACGGCATTGGGATGCAGCAAAGGAATTTTTTAGAGAGAGTTGAAGATTTATGAGCACTTTAAAATTAGTCAAGGCATTTTCTTGTCTTTCTCAAGAAGACTTCAAACGAGTGGATTAAAACTATCATCTGGAGAATTATTGAAGGTTTAGTATTGTCGTTGCAAACTCACGCACATTCCATTTTTTGCACTTATCAGGAAAGTTACACACACATACGGAACTCGGGATTCATCCTTGTCACAATGACTTGATTGCAATCGTTAAGTCAGTTAGTTTGTTAGTTCGTTAGTAACAAACAGAAATCATCTACCATAAAGTTCGTGGGTATTTCCTTTTTACATGCAGACTAGTCACATATAATTAATGCATGCTGAATCCATACTACAGAACAGATGTAAATCCTTTGTTTATTTAACAAAAATATTTCCCAGGATGTCAAATTTCCAGTAAAACCGCTCAAGAAAAAATCATCCAACTTGACTCATCCCTTGCATAATTGCATCCTTAACAATACCATAGTAATAATGCAACAATGGCACTGTGCTCAACATATTAATTTCTCCGTGTATTCATAGTACATATACTATATCTGCCAATCAATCTTTCATCATTGTAGCTAAACTCACATAAAGCTGTTGCTCACATGGAAATTCCAGTGCGCCTTCAAACTCACAGACCAATGCTATCTAAACAAAAGGATCGCATGAGCTATGAGCATTGCAAATTTATTTGTTCCAAAAGAGTTTAACTATTCTTGCTAACTAACTAACTAACTAATTACTGGCTAGTAGTAAACAATGGATGAGAAAAAGTCAGAGGTGCAGCACAAGTGAACGTTGTGTACGTACAAATCGTACAACAACACTTATCATCTTTTGTACTCCTTTTGTGAGTATGTTGCGAACATTTAACAAGGTGCATTGCATCTCATAATAAAGCATGGCTTTCTTGGCTAGTAACTAACTGAACTATGCTCATGGCACACTTGTTTCACATCGCTCTGAATTCAACTCCTTTTCGTCGTATCCTCGTCTGGTTCACAGTGTACAGAAAATTTTTTGAATTCCCGATCATTATCATAAACGGAAAGGAATGGAAATAGATTTTTTTCGAATCAAAGAATGAATGTGATATCACCACCAGTTAATTTTGCATAATTAGAAGCGTCTTTTTGAATTTCAAATGACATCATCGTTATTGAGGATCAAACATGAGCCACGAGGTCGTATTGATGCAGTTTTTTTATGTATAAACTCACATTTGCCTTTATGGATTTTTTTCTTTCGCTTTTTATGGAAGCTCCTGACTTAACTACAGTCGCAACTACCAACCAGGTACGGCTATTCTAGGGAATTCTTAACCCATAGTCAGTTAGTTAGTCGGATGGTTAGTTAAGTTACGATTCTCCATCTTTTTGCATAGTTACAACTATTTCTAACAAGTCAAAAGATGATGTGAACACCAGTTCATTATTATTATTATTATTTCATATGCATGTGCACACTGAACCACACTCACACACACTCCTATTATGCAGGGATTACATGCAAGGTTACCAACTAACTACCAGTATTCATCATCAAGTATTAAAATATACTCAGGTACACAAATCTGATCATAATACAAGTATCTTTATGCCCCTCTCTTTTCCATATGCACTCCAAGACGTGTTGTACACATGATTATTGTACAGTATATATCTTTGTACCTGTTCATAATGCATACACCGCCTTCTCAAACACACATGCGTTATAATCCCCTGCACCACAAATATGTACCCATATGGAGGATTCAATGTATAGTATTATTATTGTCTGCAGAAAAAAAATCCGCTGAAGAACCCACTTTAATACTTTTGCAAGCGTGTAATACGCTAAACCTATATGTTTTCCTTTTCATGAAGACGAAAGTCTACATTAGCTGGTTACTCTTGTGCCCTGCGTTCCATTCATGTCTTTTTAATAGGCGCTTGTCTTCGCGTGGATAAGGACTGTTGTTGATTCTCTTGTTGTGTGAAAAATTTCATATGAAAATTTACGAAACTCATGCCCACAATTTATCGTTTTGTCTTCCTTTGTTCCCTCAAAGTGTACGTGCATAGACAATAACAAAGAGTTGGCTCAGTTTTTAGTCACGCCGGGCTGTATATGGGAAAAATAACTCGATAAGTGTTTGTGGGGACCAGGACCAATATTTTTAGCTCATGAAAATAAGACCCATGCAATGGTCCACTTTTTGTTCAACTGGGAGTTAACATTTTAAGAATATAGTTAGTTTCGTGAGTGTCGGGAACAATAATAGATTCTAGTTTGTTTGGGAGCTATTTTGGAGCAGTGGAGGATCAAAAAGGGGTAATTGGAGATTCATCTCCACACCAATCTTCATTATCATGGATAGGTAAGTTGTGAACAATTGTGATGCTTTTATGGTTAGACTGAATTCATAAGACAACAGGGTAGATCAAGGGATGCATATTTCCTTGTAGCACAATAGAGTTCATTCATACGCTGATTGAAGATTGCTCACAGACAAAAGAATCCTTCCAGCTCATTAGGTTGGGCAAACAACATGGTTTTCTTGATGAGTTCAATTCATGCAGATTTTTGACAATCTTGATTGGCCCAAGTGCAAAAAAGTGAGGTAATGCAATGCAGGCATAATAGTTATTAGTTCATTGGCATTTATAGTACATGAAGTAAGGTGCATGTGTTTGTATGTAATATCTGCATCCAGTTTAGAGTATTTCATAAAATTGAATTGGGTGCATTCAACTTACCATTTTCTACCTTGCACATTTCAGATGAGAGTATTAAGGTGTCAGTTTTTTAACAGGGTTGAGTCGTTGACTTTTTTTCATTTTCAAACGTGTTCTGTACCTGAAATCTCACTTCAAATAAGTTTAGCCCATAGAATCTTAAATACGTAAATCATCCAACTTTAGCCTCTTAGATTCCAATGATTGTATTATTTACAGCTGTTACTACACAACAACGCAACGTGTGAATAAATGCAAATATTTTGCTATGATTATTGAATACAAGATAGCTAAAAAGTCTAGAGTGCATTATTTTCACTCCAAACCATTTGAAACCATTTGCTTACCTTTTAACCCACATATTCAGCACACAGTGTTTTTGAACCTATGATTCATTGCTATAGCAAATACCGAAACCTGGAACGTAACAGCCGATTGCATAACATTAATCCTTGCATAGAGTTTTGCTCACATTGCGTAAACATATGGGATCTACGCATGGTGACATGGCGTAGTATATGTTAAACAGTAACTATTAACAAACGAAGAAGTTGTTAACAAAATGGAAGGCGACTGTCAATGAGCTCTTGAAAATCATATTGTTCACATCCGACTTGACAAGTGTAGGCGTCATAATTGTGCATAATAATAAACGCGAACGAAACACTGTAGCCCCTAGTATGTAACGAGCCGATTAGAAGGTTTAAAACTTGCAAATTGCAAACATCCTTTGTTGTCCATTCTCATTTAGACAGGGGTTAGAATGAAAAGTCACCTGCGTATTTAAACTTTTCATGATTATTATTATTGATACTCACTTATGCATGAAGGTTGTCTCCTGTCATCATCATTCTAGCTATATCTATCTTTATATATAGAAAAACAAAAAAACGCATCAGGATGCTCATCCATTATTATTATGTGAGACTGTCTTCAGGACATGTACATAACAAGTAACTTTTGCTGCTATTGATTTGAAAACGTTTTGCATCCTACCATGTAGTTTCTAGATTAATTGCTAGTATTTATAGAATTTGCGAATCATCAATCAAACGTGAACCAGAGCAATCTTGAATGTGCATCCATTATTTGAACCAAGCATCTTATAGTACTGTGTAATAATACGGAAAGTGAAACGAAATTAAAAACTGGGTTTATATACTAACTTATACTACCTAATGTGGAGGGAGATGCGACTGGCGGAATGAAAGGAAAGTGGCAATACGAAGGATTTATTTAATAGTGGCAGTTTTAGTTTTAATCACGATGTGACGACGAGGTCAGGAAGAGAAAATTAGCATGTATGGCATTCTGCATCATGTCTTGTTTATCAACAACAACCTGTAGAATGTTATTTTTGGGCGTTGCATCCTGCATGTAACATTTAAGAGTCTGTGTGGCTTGGCTATACAAGTGCAGTTGATTTGAGAAATGGTAAACTGACCGAGATGAAAAAACATAAGTTGGTTAGTTTCATGAGCACTTTGTCGGTTCGGCTATGTCCAAAGTGTAAGAAATGATAAAAGTCAATTATTAAGATTTTTTAAAAGTCAATTATTAAGATTTTTTAATACTGGAGAAGCATTGCACCACACGACATATTTTTTCTTCTGTTCGTTGTCATATAAATATGTAATTTGACTGAACAGTATGTTGCATGCAAATGCAAATCTTAAGGATTCGACAACAATGGGCAGGAAAAGACGAAAGGGGCTCATTCCATGTCCGCAGTTTACGCGCATTTCAAAGATCCATGCATCTGTCATGTTCATTTATTTTTTCTTGGTCACAACAATGCATGTAATTGTACACCATGCAAACTTAATAATTGTAGTTTGGATTGCGATTAGAAACAAAAGTTTGGGTGTGTGGCCACTTCTAGTAGTTAGTTAGTTAGTTAGTACTTCCTTGGTTAGTATTATTGTTGACTGACTGTATTTTCATCCATCATCTTCATTGAAACAAGTTGTGCATGTATTTCGTCGTGTCCGCATTATTTACTCAACTCTTCAAGTTGGTTAGTTAGCTGCTGAGTTCATTTAAATACACAAACTGCAGTTTGTTGGCTGTGCATGCTGTTATGAATTTATTACCTTTCTCACTGACTGCGATTATACGTTCTTATCAAATCCACTCGCGTCCAGTGTCCATTCACAACTTTGAGCTGCATTTGACATTCGTGCAATGCAGTTGGTTAGTTATAGTTAGTTTTACCAGGTTACTATTACAATAGTACCAGTTGGAAACACGGAGCACACTTTACCATGTACTCATTGGCTTTTTCAATTCTGCAAGTTCATGCTGTACATCATTGTTCGATCGATGATAATCTCTATTATTATTACTTTCGTAAACACTTATTGAGTTCAACTGGACACCATTTTTTCCTCAAGCTTAAATCGTGTCATGAAGCAAGCTCTTATTATATCCCATATCTGTAGTATTGCATGCACACACTGAAGGAAAAAAACGTTCATTTCGTAATAATTAATTTCTCTGGCGTAAGATGCTGTGAGATGTCCAGAGACTTGTTGCTCATTGTGCATTCTATTCCTGGGCCTCTCTTGTTTTCTAGCTCTACCATTATTCATCATTTCGTACAATGAAAGCAGGCTAGAGTCACTCATAGTTATTGGACCACATGGGTCATTGTTTCTATGCATGTGGCAACATGCATCCATGGACTTGGCAAATTGCTTGTATATAACGTATCAGTATCACAATAACCTCTTCATTAGCTCCACTTTTGCTCCCTTTCACGTGAGGATTAACTTTTTATGCATGCGGACTTTAAATTGGTACCATGTCGATGGAATGGCTTGATGATAATCTGTGTTCTGATTTCACTTTTGTCTCAACAATATCATCTTGGCTACAGGCATCCTCGATTAACTTGCTATTTACAATTTATTACTTGCTCTCTGAGAATGACATATGTGAGCATTTATTCTATAAATGAATTGTGGATTAATGCATGCACTCAGATAAGATGCGATGCAATACTTGTATTCAACTCAACTCCTTCCCTTTGCATATAATGTGTGTGTGTGGCGCCATCAGTCAGTCAGGTCTTTTTAACAGGCTAATAAATTTTCGCTCATCTAACTAACGAAGTAACTAAGAATACAAGCGAAAACTTATAGTTAGTTAGTTAGTTGGTTAGTCGATAATAAATAGAGTAGAAAATTCTCGAGATGAGCAAAGTCGAATTGGAATGAAAGAATAGTAATGGAAAGAGGCAAAAAGTTGTCCATCTCATTCTCAAGTTTAATCCCAGCAAATAACTTGGCGCTTTAATTAAGCAGCTCACAATTCTCATTTCATTGCCTGTCACTGCATTCATTCATTTCCCCTATGCGATTTATACGAACTGTTTAAGGGAAATCAGCATGGGAGCTTAATTATTACTATGGTTTTAGTCCTCTAATTAGTTGCAGAGGAGGAATCACACGTTGATTGCAAACAACTGGGACTTGCCAAGTTCTTTACCACTGTAGTATTGTGTAGTGTTTGGGTATGTGAGTTTCCTAGAGCACACAAACATAATGCAGTGTAGTGAGCACATTGGAACTGACACACTGATTCATTAGGATCATCTCATTATGATTTTAGAAGGTAATATTATGACGCAATCCTGTGGATGCTCACCCACTTGAATATTACATGACTTCATCTCCATTTATGAACAATGTAATCACTCTTGCTCTTTGTGGACAGGCATATTATATTGCACATGAATATACTGCACACAAGGATTCCAATCGAACAAAAAATACATTTGCGATATGACTTGCCGAAAGTTTTCGGTCTTATCAAGAAATATTACTCCCCTCGTTGCCATACGAGCGCGTATGGACATATTAATATATTGGTGACAGAAACGGACCATGACTTAGTTTTAATTAATTAATTAGTTAAATTAAAAATGACCATGCTTTTAGATTAGACCCATATGTTATTGAATCATCACTTAAAATTATTTCCAAATATAATGATGCATTCAAGTGTGTCAACAAGTTTCTTATTTATGTTTGTCAATGCGTGTGTCGTCAATATAAGCATGACATAACAAGCAGGCAAAGGATTTTACCTTTTACCAATAAGATGATTCACTTTCTACATGGTTTTTGATTTGCCCAATGCAATGTTGCAGTTTGTTAGCTCGTGTGTAACATTGACTTGATCAAAGTTTTTCATATGGCTCATTTCAACCTTTATGAAAAAGTAGGAGGCATAAAAAAAGACATCCACATTTGGACTTTACAACTTGTCAACCACACATTGCCACCGCCTACATTCTAATATTGACCTCTAAAAACGTATTGGTGCTAATGGATAATTTAGATTGAATGATTTTAAAAGTAAATGTGAGTGAGAACTTTATGACGTGGTTAAATAGATTATTTTATCCCTCTATTTCTCACCCTTCCAATGGATGACTGATATTGTATACAAGTCAAGTGCAGCCTTCATTCTTGAATTGAATTTAATCAGTAATTTACCGTTGAGTAGCATATATATTCTGAACTAACTAGCTATAATAGTGCATACTAACTAATACTAATGTTATGAACTTGGAGGATTGTTCGTATATGCTACACTTGTATTCTTTTCGAGTCGTTCATCCTAGATAACTACAATAGCCTTTTTCGGATCACAATAATCCTACCTGGATTATCTCTGACTTGTGCCAAATCATTCACTAAGTCAATAATGTCTGCTATACTAGTTGTTGCATGGTGGATTTAGGGATTCCAAGAACTCGGTATATAATATTATTATCTAACCAACGATTAGTACAATCCTTTTAGAATGGCAAAGGCATTGTGTAGGTGATGGAATTGCACTCATTCCAACTGTTCATATATTCTATAATACGACGTGTCAAAAGATTTGTTTGCAAGTAGGTACCACCCACCTTGTGTGAATTGTAGGCAAATCTCATTGTTCTGGCTCATTAGTTGACAAAGAGGAAAGTCAAATGCCGTACAGATTTAACTCTGTAAATGGAGCAATCATAATTTGTAGAGCCTTTGTGTCTTTCTTTTTTGCTTGCTTGTAATCTGATGCTTGGTGCTTTTTGACGCCATGTATTTTGCACTGTAAAAACTTAATTAATCATCTACCAAAACAGTTTGTAGGTATGATTAGGAAGATCTGATTTCAATGGAAATCAACTGAAAAAATACATCCTGGATTGGTAGCTAGTTTGTAGTAAAAAAGATATATTCTTTAGACTGACGAGTGGGTGAGAGTGAGCAATGGAACTAAGGCCAACTAAAAACAGTCGAACAGACACAGCCGATAGTAACAAAATAATTTGTTTGTGCCTGTCTGTGATTGACCATCATCTTTATAAGACGTCCATAGATTTCATAATTATTTGATTATTTGCAAACAACTAAATGACGAGTGTTTTACATTATTAATATGCATACAGGCTAGCAAACAACCATGAAATTGAAAACGAATTGAAGTGGCAACAGCAAATCTCCTTCAGACTCGACACATTTCAAAAACAGTATTTGTTTTTACCATCAAGTCTTTCACATTTGGTTCGTTAGTCTGTCCCTGTGTCAATATTAATAAGATTTTTCCACCCTATTGATGCAATACAACGGATTGTGAATGTAAAACTGTCAACTTAACACTCACCTGTCCAATTTCAAATGAAGAGTGTGAAGCTTGGTCTCAAAGCTGTTAGTTAATTATTGCAAAGGACAGCTCGTTTAAATTGGTTTGGAATCAGAATGACTGTCGAGTTAACCAACTTATGAATAATATTCATGAAACGACATTCAATTCCGATAGTTAATTGATTCCATCTTTGTACTTGTTTAGCGCCGATCAACCATTTTCATGACTGGCTGTTTTCGTATTTTGCATCTCCTGCTAGACTCTGGCAGACGAGCATGCAAAATTGCAAGGATGCAGAGACAATCGACGAAAAATGAGGCAATTGTCTTTGCGTTTGTCAAGCTGATGGAAAAGGGTTTTATCTTATTATTGAAATTGAAACAATTGTTCAGTCGAAAACAATAGATCGTCTTGTTAGTTGATTAACGAATTGAGTCGTCAAATCCAGTTAGTTATCCGTCAACTTAAGTTGCTGATTTACAATACAGACCTTTGTTTCATTTCTATATTGGCATTAGCTATCATATTATTAATGATAATTGAAAGATTTAGACCAATTTAGGAGCCATTTATTGTGATAATCTGAGGGACAATTGAAGCACTATTTACACTGACTAAAGTAAGTAAGTTTTCCTGGAACAAAATTATAATCAAAGGTAACAATGGTAGTGTATTTGATGTTACGATATACAGTTGAAAATTTAAAAAACTAGTCCGATTGTTGGTTGTAATATTGTATTCATCAGCTCGGTTAAATAACTTTCATTCATCTGTGCTTGTCAGAATTCTGAAGTTGCTGTCGTGATGAGAATGTGAATGCACTATATGACTTGACCTCGTCTCATCAGTTCTATTTCTCTCAAGTTTTCCTAAATATGACACGTTTCATTTCATCATATATATTTTTTCACGTGCAAATTGTATCACTGGCTACTTATTCACATTGTTGTTATAACATTGGTGATGAAATCATTTATCATCCTTTTTAAAATATTGTCACATCTCTAGTATGTACATACGCGTGTCATTGTCGTTTTATACTCATGGTTCTTTAATGATTATGATTTTAGACACTCGCAATCTCAAATAAACTGAGTGAGCACAACACTATCACAACGTCCATCTAAAAAAAATATTGATAGATTTGATCAATTTTGCTAGCTCTCAACTTTTTTGGGTGTTAATTTATATTGAGCTTCTCCACATGCCAGTTATATGAACTATTAAGCGTTTGACATGCGTAGCATACCGTGGATCCAATAAAAACTCAATCAGTCGGTCCCTGCGGCTCAATAATATTGATGCAATGAAGAGGAGTTGATTAATTTTGAAAATGAGTAAATGCATTTGGCTTGGCTGACATGCTGACAGTAAGCATATAAAGTGATTCATGTTCGTTTTAAGCTCAAATGTTGCAATTCCACAAACCATCAACACTTGAAAGCACGCATGGTGATAATTGTGTGCAGAGAAGCTGATGGTCATATTGATATTTATAGAATACCGAAGAAAAAAATGCGTCACTTCTTCTGCGAATAATCATAATAGGCATAATGTATGTATGAAGGTAAATATGAATGACACATATATATGCACATGAGCAATTGTATTAATTTTTGGCATTCCTGCATACATATATAGCAGAATTAGGAATCTGATCAGGAAAAAGTTATAATGACCACTAAAATTATATTTTATGATCGTTTTTGTTTTACCCAAAAAAAAAATACATGATCAATGAAATAATTTTTTTAAATTCTGTTTTTGTCTTACTCCTCTGTTGCAGTTTATCTGATTAGTCACGGTGGCAAAAACAATTCTTTACTGTGCAAAGTGATTTGTGCATTTTATGCATATTTATATGCATCCTACTAATACCACCTTACCATTGTTTCTTGTTTGTATACCATTACCTACCATACTCGCATGCCTGTTTTTGTAGCTATGCATTCAAAGAAATTAATACCAATGCAGTAAACGTAATGCATATTTTTTCTCGAAAATGCTTCAGGACTAATTGAACAACAACAACCATTAAAAATCAATTTATCATTTTCTTTCTTACAGATGGAAAGAAATCTACTTTTTAACCAGCTGCTTACTAGTAAGTCATACATTTTGTGATACACCCAACTATCCCAAGTCCAGTGAAAGTGATAATCCACCAGAAAGATGGAAAAGACAAGTTCTTGTGCCGCAAAATCGTCTCACACTCCCCAATATCACATCCCAAGAGATTGCTCAAGCTATCGCACAAAGTGATGCACTTATAACTCAAAGGATTGGCTATTTCGAGCCTCAGATTTATGCTGCAGGTGAATGATGAAAAATGGATCAACTCATTCTTTTAAAATTACTATTTCCATTCCCATTGCAGTCACATACATGATTTGAATAGAGTAGATAGCGATGCATTGAATAATGGATGCAATCAACAATGCGTTTTATCCTCCACCTGTCTCAAATCATCTATAGTTAGTTAGTTAGTTTAGGTAGCACAGCAATTTTTGATCGACTAAAATGAAATGATGAGATCCAAAGACTCAATCTGTATGTAATCGATGATATAATTCGGCGGTAATTATTACTGTCTTCTAAACAATGATATAAGGTATACAGATGGGAAGAGCATGCAACGCAAAGTGGGACATGGCATAGGCATATGCATCTCTGTTCCTTTTCCATTGAATTTGAGACTCGTCCTTGAAAACGGAATGAATGTAACATACTTAAGTGATTTGCCGAATTGCGTGTATACGCATGCTATGCATTATGAAGACACATGTATATGATCTATGATGAGTTAATCCCCATTCTTCGTAGTAATTGGGCAGGGATCAAAAGAAATCGTGGGCTTTTTTAATGCTGAGGGGCTAATTCGTTTAGAAATGTAATCTCTGTCCAATTAGTAGGAGTAGAAAATGGAAAAACTAATAAGTATTTTTTTCGTAACACTAATACATCTTTTAGCTATGGGTTTAATTCATGCTCAATTGGCTTTTGGAAGTCACTTGCTTCTGTTCGACATGAGTGATTTAATGCTATAAATTAAAAATCGTATTTTTATCATTATAAGATATTGTATGCCCTTTATATGCTTATGACAAGTCTCATATATTATGTACAGGGTTTTGTAATTCCATCCAAAATCTTTGGTAGTTTGTAAGTATGTCACATGTAATAGACTGTAAGAATCTTTGTGTAGTTTGATGATTTTGTACCTAGGAACTGTCTAATTTTCAAACTTAACTAGATGATCCTTTGTTTGTTGTTTTGTGATGTAATGACTTTGTATTTTAGGTTCTCGACACACTCCAAACTCTGGGCCATCCTGGTTTATGTCAGCTTCTCATAGAGCAAATCCTATTGCAATCAACATTTCAAGAATTTCCCTACTGTCAGAAGAAACTACACGCATAATAGCACAAAAGTGAGTTCTCATATTTGTAATCTCGTGTCCATTTATCCAATAGTTTTAATTTGTTTCACGTCATGCAAACATTTATAAGCTATTAAATTAAATTATTGCTTACAACATATGATGCTAGTGAACTGGTGAGCGAATATCAAACAGACGATTTGTCAAATTTAAAAAATAAAATAATCAACAATACGGCTCAGACTTTCAAGATTTAGCAAAAAATGTGACTGACTTCATCTAAATAGCTGAGAGTAAAGAGGCTTAAAATTTCGCTGCTGACTATATTATACGAAATTACATCACATTTTTTTTTACCAGGCCCCAAAAGAATGACAGAGCTTACTCAAATGCGTAATGATGCCTTGCAGACAAATAGTATTTATTTCCTAGTTGACTGCTATTAATCCTCAAGTGCTTCTATAACTCCCTTTATGAACTAAATAAAATAGTAATTAGTTACCATTACGATAACTGTATGCCAACGCTTGAAAAATTCAATTGTGTACAGGTATGATCTCTCTGGTGAACAAATTGCGTACGCTCTACCTAATTTGGACATTCGAAAGTCATTGTTGAATGATGAATGCCCACTAAATGTGGATTTCCCGTGTCAACCACGAAAGTATCGAGCTTACAGCGGGTATGTGCCCAACTTTGTCACCTGTTTCCATGTAATATTCAAAATTAGTTATAGAAAATGGATTGTGTAAGCATGCCACTCACGACATCAATCATGGATGTGTTGAGGAAAAACTTTTTTCTGGGTCGCGTATTAATAAGTATTACGTAATTTCTAATTCGGGGCTAAAATTAATACAAATTATGTGCCTTCTTGTCAAGTTTTTTTTTGTAAACAATATCTGCCTTACAGATTTTGCAATAACGTGCAACATCCAAGATGGGGTTCAGCAAACACACGTTATTTGCGCTACTTGATGCCAAATTATGCAGATGGTAAGACACTATGATTATAATTTTGATTACAATCCAAAAGATGTAAACACAAAAAAGGGCAAAGTGTTCAAATGGAGGCAACCAGTGTTCAGCCTTTATTTATCCCTAATCATCCGTACATGTGTTTAGTATGTACTATGTACATAACATCTACTTGTTGATTATACGGGAGCTATACATAGTAATTTCTCACCCATTCATCTTGCCCTCTAAACTTATGTCATTTTTAAGTCACGACCAAGTGAATGAGCATCGCCACACAATTTATAGGCTAATGAGATGTTAAGTACTGTACAAAAATGCCCTACTCAATGAATTATGCTACGTAAGTTATTTGTTTATGATTAAAAGATAAACTACCTATATTAGTTTTCCTTTCATTCAAAATCATTCAGATTCAGAGAAGTAAATAGTGCTAGTGTTATTTATTTATTTTGGCACCAACTAGCATATAGTAAGTAAATAATTAATAGTAGTCACAAGCTATTAATGTTGCACCATAGGCTACGTACTAACTATTGCTTTAATTTTATGGTTTAGTTAGCCTAGCCATGGCACTTCCGTGAGATAATCTTTGACGCGCTGTAAAATGTGTGAGCATAATATGGATGAAATTCTCACACTTGAATTCATATTTCTTATATATCATTCTCACGGCTTTTGTTCATCTCACTTACCTGTAATATTACGTATGATGTCATAGTTTGATGCCACTGTTATTTTGGGATTTTGCCATTTTTTTTAACTAACTAACTTATGCAATCAATGAGATTAAAGAAAAAGCTTATTAATGCAGTGTAGGGATTACTGAATTCTTGACGAATATGAAATAAAACTAATATTTCCTTTTGCAGGAATCAGCTCACCCAGAATGTCAACGACAGGTAATTTCTTACCATCTCCAAGGACAGTGTCGCTAGGAATTCACAAAGATGCGGACAGACCACATGCACATTTGATGGCACTCACAGCAGTGTGGGGAGAGTTTATAGCTCATGACATTGCTCACACTCCTCAGTTTGCTGGTTTTCAACAATCTCCTATAAAATGTTGTGAAGTGGCATTTCGAAACTTCCACCCCGAATGTTATCCCATAAGAATTCCAGCCAATGATCCATACTACGGTAAAACTGGAGATGGATGCCAAGAATACGTTCGGTCGAGCGTAGCTCCAAGAGTAGGCTGTACCCTGGGTAACTAATACAATTAAAAGACAAGGATAGTTAGCTGATAGTAATGTCTGTAATTACTGTAATCTTGTTTTGGCATGAACAAAAACAAGATATAAAAAACACGTTGCTGATGGTTTATTATGTAGTTAATCTTCTCAGAAGTTGATTTCATGCTACTTAATGGCTGAGAACTGTGTATATAGTGTACGATGCGCACAATTAGAAGTCATTTAAAAAAGTCTGCCGCATAAAAAATGAAAGAGTAATAAATAGTGCGTAATAGGGTTCATAATTGATATTTATTTATGACTTAGGCCCTCGAGAACATATAAATCAAGCTTCCAGCTTCCTTGACGGATCAAATATATACAGTAATTCAAAAAAACAACTGGAAAAATTGAGACTATTTCAAGGAGGTTTATTACGCACTCAGGCTGGAGCCGGAGGGGAACTTTTACCGTCGGATCGCAGTGCAACGTACTGTCGAGCTAATTCTGGAAATTTCAGGTAATGTTCATCAGATGTAGGGCACAAAAGGCAATTAGTGTACGCCTCCAGGTGGATTCTACGGCTTCCTGGTATTTCAATATTTATGCTTTCTTGCTCATTTGTGCGCCATATTAGTCGGTAGTACTGCTTCACTTGCACGTCATCGAACTCCGTTTACAAACTTTGAATTCAAGAGGAATCAATTTTCATAATAGCGTAGTGAATAGCACGAATAATATTTTAATCAATTTAATGCTTCTAATCCTGAAAACAGGGCCAAAAACGATTTCTTTCTTGGTAAACGTTAGAAGTTAAATTTTATTTCCATTACAGTTCATAAGTCAGGTCTCTCTTCAAATTGTTAATCGTTTGTAGTCAACATTGCGGGCTTAATACACGTTTTAATTCTTGATAAACTGCACTGTAACTAATAGTGTGCATAATTGAATTCACATGCCACGCTTTCTATATATTGCTTTGCTTGCTCACCCAGCATCTGAAAGGTTAAGGCTGCCTGAATGCAACATGGCCGTGGATTTTGATTGCAAGTGTCTGGGCCAGACACGTTACATGTCAAGAATTAAAATTTTATGTCGTTGAACAGATGTTTTAGAGCGGGCGA
>Ga0066648_10000587_pt1 | contig 23977 bp, 11 predicted proteins | sample CryGeyCG12114_NA_FD_59537 | JGI IMG/M metagenome (GOLD analysis project Ga0066648, IMG submission 59537) | Groundwater microbial communities from aquifer - Crystal Geyser CG19_WC_8/21/14_NA | ecosystem: Environmental > Aquatic > Deep subsurface > Groundwater | place: USA: Utah: Grand County... | reverse complement strand
GGCTGGGAGATTTACGCACGTAGAAATTTACGACTTTACACGGCATCGGGTGTACCCCTACTGTTTTTACACAGTCCATATCACCATATCAATCACAATCTATTGCAATCTCTAGTTCACAATTTTCTCGCCATTCAGCAAATGAATTTTTTAAAATTTCTTATTGGTGCAAATCGGAACAAAATATCTATAAATTTTGCGAAAAATGTTGAAAAACTTTCCCCATAAATAAAAAAATCACAACAAATGATAAATATAAGATGACAATTCGTAGAGTGGTTTTCGCTCTGAAATTCCAACAAAACTACAAGAATACTCTACTGCAATGAGCCACAAAAATGTCCTTTAGCAAATGAAACTAAATTCTTAATGGAGTTGGAAAAGAGCTGCGACTTTGAGCCAACTAATCGAGTAAATTTTGCTTCCTCCCTCCTTCAACTTTAATGTTGGTTGACAACTGGAAAAAAAACGTTTGTGTAATGTCTTTTGCCGTGCAAAACTAACAGATGTGCATGCAATTTGTAATGTCTTCGCTTTCTCTCAGGCTGCTCACAGACTGCTCCCAACAAAACGACAGACGTACCTGGTAGCTCATGGTATCTTTTAGTGTGATCATAGTTGACGGCTTGTTCTAACCTTTTTCAAATGAACATTGGTACACACTCTACTTTGTCATGAGCTTATAGTTTGTTACATGCAGTACAAGTTTCGTGAGCGGCAAATATTTTTCCGTTTTCAGCCCTTGTTTTGCACAAATCATAATGTATTCATAAAGCGGAATGTCATCTCAATTTCACTTATAGCAACAAATTACACTCACCGACTAACTAAATTGAATGCTACAACCAGTACAGTTGAAGGAAATTTTTTGTAGCGATAGAGATTAGCATTCTAAGGGATATCGTAGTAACTATAATATAATCGTAGATCATAAAATGCAACATTAATAGGGGGACAAAAGCTGCAAAAAAATCTAAAAATTAAGCAAAACTTTGTGTCAATTCACAAAATTTCCAAAGAAAACAGAGTGACATAATGAAATATTCATTCCAGATTGAAACAGCTGCTGCTTTATGCAGATTGTAAAACAAGCATGTGAATGATTTCCTGTTTCTTTTACTCAAGAAGTAAAAAAATCACAACGTCATCATCATCAATCCTAGGATTTTTACATTTTGAGTTGAATCCAAAGTTTACCGACAGCCAGTACTACTAACTATACAAACTGAAAAAAATGTGTTCTTTTTCCATTGGCACACACGCCTGCACTTGTGAAGTCATTACGGGCCAGTATAATGTGAAACGAGGCGAGGAACATGTTTTCTTTAAAAATGTGTATACTGTGTACATGGATGGTGCCAAAATTTACTGTGCATTTCCCACTATCTTCTTTAATCGTCTATAAACAAGAATTGAGTTGGTGAATGAAAACTTAACAAACTGTATATACCAAATGGTACATGAAAATGTCACTGTGGACTGGTAAGTTCAAAAATTGCCGTTCATAAACCTGATGTATTGTCCACAGAAAACAACAGATCCCCTTCTTATCGTAATTGCACAAGTCTCAAAAAGCTCAGTGTCACATTTGAACAGCCTGATGGGTCCTTATACCCAATTAACGTAAGACTCATGTCCTGTCCCAAACAACTCTAGGAACATTGAGCAAACACAACTAACGGGTTCTTATTGTAGAACCAAACTGTCAACTAGAGTTCCACATGACAAGTTATTATTGATAATTTGTTCTTATTTACACGAGACACAAGTATGTAAAAGTAACGATAAAAAGACGTGAAACATTCTTCATTGTTCTTGCCAACTAAATACTTGATACTACTATTATCGGAAACTATTTTTTTTAATAGTTGATAAGTCAAGAGGTGTGGACTAAAATTTTTGGAGTTTCCCTTTGGCCACAGCATAAGATGGCATGGCACACTAAGATTTTATCTTTTTATTAATAGGCGGTGGTGAAAATACTACTAAAAAGGTAACAACCATTGGGTTCTCATAAGATCCTATAGATCTTTTATCTCCGGGAGTACACATTGACTTGCACTAAAATCCCACCTGAGTGTATCTTATATTGCAGGGGATACTTAATGCAGGTAAAAAATAGTGTGGTTTATAAACTGCATTACTGGAATGGATAGAAGGAATGCCACGGGCACTAACTCGCGGACTGTGAGTATATTGTTATACATGATGAGTTAAGAGGATAGGAACAGTCAGTCAGTGGTTGGCTGACTGACTGACTGTGGAGAAGAAAAAATATGTATAGGTAAAGGTTGAAAAATAGACGGTTTTCTTATGAGGACTCAATATAGGGTTTCGTGCATAAAATAAAAGACGCGAAAGCTCTCAGGGAAGGTTTCAAGACCAGAATTTGTAATCTTGCTCTTTTACGATGACAAGTTACTGTTATTTTATGAGCTCCCCTTTTCCAAAGAAATGAGGATAGACAGGAGAAAATTTTCTTGAAAGCCAAGGTGTTGTGCGTGTGTTTGTCTGTTTGTTTGCGTGTGTGCACATACACAAGTGCTTTATGGGGTTCTACAGAATGTATACACGATCAAAAAGTCGGACCATAAAACTACTAGGATGGTACGTATGCAAGGTGCGTTAAAAGATTTATTTTTTTCCTCTCTCCCTTTCTCTCTCTCACTCATGTGCCCAAAATCTGTTTGCCCTTTCACTTTCTCCATGCCCGTATGAGTTCACAAGGGTGCACTTTTTTTAAATTCGCACGTACACCTCTATAGTTTGCATGTGTAGTTTTTATGCTATCAACTTTTTATTGAATCCCTACACTGGTGGTTTCCATTATATCAAAATTTATCAACATTGTGTTCAATCTCCCAGAATACTATCTAGATACGTAACATGTGCTCTCATCTTTTGGGAGGTATACCGTATTTCAACTCATGTGCACACACACATATAGCACGTTGAGAGTTTCATTTTGATAATGTATTTGACCGATTTGGAAACCGGTCAAAACTATTTAGTGTTTACACTCAACCCATCTGGTTTTTTGGGCTACTGAATAAGTTATATGGTTAATTATACACACAGTGCCAGCTATAGGTTTAGGTCGGTCGGTACGTAGGCAGGCTTACAAGGAGGGAAAGTAAAATGAGCTTGAGAGATTTTGCAAATTACTCAAAACTGCTGTACATGACAATAATATGAATAGGGTGCGTTAACTAACCAAGTTGAATTTACAAAATTTCTTTGCTGGTGGTGACAGTTTGAAGGTGTGAATGAAATGATTCAAGATTCGTACACGATCTGCTATTACTTAAGGATTGGAAGACGGCGTGAGGAGAATGTAAAGAGCCACTCAAGAATGTAAAAAGGCATATTGGGAGTGTGATGAGGACGTTCAATAAATAAGAATCTGATGAACTAGTTTACTTTTGGTTTACTTAAGCAAATAACTTGCCAGCTTGTTGGATAGATCAGCACAGAGGTTTTTTTTGTATTCAAAGTCGTATTGACAGAAAAGCGATCCAAATGAATACAGGTGGGAGCTGCTTGAAACTTTTTCCATGTGTATAAAATGTACGCATATAGCTTGTCAGGTTGTTGTTAAAGAGTTGGCAAGATGATGATGTCTCATTGTTGCATGTTATTTAGTTAGTTAGTATGGAAAAGGTTGTTGAAAGTTTGTGATGTATAGTATTGCAAGGACAAGGACTCTATGGAAACTGGGAAGCATTTGATGTACCCCTTTTTTAAATGAAGGGAAAATAAAAGATGAGTTTTCCATACTGGTATGAAATTGAAATAATATCTTGTGAAAAAGGGAAATAGAGTCGGTTCTAGAAAATAAGTTTTTTGATTAAATTTATTCTAAGAATGGGAAAAGTAGCAGTACGACATCCTTAGAAACGAAACTGAATCATTACAAGAACGCATGGGTTCTGATTAAAGCACGTGCACATATGGCTCTTGAATTGAACCTTATGTTGTACAACAAGCACAAAATGTTGTAGTGATATTGTCCGTCATAGGATTTCCTTTCCGGGAAAACTAATTGCAAGTGTCACCTTGCACTTTATATTTAGTATAGAGGTTTTGGTTTAGCTTGATTTCATTTTAACTAACTTGTTGTAAAATTAATGTGCGCTGTAAAAACTATATAATAGATATCAGCATTCACACATTCATCAGGTGGGTAAAATAATGCTGCGCAAAATTTTTCACGTTTTTCAAATTCATTGTAGTTGAGCTAGATATTCAATTTTCCAAGTCACATTTCAACTTTATTCTTTCAGAAAACCCTTTGAGTGAGTCTAATTTAATAAAAAAGGTATTCTCTTGATTTGGATTTCACAATGCAAAGGGAAACAAACTGAATTTGCAATCCTTTTGTAATTTAATTTTTTAATTTTAAAATGGCGACTAAAGAGGCACTAATTGTCTACCTACCTAGCGATTGTATCAACATGAGCCATTGCTTTGATAGGAAGAAAAGCATGGATTTAAAGATGCCTTATGTTTGTACACCACTATAGATGCACTCAAATTTAATTGATTTCCTTTTTGGGCTCACTTGAAATGAAATTGAGCCATGGAGTAGTTTTATATTGTCCATAATGTGGCACACACTCTATGCTATATCTATAGTCCGTCCTAGCACTCATATATAAGTTTCACAATTGAAAAGATTGCTTGGTAGAACAACATTTGTTTAGTTCCATTCAGCCTTGATTCTACATCTCCGTGTAGACGGCTAGGAGTAGTCTATGTACTTCTGCACAGTTTCCAACTCTACCAAACGAACATTTTAATCAAGTAAGGAATGAGAAATGTCTTTGTAAGTGTATATACTACACATGACATGACCATATAGTAAAAATTCCATTTGGAATCTTCACTGGAGACTATACATGCATACATAGGCCCTGATATTTTCCTTACATTCATATTCCATTCCCCCCGGAAGTCATTTGTTTCATCCGCCTTCAATTTTTATATGCATCAAATCACATGCCGTTGTTATCATATTTTTATCTTCAAGTGGAGAAAATCAATCCCATTGAATTCAAATGTTTCATGTACACATGCTTTCTCCAATCTAGTTCCAACCAAATGTAAAACTCATGCCAACTAGCAATAAAAGTAGAACTAACATAACTTAGTCCTACAAGTAATATTCCAAATGCTAAAAAAATTGCATTAGCTTGTATTAGGAACATTCTTATGATTAAGAAAGCACTTGTCTGTCCAGATCTACGTGTCTGATAACTACGGGAATAAAAACCGAGCTAGAAATAATATTGGACGACAAAAACAAAGCTCCATCTTTGATTTGTGTTGCCAGGAAAATATGTAACGCATTTGTGACCAAGTGGAAACACTCGTACGAGATATGCTAACTTACATACTACTTAGTTACCGTCCTGATACTTTGAGTTTCATTTGAAATTCGCTAACTGAGCACATAAAAAGATATGCAGGAATCAATAGTGTGTAAATACACAGTTGTATGTTACATGGTTCACCCAAATTGGTCGCTTCCTCCCAATGGCAGTAAATGTAGTTAAACAAACTCAACATTTTACACAGACTATTAGGCAAAACTGTGACTACCGAACCATATTTGAAGCATCAAAGGTTGCTTTCAAAGTGTACCTTTGTTCATTTCCTGATACAACGGTACTTTCTTTAGCCAACTCCTTTCCACTCACGAACTTCACGAGCCAAAAGAGGAAACAAGTGATTTGAACAGAACAAAAAATACAGACACAAAGAAACTAATGGGTTGTAAATTTTTAAGGAATTTTTATCCAATGCAATTTCACATGACTGAGTATCAAGTTCCCACGATCAATTAAAGATCCTACAACTCTACTTTCACTAGCTCAACAATTAAATACTACTATATGTAGCCAAAGGCTTGTGTGCTTTTCATTTGCTCCTTGTATTATTTGGAATGATTGCATAATAAACACATTTCAAACTCACCAGTCAGTCAGTCAGTCAGTCAGTCCGGGCTCCAACAACTTTATTTCACTCACGTCCCCCCAAATTTCATTCTATTTTCACTTTGTCCACAAACCAATAGCATGGAATGACACACAGTACAAATGTGGCTTCACACGCGAATCCAACTACTCATGAAAGCACAAGGAAATATAAAGTAGAGGCGACCGGTATGAGACTCCTTGAGATCTATAGTGCATGTGTGTTCCTGCATGCATATCAGAGAAGAGAGTATATCCAGAATTCACGAAAAAATAGCCTTCGCAAATATGTTGTGGAAATAGCCACGTGATTAGAATATGAATGCCGTGCTCTACAGAGTTGCTGGGAGTGAGACTTTAATATGACAAAGAGCAGGGTCCTTTCACAGAGGGAAACTAGGTGAAAGATAAAAGTTGTGTGGACTGCGAGTGCATCATGAAGTTAGGTGGGATGAAAAAACCTATATTGTTAGTTTGCTGGTCTTGTAGTCACCAAAAGCCAACGAAACCAGGGAACATGCATTACCGAGCCGCCATTGTATATTGGTAATGGTACTAGCTAAAGCAACGAACTAACTAACTGACGCATTACAAGGTAGCCTTTGTGGCCCGACTACTAGAACTTTAATTCAAATGGAATAAAGCAATAAAAATAATACGCTGTGAGCATCCAGATGCATTTTATCAACACAGTTGGATAGTTTACAGTGAGGAAACATGAGGATAGCAAATTGTTAGGTCTGGAGTAAGTTTCTCATAAAAGGCACGCATACTCAAGATGCATGTATGTGTGAGCAAATAGTTAGCTCCTTGACTTCCTTTATTATAGAAAGGGGTGAAAATACCACGAGTTTTTTCTTCCATGAAATGCGGACCATTTAGAAAATTCTTTTCGTACAAGATGAATGCACCTTTATGTGTAGTTGGTATAGGGAACAGCGTTGAGTAATAATAGTAATTGAATGTGTTTTATCCACATTTGTAACATGACGTCCGGATGTTTGGGAAAAGTGGATAGGGCAATATAAATGCAAGAGGCAGTTTCCAGTCATTTTTTAAAGGTTACTTTTACCTTCCCCAAGCTTCACATTTATCCATTTTGGGAATGACAGCTGATTATTCAGATTCAGTGCTATCTGGCTCACTTTCCCGTTTCATTCATGATATCATCTTATGTACTAACTAAACTAACTAACTACCATGAATTTGTATGCAAGATAGTGAATACTTTAGTACACTCTCCATGCTCATGTCAATTACTACCACCAGTGGAAAAAAAAAGAAATCTAACACGATACAAAAGATTCACGGATTTCCCTTGGTGCAACATTTCTGGTGGATCAAGAGACAGAAAAGTGATAGCCTATAGGACATTTGTCATAGTAGAAATTTGGAATCCATTGAATCTCTGGAATTAACGTATATTACATGGGTCACTTACATGAATTCGTGGTTCACACGATTCATAGAATGAGCCGACACACCAACTTTCTATAGAGATAAGGTTGAGCATGCCTAGAGAGAGACTGTGAGCACAGAGTAGTAAAGTTGGCAACCACAGTATAAAGTATTCCCAACAAACTGAAACATATTATTCTCTCTGGTTTCCCTCCTTTTTGGATGAATGAATTATTGGATATCGGTTTGGTGGACTCTCCAAGGGAAATCAAATTACTTGATGCATTCCATCATGATAATCTGGATTACACAGTATATGATGGGCGAGGGAAAAAAAGAGCCTGTACGTTCAAAAAGCCGCTGTACTCCACTAGATAAATGTGGCATGTGCACACACATCATGTTTCGGGGGTTGTAATTTACAGCATTAATCATTATTACGTGCCCAATGGAAATCATGAATGTGAGTGCTTTTATTAGGGACTTTATACAAGGAATATGAGATCCATATAATGGGTCTCACCACTCGTGTATTGTAAAATTAATAGTTTTGGCATCCAGCTGGCCATTTATTTTTTGAATAATTGAGCCACTTTATTTTTAGCTACAAGTAGATTTCATTTTGTGCGAGATATGCTTGCTAACATTGACTGTCTGGGCTCACATTCATTTCCCGTGCTTGTACTGGAAAAAGCGGATTGCTCGTCCAATCAATTTAGATTCCTATACGAAATAGCATCTAACTAACTCACTAACTAACTATAATTTCAACTTCACAATCCTTGTGTAAATCATATTTCATCTACTAATCCTTTAGTATCATCATTGACTTCAAATGTCCAATGAATATAATTCTTTTTTAGCTTCTATTGGACTCATCATTTCAGTATACACGGAAACTCACATTATTCCACAATACCAACTGACATAGAACAAATGAAGAGTTTGTTTTGACACACAGAAAGGAAGGAGCTCAGTCAGTCAGTTCTCGACATACTTAAGGACTGCAACATACATTTTAGAATTGGCATGGGAACTGTTTCCATTCATCAGCTTCAATTGTCAATAACAAGGTTACACTTTGACGCAAAGCATCCCATAAAATATGATGATTGCACTCATTATTCCCTTCTGATTGGATTAAAAGTCAAGTTGTGTGTAGTCATTGCACCGGGAACCTTATGTGAATGAAATAAAGTGTGGCTAACTCTGCATACAGTTGGCAGAAAAAAAGTAACGGTACTTGGGGGGAATAAGAACCCGGAAATACGCGTGGTACATAAGATATGTATCCTAGGCACAAGTCGTAGTAATAATAATAATATGCCAAGTCTTTCCGTTCAAAAGTGCACGGTACTGTGAGCATGTAAAGATTCTTCTCACCGTATAGTTAGTATCTGGTAAGTGAATAGAGATGCTCTTTTTACGTATTTTAGCCAGTTAACATGAATAAGAGATAGGGAAAGAGGGATATAATAATCATAAGCTGCAATCCGGCTGCCACACATTCCTCTATGAGAAGTAAGGCTGACTGAGAGTGAGAAATTGTCTTTTTCACAAGCGCAAAGACCCGTTTTTATTCTTCTTTTAACTCCTTGTGGTAATATTGCAAATATTATGCATTGTAAACTTTCAGCTAGTGAGTGAGCCTACAGTTGGTTTGAAAAAAATGCAGAATAGTGGAATTCCCCATTTGTTTTCACCCTCTAAATCTAGCCGGTTGTCAAATATGCACGGTCTTAGTTAGCTAGAATGCATTCATTGATGAGCCCTATTGCAAGCAGGGATTACAATTGGTTGTTGCACTTTTATGCGTAGAAAAAGAGTTTGGTACAAACAATTCTACCCGCAATGTCAAAAACTGTACGTGTGAAACTAATAAAAGTCATGATGACTGCTATCACAGATTATATCGTGGAAATTAAGTTACTCACACAGGATTATAGAGCGCTCTAAAGCAGGTTGCAACCGATACCTAGAGACTATATAATGTACACTTTAGCTTGTAAATCATCCTGTCATGCTAGTTAGGCAAAGTCATTGTTACAGTTAGTTACCTTGCAAATTCTACCATTTGAATACATTAGGCTAGAGCAAATGCTAAAAATGTAGCCATTCTTTGGTCCCAGCTAAACTATCGTATGTGCTCCCAGGGCTAACTATTACTAACTAACTAGTATACATAAAGTGTGTCGTCCCTATTAATATGTATGAGTTTGAGTTGAGGGAATGGGAGCAAAACGGGATCCTTACCCTAAAGTGTGGACCATGAGCTTAATGCTAATGCTAACTAACTCACTAACTAAAAATGCATTATCTATTCCACGCTAGTATTTTTAGCATCTCCTTTTAAAGTTCAAAAGGATCGTTACCAAGATCGTAAAGTGGGAATAATAGGCCTGACGTAAAAAATGTGATGGCAATGACCACTGCTCGTTCAGTTAGCTAGTTGGTACACCAAAGGATGGTAGTATTCGCTTGTACATTTACCTGATGTGAACAAGTCCTCATTTCATACGTATTACTAAAGACATTACACTCCTTTGGAATCTTATGCATACACAGGTAGGCATTTTTTCAGTGCTTCCCTCAAATATAACGCAAAGATAGCAATCATCTGTACCAGTATCTTTTATCCTATACCTTTGGAACTAATAAACACGCAGTTGAATGAGCGAATCAACACAGGGACAAGTGCAGTGCATTTTATGTAACGTTGATGATATAACAAGTAACCAACTTGTCCTACCTGTGTAAACGTCTTGAGCATGTTCTGATTCGCTTGGAACGAAAAACGAACGAACCAACTATACAGGTACATTATTCTCTACGCAGTGATTGCAGTTAGTTATACAGGTAGGCAGAACCAATCTTGAGCATACAGGCAAAACAATGGGTCAATGACATTCTGCAATAGTCAAAGTTAACAATGCCATAGAATGCCAAATAACTTGCGTACTTCTTTTAGTTCCTTGTTCATTCCATGTTACCAAAAATACGTCATGCTCATGTAGCCTCTTTTATTACATGAACGATTCATCACAGCACTTGCAAAGGAAATTAGCAAGGGAGGAAACTTGAGGGATCCCTTTTAAGGTGAGTTTTCAAGTAAGCTATAGGGGACATACATTATAGTACTATATGCATATACTGACTGACTGACTGTGCGGTGTGTTTTCCATGGGTTATTGCACTTGTCGTTTTTTAGATCAGTTGGCTTTTTCTCATACAGGAATGGGCAACCATTATTATTGCATAGGAAAATTTAGTCATAATGGTATGGAGATTAGTCCAGACAGCTACTAATGTAAACAAAAAGCTGCTAGTTGATGATTGTCCCCGATAAGTGATTTCATGTCAGCCTCCCTCATCTCCGAAAAAAAATTGTCTTTAGCGGAAACTAAATAAATTGATTGACTGACTGACTGACTGACGAGCTCAAACATAAGTAAAAAAAAGATGATGGTATCTTAAAGACAAAAATATTGCTAGCTTGTGAGCACTAAAACTAACTGTCTGACATATTCTTTTTCTGACACTTTTGTAATCATGAGCCACGTCACCAAAATCACTTGCTTTTTATCCGCTTAGGGATTACTGAGTTTACTAACTAACTGTAAGTAACTAACTCACTCACTACCGGCTTTTAAATATAAATCTATAAATTTTGTTCCGGTTTTCTTGTCTACAGGATTTTTTTCTATTGAGTAACTATTGAATCTATGATAGTTAATGAATTCACATGTAAAAAATCATACCCAAGGAATGCATGTATACTATACATACATGTAGTTAGATAGAATTAATTTTTTGTTCTCACTCATTTGTTTCTTACATACAATTGCAATCGGTGCAAAAAAACATATGCCAGAACCCAAAGGGTGAACTAAGTAAGCAGAACTGAACGGACTGAGACGGAGAGTTTACAAAATGAAGGGAATACCTTATAGAAGCAAGTACACAACCTATATATCAAGTTTATACTATAGGATGTGCGCTCGGGTTAAAAAACGGAAAAGAGAACTAACATGGATGATGATGATGATGAGCCTAGTAATAATAATGGATACGAAAAATAGGAGGTTTCAATGTCTTGGATGTGCAGTTCACCTTGGAGAGCGCACTGACCTCATGGATAAGATGAAGAAGTTAGTGAGTTAGAATATTAAATTCTGCCTCGAGGGATATGGGTCCTCATGAGAAAATCATGATAATCCCACACTGCATAATATACATACACATACCGAGAGAAAAAGCAACTCATCAGTGTAGATTCGCCTACCTGTGCAGCACACCTTGGTAAATAAGTACACACGCATCCCCGGGAGTGAGCTATACTTTTGGCCAATTGACTGGCTGTGCACAAACATAGACATGGCTAGGATTGAACAACTGACTTGAGATGTTGATAAACTCTTTTAATCCAGCTTGTGTGTATATGCTGGCTACCCCCGTTCCGAGCAACAATAATAATATGTACAGGTGAGCAGTTAACAGCAGACATAGCAGAAGGTAAGTTTTAGTCTCGCAGGCTTCAGTCAGTCACTGATCTCAAAAAGAAGGAAAAAAAAACATGAGCAAAAAAGGGTGTAAGAATGTGCATAGATTGGCAAGTTGTATATAGCTATATACTGCTGGCTTGCTTGTTTTTTTATGCGAGCATTGTGTTATGTATGATGATGACCGTTTATTATTATTACTACATGGAGGATCATTCATAGTGTGCGAGTGATCCTGCAAGCCGCAGTTAAACTTGCTTTGCGTAGTTAGTTAGTTATAGTTTGTGATGAATATATGGAAATGAACTGGAGATGGGAAGTTGGCTAGTTAGTTAGTTACCGTATGCTTATAGAATTCCGTATTTAGAGATGGTCAATATAGTAAGACTCGTTAATTGCTATTGGATTCCAGTGTTTCATTTGTTTACTATTGGCTGCCAGTTGTTTAGAGTGAATGATGATAAATATTTTATGAACGATGTAGTCAGTCAGTGTGGGGAATTGATGGAGTAATGCAAATTTTAATACTTTGGGCTATCACTATAGAGTATGATATGAATGGTTTGGAAGGAACTTCCTTTGGGAGTTCATTTTGTCTATGAGAGAAAACAAAGCTGACAATGTCCTCAGTTGAATCCTCATTGGGGACTTAAAGTTAGACTTTGGTAGTATAGTTATACTTTTGAGTGATTGGTACATATACAACTTGGCAGAGTTTGATATTAAATCTACGGATTGTTTGATTTTGCCCATGTCACATTTATTGGAGCTTCCAATGGACATGCACAGAGTGAATGTGACATGGGTAGGGCATAGCAACAGGAATAGCTTGCCCGGAGCTATGTGTTTTTGTCTGTATATAAATGTGTGGTACTACTGGAAAGGAACCAATGTCTTGAATTTCCGCTCCATGCGAATATTTCACCGCATATGAGTGGAATCCACACGAGCATGTCTAATAGAGATCCTTATCAATCAGTCGGCAGCTGTTTATGTCATGAGCACACAAGCTCTTTCATCTCCACCATGTCAAAACACTGTGAGATGCTTCTATATGTCTTGTAGACTTTTACAAAATATTTCCCATGTTCATCAATTTTTTTTTCGGGTACAACCCATTTGTTTACAGCAGTTTCTGCAATGATGGAAAACGGTTGTACTGCACTTGTGCACGTAATTAATTATACAAGATTAGGGGCGAGATAAGATATATGGATCTATTAATAGGGTGGACTTTATATTTCATATTTATTTATGTGTGCTGCATTTCCAATATAAAATGTGGAGTGCATGCATAGTTTTTCAGCAAAAATTTTAGTCTTCATATATGCTCGCGTTGATTTGACTAAATTATTGCTCATTTATTCCAGAATAATCTGAATCTTTATCGTCACTAATTTATCGGTAGTAAACTCATTAATTTTGTTCAGATTCCTCTTCCACGTTTACAATCCGTTTATAGTTAGCTCATCAGCACATTGCACTATCAGTTAATTACTGAAAGTGCAAAGCTAGCTCACAAACCTAACCTATGCACTGTCCATTCCTTCACATGACACTTTTGTGAAATAATTAAATTGCACATGCAGTTGCTTCTCTGTCATCTCATTTTCCAAATGGACTATAAAATGAGCTGTGGCCTTCATGGGTGAAGCAAATCGTCCCATTAGACGCTTATGAATGAAAATGACTGAAATCCCTACACAATTTGGTAGCACACAATTACCAAGTAAACTTGATGATGGTGACCTGTCAAAATCTTTTGACTATAAGAAAAGCTCTTCAACTCAACGCCTTGTCCCATTCTGACATAGAAAATGTGACGGAGAATTCCAGTGAGATTATATAAATGCGAATTCGGTGCCTGCTCTGTGCAAATAGGCTTGAAAACACCCTTTGTAACCAAGGTATATAGAATAGTACTTAACTTGCTCAATAATGGATTCACATGACACGGTGTGCGTAAAATACACACAAGTCGTGAAAGCATTCTATATATACAAATTTGTGCTCCTATTTTACGTTCAAACCACGTCCTCCTAGCTATGCCATGCACTTTAAATGGTCCACAAAGTCTCATATTTCATCATTTCATGGTCTGTTTTATTTGTAAACTTATATTTCTTTCACGTCACATAGAATGCCTACAAACTTGTGCACACATTAGTAAACAATATTATGGCATAAACAAAAGTTCTTGTGGCCTCGAAACAACTCATACTAACTGCCTAACTAACTAACTAATCCATGGAAATGTATATTGATTGACATGCTTAATATGAATGGAATACGCAGTTAGTGAGCTAACTAACTACATGGACAGATTTATTTGTTCCCAGCATAACGCATGCATGCATACTTGCTTATAGTTAATTAAGGCAGCATTTATAAACGGTTGCAAAACGGATCGCCTTTTTATCCTCATCTGAATGACTATAATGATAATCATGATGGGGTGAATCTGCTGGGAAAAAGGAGTGCAATAAACTCGTATGAACAGGCAAGTGTACACATGAAGAGAAAAAGGGCTGACACAGCAGCATTTTTTCTCCATTACATGGTAAAACGTATGACTACATAAACTGCAAGCTTATCACATCATGCTTTTGTCTATGCAAGATGATGGTGGTCTCACCCCGACTATTATTACTATTATTATTATACGGGTAGCTATATAAATAGAGAATCATGAATGTGATTATGATTCTCTGAATGGTCTTTTTGGGATCTGAATCTTTCACTTGCTGAGCTCATAGTGGGCAGGCAAGTGAATGAGTCGTCATCACATGAACTCCCTAAAGCTAGCACAGAGTGCATATGTACAGATACATATACCTTGAAATCCTTCCGAGGCCAATAAAACAGTAAAGTCATGACCAATTCTAACGGAGCTCATCTATTTGCACCTTCATAACAGTAACGGGTGACTAAGGATGCTTATCGGATGGCCTTATCGGATTTCGGATCTGATCGGATTGGATCGGATAGCACACTCATCCGACCCGAAATCCGATAATTTTATCGGATCGAATCGGATTGCACACTCACCCGATCCGATAAGGATCCGATAAGAATATTGTATTTCCTACATTGGGTCGATGTATGATTTAAGCGGCATACGAGGAAAAATCGAACTTTTAGTATGATCGGTTGTATTATTAATCGAACTGATCAACTGAACTGTCATCGAAATATTTCATTCATACTGTTTTCTTCGTATGCTTGCAAGCTGAGCGCATATTTTTCTCTGTTGGTAGCAAAATTTATCAGATATTCTTATCGAATCACTATCGGATCGGATCGGATTCGGATCCGATCCGATCGCCTTATCGGATTTCGGATCGGATCGGAGGGTGATCCGATCCGAGTCATCCGATAAGCATCCTTACGGGTGACTTAATATGTTCTTCCTATGGGTTTCTTCTGATCTGAGCGCATGTGAGAAACACTTACTTACACAGTTGGAGCACACACATCAGTTAAGTCATAATGTGATGAATTTTTGCATAACAATGCGGTCTATGACTAGAGTACATACATAAGCTAAAGTCAGACAGTATGTACTATGTACACTAAAGTTAACTTCCTTAAGTTAGTTAGTTCGTTAGGCCATGCGAAATGATAAATAGGCACTGTCACTCACTTACTTATAGTGGGTGAACTTGTCAGATGTGTGTATGTGTGTGTTTGCGAGAACATTTGGTAAAACCACGGTGAGCTCTAATAATACACTTGTTGCAATAAATCAGTTGCAGCTATGAAAACCGTGTGTGTACAGCTATAGCATGAAATTTACTACACCCTGTGTAGAATGGTGATTACATTATAAAATCATATCAATATTCGGGGCTGAAAGAAAAAATCAAATCTCATGTAAATTATAGTAATTCATCTAGGGTTTCTTAAAATCTGACAGATTGATCTACTACTAACAAACAAAACTTCCATTTTTATCTGGCTCGTTAACAGCTAATGCACGACGCAACTATTTTTAATCCCTACTATAGCTATGGTTAGTTAAATTGGCGCCACTAATAGTGCAAGCTATACTGCAAATACACTCATGTTAATAATTGCTTTAGCTTTTAATTTTTGTGCAAGATTCGTTATCCCCACTATTTCTGATGCTAATATTAATAATGGATGCACAATGTTTTTTCAGCCTCTCAGTAACAATACGTATTATGGTCTTATGCACTGTGAATGTATGTGTGTGTATAACTTGAGCTTCATTCATGAGCAGACATTTCCATTATTTCTTGGAACAAGTCGACAAACGAAAAAGGACAGCTCTCCTTCTTGTCAACCTACTGGGTCTAACTTTATACACAGAAGAACAAACCTTGGGTTTAGTACTGGTTTCTTGGTGTGTGCTATGTGTGTTGAGGAAGAAGCAGGGAAACCACAGGACAAGCAAGACAAACAGATTCTTAAATGATATGGTTGACAAGGGAAGAAGGACCGAATTGCATGGGACTAGAGAGGTTTAACAGCAGAACCACTTGTAAAACACAATGGCTCCCTCCATTCCCCACTAATAAATCAATAGAGCCTCCAAATTCCCTGTGTTCGGATGAAATGGATGGGCAACGGATCCAGGAAGCTGAGCTATACTCACCATTATGTACATAGTGTAGAGTACCTTAGCGACTACAAAGGGAAACGAACTTACTAATTAACTAATGTTACAAGATGAGATTTGTAACCAATTGGGTGGCTACATTATCACCCATTTTCTGAGCTAACTAAAAGGTAAAGGTTGTAGTTAGTTAGCTATAGCTACAATATCGTAAGTTTAGATTTACAAAGTGAAAGCAATGGAGGATTAGGACGCAGATACATTATTGTTTTTGATAGATACGAACCGAGAAATGTGGAGTGTATTATAGTTATGTACTGATTGCAACTTTTTTGTGTAGTAATCTAACTGTGTCTGTGGAGTCAGGAGAACTCGGAAGACCCAAGTATTGCTACTTAACTTGACTGACTGAGTCAGCAGTAGAACTCGCAATAAGTTAACTTACTACTTTGGCTCTTGTTGTAAGCATAACAGTTTATGGAAGATTTTCTCTTGTTTTCTCATCAAAACCATAATGCTCAAAATTTACTTCAACTTTTCCCTAATTATAATATGATGAACCCATTATCTTTTAAAGTTTCCTCACCCAACTTTCAACTGTAATAGAATCAATGATTCGTGAAAGCAGATTGCACACTCTGGATCGTGGTTTTCACAATTGATTCTCATCGTCCCATTTGATAATTTTAGCATGTTAGATATGTGCTTTAGTGTGTGGGGAGTGCAGGCCTACGGAGTATCAGTCAGTTAGCAACTAAAAATGTTTCACAGGTAACAATTCCATAGTTACAAATGCATAGCGGAGACGACAAAGAACTTGAAAGTGCTTCCACCATCTTATAACAACCAACAATGTATTTAGAGAACAATCTTATTCTATTCAATATTTGTCAACAATTTATAAAATAAAAACATTATAAGAATCCCAGTATACAATGCCAATGTTACAGAACTGTTTTATAACCTTATCCTCTTAAAAAATCATGATAACTGTACAAGAAAATATGGGAACTATGTAGTAGCATCACTTTTTGCTACAAAGTCACCAATACGTTTGTTTTGCTTGAAAGGATACAAAAATTTATCTCTCCTCTCCCCCTATTTTACTGGAGTTGTGATTTCAGGTAAATGGATGCTAGCCAGAACGTATACCATTGAAGTATAACTACAAAAACTTGAATTGAATTATATTGAAAGTAAATTTGAAACTGCGTTGGGAAAAATGTGGCGGCATGAGTTCGCTCAGTGAATACAAAGTGTTTGTGCTTGGACCGTGCACAAGTGGGATGAAGCGACCAAGTAAAGTATAAGTGACCATGGTATTGGTGAGAGATAGGATTGAGATAAAACTTGGGGAAAGAATCACATGATGATTATCAGTAAAAGTGTCATCAGACCGTGTAAAACTTTGTCTTTGATGCTGTAACGTAATAGTGGTATTATTTTTGCAGGTCATACAATACTATTGCGATCCATCTGCCATCCATAGTGTTCTTCAAAACTTTTCCATTTTTTCCCCTCAGAATGAACAGGCACATCTCAACTTTGAAAGATGAAAACCAAATTGAATTCTAACTGTGTCTTATTATTGAATCCTTCTCAACGAGCACGGAAAGAATAGCATTACTTTTGAGAGGAAGTAGGACGTCTGTCCAGAGTGTTCCTGAATTGATTTATTAGTTCAAAAATGGATTGACTATCTGCATGTCACTGAAAATAACATTTGTCGCACGCTTTGGTTTTCCCCGTGTAGAGCACTTTTTGAAGGCTTCAAAAGAAGACGAAAATAAATAGACGGGAGCGCAACAAGGAGTCTTCTGCAACATTCCTACCGGTAGTTTCTTATTGGAAACGCAGCAGAAAGCCAATAAAACAGGAGAGTTCTATAGCAGCAACGTACCTACAGTCTATTCTTGCTTTGCAATGGAACAACCACCATGGTTTCAACGTTTTTTGTTGTTAAATTAACATTTCTTACAGAAATCAATGCAATGACATAGACTTGGCAAGACCTCTATTTCTAACATCACAATCCCTCCTTGTCAAACGAACAACAATCTGGATGAAATTAGTTCCAAAAAGGTTCAACCATATAAACTATAATGCAGTGCGTGCTCAAACTTATTAAGTGCTAGTTAATTCCACGCACTGTGTGGGGCTTAATGAAACTTCATTTATGCTACTTTTTTCGCATGCATAATATCAATTCATTTCGTGGTCGTGGTTATGAGTTTGTTTGCCGAATTCCGTCCATCATAAAATTTGTATTGATCATACGGAAAACTTGAACATGGCAATTGGCAATTATATGCAATAAATAATAAGGTTTCATTATATTTACTGGGGTTTGTTTTCACCTCCGCAGTTTACATGGGATTTCAGACGGGAAATAAAATATCTATCTCTGATTTGAAGAAACCATATTTAGGTGTGCATTTGAAATTCTATTGCAGCACCTTGCAGTATGAGATGAAAATATGTTTATAACAAAAAAAAACTGTAGCATATGAAAAAAGACAATTTTCTTACCTCTTCAGTGACCTCCCGAGGAAGATGCTTAATTTGAAGTTGCCGACCTCTATGAAACTTGCGTTTCAACTCTTCAAACCGTTTTTCCGCAGGATCCTGATGGACATCATCTACCCATGAAGCCCCTGTAGAAGCCGTAGCTACTACTCCCGAGGACCACAAGTTATCTGCCGCAGCAGATATGTCATAGACACCAAAATTGCGAGCATTCGCAGAGAATGCGTCCGCTGACCCGGCAGCCATATTGTTCCCTTCGTAAACTTACAAACTAAAAAATCACTGGAAACTGTGGGGATCGCAACATGAATGTTTTGAAAATTTTCTCAACTTTCACAAATGTTCACTTTGACAACTAACTTGAGTTCACTCTCCTACTTGCATAAAGTTCTCCGTACGTGATTATAGTTTGCTTGCGGTAACAATAATTTGCACATGATAGCACTGTACCATATGTTTCACTGTGCTAGTCACTTTGGTCACCTCATTGTTCCCAACTAAATTTTCCCAGATTTCATTGCACACACATGGAGTTGACAATAGGAAGATGTGAAAGGAGCAACAGTTTGGGTCCAGCCAACTAGTTGTTCTAGTACCATGTCTGTGGATTTTGCCGGTTTTATTTTCACATTTCACACTTTCAAGCAATATATAGCTGTTGTAACAATCTGTCAATTGGTTAGTTAGTATAGGATACAAAATTGCATGTGTAACTAAGAAAAGACGACAATGATGTGAAGCAGAAAGGTCCGAAAGAGTATAGTGAGTGAGTTCACACAATGACAACCACAAAAAGTGCAGAGGAAATAAAATTGTTCTTGTTCTGGAAATACAGACGACTGGAAGAGGAAAGCAACAATAGGTATTTGCACCAAGTCCTGTGTGCTATGAAGCGAAGATCAGTGTTGCATCACGGACTGACACTAACAAACTGAGAGTGAGTTCTGTCACAGTCCTGTGTAGTTAGTGTGCAAGGCAGCTTTGTGCAGAGCTTTGCCTGTGTTTTTGTTCTATGTAGAGTGAGTAGTGAGCATGGCAAAAACTGAGATATAGCCAGGTTGGGTAGTGGGTTACTTAGTTAGCTCGTTCTTGCCATCACTCCTTCTGATCTGGTATGCTGTGAGGTGAGGAGTATTCAAGTTTTCTCAGGTTCACCAATCTATCTACTACTACACGTGTATAAGGCTGCAAAAATGGTAATGAGAAAACACTACTGCTGAGCCTCAGCTGGAATTTGCATTTGTCAATAAGTATAAGCGTAGTCGGTTGGGGTCATTCTATTGCATGTTGTCAATTAAATGATGCACTGATTTCTCTTGAAAAAGTGACTTCTTATAGCTTGACATGTGAGAATAAACTATAATACTGGTAGTAGCAGCAGTTGCAGTTTAACCTTAGTTAGTTAGTTAGTAACAGGAATGCTTCAAATTTTCAAATCTTTCAATCAAAATCACACTGGATATTTGACGAAGTCACTATAGGGAATTAACATGATGATAGCTGTAGTTGGCACGATCAATTATTATCATCAAGTCTTTCCTACTTGTTCCTTAGTGGTGTGGTCAAGGGACTTTTGCTAATCCCAAGAACAATTAACTAACAATAATTAATTGCCCAATTAATTTTGATAAACTAAAAAAAGCGATGAGTTCCGAGAAAATCAATAGCAACGCAAGGGACAGGAATTTAACATGGAATTTTCACCTAGACGTAAGGAATAGGAATTTAACATGGAATTTTTTCTGGGACTCTAGAGAGAGATTTCTCACTAGGGGTATTTACGAACGCCTAGGTAACCAAGTAGCTCCGTATTCGCATTAAATCCGAAAACATCATTTCTGGAAGCATCATTCCCGGAATTTCAAACTCGGAACACATAAATTCCGGAATGCATAAAAATCGGAATGCTTAATAATTGGAACACATTATTTTTGGAAAACCATAAAAAGTAAGGTTTTATTAAAACTACTTCAACTGAGAGTCATATTTTATTACATTCTTAAAGCAAAAAAATTAATAGGTTCAACTAAATGATTATTGGAGAACTAATACTAGGGTAGGGTTTTACTCCTCTTCAGACGCTTTCCTTTTCTTAAAATACGCAGAGTTCATATTATGGGCTACAGCTACCAAAAAATCGTTAAATGATTTGTCCATACAAGTATAGACTACTATATAACACTAGAAGACTTGCTTCCATAAATTCTTGTAGCCACATTTTTTCAATGTGTGTCTATGATCCTCATATGTTCAAGTCCAATCAAATATTCATTTCGATCTGCAATGTTTGCATCCGGCAAAAACCCGACATAGATAGCGTGCAACTCATACAAAAATTTAATGGAATTTTCTGATACCATAGAAGTAGATTTACTCGCCACACATTACACAGATTCTACATGTATTAGATTAGAGGAGCGGGGCTTTGGATTTGTCTTCGTAACTGCTAATTGCAGTATGAAGGCGGTGATCATGCCTAGCATAACTTTGTTTTTTATACCAGAGAGCCGTTCAAGGGCCATATTTTTGGTAGCTTGTTGTTCTTTTTTTATTATTTCAAGAAATTTGTAAAATCCTGGATGATGGCAAGATAAGCAGCTATTTAATTGATTGCTCCAGCCTTCTACGGAGTTGTTGGTTGTAGGCAATCGTTCTTTTACCGTCTGGTACACATTCCAAAATTGGACTGGATAATAGGCATAGGGTCCCGCATACATGTCTCTTATGTAGTCCCAAAGTCTTAATTCTTTAAAATCGGCTCTACTTTCTTCACAGAGGGTTTTAAAGGCCCATGAAATATCTCGCGGGGAAGCAAACGCTAGAGCATAAATTTTGCGAACGAAAAATGTCACGGCTGCTGATTTTTTATCTGGTAGACATAAAATTTCTATGAGTAGCCTAAGTAAAGTGAAAAAAACAACCTCGAAGCTCGATTTCGTCAAAAATGTAAGTGCATGCATTCATAACAGCCTTTTTGAAGTCCATAATTATTATATTTGGGCGTAATATAAATCCCATGCGGCAGTTTCTAAAATTTCTTATAGCATTTAGGTATAGCTTGAAGTAGTGTTAGTTTTTAGCAAACAATAAACCGCAGGAAAGGTCTGACCGTCGCTTGTTGTTGCGTGAATAGTATACAATTGATAGAATAAGCTGGGGGTTGAACAAAAAGTTTGTTCCATATTCCACGGAGAGCAATAGGATAATTTCTGTACAGTAGTTTATATGAGAATTAAATTCTAATCTAGTCACTAGTTAAGGCATTATTACTACTTTCAAGTTTTGGGATGTTCCAAATATTAAAATTCTGTGTTAAGAGAAAACTTTCGTTCATGCTAGTTAACAAGCCGTCCACATTAATTTCTTCAATACTTTTTGGCTCGTTCGCTATTTGGATTCTTCTCTGTCCCAAATTGCCATTAAACGGCCAAAATCAAGGAAGGCTGGATTCGTTAACCAAAAGCAGCATCATTTCATGGATTTGTAAGTCATCAAAAAAAACAAGCATTTTTTCATCGATGTAGGTGCCAAATGGCCAGGCACAGTACACGTTAGTTTCATTTGGAGACATAGTATTTTGATTCATTTTTAAAAAAAGGGTCCTGAGGAACCTTTAGACCGCTGTTTCATCCAATCTTTTTTGGATTTGTCAAATTTTTTTACTCAGGTTGTGTCTGTTTTACCCTTTTTTTTGTAATACCTTTTAGCCCAACTTTCTTAACATCAAACGCTAAAATAAATTTTAAAACTGAACATGATAGACTTGAATTCTTATTAATTCCGTTCCGTTAATTCCGTTAATTAGGATTTTCCGTTTAAGTCGCCGCAACCCTTCGGTTAACGACCTCGCATTTTCTTGACACCTTGAAAGAACGCATTGAAAAAGGATGATATCGCTCGTCAATTCAACTTTTTTTTTGGAAATCTTCTATCCAGCCGTCCATGCATGATAGATTTCCTCCGACGAAAAACATTTCAAAATATTTTGAAAAAGTCAATATTTCCCGTGGAATCGCCTTATAACGCCTAGTTGAGACTTTGATCTTTTGTAGCCTCCATTTTTATCTTTATTAGTGAGCAAGAAAATCTAACATATTAAACTGATAATAATCGGAAGGTAAAGGAAGAATAAGTCTGCAAAATCAAACTACTGTACTTTCCTGAGCAAAAAATGTCAAAATGTTATTCTACTCTCCCCAATAACAAGTCAATTCATACAATTTAAATCATGAAATCCGTGAAATACTGTGGCAACAAAAATTCATTGCTAATTTTTTCAGTCTTCAAAAAAAAGTTTGAATAGTGTGTGAGGGCCGTTGTTCGTCTCACATTTTTTCTAGATAAATCTGCTTTATGCAGAATAGTGAGACAGCCAACGGTCCTTGTTGATATGCAAGTTTACTGCATATTCATTTGAATAGGCTTCTCTTTCTTGTTCTTTCTATCAAAGAAGTAGAAATAGAAGCCTACTCATTATTACTTACTAACTAAATCTAACTACTTACTAAACTACTCTGTGCATTGAGTCGATTGAGTTGATTGGTGTAGTCTAATACTATCCAACCTTTGTTTAATGCTACATTAGCAATTCAGGAATTACAGATAAAGGCAGAGATAGTCAAAGGAAATGTTACCGCTGTAATGCGATAGATCATTTATATCCTCAATGTCCCTATAAAAATTCGGAAAACTCCCGCAGCCCGAATCCTTGCCGCCAATGACTCGTGAGCTCATATGTCAGGCGGAGAATCAAATTACTAAAAACCCAATCTTAGAAGTTAAAATCCTATCTAAAACATTTTTTACTTTACTTGATATTGGTTCTCCCATTTCAATTTTCGGATCTAACGTCATTCAAGAATTATATGAGAAAAAATTAAACCCCAAGCCATGTCACAAACCCTTATCATTTCTACAGGGCTAATATGTTTGTACCCAACAAGTTACTCTAACTATTCATTACAAGGAGCACGTCCGCAAGCAGTTATTCTATCTCGTTC
>Ga0066648_10000580_pt1 | contig 24130 bp, 15 predicted proteins | sample CryGeyCG12114_NA_FD_59537 | JGI IMG/M metagenome (GOLD analysis project Ga0066648, IMG submission 59537) | Groundwater microbial communities from aquifer - Crystal Geyser CG19_WC_8/21/14_NA | ecosystem: Environmental > Aquatic > Deep subsurface > Groundwater | place: USA: Utah: Grand County... | reverse complement strand
CTGGCCTGGTCGGGCACCCGACTCTTTCAAACCCTTGTACACAGTGATACCAGCGCAGAGGACAGGAGCGATCTCATCGAGCGGTACACCCTCTGGGATGTGTGCAACGTGCTTCGCACTGGCAATGGCGTATTGCTGGAAAGATCCATCGACGGTGTAACCGGAGAGCTTAGGCGTAAGGCAGAGCGGCTCGTCTGCTTGTTGGCAGAATGTGCAGGAAAGGCAGGAGTCGTTCAGCCACTTCACACCGACAGCCTCGCCGATTTTGGCATCTTGGTCTGTGACGCCCTCGCCTCGGGCAACGACGATACCTGCACCTTCGTGACCACCAACGAGTGGTAGCTTGGTTGGGATGGGCCAGTCGCCGTTGACGGCGTGCAGGTCAGTGTGGCAGACACCAGAGTATTTGATGTTAACAAGGACTTCGCCTGGTCCTGGTTTTGCGACTGGGATCTTCTTGTATTCGACTGGTCCACCGACTTTCTCGATGACCTGAGCCCATTGCTCTGTTGGAATGTTAGGGGCCATTATGGTAAGAGATGAAGGAGTTCGTGAATGTCTCGAAGCAATGAATGGTGTTTAGCGTGAGTGCTGATGAGAACACGGATTCAAATCAACAACTGCGCAGCTGAGTATATGTACTTGTTTTCCTCGCATGGCCGCCCTGCTCTCCATGCGGGATCAAAGGGATTCCCCTCAACAAGTCGTCTTCTACGGAATGGTCTGACTACGAGACAGCTTCCCGGTCCACTCGGCGTTTGGGAAACCAGTCCGTTTTCGACCTGCGAAGTCTCGCGTTTGCGTGGTCCGACGGAGCAGAGTAAATGGTTGGAAGCCAATTGAGCCAATGCCCGAGTGAACAACATGTATGGATCTACGGAGTGGCCCCGGGCAAAGATGAGTACTCTACTGATGCAGCCTTAGCGGACAGGTACTTCCCAAGATTTGGAGACACGCCTGCGATGTGAGTGGCCACTCAGCCACATCGCTCGCTTGTTGAGAGGGGCGATCATGCATAGCACCATTACGGACGGGAGGGACAGATTTCACTATTTCCGCTCAGAGATGTCTAAAAAGGGTTGCTTGCCCGCTGTCCGGTCTATCGGCTGCCCACAATGCTAGGTACATGAATGAGGAGGTTCAAGCCGACTTTCCTCCAAAGTCAACGGCGCCTGTCTCCAGCAACTATGTCTGCAGATACGCATACGTACCCGGACAAGCATTTGATTGCCTGGCAGTGCTTTCAGTCAAATGTAAACAAATGATGTATTTGAGGGGAAGCGACGCGGGGGATCTGACAAGCTCGGAGAACTTTCACCTAGCTTGTAGCGAGTACTTGCATGTGGCATAGCTCCGGGCTCGACCACAATAGATGTTGCCGAACGTTTTTTTTGGTTATTGGCCTGGGCTAATGGATGCACCGGAATAAAACCCAATGCTACTCTGGGGTATCGCTCTTCGGGTTTGAATTTGCGTGGCCAAGAAAGCGCGCGAGCTTGACTTGCATGGTCAGGGTCTTGTGCCCCTCACTGTTTAGGACGCGTCGCCCGACTGGGCGCAAACAAACTCACGCCCAGATTTGTTTTTCAACAGCTAAGGACGCGCGCTGCAAAGCATCACCTGGAAACACGGGGAAGCAATGGCACATGACAACTGCAGTGGCAGAGTCTAGACCGCAGCCACACCTCGTTGAACGAGTCTTAAATCCATTGTACGAGCTCAATGTGACTCAACAATGACCTGATCTAGACGCGTCTTCTGAGGCCCAATGCCGGCCGTTTATCTCTGGCGCATGACATTGACCACACAAGTCGGAAGTGTCTATTCGCCAGCAGCCAAGAGCGACGACGACGTTGCAGACAAACAGGTAAAACACAGTATTGACAGATTACTGACAACCGGCACATAGTCTTCTCGCGTCTTAATGCCTGCTTCCAGGCTTCCATATTGGAGGACCGAGATTACCGCAGTCTCTTCAACATGACCGGTCGAGTCACCGACGATGAGATTGAGCGTTTGCCTACCCCGCCGGGAGTCTTTCTGAGGAGACCACAGATTCTATGGTGTAGCAAGCGCAAAGCAGTGCTGGGTAGGCTAAGACTGCGCAACCCGACGATATCCGCTGTACGTCCAAGTTAAGCGGCAGCGCTCAACTAAGGCACCCAAGGTGCGAGACTAACCTAGATTCGTTAACGACCTATAGCTTTTGAAGAGGTGGCTTTCTGATTTCCTGCATGTTCGTGTCGGCAGGCTGTTGTTGTGCTATAATGCTCTCTGAAGTCGACAGCAATTGCTCGCAACCACATCCGATAGCACGATCACATGCGTGTCGCTCCCAGGAAGCTGTGTGGCTGCAGGCCTAGTGCACGCTGTTCAGCTTGTAAGGCGTCTCTACCATGAAACAATCTGCGAGTTGCATCCCCTTGCAAGAAGAGAATTTGGCAAGAGCAGTGCACTCTTACGTGTACAAAATCGAATTTTGGAACTCCCTGAACAGCTGAGTTCTTGACAGCAGCACAGTAAGGTCGAGGATACCAGCTGGTTTTCAGGACTATTATCTGCCGAAAGCTTGCCCCGGCACAACTCAAGAAAACATTCAGGCTCGCGTCATGCCGCATAACCCCACATCCCGTTGCCCGTATCCGATGATCTGCGCCCATAAGCTGAGAACACCAGAAGTACGGGACTGACTTGAAAAGAAGACTTGCCCACAGCATTCGAGTATTTGCATGATTCCCACAACTACGACTACTGAATCCTGAACACTCCAATACAGGCAAAGGGAGAGAATCAAGATGGCTGCGACGACCAACGGCGCCTCGAACGGCAAAGCCCATGCGGCCTTTGACTCTTCCTCAGTTGTCCCGCTGTTCCTCGATGGCAAACAAGTAACCACAAGCTCTACTTTCGATGTTGAATCCCCAGTCGACAACAAAGTCTGCTGGAAGTGCTCGTCTGCGACCGAAGAAGACGTGCAGAAAGCGATTGCCTCGTCCGAGAAAGCCTTCAAGACATGGAGCAAGACGAAGCCCACCACTAGACGAGACATATTCCTCAAAGCGGCACAGCTGTTGAAACAAAAAGAGGAAGAAGCCATGCTATACAGCAACACCGAGACCGGTGCAGCCGAATCTATGTTCAGGTTTGAGTACAACCTTGCTTATGAGGGCTGCATGACACTTGGTGGACTGATTCAGTCCGTCCAAGGTTCCGTGCCGACTATATCAGAAGAAGGGTCCTCGGCGATCATGCTCAAAGAGCCGTACGGTGTTTGCCTTGGGATTGCGCCCTGGAACGCTCCGCATGTGCTCGGCATGAGAGCCTGTCTTGCTCCGATCGCTATGGGTAACACTGTAGTCCTGAAGTGCCCCGAATTCTCGCCTGCTACGTACTGGAATTTCGTCAATATTCTGCACGAGGCTGGTCTGCCTGCTGGCGTTTTGAACACCATCTACCACAAACGGGAAGACGCAGCGCAGATAACGAACGCCTTGATCACGAGTCCAGCAATCAAGAAGGTCAACTTCACCGGCTCCACCAACGTCGGCTCTATCATAGCTAGTCTTTGCGGCAAGAACCTCAAACCGTGCCTCATGGAGTTGGGCGGAAAGGTATGTTCTTCATATGTCACCTCCCGACATCACAAACACAGAATTAACTAGAGAACTTAGGCTCCCTCAATAGTCTGCGCGGACGCAGACCTTGACAATGCAGCACTTCAATGCGCACTCGGTGCTTTCTTGCATGGAGGTCAGATCTGCATGTCGACCGAGAGGATCATCGTCGAGTCAACCATCGCAGAGGACTTTAAGAAGAAGCTCTCGGAGAAGATGGATCACGTCTTCTCGAAAGACCAACCTGCACCGGTACTAGTGAATGCACCGCCTGTCAAGAAGAACAAGGAGCTGCTCAAGGACGCTTTGTCCAAAGGGGCAAGAGCAGTCTATGGAGATGTTGACGCTGAAGAGTCCTCCAACACCAGGATGAGACCAGTCGTGATCGAGAACGTCAACAAGGAGATGACCATCTACCACACGGAGTCCTTCGGGCCTACTGTGTCGCTGTACGTCATTCCCAGTGACGAGTCGTTCGAGGAGAAGGCGCTTGAACTGGCGAATGACACAGACTATGGTCTGGCCAGTGCCGTCTTCACAGAGGACCTAAGGAAAGGATTGAGGCTGGCCAAAGGTATTGAGGCTGGTGCAGTACACATCAACAGTATGAGTGTACACGATGAAGCTGGGCTACCGTACGTGTCTCCCCAGTGCATAATCAGAACAAGGCTAACCAGAATTTAGGCATGGCGGTGTCAAAAAGAGTGGCTTTGGCCGCTTCAACATGAAAGAAGGTCTGGAGGAGTGGTGTAAGACGAAGATCGTGACCTGGAAGGACTAAGGAACGAGCTTAATAGGCGTGTCGTACTCTAGCAACAGTAGTGTGCAGAATAAAAGACGGATCAAGGCGCTGTCAATTGAGCGCACAATATGTTATTCTATCCTGGATATATGATAACTCTCGACCAGATCAAGATACAGATAGGCTCCTGCCGGTCACTCAAGACGACCGCCTCTGTACGCTCAACCTAAACCAATGAGCCTACTAGGGCGGTCACGTTGAGATGCCGAGGGAGATAGGATGAGCGGCACATGAAGCACCAATACGGCATACCACGAGATTGCTCCACGTAGTGGCGGCGGAGATCGTGCCTTGCATCCGATATGGCCATGGGGTAAACCTCCACCAATTGACGTGCGCCTGACAGGTGTCAAGTGATGGACTATGGAGCACCCCAGCCACACTGCTGGCCAGTGTCGGTCTAGCAACGGCCGATAACAGGCACCACGATAAGTCGTCGCATGATCAGCGTCATCTGCTGCTTGCTCCAGGTCCTCAGTTCTCAGCTCAACTGCTGTTGCCATCTTCCATAACCCATCATCTTTAATTGCTTTGGTGATTGTCTAGTCATTCTGTATTCTCATCTTCTATCTGTTGATAAAGCTCCGCAAGATGAGAGTTCTTTCAACGGCGCTGCTGGCCGCAGGCGCTGCCACGGCCAGTGTCATCGAACAGCAGCCTATGCAGCTACCCAAATCCTTCCCTGAGCGAGCGAAGAATGCCCTTGACAGTCAACTTCACAGCATGAAGGACACTCTCAAGGGACTGACTGCTGAAGCCGCAGCTGTGTGGGACTCTGTTGCAGAGGAGTTCCCCTCTCAGATGGCTGCAGCCAGCTACTTCTCGCTCCCTAAGAAGCACACCCGCAGGCCGGATCACGAATGGGACCACATTGTCCGTGGCGCCGACGTTCAAAGCGTCTGGGTCGAGGGTGCCAACGGCGAGAAAGAGCGGGAGCTTGATGGCAAGCTTGAGTCGTACGATCTGCGTGTCAAGTCAGTTGACCCGAGCAAGCTCAACGTCGACCCCAACGTCAAGCAATACTCCGGATACCTTGATGACAACGAGGATGACAAACACTTGTTCTACTGGTTCTTTGAATCAAGAAATGACCCCAAGAATGACCCCATTGTCTTGTGGCTCAACGGTGGCCCTGGTTGCTCCTCACTGACCGGTCTCTTCCTCGAGCTCGGTCCATCTCGCATCAACGAGGATCTCGACTTGGTCTTCAACCCATACTCATGGAACAGGAATGCCAGTGTCATCTTCCTCGATCAGCCGGTCAATGTCGGTTATTCCTACTCAAGCTCGAGCGTGTCCAACACTGTCGCTGCCAGCAAGGATGTGTACGCTCTGCTCACTTTGTTCTTCAAACAATTCCCAGAATATGCTCATCAAGATTTCCACATTGCTGGAGAATCTTACGCCGGCCACTACATTCCTGTCTTCGCAGCTGAGATTCAATCGCACAAGAAGACCAACATCAACCTCAAGTCTGTCTTGATTGGGAACGGCTTGACTGACGGTCTCACACAATATGAGTACTACCGACCAATGGCTTGCGGTGACGGCGGTTGGCCAGCTGTTCTCGATGAGCAATCTTGCCAGTCGATGGACAACGCACTTCCAAGGTGCCAAAACCTCATCCAGGGCTGCTATGACAGCGAGAGTGTCTGGTCTTGCGTTCCAGCAGCTATCTACTGCAACAACGCCATGCTCGGTCCATACCAGCGAACTGGTCAGAACGTTTATGATGTCCGAGGAAAGTGTGAGGACAGCAGCAATCTCTGCTACTCAGAGCTCGGCTGGATCAGCAAGTGGTTGAACGACAAGTCTGTCATGAAGGCACTCGGCGTTGAAGTCGATGGCTACGACTCCTGCAACTTTGACATCAACCGCAACTTCTTGTTCCAGGGTGACTGGATGAAGCCCTTCCACAGACTCGTCCCAGGCATCTTGGAGAAGATCCCAGTCCTGATCTACGCGGGTGATGCCGACTTCATTTGCAACTGGCTCGGAAACAAAGCTTGGTCCGAGGCGCTAGACTGGCCTGGTCACAAGGACTTCGCCAAGGCGGAAATGAAGGATCTCCGCATTGATGGCGAGAAGGATGGGCGCAAGATTGGAGAGGTCAAGAGCCACGGTAACTTTACCTTCATGAGAATTCATGCTGGCGGCCACATGGTACCTCTCGATCAGCCCGAGTCTTCTTTGGAGTTCTTCAACCGATGGTTGATGAAGGAGTGGTTCTGATCGATGGATTTGGATTAACTCTACAAAACAGGATGTTTGGTGCTGGGGGGGGGCTCTCTCGTAGCTCATAGCCATAATGTGTGTGATGTATATTAATGATCGATATCACTTCGCGCTTATTGAGAACCCTTCCACTCGCGATGCTGCTCGTTCATGTCTGCTCATGTGGTTTACAGGGTACTGCCTGCCATCCCAATGTGATTGCCAGCGCATACATGATTTATCGTGATGCTTCGCGTGAATGTGTATAAAGTTTGCCCCGGCAAAATCCCGTCGCTCAAGACACCCCTCCGCCCTTGTGTGTTCTAGTGATGCATTCGAATTGTGTGAAGTCTGCCTCTCTTTGACGGTAGCAGGTACAGGGATACACCTGGGAACAGCCGTGCTCTGATAGAATCAATACACATATCTGGTCGATAGTCAATTGCTTCCAACGCAGCTGCGCTAGATGCTGCGCTATGATTGGGTAATCACCTGCAGGTCATCTTGGTAGTAGTCACTTCCACACGTCCAATCAGCGTTCGTGAGCCACCTCGAAGCGCTCGGTCGAGGCAACTCATGACCCAGCACGAATAGAAACCACAGCCCGCTATTTCTCTCGTCTGCCTTCTCTTTGGCCATTCTACGCGCCTTCGTGGTCTCTCAACCTTTCTATTCGTCCTTTTCTCCAAGACCTCAAAGCCGTGTGCCACGTCTTTGCAGATGGAGGATGGTTCCTGTGATACCGCAGCCATGTGCATGCCTTGCTCGTCAAGCTGCCTACACCAGAGGTGGACCGTTATCCATTTCTGTCACTCACCTCTTCCTCAGGTTGGTCGTTTTCAAAATTAGATATAGGTGCCGCATTCTTCGCGCTTCTGTCTCTCCCTCCTTTCTCCTCTCCAGCAAGCAAGTCTTGTCTAATTTTGATACGCGCCTTTTAGCTATTGCATCTAATACACCCCGTCTGGGACGGTCCTCTGTTGTGCCTGGAGCATTCGATAATAAACGCCGACCCAATACCCATACAACACAACAGTCGAACCAGACGTTCTCCTTACTCGTCAAGCCAGTTCTGTTGCCGGTCAACAGTTCTATCAATAGTCTATTACGCGTATCATACTTGCTGCCCTTATTACCTTTCTTTCCTACCTGATTTCCATCGAGGACTTGCTCCCTTTCCACCTTTGGACATCACGATAGGTCTGGTACCTGTTGTTTGCACCTTACAACGATAATTCCAGGTCTTTCAAACAGTCTTTTGCACCTTACTACCTTCACAACGATTGCCGGTCAATCGTCACTAATTAATTCATCCATTGCTTCATCGACGACTCACGATCTACGACCAACAATCAACGATTTCCTAACCAGTATCTCAGCGTCTAATTAATACAACAAAACAACAATCAGAATGGCTTCCCCAGCAGTTCAACTTACATTTACTCTCCGAACCTCCGAGAATGTCCGCACAGTCCACCTTCTCGGCTCATGGGACGGCTACAAGTCACAGCTTCCTCTGTCCATCCCCAAAGATGCCGCCAAGCCCGGCTCCTGGAAAGGCACATTCCGCTTCCAAGGTGCTCATGCCTTGAAGCTCGGCAGCCGCTACTGGTACTACTATATTGTGGATGGCTACCACGTCTCCCACGACCCTGCCAAGGAGCATGTGGTGGAGAAGACCACAGGCCGAAAGTTGAACGTGCTCAACGTGCCAGCTGGCAACAAGCCCGCTGCAGCACCAGCCGCTGCCCCAAGAGCCGCTGCGAGCGTCAAGGCGCCCAGCTCCACCGTACCACAGGGCCGTGCCTTGTCACCAGGCCGCATTGTGCACCCCAAGCCTCAGAAGCCCTACGCTAGTCGAGGTCTGCGAGAAGCAGATTACGAACAATCACCCATCGATGACCTCGAGGACCGCCTTGCCGGCACCAGACTCTCCGACCGTGGCGGCAACTCCTCGCCATCCGAGCTCTCGGAGTGCTCCGAGTCCAGCGGCACCGTCTTCTCCTCATCCGCCGGTTCAGCCAGCTCTGCCACCTCAGACAGCGATGGCGATCGATGCAGATGCAATAGATGGGGTGTGACACGCGATGGCCGAAGAGTCATGCTAGACTGCGGCGGCAAGAGATGTGGCTACACCAGCAGCGATGAGAGCAGTGAATGCGACACAAGCTCGGAAGAAGAATCGTCAGATGATGAGGAAGTAGAGACTCAGCGAGAGGCTGAGTTGAGAAGGCGAGCACGTGCTCAATTGGAGGCTGAACGTGCGCGAAACGGTGTCAAGGCTGCGCCAAAGCCCGCACCCAAATCTGCCCCAGCGAAAGCTGCACCAAAAGCTGCGGCACCAGCTGCCAGAAGCCGCCACGCGCCTGCCGCTGCCGTTGAAAGGAGAAGAAAGTAGCTGAAGATCACACGCTACTGTTGATGTGATGTGGTGGTTTGTCCTCTGACGAGAGGATCTTTTTCAATCTCTGGCAACATCAGAACTCTACACATGCCAACACCAGCGTCCCCGCTGGTCAAAGAGCCACGATGTCTAGCCTCTGAACTAATGCACTGACGCAAGTCTGTGCAACGGTCACGGTATACCCTGCGTCAGACGAGACATGACAGGGTCAATGCCAACACGAAACACATTTGACAAAGCGATTCTGCCGCGCCGACTGGCCAGTCACAAGTTCAATTGATGAAGGCGTGGCAGCACGATTGCATTTTCTGTCAAGGTGTCAATGGGTCTGTACTCAATAAGATCCATGCATACACTCCACTCTCTCCGTGCCCCTGTACATGAAGTGACCCGACGTATACGTAGTGCCGGCTACGCCGATCCTGTCCATGCTCACCTGACAGTCCGCCCTCGAGGGCTCACACAGCCGGCTGGTTCTTTCCCGCCTAATTACTGTACCTATCCACGCTCGACTCTAGGTGCTAATCTACTGACCGCGTGCACCATCCATTTCCCACGGCAACAGCTCCGGTTGACTCTTCCTTCCTACCTGCCCCGTGCATGCCATCTAGGGGTTCCTCAACCACTCCGACTCCTCGTCGGAGTCGATGATGAGAGGACTCTCTGCCGTGCCCCCGCCGCCGCCGCCGCCGCCACCGCCACCGCCGCCGTAATTCTGATACTGATGCTGATACTGATACTGGTGATGTGGTGCTTCTTGCTGCTGCGGGTGTCGTGGTTGCGTCAGTTGCTGAGGCAGACCTGCTCGTAGGTGTTGCGGTGCTATTTCCTGCTGCTGCCGTATTTCTTGTTGTTGCTGCTGGTAATACTGCGTCTGCGGTAATGGAGTCTGCTGTACGGGCGGGAAGTGCTGTGGGCGGCCTGTCAGGCCCGTTTGCGTTCCAAGCCCTGGGTACGCTGCTTGCTGTGGCAGAGCTACTTGCTGCTGCTGCTGTGCGAACGCCGCCCGTTGTCTTTCAATCTCGTCAAGTACTCCTCGGTATTCCGCTGAGTTCTGCTGCGCCCATTGCGACGCCTGATTCATCTGTTGCTGTGTCGGCGGTTGCTGTGCTGCAGCGGTCCGTGGTCTGATGGCTCGGCCGCCGGGTGGATGGGATGTGTGACTATGATATGAATGTGGCGGGTTGTGGTACTGCCATGGGTAGTATACGATCTCGTCTTGCTGACCGGGGATCCGCGAATCGCCCAGATAATCCTGGCTCTGATAGTCTGGCCCTACGTCAATCGGTTGACATGCTGTTGGAGGGATGAGACGAGCATCGTCGGGATGTGCGAACTTGTCGCAGTGTCTCCAAAACTCGCTCCAGAAATAGTCCAGCCATGAGGCGTTTTGAGGTCTCAATGCTCGAGGCGTGAGGGAGACACAGAAGTTGGCGCAGAAGGGCCCTGCCGCTGTTTGGTTCCAGTCGTCGTGGGTGATGTTCAGTCGAGTGTTCTCGGAGATAGCCCGCAGGTCGCCCCTGAATTCTCTGTGTAGGCGTTGTGCTTCAGCAGCCGCGCACTGCGTCAGTTCTTGGATCATCTGGGCGACTGTAGGACGTCCTTCCGGACGGATACGAGTACAGCTAATAACAGCCTCCTTGAGCCGCCGACTGTAATCATCACTTCTGGAGCTTGCGGCACCGTGCCCGAAATCGTCTAGGCTCAAGATCTCAATCTCACCCGTTGGCAAGGGTTTACTGGGATCGCGGTAATCTAGTTTCTTGTCGACGATGTTACTGAGTTGTTCCCCATCCTGGAGGGTCATGAGAAGGTAGATGATTGCACCAACGCCCCAAACATTTGCTTCAGGTCCGATTGAGTGTCTCGTCTTGTCAATCGGGACTCCATTGGCATCACGCGCGAGACCACCCCGCAGGCGCTGAGTGAATGGGTAGAAGGGTGACTGATTCTCAAGTAAACGTCTTTCCTGTACGGTAAAACCACGTTAGTCTTAGTTCAGGCAAAATCAGGTGACGTGATATCAACTAAGCAAAGAACTTACAGGGGCAATGTAGCATTCGGTGCCTACGCGCATCATATTACTTGCCCTGTTGGTGGGGTTGTCGATGGTCGTTACTTGACTGAGACCAAAATCCGCAAGCTGAAGCAAAGGATAAGCGCCATACGGCACCTCCCTCGACCTGTTCTGAGGTTGGGATTTGACAAAGATATTTTCCTCCTTCATGTCGCCGTGAAGCATAAAGCTACCTTCCCATGATACACCAAACGCCTCGGCGGCTTCGTAGTGGAAGGGGTTGTCAGGGTCAATGTCCATACTTTGGCAGGCTAGCATGAGCTGGAAGAAAGCCCACCAAATAAAAGCCTCGGGCAGGTGGTAGCCCCATGCCTTGTACTTTAACAGCAGTCCATAGAGATTGCCGCAATCGCAAAGTTCCAGGAAGGACCTCCATTCCTGATACAGTGGCAGCGGAAAGGCTTCGCCAGGGCGGTTCTGAAAAGGGAGGTTGTCAGCAGCTGACTGATTGCCTGTCAGGTATTTGTAACCACGAAGCCCGATAATTTGACCTGAGCCTCGTGAATTGAGCTGAGCAAGATGGTATGCCTCTCTGCCAATACTGATTTGGGCGGCATTGACTGCCAAGCCTCTTCGGGGTGTTTCGGATTTGGCAACGATTGTCTGCTTCGTGTAAGCTTCGCATGTCACAATAACATCTTGTACGCACATCAATCATATTCCCCATGAAATCCCTTTTCAGATACGATGCAGCAAGACCAAATGAACCAAAACCCAGGAGACGATCAAAATCCCAGTTGAAATCGTCGTCTTCAAATTGTAGAGTCGACCAATAAAGCTCCCGAAGACGTTGACCCACGGTAAGTAACTGGTTTCGGTTTCTGCTTTGGTCCTCCTCACGAGCTATTCGCTCTATACTGTCGGGGATGGGTTCGCGGTAAATGCTTCTTGCGTGGTCGCCCTTGTAGTGGAGATTTGGCGTATGGAAATACGCGGTGGTTGGCCAACGCCGTCGGTCGGCCATAGCGATGTAGGTTCCTCACAACTTGGGTAGGAGTGTCATCGACGGCAGGTGGCTTGACTCGAAACATTTTCTCGAGATAGCTATTCGTTGCGGATAGTCTGCATTCGGCATGCCTCGATGTCTTTGTTTGTGCTGTATACATATTCCTAACATGCTCGAAGGGCAGATACAAAGCGACTGGTACGCAGCCACGTTCTGCATTGTACGATGCGCCGAATACGGGCAATTGCCACGTCAACTTGACTTTCATTGTGTACGAGGAACATAGTGGTTGAAATCCAAGCAGGTGTTTTGTCTAGGGCCTTTGCGATAGATGGCACATTCGAGAGATTGTTCTCGCGACTTCAGCGCGTTTCAGCATTCGCGCATTGATCGCTCTGGAGCTGGTGGGTTGAGACCTACGCATCAAGAGTGCCGCACAAACGTCGAGTGAATGCATCCGGGGAATGGTGGTTCGCGTACACATGCTCCATAATGAGAGACTCCACGCGAGGCCACCACGTTTTGATGGGCGACTGTCCTCAGGCACACGATAGATTTCAGTGACTTAACGAATGACTATGCCGCACCAGAATGAACAGATAGTTGACTCAAGCCTCTGACTGCGGGACTATCTTGACTTTGCAGGCCTGGCCATTGCGTGATGTCTTGGCGCTGTAGTGCGTTGTGGAAGCTCAGACCAGAAGACGGTCAAAGCTACTTAGGTGAGCACGTGGCAACGAAAGAAGTCGCATTCAGATGTTCGTGGAAGGCTGTGTGCGTAAACCAACACGGACATGCGTCTAAGGCGTGCTAAAGAAGCAAATGCGATTAGCAGCGATTGCATGTTGCCAATCATGAATTTCAGAATGTGCATGGATATGCATCGAGGTGAAGCTGAGGTTCATCGTTGTGCACGGTTGAGCTCACTCGGCTTCCTCCTCCATGGCCTCCAGCTCAGCCTTCTCGTAGGATTCCATAAGCTTCGGCTCCCAAATGGTCTCATCCTTGCCAGGAATGCCATGCTTCATGTCTTTGAAGACAGGCCCGATGCAATTCTGCCACCTCCTTCTACGGTCCATCAGCATACGAGCATTGTCGCCAATATCTCGTGCACGATTGAGACCGAAGCCGATTGTCGAAGCCAGGCCTGGTTTGGGCTTGTTGCCACCAGGGCCGCCTTTCTTCGACTTGCCAAGTGTTCGGGTGCGCTTGAGGTAAGCTTGCTGTACCTGACTATCGAGATCGTCGTGAATGGTGCTGTATTCCTGGTATGCCAAACGTTCTTTGGCCAAGTCTAGCAATCTAGCTTTGCGGGCGCCGTTGAGCAGCATGACGCGACGCAGTTCAGCCTGCAGAAGACGCAGTCGCTCGGCAATGCCGTCGTCGTTGTGTGCATCATAGTCAGGGTTCTCCTCCTGGCCAAGTAGACCCAGGTAGCGCAGTTCGGATTTTATCCTGTCGTCGCTCTGAACATAGTCTAGCTTCTGGGCGGACCTGCCTCCAGCCAAATCTGCTACGCTGGTGGCCGAAGCCTGAGGTCGTTCGTTCTCGTTGCCATTGGTCAAACCATCGAGGTCCATTGTGTCGTTCCCGTCGGTGAAGGCATTCAAGTCGTTGCCATTGATGTCGTTCAAGGGCGAACGATGCTCGTACTTGAGCAAGGACAACAATCGGCTGGCCAAGGGGCCACTCGAGACCTGGTCTGTATGGACGTTGTCCTCATCGATATCATCCACGCTGCCTCTGGGGTGGGTGGTGGAAAGACGGTCCATCTGATCGGTGATCATTTTCCCATCTTCGTCGGCCCATATCTCTTCCCAGTTCCTCTTGCCGCGTGGTATGGGTAAGAAAGGGGTGACCCGGTCGCCTCTTTCTCTCAAGAAGGCCATGTCCTCTTCTGCCAAAGGTTTCACGTATGCTTCGACAAAGGTCTGGAAGGTGTTGGCCGCGATCTGATTCTGAGGCCTGGCGTTGCTGAAGTCTTTGTCTGGGATGACGCCTCCTCCTGCTATTTGATGGCTCAGATCCCGGGTAGGATATGAGGTGACACTGTAGATCTGTTTCTTCTCCTCATCTGGCATGTCGGGGGTGACATCTCGAATGTGGTAGATGATGGGGTCGGGGGCCAGCGGGTCGGGAAAGAAGCCGTGGGCGGGCACAGGAGGCGGTTTGTGGACCAGGCGGTTGTCTTCCATGGACTCGTCTGAGCGGGCGGGCGAGGCTCGAGCGTCTGAGGCGGCCTTGGGGGAGGTGGCGACTTCGGACAAGGATGAAGTGCCGGGGCTATGCTTTATCTTCTTGGAGGGAGAAGGGGTGTCTCGTGGGCCGGGCGTCTCTGAGGCTCGATTGAGCTTGGACTTTGCATCGTCTGGAGTCGATGTTAGCACTTGCGCAGCAGACTGGCCGAGGGGACAGGGCGCAAACGAGAGAGGGCGCATGTCTGGACGAACATACCTTCACGCTTAATCTCGACGTCGGCAGGTTCGCGGTCACGCTCGCGGTCGCGGTCGCGGTCTTTGCGCTTTTTGGCCTTGGGGTTCTTCTGCGAGGAGGAGTCGTCTTTCTTGGCCTTCAGCCTCTTGGCATGGTCAGCTTGCCGCTCGCGCTCTTTGTGCTCCGAGTCGAGGTCCTTCAACTGGTCATGGATCAGGCGGATGGCTTTCTCACACGAATCGATTCTCTTTTCGGCCGAGTCGCTCAGCTGTTTCAGCTGCTCGATGGTATCCTGCAGCTGTTTGGGGTCCAGGTTGGCGGGCTTGGTCTCGAGGCGGTCAAGGATGTCGGCATAGTTGGGCTGAGAGGCGACGAGGAGCTTGGAGGTGTCCAGCTGCAGGAAGGGGGTGGTAGACGGAGCGGGGGCAGCGGTGGTGGTTGTGGCGCTGGCACTGGCGCTGGCACTCAAGACGGAGTTGGGGGTGGTGTTGCGGCTGCGAGAGTGTCTGGCGTCTTTGACGTGCTTGTTCTTGCTCTTGCTCGCGCTGCCGAGGGGTGGCATCTTGCACTGCACGCGCTCGCTCAGACCTGACTCGATCGGGCCTTGCACTTCGTCGGCGCGTCGACGTGTAGACGTGTGGGGTTGCCAAGCCGACTTGCACAATCTTGTCGAGGGCAGTGCAGGGCAGACCACCATGCACTCTACTCCTACCTACACTCGCTCGTCACTGTCGCTGCGTTGCCAAGGCAGATGTCGGCCTTGGAATGTCGGGGATGGCGCGCGTCCATGCTTCGACTAGCGGCGCGGGGAGTTCAGGCTAGGCGGCTGCCACTGCGCCACCCACTCCTTCCGATGTGGCGAAATGCTGAGACTGCGCTATGCTAGGACGGGAATGGCCGACTCTTGTCCCGAGGTCGGCGCTGGTCCCATGCCGAATCACAGGCGAGCACAGCTGCAGATTCTACCAGAGCGTCATCAATTCATCGAGTCCCTGCAGTTGTCTCTCTCTCTCGGCGGCGGCTGCGTCGGGGCAACACACTTCTTAGCATGATTCCTCTCGATCGCCTCCAGACTTGCATAACATCATCCCAAGTACTTGTATCGTAGAAGGCCCAGACTTTGCCGCATGAAACCCGCCTACAGCGCTCCTCGAACATCGACTGTTTCATTTTCATCGCTCTTGCCCTACAACACTGACCTCCACGCCATGCATCACTGACCCGACTGAGCTGTCCACCACCAACTGCTGTTATTTCACATCATCTCAGCAGCGACCCGCGACGACATTGCACGAGCGACAGAGACCTCGCACTGCCAAGGGCTATTTCTAAACCATGTGTAGGTGGCACCGTGACTCAAGCCCACCATGAGTGACGAGACTAACGCCTACCTACAGCCGCCGAAGACATCAAAGTCCTCACCATCATCGTTCCTAACCCGGAGCATGGCTATTCTAGCCGCGGGAAAATCGTGACCGTACGTCTATGAGTCCTCATGCCATTCCTCCCAGCAAGCATTGACATGATCCAGGGTGGCCTCGGGTACTCGGAGGAATTATCCAACTTCCGGACCCTCTCCTCCAACAACCCCAACCAATATGGCACCATTGAAGGCCTACTCTACACCCCCACTCTCTCACCTGCTGTCGCTCCCGTCTGCGCAGACTTCGACAGTGATGTCCCAGAGAATGCCACCACCCTCGCCGACTTCCCCCAGAACCAGGACTACCCATTGGTCGCCGTTTTCCCATGGACAACCTCATCCGACTGCACCGAAGCATACCTTGCTCAAGCAAGAATGGACGCTGTCGAGGCCGCTATCACCTACCACACAGGGGTCGGTCCCCAAGTGGTCCCAGACACTACCGACGCTGCCTGGTCCCTGGGTGACGGCGGCATCTGGAAGTCTGACAACCAGTATCCCATCTACGCTGTCTCCGCCGCTGCAGGTACTGAACTCCTCGCTGAGCTGGCGCTCTACAATGGCAACATGACCAGCGCCCCCAACGGCGACCTGCTTGCCTCACAATACGACCCTAGTGCCTTCCCCCGCCTCTTTGCCCACATCAACCTACAAGGCAGTGGAAGTGTGCCATCCCTCTGGATCTTCCTCATCATCGTCCTTGCCGTCCTCCTCGGCATAGTCATCCTCGCCAGCATCGTCATGCACATCATCCAGCGCCATCAACGCAAGGTCCTTCAACGCCGTCTTGAACGTGGCGAGGTAGACCTGGAATCTCTCGGCATCAAAAAGATGAACGTCCCTCAAGAAGTCATCGACAAAATGCCAAAATACATCTTCACTACAGCGCCCGAGGTTGATCCGCCCGTGCCGGCAGCAGCAGCATCGCTACCAGACACCACCTCCAAGCGCGTGCCCACCCCACCACATCAACACGAAACCTCATTTTCCCAAACTACCTGTCCCATCTGCCTCGACGACTTCTCCCCAAACGAGTCCGAAGTCCGCGAACTCCCCTGCCGCCACATCTTCCACCCGGAATGCATAGATCTCTTCCTACGGGACAACAGCTCCCTTTGCCCGATGTGCAAGGTCTCGGCCCTCCCCCAAGGTTACTGCCCGGTCAAGGTCACCAACCTAATGGTCCGCCGCGAGCGCCTCGTACGCAGAATGCGCGAGCGTCGGCGAGCCGGTGTGGCCGCCGCCGCAGCCAGAGCTGCAGGTGATGAGCCCGAGCGCCCCACGAACAGAGCAACTCAAACCTCGCTGTGGCTGCAACGCCGCTTGCGAGTGGGCGCAGGCATGCCCACTACTCCGCCACCTCAAACAGGAAGTGCAGCCGCCAATGCCGGCGCACTCTCATCGCTCACCGGACGCACGAGAAGCGATCACGTCATGACAGATGCGCGCCCTCCTAACTCATCAGCGACGGAAGATGTCGAGCTAGGCCAAATTCATTCCCCCGAATCACAAACGACTCCTTCGCGCATCGACACTTCCAGCCGCCCAACCGTAGCCATGCCTCCCGAGATCGCAACTCAGGGTTCCGCTGCCCGCCGTGCATGGCGCAGGGAAAGGCTCGCGCGCCAACAAGATGAGGCGTATGTTGAGCAGGAAGCAACCACCCGCCAAGTAGATGTAGGGCGTCCGCTGTGGAGGAGAGTCGTGGGCCGTATTGCCCCGGGCTTTGACTGATCTAAGAAGAAGTTTGAGAAGTTTTCCCCGGCTTCGAGGGAGAGAAAAACACAGCATTTAGCCATTGGTTCGATCAAATTGAGTCGAACGGCATTGACGTTACGATCGGTTACGAGTTCACGGGACAGTTTGGTTTTGTTGTGTAAATTATAGCATGGCGTTGGATTGGGAAAGGTCCGGTCCGTTGGTTCGATGGACGAATGCTTGGATCGTTTCACTGTATCATCTACGACCGTGGTTGGGGAAGGAGCATCACTTGGACGTTGGATATGTGTACGAAGTCTCGAGGTATAGATGGCATAATCTGTACAGGATATACAATTGTTTTAACGTACACTCGCATGCCCACGTGAGAATGCGTCAGAGTCCACTGCTACACAGAATACTGACTTCGTCAGGGCGCGACGACACGTCTGTGCGAACGTCGACTTACAATGGAACAGTCGATTTTCAAGCTACTGCATCGCAAGGTAGTGCTTGATATGTATCTATCCATAGTCACGCTGTAGAAGCGGACAGTGGTCCGCACGCGTTTCCGAGCAGTGTGAATCATCTAAGCTGCGATGTCATCGTGGGTCTTTACCACTGAGGCTGGCCGATTGGTACTATTGCTATCGGCGCCCGCAAGCACCGCGGCTGGCCTGCACGCATGCAGCTTGCGAGCAAACTCCTCAGTCTCGATCTAATCGTGAGCCTTCTGCGTTTGGCATGGCAGATGTGGCTGAGGGATGTACACCCCCGGAAGGGTCTCTGTGTACAGTCGGATATTTCGGACTAAGACGGCGAGATGACAGACACACTGGATGGCTGGTGCTCATGACCGCAATGCCAAGCACATCCTGCGGCTTCTCGATTGTTCCTTGGGAGCATGGAGCTGCACATGCCTGACCTCCAGTTGGTCGGGCTCTGCGGCTGCGGCCGTGGCGTGTCTGCTGGCGTACTTTGTGTCGCTGCGCGTTGGACCTGGTATAGACTTCTCCTGAAAGTCGAAGGCGTTGCGTCCCGCGGATTGCATGAGGTGTGACAGCCTGGCTACCTGCGCGCGAATTGAGCTTCTTTCTGGATCGTTCGAGAGATTGTCGTTATTCTCATCCTCGAACTTCTCGAAGAGAGCAGCTGGTGTCACACGGGAGCAGGAGGAGATGACTTGGTGGGATTTAGAGTTGTCTTGGGTCCGGAGCTGGGCGTAGGGCCGGGAAGACGTAAAACAGGTAGAGACTCGTCTGTCAGGTCTTCAGTCCGGGGGATCTGAGCTGGGCACACGAAGACGACCCTAGTAGTGATGCTGCTGTCGTAGGCTGGGTGTGATTGGGTTCAAGTCCTTGCTTGCCTTCAGGGGTTTGATCAGATCCGTGTGCTCACGTGGCTTTGATGCGGGAATTGGGGCTGGGTTCTTCATACATAGTAGTAGTGTGCTGTAAAGCAGAACACCGGTAGCTTGCTGCAACCCGCACAATGAGCTCGCATTGGTCAATTCGCATCCGTCAAAGGGGTGGAAGCGCTGGTCATGCCAAGAAAGATTTCGAGGTGCCGAAGTGGCAGCACTACCGGAACCAGTAACTGGGCTTCCGCTGGCGACCACGGCACCTGGCGTTGCCAGTCATATCTGACTGAAACGGTAGCGTGAGATTGTCTAGATACATTCTCTCACGCATACTTGTCATGCTTTCCCTTTGCCCGCACATCGAGAAGAGCCTCTTGTAGGTCTCCGGCCCTGTGAGCTCTTTTGAGCTTCTTGGCCTCCTCGTCGGTCAATGATCGTCCTGCTGAAGCTTCAAGCTCTTTCCTGCCTATTTTCTCCTTAACCCTCGCGGCTTCCCTGGTCTCCGCAGTTTGAGGTTTGAACCTCGTCTGCATTCGCAAGACGATGTGGGTGTCTGCGGAGGAAGGTTCACCATCACCTCGAAGTGAGATGGACACCTTCTTCGGAGCTTGAGGCTCATCATCATCGATCTCCTTCTTGACATCTGCCTCTTTCTTCGTAGCAGTTTCAGTAATCGCACTGATATACTTTTGCTCTTCTGGTTTCGCTTTCTCCTTCGAAGCGGCTGTGCGAAGTTGGAACCAAGACCGCCCGTTCTCATCGACGGTGGTGTCCACGACAAAGTTCTCCTCTCGCCCACGAGCTTCTCGCTTTGCGCCAAGAATTCCATACTGGTCGCAGCTAAGGTACCCACCATAACTTCCCTTGAAGGAGATTTCGTTGGGTGCCATGCCTGCAACGCGACTTGCGACCCAGACCTGCTGTACGCTATGGGGTTCTGCGGTCTTGGGGTCACCTTCAACCATGTTCTCGAGCTGGCTAGCAAAGACGTTACCATTTGGGTCGGACGCTAGGCAGGCAGGAGGACTCGTCGGTAGGACAATCACTGTTGGCCCAGTCAGTTCACTGCCATCTGCTGGCATAGTCCAGCTATCGTCGTCGCTAGGGTTAACATTGGGCGACGCATTGTCATCGGTCTGAGCCTGCGAGACTTCATGATGCTTGCGCTTCTTGGGCTTCTTTTCGCCCTTGAAGGACAGTGGTTTCACCATAGTGAGTTACACAACGGGCACAAGATGCAGGGAACACGAGTAACTATTCTCCTGATAGAGCAGTTCCATTCGGCAAGAACGCGTCTCGAGAACTTGGAGCCTGTGACGAAATCCCATGCTATTTTAGGTCTCTTGGCGTTGGAGGACGCCAGAAGGCCTCCTGCTCCCTTGCGCCCGCAACATTATCCTTCAGCCCAGTCATGTCCATTTGGACAAGGGCCACGAGGAACATGGTGCGACCATGATAGTAGCTGTGCAACTTGCAGGTGCAAGAATGGGTTACAGGTCGATCATGCGCTCTCGTATTCATGCTTATCCAACTTCCTGGAACAACAACTCCATAACGTTACCGTTGCATTGCAGAAATTGGCAAAAATGCGCACGTCTACAAACAACCTGCGAGCGAATACGTACCAGCCAGCAGCGTTATGCAATCCTTGCAATTTCCACAGTTTGAAGCACGTTCTCCTGAAAGTTACGCTTACGAATCCGTACCCAAATAGTCCTTGCGTTGCTCGTCCGTCGTCCGTCCGTGAAAGCTTTGATCCTGCTTTGGTAAGCCCAGGTTCACCTTGCCTAAAGGGGACAAAGGAGCGAGTGCACGTATTGGCTGGTAAGGAAGCTTGAGTCGGAAGGATCCAAAAAATGGACAATCACCACCAAGTCGCAAGCCAAGATTGTAATGCACTCAAAATGCAGGATGCGGACTTTCTTATTCGCAGAAATTGTGACTCTGAGCGAGCCTAACCAGAACCAAAGTCTGGAGGCCTGAAGCGGCACAACCTACTATCAGGTCCTTCCGCGGATTGTGCGATGCGCTCTATCAGCGGTTTTCCATAGCTTGCCAAGCTGGCATCGCCAATTCTTGCTTCACATGTAGTTGCTAATCAAGATAGCATTGAGATACCGGTGAATTCTGAAGTCCCAAACGTTCCATTGTACTCCTGGAACCTCTCGCTTAGTTCGCGCCATGACATTTCCTTGAATCTAGATAAGTCAGCGAGCTACAAAGTCGGCAACATAACGAGATGATGACCCCGAATGACCAATGGGCTGGTAGGCCTGAAAGTCTAATCTGCCTAGTGCTTCTGTCGAGCCAAACTCGGTCCGTATCTACCAGTTGACTCATCCAACATTGCTCCGTCCCCGAAAGCCACTGCACCCGAAGCGGTTTAGACTCCGCCAGGAGTTAAGGCGCTCTTTACAGATCTCGCCCGTTGCTATGATGACCCTCTCGTTTAGTTGCATGCCTGAGAGGAACGGCGTTTGTGGCTGGTGATAGGCGAATGTCGTTATAGCTTCATGCGGACGAGAACAGGTGCTGCATGCTGTTTAATAACTTTCCGTAAGGCTCCACGGACCTCCCGATTAAAGCCATGCCCAGGGTACGATACATGAAGCATGGATATAATAAGCTCGAGAGGATGGCCTTAGCACAAAGATTCTGAAGTGTCGACTTCTGCTGAACTTATCATTCACCGTTCAAACTTCTCTACATACCAAGATCGCAGACATGGCTGCCATCACAACCTCAGCATCGGCGACATCCTCTGAGGACCTATCTAAGTCAACACCCTTGCCGTACGCATCCCAACAGACAGACGGCGCCGACCTCAATGAGAAAGATATCATCGCCAAAGAGGATGGAGGCATCTCTGCTGGTGACCTCGATAGAGAGCTGTCACGCATCGACACCTCAGACTTCCCATCTGCTTTTCCGTTAGCCATGATAACGGCCGCCTTGATGCTCTCCATCTTCCTTTGTGCACTTGGTAAGTTCCCACCTCCAAACCTCGTCGTTGTATACCCCTAACATCACGCCAGATATGACAATCGTGGCGACTGCCATTCCTAGAATTACCGATGAGTTCAAGTCTGTCGACCAAGTCGGCTGGTATGGATCGGCTTTTTTCCTTACGCTGGGTGCCTTCCAGTCGACATGGGGTAAAGCATACAAATACTTTCCTCTCAAACTCAGCTACCTCATTTCAATCTTCATCTTTGAGGTTGGCTCTCTTATCTGTGCCGTGGCCAACGACAGCACAACGCTCATCGTCGGCCGCGCCATTGCCGGGGCAGGCGGGGCAGGAATTGCAAGTGGTTCATACACAATCATCGCCTTCTCTGTTGCCCCTGCAAAAAGGCCAGCATTCACAGGCTTGATGGGATCCGTGTTTGGAGCCGCGAGTGTTGTGGGACCCCTCCTCGGTGGTGTATTTACTGATAAACTGTCCTGGAGATGGTGCTTCTACATCAACCTGCCCATCGGAGGCGTCGCAGCCGCTTTCGTTTTCTTCTTCTTCAAGACACCTAAAGCTGCAAGACCTCAGCCAGCGACTCTGAAAGAGAAGCTCTTCCAACTCGATCTACCGGGCTCATTCGTCCTTATGGCATCTATGGTCTGCCTCTTTCTCGCTCTCCAACACGGTGGCACAACAAAGCCATGGAGCAGCGGCACCGTTGTCGCTGAGCTCGTCATGTTCGCCCTTCTCCTCGTCGGCTTCGTGGCTGTTGAGTACTTCAGCGGTGACCGCGCACTTCTTCAAGGGCGACTATTAAAAGATCGAACGATCGCCGTTATGTGTGCATACATCTTCATGGTGGCGGGATCTTTCTTTGTCATACTGTACGAGCTGCCGATTTATTTCCAAGCGACACGAAATGATTCAGCACAAGCTTCGGGTATCAAGAACCTGCCACTAGTGCTTGGTGCCAGTCTCTTCACCATCATGTCAGGTATCCTCATCACAATCACGGGCTATTACATCCCGTTCATGGCGATAGGCTCTACCATAACCGCTGTTGCTTGTGGTCTCCTGTATACCTTGGAGATCCATAGCGGCGCTGGCGAGTGGTTAGGCTACCAAGCCATGGCAGGCATTGGACTCGGACTGATCTTCCAGATTCCGGTCATTGTCGGCCAAAGTGTGGTCAAACCGTCCGACCTTTCTTCCGTATCCGCCATGATCCTCTTCTTCCAGACTGTTGGTGGTGCAATCTGGATCTCAGCCGCTCAAGCAGGCTGGGCCAACAAGATGCTCAAGGTTGTCGCTACGGACGTGCCCGGCGTGAGTCCCGGACTTGTTGTTGCTACAGGAGCAACAGAGCTAAGGAAGGTATTCACTGCTGAGCAGCTTCCGGGGATCCTGGACGCGTACATGGAGGGATTGAGAGTGCCTTTCGCCATCACGATTGCTGCCGCCTGTGTGACGGTGATATTGTCGTTTGCGCCGAGATGGGAGAAGATCAGGGTCGACATGACTGGTGGTGCAGCATAGAGAGCGAGGCGGAGGCGGTTTGTTTGGGGGGGCTTTATCGATGAGTTCACGAGCATAGAAGGAGCACATTGGTGATCGTGCGGGGTTTAAAGCATAAAGCGAGCATATAGAGCTGATAGAATGCAGAATTGACACTCACCCCATCGAGACACAAACGCTTTCTTCGACGTCTACTGTACGTCTTTTCGAGAGATCTCGTTCCATGCCATGACGTGGCTGGACATACTATCGAGTCGCGACCTGATTAGTGATGAAAGATCACTCAGGCAAATCCCAACAAGCGGCATACTGGTAGTTAATGTAGACAAGCTATGCGTCTCAAGACTTCGACTTCGGGAAGAGCCAGAGTACAGCAACTCGTAAGTGGAGGCCAAGACTAGTAAGAGGCGATGATCACATCAACCTAAGCTAGTCACGTGGTCTTGGATGACATGTGGGCAGCCGCAGGCATGACTCGCTGCCCACGATATTTTGAAAGTCGCTCCTGCCGCTAGTGCCACCCGCAACAACATAGACGGAACATACTAAATCCTCATACTAAACCCACTCCCTCATTCGACTGCACAACCAAACATCACATTAGCCTGACAATTCGAGATGAGACCAATTTTGCTGCAGGGACATGAGCGGTCGCTGAACCAAATCAAGTACAACCGCGATGGCGACCTCC
>Ga0066648_10000573_pt1 | contig 24363 bp, 21 predicted proteins | sample CryGeyCG12114_NA_FD_59537 | JGI IMG/M metagenome (GOLD analysis project Ga0066648, IMG submission 59537) | Groundwater microbial communities from aquifer - Crystal Geyser CG19_WC_8/21/14_NA | ecosystem: Environmental > Aquatic > Deep subsurface > Groundwater | place: USA: Utah: Grand County... | reverse complement strand
ACGAAATCTCAACAAGCATCACAACATCCACGGCCTCACAGGATTTGTACGTCCTGCTTTTGCGAGACCGCTTCTGCAGGGTGCGCAGTCTGTCCGCCCGTTCGTTCAAGACTTCATCATTTGGTGGATCGCGGATAATGGAGAAATGACGGTAGAGTAGACAATTGAGCATACCTGCACAACTCGAGTTAGCAGACAGTCTTGAAGGACGTTCAATTGCAGGTAGTAGTGTGCTCGACGAGATCAGACAAGGCTGAAACTTGTAGTTGACAGATTCCACATTATATATTAAGTCTGAGGAATGCCTTTGCGTGTCGCATTGTCATCATGAAGAATGGGAGGGTATATGGATGTGGTTGCTCACCTTTTCGAGACAGAAACGTTGTAGTGTGGAAGTACTTGGCGATGGAAACAGCTACCTATTATGGTCAGAATTGCCTCAAAGCTATGCTGAGGGTAAGGTGAGGAGGTAAGGTATTCAGTGTAATTCTAGAGCGTTGAAAGATATTTCCGCAGAGAGCAGATTTGCTCTTGGAGTTGGATTGTAACTGTTCATCACAAAACATGGGCGCTCCTATTAGGGGGGCTTACCTGAAGTTTGCACTTGCTGGCATAATAGTCGAGGTGTATGCAATGTAAGATCAGACGCTGCTCCAATCAGCATGAAAAAAGTGTTGCAAAGAAGATGGATTATATAGCTGATCACAGTTCGAGAAGCAAAAAGTTTCAGTGTGTAGTTTATGGTGAACGCTAGTGTGCCTGCTTTGTGGGCAACCGTACGTACGGAGCTTTTGATCGTGGCATTCACAAACACCACATGTGCAGCTAGATGCGGCAATTGGGGACTGAGAAACGGAATTGACGCCAACTTGCTAGGCAAGGGGAAACTCAAAAAACGACGGCTGCTCATCATTATCGGTGGCTCATAGTCGGCTGCCTGGAGGTGTAGGCTTGCGCAAGGCGTGTCGCTCTCTACGTCAAATGTAGTGGAGATGATGGGAAAAAAGACCAGCAGTTTAGGCACGATTAAAAAGCACATTGTCCATTATCGACGATGCTACCGCTCACGAGTCACCCTTTCATAGCCCGTTCCGTAGATAACCCCTTTCAAGCCCATGATGCCGATACGTCTCTCAAGAACAGAGGCTCGAGCCTGTGTGCATGTACACAATGCGCAGCGTCCCATTACTTCCCCTGCCAAGCAAGATAGGCCTCAGCCTGGAAGTTCCTGAAGACACATTCCCAACACATCGGTTGGTCTCTAAGCCGCTTGATCTTGCGCACTGGCTGTCCGCTCTCGCCTCTGCAGATTTTGCACTCGTCCTTGACCTCCTCATATCTAGGGGGATCGTAACTCGGAGGCTCAACAGAGAGTGTCTTGAACTCTCTCTTCTTGATCTCAGCGTCTATCTTCTTGTCGGCTGCAGAAGGAGTCGGTGGTCTTGGAGGCGCGTCGAGCTTCGAAGGGTCGTAATCATGACGCCCATGCTGGATTTGCTTCATAATCTCGAGACGACCAATAGTTTCGGTCGGATTATCAAGCTTGCTGAAGGGTACGAAACCGCTAAAGGATAGGCGAAGTGTCAGCAATGACCGTTCGTTCTAATCGCATCAAGAGCGAACAAACTGACCTGTAGCCGTTAATGCTCCAGACGTTAAAGCCATCAACGGTTTCTTTAGACCCAGAGGCACTGGCGGCGGGCAAATGATTTGCCACGACACCCAAGCCAGGATAGCCAAACATGCTGGCATGACTGTACGAGGGTGGATTGCCATATGGTGGTGGAGGTGGCGGTGGAATATCATCACCTGTTCGGACGGTTAGCTAGAGCACGAAAGATAACGAGTAACAGACTTTTGCCTTTCTTGCAAGGTAGGAGCTTCTGGAAGAGGTCAAACTTGCCTTTCTTGCACATTTTGGCGAGCTGCAGCAATACTAGTAACTTGCTTGAGTTTAAAATGGCTGGAACTGTCTGTGGACGTGAGAGTAGTGCTTTGCGATGTAGGAAATACAAGACCAGAGCAAGCCAGCCGTCTCCTTTTATTCTTTGCGACACGCTCCCTGAGACTGTTTGCGACAGTTGTAACAGGGATCTATATCAATCGCCCGGTGGCTCATGGTTCCATACATCGTTCAACCCTGAAACCCGATAAGGGACCTGCGCAAACACCCAGTATGAGACCAGCCTCGATCACCTACTGCTGCTTCCTGTCGTGTTTCAACGCATGCACGTTCTGGTCCTGTTTGCCCTCCACGTATGGATGTTTTATTGTCAAGCACCAAATATCCAGGTAGTCACAGATAGTAGTAATGACATCATGCACGAAGCTCCCGTAAATGCCAATCGCCAGTCCGAGCATCAGGAACACAAACGATATTTGGTAGATATTGTGACCGAGCACACTGTCCCACAAACCGAGTCGACCTGCAAGACTATCAACAACCGCTGCCGTCAAAGGTATGAGCAGGACATTCTTGAAAGGGAACTTATCCTTCACAAGATGTCTGACAATCATTTGACCGACGCTGTAAGCGTTAAGGATGCCTGCAAATATAATGAAGGGAACGAGATGTTGGTTGAGGATGACCGGGTTGAGCGCCAGATAGGTCGGGATTAGAATCCAAGTAACAGTAACGGGGAGCAGTCCTAATAGAGGTTTGTAAGGATCCTCTCCTCGTTCTCGACAACTTTTCATCACATTCTGAACACTTGTGATGGTATTGAAGACGAGGACGACTCCTCCGTAGAAGATGTACCACTCGCCCCAAGACTGTTGATATAGGCCTGATGGTATGAGATCCATCTTTGGCACTCCGAGACAGGGCAGCATGGGTTGTTGCCAGTAGCTTGCGCCACCCTTGATGTAGGTGAAGAAATAGACAACCACCAGGGTCAACACACCCTCGACTGGGCCGGAGACGACACCGAGAGTGAGCTGGTGCGTGTGGTACTCGTCCCAGGTTTGAATGTAGAATGTGAAGACGGTACCGAAGAGAACGACAACGGTATGCCAATTCTGGCCCAAGTTCATGGCGCCGGCGAAAAGGAGGACCTCAAGGCTCGTGTTGCATGCGTCAACACCTGACACATCTTAGCACACAGGCTTTCTCACGTTTCGATTTCAAGACATACCGTGGTCGAAGAGCTCTCCTAGCGGGCCGCTCTGTTTTGTTCTTCTCGCTTGTGTTCCGTCGACTGCGTCAAAGGTCTGGTAGAGGAAGAGCCCTATTGCCCAAGAGAGGTAGACCCATGGAGGACAATCCTGATCAAGTGTTGGATTGTAGTAGAGGAGAGTGAGGAAGTTTATGATAACGAAGCTGAAACCGCTGAGAGTGATCTGTTGCTCTAATTAGATATCCTGCGCGTAGTGGAAAGCATGTGTGCGTACAGCGTTAGGTCTGTTCAAGGGGTCAGCACGGCTACTAGTACAGATGTCGGTTGCACTCACGCCATGGACATGGGAAAGAACTTGATCGCGACGTTGGTGTAGAAGGGCTTGAGGACATATTTCGACAGAGGGGAGTGATCGACTCCAGAATACTTGTATTCGTGCAGCTTGGGCAGCTGCCTTTGCCTGATGTAAACCATCTCGTCGACTGCAATGGGGGATTGTCAGAAGTGTTGCGGTTGTTCAAGCACTGTGATTAGAGACTGTTTATGAAGGCATGAGAAGGTGGGATGCGCGCTTCCTGCACTTTAATTCGAGTCGCAGAAACTTGGACTGCCAGCGGGTCAACAATAAAACGTCACTGTGCCAGACGTTCTGACGGCATGTGAAGACTTTGATGCCTGGTGATTCAGGCATCAAGGTAAGAGGGAAGCGACCAATAGGCTGCCGAAGTAGGGACATCCCCCAGAGACATTTTAACAAGGACGGAGGAGATTGGAGCATTACAACACGATCGTTGAGTTTCATGGAGACGAACGTGATGATTACACCCTATTCATCCAAATAGTCCTACGATTGATGAGGGTGATTGTTCGAGGACCAACTGATAGGTGTGGCCTGCTCTTCTCGTCAACCAATCGTCCTGACAATGCCCCATGGGCCTACGAGTGGCGAGGGCAGAAGCTACTCAGCACGAAGCACCCTCAGGCTTTTCACGCTCGATAGATAGGTGACGAGAAGAGAATGGATGCTGTTAAGGTGTGGATACTCGAACAGCAATTTTGGGTTGATCACTAGGGCTTGCTCTAGAGTCAGAAGTAAGTGTGCCGAGTAGTAATAAATGATGTCCGTCTGTTGCGCAATAGTGTCTGCTCATCGTGTGACGTTAAACGACTTGTATCCCTCGACCAAGCCGTCACCGGCCTTAGTGATAGCAGCCCAGACAGGTACGTAATGCGCAACTTCGTCATAGGCAGGAACAACACCTTGCTGATTCACATCACTCCACAAGCAGACTGCTTTGCCAGCAAGGTTGCTCCCATGTTGCTTCGAGTCCCACGTAACATCTACTGTCCACGTTCGGTTCCATGTGCGCGACCAAAGTCGAATCTCCTTGCTGCCTTGCTCTGGCACAGGCGGAAGTCTTTTGTCCTCGGGCGACTGGCCATGGACATGCAAGCCGGTTATAGGCGCATCGAATACAAGCTTGCATGCTCTGGTATTTTTGCCTGATATGCGGAATTGAGCCGTTGACGTTGACTTTGTTTGGCTCGTGATGGAGGCATTGTAGTTGAGCCAGTCTCGATACGGTGCTCTGGAGAAAACGTATGCGGAGCTGCCGGCGACTTGAGGCGTTGGCCCAATCCAAGCGCATCGCTCTCTATTCTCCACAGACGTGCACTCAATGTGTTGGCCTGCAGCACTTGGAACATTCTCAATAGCAACCTGGACGAACGGCGGCAACCCCAGCAATGAGACGGTATTGTTTCCATGGTCGAGGTCGATCTGCTGCTGGAAATAGAGCTTCACGCGGTTCTGTGCTGAGAATGGAAATGCCAGCAGATTGTAGGCAAGTGTGCCACCGAGCACCAACAGGAGGAAGATTGGGAGGTGCCAGCTGAATCGATGGAGCATAGGTACCATAGGCGAGAAGACGAATATTGTGATGACAGCAATACCAAGGTAGACAAGAAAGACAGAGCTTCCGTCTTGACCTGTTTGGTGCAGGGCCTCAACTAGGTAGAAGCCCAGTTGACCAAGCACAATGACGTTGATCGGAACGATGACAATGAGTTGCAATAACCACATCCAATCCCAGAGTGTGGCGCTCCATTCCTGCTCGTCGTGCTTTGACGTAAGTTTCTTTTTGATGGCTGACGCTGTAGTGCTCTCCTCGTCTTCCCTCGGCAGCGTTTTGTAGGCAGACCGTCCTCCAGACCGAAGAAGCGACGACTGCTCAGTAGCATCGTCTTCATCACCATCGTCAACGTTAGTGTCCTCCACCAGCCGGGATGAACCTGGTCGTGAAGTAGGGCGCGATATGTCAGAGTCTTCGTTTCCAAATGCCTTCTCGTTCGCATATTTGTTCTTCTTCGGCAACGAGAAGAGCTCGAGGTAGCTTAACCACGTTGTCGCGAAAGCGGAAGCTGAGAAGAGCAAAGCAAAGTAGCCACCAGAGATGTGAAACTGCTCTTCGTGAACAAGTGCCACGATCAGGATCATCCACCAGCCGAAAAAGATCCATCCAAAACCATAGGCTCGCGTAAGTGCTGAAGGCCGGACATAGTCTGCAAACCGGGCAAAGAACCAGGCAACAAAGACAAACGCCGATATCATCATGGCCCACACAGGCCAGGGACTGCTGTGTACAATCTCCTCGTTCTCCTTAAAAAGCAGATACGCAAGGGCTATTGGTGCCGCTGCCGCAAAGATCATGATAAGCGGGAAGCGAAAGCAGCCCCTCCATCCATAAAGCGATATAGGACTGTCGCCCTCCGCAGTATGGACATGCTGAGTACCGGAGAACAAGTAAAGCTTATCGGATTTGAGCAGCACAGTTAGGGTCAAAATGAGGATGATAGGCCCGGCGACAAGCAAGGCGACTGAGAGAGCGAAGAAAGTATGTGTTTGCATGAGAACAAAAGCTCGGCCAAGCACGTCGAACCAGATTGCACGATGACTCTCACTGTCAGGCGAGATGCCTGTTTTAGTGAGGTCTTGTGTGGTGGCCATGGCCGCGGACAACATGTGCCAGAGGGCTCTCTTACCTGTGTGCCGCGGCTCATCCTGGTCAGTGTGGTATCTGCTTCGGGGGCCTACCGCGTGTTAGTCACAGAGCCTGGGTAAGGGTTTGCTCGACTCACCAATGAAGGCTACATCAAGACCTCGATAGCCGAAAGCGCCATTGAAAACAACGTAGTCAGTCTGGCTTCGCACCAAGCCTCTCTTGAAAGCATCGCCTGAGACAGTCGTCCCAAAAGGGTACGGACTTTTTGCATAAGCTCTTGTAACCTCTTCATCTGTACTTCGGAACAGGGCAGCTCTTCCTCCAGCGCCAGCTCCTTCGAGATTCAGGAACGAATGTACAAACTTCGACATGGGATGCTGACCAAAAGCTCGAGCCCCATTCAGGAAATCTTCCTCTCCGTTGTTGAGCAGCAAAACAAGTCCATTGCGCGGTTGATTGTCCTTACTAGTGTAGTGTCTCATGAGTTGTAATATGGAAACGACACCCACGCCATCGTCAGTCGAGCCGTAGCCGGTTGAAACGCTATCGTAATGTGCGTTGACTAGGACTCCATGAGGTTCAGAGGGTGTTCCATCTTCATCTGTCCACCACTCTTCCTTGTCATCATCTGTGCCTCGTACATACGTGATGATATTCTTGCCTTCGAAGTAGACGCTGACGCCGCTGGTCGTTGTGGTCACGCCGGAGGTGGAGGAAGTCAGATTCGAGACCTGGTCGTCGAAAAGATAAGCAGCGGGCGAGGATGCATCGTTATCCTTCAGTATGCTCTTGATGCGCCGAATCAGCCAGTCGTGAACATCATCATTGCTGCGAGAATTGTAAGGATGATACTCTGCTGTTAGAAGCTGCAGGTCTAGCCACGCTTCTGTGAGATTGGTGCCGTGGATCGGTGTTGGAGATTTAGGTAACGATGGGAGCTCGACCTGTACCCAGATCAAGACCGCTAGCAATGCTGCGTATACAGCCGTCGCGATGACCGTGACCGGTCCCCTCGAGAAAGCGATGGGATTCGAGAGGCGAGCCATTATCACAACACTACCATTATCTGCTGGGAGCTATTGCCGGCTACCCAGTGTTGATGAGCTTCACCGCGACGCTCAAGCTACAGATGGAAATCGGCATGCCTGCGGGGCGCGCCTACGCATTGTGACGAGCATGTGAGAGTGGATGCTAGGCGGCCTTAGTGCCTATTACAAGGTGCGCGATCACCTTGGTCGCAGACTGAACAAATGTGAAGAGGTTGTTGCCGCTGAACTGCGATGGGATAGTGTTCAGCATGGCAGACTAATTCTGTCGCACGTGTGGGTGATGTGAGGGAAGCTACCTGAGTTGCAACATCTTGTCAAAATAGACTTCCTAGCAGTAACATAGAGTGCTGTCCTACGCCACAACGTATCGCTTGAAGTCCCTAGTCTTCACGTTCCGTTCAAACATGATATCGAGATCTGAAAAAGTGCGGTTTCCCGTTTCTGGAAGCCTGAAATAGGCCCAAGCATAGCATAATGCTGCCAAACCCCCGAAAAAGAACCCCAGCTTACCTCGCATGTTTGCTTGATCCGGGTTGATCATGTAGGGGATTGCCACGGTCATCACGATCCCTAATGCGGCCTGAGCCGTAGTTGCCACAGCTATAGTCTTCGATCTGACTCTGGTAGCCGACACCTCACAAAGAATGACGAAGCAGATTGGACCAAGAGAGCAGCCTGTCGACCTTCGTCAGTATTTGTGTCGTAAATTCATGCTTTCGCAGTTCTGAATAACTCTGACAGAGTGTAAATAAAATTCAGACCACTTACCATAAATGAAGTTCCAGATGAGCATCAACACTGATTGCGCCCAGATCACTGATGGTCGATTCTCGTAGTTCGGAGTACAGTCGAGGATGCCAATGACGAGCTGTAGCGTTGCGAGGATCGCCAGTCCAGTGATATAGATCGTCCGTCGTCCAATGTAATTCAAAAATACCCACGACAGACATGTGCCCACAAATCCGAGCGCCAGAAAGCCCACGGACATGTTGAAGGACTCCTCAGTGGGTAGTCCCGCTAGTTGGAAGAAGTAGGTTGCATAGCCAACAAGATAAATGCCACTGAGAACCTGAATACAGTACACACCAACCGCAATCTCAGTCCGTCTCAAGTTGATGCTCTTGAAGCAGTCCATGTAATTCACGCCTGTCTCGAGCTTTTGCTCGAGTCGATCAGTTTCGATAATCTTGGCCAAGGTCGGCTTGATATCTACATGCTTCGCCGCGAGCCTTCTCAAAGATTTTTCGGCTTCATCTAACCTGCCTTTGCGCTGCAACCACCAAGGTGACTCTGGCGCGAAGCATAAGATTGGCAAAATCAGCGCTGGCCAGATCCATTGAACGGCAAACGGCAGGCTATACGCCCAGTGCGTATCTAATCTCGAGGTGCCATTGATGACTCCGTTTGCGATGAGTTGGCCTGCAACAAATGCAATGTTTGTGAAACTTGTCTGCACACAGTTAGCACAGAAACCAGGACAGAATTGGATCGTGCAATAAAGAATGGAAGTATGGGTTGGCTGATATAGCTTGTCGAAGAACACTTACAAGAATACCCCGTAAGGCTACAGGGCAGACTTCGGATGCATACGCAGGCGAAATTACCACGTAGCAACCAAGTACGAGACCACCAAGCAGCTCGCCCGTTAACAAAACTGCCAGTGACCTGGCGAAGAACTGGATGAAGACACATCCAGTAGTGAGGATCACACAGGCACCGAAAGTATACTTACGGCCAAACCGTTCCATAGGGTACGATGCGAAGAAAGCTCCAACGACCTGTCCTAGTGGACTGCCCATACTGAGGCCAGTTTGCCAAGAAGCAGGAATGATGTACTTGCCTTCGTAAAGATAGCCGAAGTCTCGTTGAAACGCTGGAGTTGCATAAAGATTGCCTAGAAGCTGGGGGTCAAAAGCCTGAAAACATCAGCACAATACAGTACCGTAGAGAACACCTGTGCCTACAGCCATGATGACCCCGAGCGAAAAGAACAAAGCCCATGCCACCGCAGTAGGGTAGGCTTTCACGGCATTGATGAAGGTCAAGTCGTGCTCCTCGTCAGCAGCCGTTCGTGCTTCGGCGCTGAGGTCGTCAACGGACGCAGACTCGACGGCGAGTCCATCCTTGCGCGTATTTGTATCTCTTGGATGTAAGCCTGCCATGGTCAGCGCGCGTAAGTGAGAGACAACACTACATCAACTGGCGGAAGCGCGTTAGGTGACGAAGTTGCCGCGAATAGCTGAAGCTCGGCGAGAGTCGGGCAGTATCTTCTGGAGGAGATCAGCACCATTTCCATGGTGCCGAGGCGTATGCCGTTAGTGCATGGATGCAGTAGCGTTCTTGCGAAGCTCATGGTTGCTGATCCACTTTGCTTATCAGATCGTTTGCGCGAAGTATTTTTATACCAGGACTGCAACGAACGGGATATAAACCCACCTTTGACTTGGTCGTCCGAGACCACCGTGGGGTGAAGAGCTTTGTTCAAGAGAGTCGCTGTTTCTGTAAGATGGTCATGGTTACGGATATCGAGATGAGCCTCCTAATACATCGCCGGCCGTGCTAGAGATACAAGCTCCTGAGTATGGTTGGTAAATTTCTGCAATGTTCGTCATCGTACAACGATGTCGCATATCATTGGCGTCTCAGCCGCCGGGTAAAGGACAGTAAACGGCACAGACACAGACCAAGAACGCGTTGTCGGTGGTACACAGTAGAGTAGCAGCCCAAGCCCCATGAGCCTCATATCGCCAAGCAATTCACGCTCGAGCCGCCGATCTGGTGGAGCTTGTGAGCTCGCACGCGACTTCTTTGACCGGGTTCAGAAGACGTATATTTCACGATATCTTAGTATCACGACCAACGCGTTCTTAGCCAGGAATCTATACATGTTGCATGCATTCCCCCGTGGTTTCTCCACTACCTCTCAACGTACATTGCCCAAAGCTCGAGATATGGCTGGCTTGGAGAGGTTGCGGAGAGAGTAGATAATCGCACTGAAGCGCGCCCTACATGTCGTCCGGTAGCGGACCACAGCTGAGAGAGAGCTGTTGCAGCCTTGCATCCCTACTAACACTGGCGAATAGCAAGCCTGTGAGTCTCTGTTACATTTACATGCCGGCAAAGACAATCGACTGTTGATACGCATATCACATTCTTGGACCCCCAGTGGCAGAAAGAGCAGCTCTACTTCAATGCCGAAGAAAATGGGCTCGACCCGAGTTGCTGCATATCAAGATCAAGAGATCCACACCATAAAGGTATCAGAAGCTGTGAGACAAGGAGCTCGACCCAGTCTTGAATTTGTTGCTGAAGCCGTGTCTTTTCTGCACAAGGATGGCATTGTCATTCTCGAGAACGTTATTGACACCGCCCATATTGATCACCTCAACTCTATCTTGACACCAGAAGCGCTTGAAATCGCGCGGAATCCGCGTCATCATTTCAACTTCGGGAAACACACCCGAAATATGGATCAAGCACCACCGCCAACGAAAGAGCTTATGTACAAAGACATCTGGGCAAATCCATTCGCGACGGCAGTTCTGGCTGCTATATTAGGGCCTAAACCAGTTATACACTATGCAAATGGCAATACGGCTTTGCAAGCATCATCCAATGGCCGACAACCTGTACATTCAGACTGCGAGTTTGATCATCCTGTGTATTACAACTTCGCATGCGTAATCAACATCAGTGAGTACATAGCTTAAGGTCATCTATTTCCATGCGCTTGTGCTCATTGTCTTGACAGACTTAGTCGACACGTCTCCTGAGAACGGAGCAACAGAATTTTGGCCTGGCACTCACCATGTGAGCACTCCCGAATGCCATGAAACACTGCCGGGCAATGAGCGGATACTGCACGTCAAGGCTGAATGTGTCGAGCAAAGAAGAAAGCACAGTCCACCTGTTCAGCCGTGCACGAGACGGGGAAGTATCATTGTCCGAGACCTACGCCTATGGCACGCAGGCATGCCAAATCTAACAACGGTACCCAGAATTATGCTTGCTTTCGTCGCGCAGCCGGCTTGGTATCAAGGGAAGTCGAAAGTACTGTTGCCAGTCTCGGTGAAAGATCTGGTTGAGAGCTGGAGTGATGAATTGCAGTTTGCGGCCGAGTGGATTGATGGAGAAGTCGATCACAAGAAATTGAGCAGCGCCGATGTTGACTTTGGCAGTGCTAGCCGAGCTTTGGCGAAGCATGAATCCGAGCTGAGCAGATGGCCAGATTATGTTCCAAGATGGTATTAATGCTTTCAACCGGCGGTATGTATCTCAGGGAATAGCAGCACAGCTCTCTGACTTACTTCTCGGATGTACCTCACTATTTGGGACACCATGGCATTGGCAATGAAGCTGTTGGGTGCAGCACTAAAAGAGGCTACTCCTCGACGTTAGAGGGGTGGCAGGTATTTGGCACCGACATCGCCCTGTACTCAGGAAGTCTGCATCAAAGGAGTGCTCTAACTATCGGGCCTTTATAGTCATACTTATAAGACCGCAACTTGTATTGCAAAGGTCCTGCTGTCGGACACTTTTGCTGCTCCACTGGTGCCTGAGCCCTCAGGCAACATGCAGTTGCTTATCGATACGTCTCTGTAGTTACTCGAAATGGTTGACGCCCACGAGACGCAACTTGTCTTCGCTTGTGTGCAGCTCACCAATGGCTTGACCGCTCTTCATGCGCCTTCATCACCTTCACCTGCCGTTGCCCATACCATATGTCCACTCGCTACGCCTCCAAGAAGCTCTTCTAGAGCGGCACTTCGCCGACAAAGCAGCTCTGCGCAAAGATGCCTCGTTGACTTCGCTGGCACCACCGCCGACACTGCTCACCTTCCAGACACATCCCACCTACACTGTCGGCCGGCGTCACCTGAATGCGAACCCGCTCAGTGCATCTCAGATATCGTTTCTGACAGGCAACAGAGAGGCACATACCGACACCAGTCTATCAACGTTCTACCCTTCGCCGCGAGGTGGACTCCTCACCTACCATGCTCCGGGACAGCTTACAGCATATCTTATCTGCAACCTTCGAACCCATAACTTGACGCCACGATGCTACATTCGCATGCTCGAGGATACGGTCATGCGTACCTGTGCCCGTCATGGCGTACCAAATGTTCTAACGACGGAAGACCCCGGTGTCTGGATAGCTGAGAGGTCCGACAACAGCACTCAAGAGACGGCGGACAACATCGGCAGTCTGGCCGGCACAACGACCGCACCTTCCGGGTCCAAGTCTACAAACCGGAAGATATGTGCCATCGGCGTGCAGGTGTCTAGAGGTGTTACCTCTCACGGCGTTGGCTTCAATGTCTTCGATAGTCCCATTCAGGGAGACGCAACTATCAAAAAGCTATACACGTTGCCCAAGGCCAACATCTACGCGGTAGATCCCACGGGTGAGCAGGCCCCGAGCACAGCTCAGCCGGAAGACAGCACAATCCCAGCACCCGGCTACCTGTCATGGGGCTTCAGCCGCATTGTCGCTTGTGGGCTCGAAGGAAAAAGCGTGACTTGGCTTAGTAGAGAACGGCAGGACGCGCAGGAAGGGCAAGGAGTACAAACAACACAGCCAGCTCAGCCACCTGGAGAGCCAACGCTGGAAAGGGTTGCGGACTCCTTAGCAATCGAGGTAGCTCGAAGTCTCAAGATCGAAGAAGGAGACATCGACAAGATCACGGACGAGGACATTTTGGACGGTACGTGAAGCAATAGAAAAGCACAATCTCGAGGAAACGAACTGAGAACATACAGTGGAACGCCCGAGCTGGGACGTCTTAAGAACATCGTCTGACAATACAGGCAAAAGAGCTCCAGAAATGGATTTGGGAAAGCAATACCGCTTCAGAGATCTTCGGCAAGATACTGGCATGCGAATCCTTGGTTTCACGGGCAATATAGAAAGCTCACAGTGATTTGAATTCCTATGTCCTGTTGTTGACCAGTTGCACCCACCACAGCACGTGTAACCCTCTTCCTCCGACCATGTAGTGTGGAAAATGTCTTCTTAATCCCAGACGCCACGGCCTCGACAACGCGAGATCATGCCATACGCACAGCCGCCGAACAAATGCTAGACAATACACAAAACCAATATGTCACGCGACCCGCGACGGCTCAAAAAGTTAGCCAAGTCTGGATCCCGACAAGCACATGTGGACATGATGGCAGGCGCAACACGACGAAGAAGTACTCGGTGGCCTTAAGAAGGTACAAACCAAATCTCAGTCACGCCAGGTACGATCGGCTGCCGCGGCAGAGGTTACAGGTCACTACCTCAACTCGAGGAGCTTGAGGGCACGATCGATCTCTCCATACGGGGAAAGGTCCCACCGACCTCTGAGGCCGAGGCGTTCACCATCAAGGATGTCTTGCAGAAAAGAAGGACGTATAACTCGCACCTCGTAACTAGGACCTTAGCCGACAGCTCCACCTTCGGTGACAGGCACGGCGACAACGGAGGAAGGTGGACCCGATGCCTCATGCAGAGAAGCCACAAGCTGCTGTCGTTAGGACGAGGCGTAAACTGGTGTACGGTAGAACTTGAAGGACCGGGTACTCTTAACCGAGACTTTTCGCGAGATAGTTGCGACTGTGGTGCAGTAGACTCCATTCTGCCTGGCGGAGAGCCGACGCGTAGCCGGATTTGCCGGAAGTGTATCTTCGGCTTCTGACTTGAGCTCAGCTATGGTTTCAGACTCTGGTCGCTAGCTAACATGTCGCCAAACAAGCAAGCAAATTGCGGATCTTTTGAGGCCCGTAAAATGAACTTGATTGGTCATGTTAAACAGCTGTCTTTGTGCATTCTTAGTGCAACCATGCTTCCTTCGTATTATGCCCTTCCTGAACAACAGGTAAGTTTAGAGACGTTCCATCTCGCTCCTTTGCACCAGCTGCGCCTAACATTCTATCATAGAAATGCCATCAAGGATTTGCCATGCTGCTTCTTCGAACTCATTCGCAGAGAGTTGTGTATTGACTGGTCCAAACTCCGACAGTGGCATTGGCAGGCCGCTTGTAGCGTTTAAAGCTCCAGCGTCCCTGTTTGACGTTCGTCACACTCTTCGACTCCACTCCATGATTTGAAAAACGGTGTAGGAAAGGCGGATTTGGGTCGTTGGTCCAGCGAATCCAGATTGAAAGTTAACTACTGTATTCATTGCCGGGTTTCCACTCTTGTGGATGAAAGCCCGGGTTGCCAAAATAGTGAGATGCGTTCACAGAACTGCATGGTCTAAGTTAGCCGAGTAACATATATCACGCAAAGCATTCGTCTTACCTTCCCGTGCAGTGTGTCGTAGGAGCGGTCTGGTGATTTCGCACGTTGTCCTGGTACATGCTGGTGGAAAAGCGTATCATGGGTTCGTTGGTGGTAGCTGGAGTTGCAGGTGGAGGGGGGGAGATCGTCACAGATCGCGATGATGTTGGTTGAGCAACAGGAGGTCCAGGATGCTGCTGAGATACAGGTGGTTGAGTAGGAATTGAGACAGGCGGAGGTATTTGCTGATGCGCAGGCGGACCATACCAGGATATGTCTGTGTACATTGAAGTCGGAGGCTGGTAGTAGTTCCCGTATGTGTTATGCTGTATGTATTGGGTCTCTGGCTGGAAGACTGCATCGTACGAGCTGCCGGTCCCAGCTGTCGACATCGTAGCTGGAGAGAACAAGAAGTCGTGAGCTGACGAGAAGCCTTGAGGCTCTTCAATGTGCGTCATTGTTGAATTTGGTAGTTGGAGAAAGACTTGCATCGGCTGTGTTTCTTTGTATATGATATCGTAATGACCTGGTCGATAAAGCAGTCGGATGGTAGGTACGTTCCCAGTGGTGTGCGAGAATTGATGAGGAGTTACCTCTTCCCCCATGCTCCGGTCAAGGTACAGCACTTCCAGTCCGAAACCTGCAGAACTGATGACTGCGTGCGTCAGCGCCTGCAAGCCTATCTGGTCAATCTCCTGATTTGCTGGATCGATCCTTGCCACTCGGTACTGGTCAACTGGCATCTCCAAGAACGGCTCATAGTCATCGGCATGAAGCTGCATGTACGCGGACGTTACCATCTTGAAGTGATAGACGACGGAATTGGATGGGTTCTCGTCGTTGAGGATGTTGAGCACTATGCTATCATCTGGCACGTTGTTCTGGACAGCTTCGGCAATTCTGTCAAACAGCTGCCACGTGTATTCAAACATATCAGCGAGAAGCTCATAGTCCATTCCAATCTGCGTCATTGTGTCGGCAAAAGTTTCGAACCGGATCTTCTCCAGTTGCACCAACGATGGATCGCCCGAGTGTAGTAGAAGCTCGAAGTAGCTGAACACTGTAGCTCGCCAGCCGCATTGTCCGTCACCTTTGACTGCGCGATAAGCACTGTGTGTTGCCGCCAGCCCAGCGGTTTTGACTACGAAAGTCGGGTCTGCTTGGGCATATTCGGTGACCAAGGCATTCAGAGGCAGCTTTTCGCCAATCAATGGTCCGGGAAGATCGGCTTGATACCTGTCGGACAGATTCTGGAGTTCTTCCAGTTCTGCTGGAGTCATTTGGGCCATGTTCTTGGGGTATTGAACGATTTCTCGTGGCCGTTGTTTGCGTACAGGAGAACCCTGTGTATAGTGAGTTGCTGTGTTGGAGTCGTCGAAAGCGTATGTCGGCTGAAAACAATACGAAGGTTGTTGGTGGTATTTCGTGCTGTAAATCATTGGAGAAGTTTGCGTAATGCGGAAACTTCGCAATTTAGGTAAGGTCTCCACGAGGAAGTTGCTTGGACGAACTGTGTTTGCTCAAATCGTTCGTTTGATATTGTTCACCGCTTTGTGAGGTACGGATTACGTCGAACGAGCTGTGCTGCAGTGTAAAGGTTTGATACAAATGTTGCCTTGAGCTTGATGTAGATGCGAATCCCGTCGAGCGTGAGTTTCGACTAAGTTGTGTCCAAGATTTCAACGCAGAATGTGCTTGCACTTGCTACCAGATGAGTTGCTTACGGCCGAGGCGCAGCTATAAGCTTGAGCTAGCAGCAATCCATTTAGAAGTCGCGCTCGGGAGCGATGATGAGGTCAACTTGAACGACGGCATAGTATGTATGGATGCTACCTAGTAGCTTTAGGATATAGTACCGGGAAGGAAGAAGGCGAGGAAGCCACTTCTGAGGCTAAAACTGACGGGCAGACGAAACTCTGTTTAGTGCTCCAGCACAATTATTGATCAGAAATTTTGGTGCCCTGGGCCGAAGTAGCTTGATCCAGGTAGAACGCCGCAAGCGGAAGCCCATTCCGAATCGCTGGAAGTCGTGCAATACTCGCTACACAAGCTACGCTGGGTGCACTAGGGGTTGCGACGCAACTCTTACTTGTGCTCTGCGTTCCACAAGCGCAGGTCGTGATACAGCAACTCGAGGCTCCTGCAAGTTTCTATGAGAGGCTTGTACCGCTACAATCAGCCAAGCAATTCAGAGATCTGGTCAACTTGGTGAACCTTGAAATCTCTGCCTGTTTGAAACGAAGTCTGCGACGTGTCTCTACCAAGTGCATTGCAACGATCGCTTCGATCGAGGGCCCATCTGTGGAGTAGAACATGCAGGAGCTTGGGTCATCCATTGTACTAAGCACTTCCATCCTGGCACAGATGGAGCTTGACGGACACTTGCATGCGACGGGCTTTACTTGGCGGTTCGTTCCGACGAAGAACTCTGCTTCAATTCTCGTTAGAAGACTCTCATCGAAATCCAAATAATTCAGCTTAAGTCGCACACTTGCACTCTAAGATGATGCTCAGCATAGTCGCTGCACGTTAGAATTAGATATAAGAAAGGGCAGGCGTGCGAAGGAAGCGACGTCAGGGAAGTAGAAATGATCGACCGAAGCACTTGATGTGGATCACTGGCAGCAAGCGTCGCGGGCTGACCGTACCGATGGTTCGCTTCACAGCCAATGAATCATGCTTAGTGCTAACCCTCCTTCAGCCCACAACGCAGTCATCGAACTCTTCCGGGAACCAGGGTATCTACCTACGGAAATGTGCTGCTTTTGCCTCAAGCACAATTGAATCATTTGGCATGTGCTTGAGGATTCCCGGCCAATAAGCTGTGTTTGGTGCGAGAGACACCATGATCGCAGCGACACCATGTCTCTACTCGTCTGAGAAAACCGAAATGTGAGCTCAGAAAGCTCCTTGTTTGCTACTACACCCTGCTGTAGGTTTCAGATCCACCAGCGTCGCCATAGTCAGACACGAGAGTGCAGCTACGCCATTCGCGTAACACCTGACTATCTGTGGTCTTCAATTGGGGTTTGATATCAATCGTATGTTTGTTGTTACCCCCAACATTCGTGTCGAATGTTGACTTAAGCTGGTCAAGTTCTGAATTGAGGCTGGACTCGTTGAACTTACCCTGCTCCTTTTGTGAGGCAGTCGCCACCGAAAAGGCAAAAGCAGTGAAGACGTGGTCATCCGATCTGTGCACATGGAGTGCAAGCCTCAACCTACTGACAAATGCCAGTTGTCCGAAGCCGGATATAGGCTAAAACTGTCGCAGAGATATCCTCATGGCATCATTGCACCGTAGAGCCGGGACCCGAGTAATGATACCCGTTCTACGGGAGCTTATCTTGCATTCTGGACCTGCTAACAAACTATGATGATGCATCTGCAATCGAGTATATCCTGATAGCCGATGCACAGTCGTCAAGCGAAGGCACTCATCTTTCCACCACGACCACCCTTTGGAGGTCGCAATCGTCCTCCCCCGGTACGAGGCGGTCCTGTGGTCATGGGTGCGTCGAAAACCCCAGGCATGAAGGCCCCACCCGCATTTTGTGATTCATCAAGTTTGAATCCATCGCCTTCGTTGAGCACTGTCGACCAGAGGTCAGAGATGGCACTCGTCCAGTCTTGCAGGCGCTGGATTTGATCAGCGTTCTCAACATTGTCGACAACAACTGTTCCGTTCTCCTGATTTATCTTGGCTTTCAGCTTTTTGTCCACAATCAACACTCCAAGAATATCCTGGACCTCGCTTATCGGAATCTTGATGTGCTTCGCAATGAAGGCTAGAGTGAAGCGAGAGTATGGAGCCACAAGCTTGAGAACGGCTTTTGTCCGCATCGTTCTGCTGACCTCATCGATGTTTTCAGCAATAAACTTGTCTTGAAGCAGATCTGGGTTGTCTTTGAGTATTGCTTCGTATCGGTGGACATCGTCTCGCTGATATGAGTCGACCAGCTCTGTCATAGCAGATATTCGGGGGTCGTTTCTGTAGGGTTTCGTTTCTTGCGAATCGAAAGGGTTGATGGTCGATCCCATGAGCATCGTCGTCAGGACGAGATACTTTAGGACTTGAATACGCTGCATTGATCCAGCTTCATCGTAGTTCTTGAAAGATTCGAAGAAAGCACTCTGGGCTTCCTTCCAGTTTTCTTCGCTCATGTGCATCTTGCCGCCGCATTCCCGGATAACACCTTGCACCTTGGGATGGGGCACAGCAGATCGCACGGTCAGGGCTTTCTGGTAGAGAGCTTTGAGTCGCTTGTTGTTCTTCATCTCAGCATACATCTGAATCTCGAGCGCATATGCTTCTAGCGAGTACGTTCCCTTGCCAGGATCGGCGCTGCCGTCTTCTCGCTGGCATGCTTTGTGGATTTCCTTGACTTTGTTCGACAGTGCAGAGTATTCCGTCTTGTCGAGGTATAGCTTGGCCAGCTTCACATTTGTCTTGAGGGCAAGTCGCTCATTGTTGGTCGCCTGGAATGTCTCCAAGGTCAGCGAGTAGAACTCCTCCATACACTTGTAGGCCGTCGAGTCATCTGCCGTCTTTTCTATGTAGTCTAGCATGTTGTTGATGGACTTCTCCGAATAGCTTCTCGTTACGGCCGACTTGACGTATGTGAGGAGTTCTTTGTAATGGACTATCGCATCGTCGTACCGTCCTAAGGCGAATTCGAGCTTGATGGCTTGCTTCAGACCTTTGAAACCCCAGTCACCCTTCTGATCTTCCAGTGCCGGTACGCCGAGAAATTCGTCTATTGCTTCTTGAGGATTGTCGGCCTTCAGCTGCTTCGCATTGTAGTACTTGTTCTCGATGTCGACGTCGCCATCAGCCGGCTCGTCGTCGTCCTCATACTCAAAGTCATATCTATCCTGGTGTCAGTAGCCTACGGACCCTATGACGGGTTGACATACTGCTCCTGGTCGGAATCTGCCATGAAATCATCGTCGTCTGACATACTGAAAGGTGTTCTGAAGTCCTGGCGTGGTAACTATGCGGCGGCTACACTGGAGCGACGATCGATATTTTGTAAGATCGGATGGTAGGCTGGAGTTTGGAAAAAAAGGCAGACTACGGCTGCAATTGATGTTTGCGTGAACAAGCTCAACAGCAGGTCAGACCAGATCAGGCTGCGAGCGCGTCAAGTCAGCGGTGCCCTCCCGCGGTACATTGGCTTATCGATATAGCAGGCCGCTAACCTTGATAGGCTAGTGTACTTTTGCCTTGCCAGCGGGTCGGGCAGGTGCAGTCGCGAAAATCATCCAAGTCTCTTGTAATCGAGGTTTCCCTTCCCAATTCGCATCGAGTTTCAATTGTGACTTCATTCTGTTTGCGGACGCACTGGACTGAGATTGTATTTCGGCCGAACAAATCTCTGAAGCCTTGCACAAAGAACGATCATGGGTGGTGACCTGAACTTGAAGAAATCATGGCATCCTTCGTTGATGAGCAACCAGAAGAAAGTATGGGAGGAAGAACACAGAGCCCTGGAGGAGCGCAAAAAGATTGAGCAAATTCGTAAAGAAAGAGATGAAGAGCGACAGTTACAGGAGTTGCAAGACCTGCAGGAAGCGGCTGGAGGCAAGAAGAGGCAGGCCAGAGTCGACTGGATGTACTCGGGCCCTTCTAGCGGACAGACCGGCACGACCGAAGAGACAGAGGCATTTCTACTGGGAAAGAGGAGGGTTGATACGCTACTGCAGGGCAAGGAGAAGGAAAGCTTACAGAAAGCTGCAAGTCAGGATGCTTTTGTGGCGGTACAGAACGCAAATACTGCTCGCGACACTGCTTCTAAAATCAGGGATGACCCATTGCTTGCCATCAAGAAGCAAGAGCAGGCAGCATACGAGGCTATGATGAGTGATCCAGTCAAGCGGCGAATGCTGCTGAAAGCTGCTGGCCAGATCGAAGAGCCCGATCGAGAGCGCAAACGCCGGAAGCACCACCACCATTCTACCCGCCACCGAGACAGAGACGACGAAGGCAGACCACGACATCGCAGCTCGCGTAGCGATGGTCACCAGCAGGAACACTCAAGGCATCGACGACGGGCGAGCCGCAGCCCTAGCTATCCTCGTTCACCAAGTCCCGACCGGAGACCACAACGGCGCTCTTCTCCACCAAGGCGCAGGCGCTCGGCTTCACGCGACTCGCGGCACAGGTCGCGGTCGCCGTATCGGGAGGAAAAAGCGGCACGAACCCTACACAAAGCTAGGAGCTGGCACGATTCACGACAGAAGTCACGTTCCCGATCAGCATCTCCGCGACGGCGGCGACCTTCGCCCAAGGAAGACGACGATAGGGCCGCAAGGTTGGCAGCGATGCAGCAGGATGCGACCAGCCTAGATGCGCAACGACAGCAGCGCCTTAAAGAGATCGCCGAACGGGAACAGCGTGCAGCCGAACAAGAGGATAAGGCACGTGCACGAAATGCCCGATACGGAGGCGGCAGGGCCGACTTTGTGAACGGATTCCACAAGCGAGCTGGAGACTTAAGTTTGAGTGAAAGGGTGGGTCGTCAACGACATTCTGGTCGAGCTGATGAATGAAGGAAGAAGCGACTCGTGTGATTGGACTACCCTGAGAGATTCGATCGTGGGAGATCTTATCAGCTGCTGCGCCGTGCGCGGCAAGCTTCGCGACCGTTTGGGAAAAGTGTGGGTGGTCAAACGTGCCAAGTTTCCGCCGCCTTATCGACTCCACGCCTGACCAATTAAATTTCATCTTCATTTCAGTATTGTTTGCCACGGCAAGTTCGTCATAAACAAATCGTTTGCTCTGTACTCATTCGAGGGAGCTTGGACCAGCGGCGCAGCGTTTATAACAAAGAGCACGACTGCCAAAGAACCAAAATGTCCTTGTCTCAATCCTAGAAGTCTCTAGGAAGAGAACAAAAATTCTGCACGAAAATCTGAGTACTGTACTTCGGGCCGCAGCGTAAGTGAAGATTCAGCATTGATCTCCCACGTCTTATCGCGCCTTCCACTGGCTCCGCAGGAAGGCACAATCACGACTTTTCTTCTCTTCCAAGTATTTCAACTCTGCTTACTGTCTCTACCTCTCACATTCTGCCATTAGATACTTTTCGCGCATAGCATGGCCACAGCGGCCTCACAACTCTTCTCGATCGAACAACAGCAATACTTAATCTACCCTACAAGGGTATCCCTAAAGCCACAGTTACTCAAACACCTCAAGACTAACCAGTCTGAGCAAGACTTTGTTGCCGTTACTGCCATCTCGTGGGACAAGTCGACTTTCACTAAGGATGATCTCGAAAATGTCTGTCGCGGATATGAGAACAGCGACGATGTATGGGCTCGTGGCTTTCTGTCGCTGGTCATCCTCCTTCAACCACCCAAGGTGAAGTGTCCAACAAGCACCAAACGTATTCTTTCTATCAACAATGCAAGGGCCAAATTGCCAGCAGGGCCCCTCGTCATTGAGAAAGCCACGGGACATATCTTCATGGTCGCAAAGCTGATGCTTGACACGAACGCTGCCTTTGTGAGCTCCATCGTCCCGGTCACCAAAACCAAGGCAGGTTTCACGGAGTATTCGCGATCAGAAGATGTGCAGATACCTGTTCCTTCGAAGTTGTACTTTCCTGAGAACAGAAAGAAGCCGTTGAACGGAGTGCGAGTGGCTGTGAAAGATTCCATAGCCCTGAAAGGCCTTCGGACTTCATTCGGCAGCAAAGCTTGGCTCGACACTTATCCTGCTGAGCGTGCGACAGCGCCTTGCATTCAGAAACTTGTAGACGCCGGTGCGGTAGTCTTGGGTCAGGTCAAAACCACCGAATTCGCAGAAGGGGTCGATGCCTGTGAGTGGATAGACACCCTATGTCCATTCAACCCTCGAGGAGATGGCCAGCAAGAGGTCTCTTCGTCCAGCAGTGGTAGTGCAGCTGCTACGGCCGCCTACGACTGGCTTGATGTGGCGGTGGGTACCGACACAGGAGGTAGCATTCGTCACCCCGCAGGTGTCAATGGTTGCTATGGCCAACGTCCTACCCACGGCACAGTTGACTTAGCCGGTGTGCTTGGAGCCACTGACCTCTTCAACACCGTCGGAATTTTTGCTAGAGACGTCGAGACCTTCAGCAAGGTTGGAGGATTCCTGGTAGACAATGCGCCTCTCGAGCGTCGCGCGATGCCTGCCGAGCGAAAGTTGAACCTCTTGTATCCGACCAGAGCTCCTCAAACCCTGAACCCAGATCCGCATCATGGTGGTCAGCACAGATGGTTTCCGCATCCCGAGATCGACCAGTCAACCTGGACAGAGGCCGAGAAACAAATCGAACAGACGGTAGTACAGATGGAAAAGTTGTTCAATTGCAAGAGAATCCCGTTCAACATCAACGAGCTGTGGCGTGCCACCCCTGTTATTGGCCAGCCAAAATCTCTCGATGAGGCTGTCGGACACATCTACTCCGCCGTGACGACATCTTCTGCATTCCACACCGGCATCAAGGAGTTTGTGGCAGAATACAAACGTCAAAATGGAGAGATGGAGCCTCCTATAAGCGACATCGTTCGGGCGCGTCTCGAGCATGGCCAAACGGTCACGCCAGAAGAGATTTCCGATGCCCTGCAGGCAATGCAGGACTTCCGAGAATGGACCGAGAACACGATCTTTGGATCTTATGACGCAGATTCGACCACCATCTTGATATTCCCTCAGACGTGTGGACGACCTAACTATCGAGATGAGTTGCCGGACCGAAGCGTGCTCTTCAACGACACATTCAGTATCTATGCTTTCGGTTATCTTGTCGGATGTCCAGACTACACGTTGCCGGTAGCAGAAGTACCATACACGTCCAAAGTCTCCGGTCAGACAGAATATCTTCCTGCATCGATCAGCCTCATCGGACGTCCAGGCACTGACCTTGAGCTGTTCGATGTGGTCAAGTACCTGCACCGGCATGGTGCTCTTTCAGATTTGAAGGCGGGTTCACGAATGTTTTAGAATGATTAGCTACAGGCCCTGGAGGAAATGAGCTGTGCTAGAGATACCCAAGGCGACGACTTTATGATTCTTCATTGCTTAGACTTGCTAGATATACTTGAACAGCGGGGCGTACAGGTTGGTTGCTTTATTAGCTGGAGTTGGTAGGAGCAATTGATACATATCATGTACACTGCAAGCTTTCCCTGCCCAGACACTGCAGCGTTGCCACCATCGTTTTTGACATTCGTGTTCGTGATTGTGGTCGAGTTACAGCATCCTCTACACGAGGAGTGCAGGCTATCAACGCTGCTTCTGAGCATCATTGATGGGCATCAATGACGCTTTCGTTATTCGATTTCTAATGAATGACCGGTGTACTCGTAGGCCCAAGTCGTTAACCCCTTTCGGATTGCCAGCATATCTTTGATGCCTTAGGTTGGTGCCTGAAGACCTGGTCGAGTCCTTAGCCTCAGAGACTTCCCTAAGTCTCCTTAGTCCTCTGTCTCCAACAGTACTTTATCCTACATTCCACAGATGATCTTACTCATCAGTACCCATTTACACACCTCTTTGATGACTTGACCAAACAATCTCTAAGATGAAGGGCCCCAGAACAGGCCCGGCTGACGTCTCGGCCGATCTCTTATCACTCAATCACGAGGCTAAACAGAACAAGAAATTACCCAAACTGCCACCCAACACCACCATCACACGCCGCCCAATCAACCATGCCCCCGTTGCACATCCGGCCGCTGGGTCAAAAGTGCAGAAAGTGGTGTACGTCTCGCGCAAGACGCCGGTCATATCCGCGGTGAAACGGGTCAAGAAGTTTCTAAATGAAATTGAGAAGCGCGCGCTGCAATCTGCTGGTGTGCATGGGGTGCTTGAGCGACGTGGTACCCGGGATGGGAACGATGAGGCGCTGCAGAGGAAGTTGGGGGAGGTGAGTGAGCGGTTGGCACGGGATGCGGAG
>Ga0066648_10000566_pt1 | contig 24441 bp, 48 predicted proteins | sample CryGeyCG12114_NA_FD_59537 | JGI IMG/M metagenome (GOLD analysis project Ga0066648, IMG submission 59537) | Groundwater microbial communities from aquifer - Crystal Geyser CG19_WC_8/21/14_NA | ecosystem: Environmental > Aquatic > Deep subsurface > Groundwater | place: USA: Utah: Grand County... | reverse complement strand
GCTGTTAAATTCTTTTCCTTTGGGTTCATTCAAATGATCTTAAAAAGTTTAAAATTTCTTTGTACATCAAATCTTTTTGGGATACGCCGCCGACTACTTTTCCATCGACCATTTTAGCCCCGTAAAGTTCGCCCGGAAAATACGAATCGTAAAAAGATTCAAACTTACCCTTATGTTCGATTTCAATTTCGTAACATTGGCAGCCCATATCTGACCGATACGACCGCCATTTTAGTAATTTCAAGCCTAATTTTTTAATTAGTGCTAACGCTTTTCTTTTCATGGTTTAAATGGAACAGGATATGAAATTGAAGGTAAATAAAGGGGGTGCCGAGGGTGCCCGGCTTTTGTCAATCCAAGCGCGTTGAATTTAAACGTCGGATTCAAATATAATAAATTCGCCATGTATTCGATTCGCTTATGCAAAACGCCGTGCGCCAATACATGAAGTTCGCACAACTTAGCCATGTTTTCAAGATGCGCGTCGTTTATAACAATGTACTTGGCCGGAAGAATAGCGGTATCCAAATCTTTCGGATTGGTTGCGCGGTACGGGCAAACGTTACCGACATAAATCCCGCCGTAACCCCAAGACTTTGCAAAGTTAATGCACCGAGTTATTGTCGGATCGTCTTGCGAAGCATCCGCTTTCGACGGATTGTGCATAACGAAAAGCACTTTCGGCAGGTCATCGTTCCAGATTCGGGACAGTGTGTACCGACACTTGCCGTCCGGCGATATGTTTGCGGTTTTTATCATGATTTAAATTCTGTGATTAAGCACGTAACAAGAACCCCTAATTGGAAAAAGTGTGCCGGCGTATCCGCTTTAATTCTGTATCGGATATGATCTGTGTCCGATTACCATAACCGAACAACTTTCAAAACCTAGCACTTTCATTTGACCAATAATATATTCATCAAATACGACCGGCAAAATTTTATTTGGGATATTTACTTCTATAAAATTCATGACCAGTCAACTTGATTAAGTGCCATTTGAAGCCGTACAACCGCCCCGCGCAGCTTCGAGCGCGTTACCTTCGTCTTACCAAATATTTCTTCCTGTGCCAGATAAAAAGCCCCGGCGTAGATCAAGCGTTCGGTCAGTGTCTTTTCGTTGACGATCTTGTTATAAAAAGCTAATTGCCATCCGCCCGGATAAGCGCAAACCGCAGGATCGGAACAAAAATCGCCAACCTTGATAAGCTGGTTTTCCGAATACCATTCAAGATGTTCCAAAGCGTGTTCTTTCGTGTATCCGAACTTCTCGATCTGCTCTTGACGTTCGTGCAAGATCATACGGATTGCTTCATCGAACTCAGTTGCAAAATCCGCGTCAAACAAAGGTTTTGCCCCTTCCTTCTTGACATACTTACCAACAATATAAACCTTGTCCCGGATCAGGCGAAGCCCGTTCAGTTCCGGCAGTTCCAGAATGTCGCCGCCCCTTATGATGTCCCGGTCGATCCATTGGTAAACAGCGGATACCGACCGCAGGTATTTCTTTGCGTACTGCGGAATGGTCAGATACCCGCCTTCCCCGATGCTGTACGGGACGCCATAAATAACAATTTCTATTGGTCTATTTTCCATTATGTAGTTAAAAATTGAATATGTCTAATATTTTCCAGTCGAACAAACCCGTCGAGCGTTTCGATCATAACCAGTTCGCCACCCATCACGTACGTAAGAAGATTACCGTAATATTTAAAAAAGCTGTCCGTGCTTGTGGCCTTACCTGAATATACGCGGACAGCCCGGCAGTTAGTATCAAGCACTTTACAGTTAAGAGTATACCCATCATCGGTCTTGATGAATTCGATATACTCTTTCCCCGGAATAAGCCAAACGTGCTTTCTCCGATTCATCATTAGTTTTTAAGAATAAGTTTTTGACCTTGTTCAACTTTTGCATTAATCAGGATACGGGCAAATTCAACTTCGTATCCCGGAAGATCGCCTTCTTTAAAAACACAATGATCTTCCGTAACGATCAGTTCAACACTGACAGCTTTGAACGGCGGGCATTCAACAAGACGAAGTTCATCTTTATTCGCATCAAGAGCATGTTTCCAAGAGCCGTCAGCGATTTGCCACGGGCAAAGATTCCATATCTTATTGTCCCTTTTAAAGAAGCCGTGAACGACATCGCCATCTATAACGGCAAATTTAACTTCGAAACCTTCTGCGGTTTTATATTCCTTCGCCAAATCAACAAACGGCGGTACGGGTGTTCCTTCTTCCGGGGCAATATCAAATCCGTTCTTTTTCATCGTCTTGGTAAGGTTACGGTTATTTCGTCGGTATATTCATCATAAGTCGCATACATATCCAAAGCCCAAAGCTGTTTGAGCGTATCCAGACCGATATTCTTTTGCTTGAACGTCAGCTTCTCGACGTTAAGCTTCGTATAAACACTCGCCTTCCATCCTTGTATAAATTGCTGAATCGTTTCCGGCTTTTCCGGCCACTCCTGCAAAACGTTCTCTCTAAGCCCGTCAAGCTCAATCGGTTTACCGAACGGGTTTTGAAGAAATCCCGCAGCCTCTTGGAAAGTCTTTATCGCATCCTTAACCGTCATCACGGGCGAATCATTGCGCCCAAAAACATCGTCAAGTTTTGGTTCCCAACCTTCTATGTATTCTTTTGCTGTTGCAAAATGCAGAATTTTACGGATAGGTACTGTCGAATTACAATGCATCAAATACTCGGCGACTCTTGGTTCCTGCGTTATGGCAATTACCAAGACGTCCTTGCTTTTTCGCTCCGCAATCCATCGCGCCGCTTTTTCCATATTCGATTTGGTAATTTCGTCGATGATGATTTTAGACGTCTCGCATTGAACGCCTTCATGAACATTGCCTGTTAAAAGTAGGCTGTATGCAGGGTCGAAAAAGCTCCGGGCCGCTGTTGTTTTGCCCGATCCTGCCGGGCCTAAAAAGATATACAATTTCATTTGAATAGTTCTTTAAATTTTGATTCAAGTACTTCTTCGCAATCTGCCGGGGCTTTCCATTCGGGGGCGGTCAATTCGTATTCAAACGTTTTAAACCCGTAATAGTCATTCCCTACACGAACCCCGATTCGCGTCCACGGCGGTAACGTCGGATTGGTTATTTTGTTAATTTCTGAATTGCGGATGAAAGGCATTTCAGAAAATTCCTGTGCTACCGCCCGGCCTTCCTTAGTCTTCATACGCGGAGCATATCCGCCGTGCTTCGGTGCGCTAATCTTCCAAATCTTGCTGTCGTAGACATTGTTCTTGAAACCCCGAACCCAACCGATGCGACCTACGCCGTCCCAATCATCGGTATATTCCTCGAAGCCGTATTTCTCGGACATTGCTTTTTGCGCGTCCCGGCACTCTTTAACTTTTTCCAGCATTTCGGCAAACTTTTTGCCGGTTTCTGAATCTTTCTTGGTTATAAAAAACATATATTCGATTGTTTTAATGATGCTTCAAAGTACGCACCTATTTATTTAATAAGCAAGAGAAATAAACAAATTATTTTTCGAAGATGGATATAAAGAACACTTGCTTTGCACTAACGTCAAGGGCTGCACAAAGTTTATTCATCGTTGAAGGTCGCGGCGAAGCAGTATTTCGCTCAATGTCCGAAAGGTGTTGCTGACTGATCCCGGCTTGCATTGCAACATACTTCTGCTGCAAGCCTTTCGTTTCCCGGATCGTTTTAAAGGCTTTTCCGATATTCATTTCCTATTCTTATTATAAATCTCCAAACCCCGAGGCAAGTACCGTAAAACAAGCATTCTCTTAAAGTACATTCTTCTTCGAATACCCCGCACCATACGCCAAAATTCCAGAACAAAAACAGACCCAACGTTAAACCCGCACCTAAAAAGATGCAGAAGATAATAATCGATAAAACTTTTACAAAACTCATACTTTTTCAGATTTTAAAATTTGATTGTGTAAATAGCTGTTTCTCATTTCGTTTTCGGCATGATAAGCTGCGTCGTTTGCTTCCTCGTAAGTCTGGAAAGGGTGCCCCCAAGACGAACTTTCCGAAATTGAAGTGCCTATCCTTGGCACATTTTCACCGAAATGGCAAGGAATATAAATATCTACGACGTGCGTTTCTTTTGAAGTGAACAATCCAAAGAACCAAGGTTCCTCTGTTTCAACGCCTGCGGTAAAGGTCACGCTGCCATCGGCACGGGTATGGCGATAAACTTGCTTTTCGAACTTTTTCATTCTTCTAATTTGTCTAAAAGTTTGCAGGCGTCAGCAAAAGACGGACGCCGATTTTTATGTATTTGAAGCCCTTGTTCGCCCTTTAAATACCGGGCAATGTCATCTGCCGTATATTGACTTCCTACGGCCACGTTTTGTATTTTCGCCCAAAGCGGTTCGGGCAGGTTATGCTTGTTCATGCTAAAACCTTCATGTTATGTGCTTTAAAAACGAAAAATTCTTCATCGCCGGATTTTACAACCAAACCCCAACCGCAAACGACAGTGCGACGAAAATCGATTATTTCACCTACTTTGTTTTTGTGTGGATGTTCCCCGATAATTAGCACCTTCTTACCGATCCATTTTGCTTTAAAACTTTCGATTGTTTCTTCCATCTTGTTATTTATAATAAAATTCAACTATACCGTGTTTTCTAAACTTAATGCTAAACTTATCATCCAAAGATTTTAAAGCCCCCAAAATGGCTGTAAATGCGTTGGTATGACCTACATACTTGTAAAGGGAGTAAGCCCCGACAGCGAACCGTCTTTTCCCGTGCAGCGGGTGCCCCTCGTACGGCTCGAATACGATTTTAAACCGTTTATTAAGCTTTTCGAACGAAAGCTTCTTTTCCTTCTCGGTAAGATGTCGCGGGATATAAAGTGCTTTCATGACCAACGATTTCTTTTGTATTTTTTGGGGTAAGGAATTTTCCTTTTTGGGTGTTCTACTTTTACTTTGGTTATAGCATTTACAAGCTTTTGCATATCAAGCCGGATCGTTTCGTTAAAACTTTCCAAACCGAAACCCGCTTCTCTAAAATCAGTATCAAGCCGGTTAATTTCTCGTACAAATTCTTCTGCGTTTTGACTTACTGCAAGGGCAAATAATTCAGCGGCTTCATGAGCTTTACGGCCTGCTTCCCGTAATTCTTCTTGATGCTTTTCTGTAAAAACGTCCCGGTAAAGATGAATACCGACCGTCGGATTCGACGCAACCAGCAAACCGTTAAGCGTACCGGGGAACGGGCTTGTTCTTTTCGATGCTTGCTTGATGGCTTCGACTTCCAGTTCCAGTTTTTTAAATCGGTCAAAGGCTTCTATAAGCTTTGCCTTCTTTTCGTCGGATAAATCTTCGAATAGCGTTATCATATATCTTTTTCGTCTAAACCACGTTCAACGTTTTCCAAAAATAAAGGTTGGTTCTGCTTCGGGTAAGTTCCGGCGACGCAATCCCGGTAAAGCTTAACAATCTTCTCAAACCCGCCGATCTTGTGCTTAACCAGCACTTGCAGAAGTTCAGATTCGGAGCCGGTAAGATTCTTAACGCCGTGCTTCTTGATGAAGTCAAGGTATTCCGGGGAATAATCCGGCTTCGACTGATTGGCGTACATTCTCGCCGCATGTTCGTAGTATCCGTAAATCGCCTTCGGGTATCTTTTTTCCAAATGCCAAAAAGATTCGAAACCGTATTCCTTGGCTACTTCCTGCTTACATTCTTCAAAAGTTTTCATTTTCGCTTGTTGTTTTAATGATGCATCAAAGTACGGTATAGTTTATTTAATAAGCAAGAGAAATAAATATTTATTTTCTTTTTAAAATCTCAATGCTTCGAAGGCATCGCTTGCAAGTTACAAGATCGACCCGCTCCGTGTGCCCTATAACTGTTCCTTTTTCAAAGTTGTTAAGTGCCCCGCAGGGGATGACAAAGCGCAGTCCTAAATTCAATCGGAAATGAACTTTCTTTATCATCTTAAAAAATATCTGTCGTAGTCGGATCGCAGTATAATCGTAGCCAAAAGAAAGATCGCAGCGTCGATCCCGTAAAGAAGTCCAATTTGTTGCCCGTGCAAATGCTTACCGTTAACATGCAGTACCAGCATAGCGACATAAAGAAGCATTAAAGCAATAAGTAGCCCGTAGGCTGCGGATATTAGTAGTTTTCTCATGAATCTAAATGTTTAATCATTTCGGAAAGACCTTCATGCAATTGGCGAAGGCCGGTTTCAGTCAGTTTCAAAACGGTTTTACGTAATTTGCTCTTGTGAACAACAACGTTGGGCAAAATGGTTTCCGGGTCTTTTGGAAGCTCGGAAAGCATCGTTTTGAATAAAATGCCGAACTGCCCGTCTTCCAATCCTTCAATTATAATTCTTCGATTTTTGGATCGACCAACGATCCTTATTCTGTCTTTCATAGCAGTTCGAATTTAGTATTCATAATATCTTCTTGAATGCCTGAATCACTTTGCGAAGTGTTCAATTCCCTTGCCGCTTTGTTGAGCGCGGCCCGCACTTCTTGCGCGGCATATTCTTTCATTGCGGCAAGTATGATTTCACCTGATGACCGGAGTTCAGGCGACGCACTATTCTTTACGAGTATTTGAACGGCTGTCATCATCTTTCCAAGTACATTTTAAGATATGTAATTGCTTTTTTAATATCTTCCGTCGGGTCTTCGGTCTTGATCCCTGCGCGGCCTATGTATTTTACAGCATTCCCAAGCTCAAAGCCCAAGTCCCAAGCCCGGATAACTTTTATCGGCTCGTACGGATCGTCCTTGCCCCGGTAATATTGCGGACGAAGTTCCCAAGGCTTTTCCATCGAAGCGTTTTCAGGCAAGAACTTTTCAGGATCAAATTGCAAAGACTGCGAAGCAGGCACTCCAAGCTTCACATCCTTTTCGAATTCGTCCTCTGGCAGGGAATGGCGTTCGGGGTCAAGAATCGATTCGTCCCGCTTTGGCGACAGTTCCTCAACCAGAAATTCAAGTGACGGTTTGCGAAGATGTTTTCTAAGAACAGGGGAACTTACGGCGTCGCAACTTACAATGTATTCATTCGGTAAAACTTCTTGAATCTGAACCAGACAAGGCCATTCGTTTTTTGGCTGATGAACCGCATATTCTCCGACGATAAAATCATTGCCTTCCGTCATCGCAGCGATGGCAAGAAACAAAGCGGGATTATACTCTTTAATGAAATAATGAAGCTTAGTTTCAGCATGGGATACGTGTATGTTCTTCGCATAACACTCATTTTCCTGAATACGGGTTACAAGCAAATTATATTCTTTGTATTTGTTCTGATATAAATTTGCCGTTGCGTAGCCCAAGGATTCAAGATAATCTTCAATATCACGTTCGCATTGTTCCTCAGATACGCGCATTGCAACTTGCTGTTTAAATTTATTCATGATTGTATAACGGTTTGGATGATAAAAGGACTGACTTCCAAACCGCGTTCGGTCGCCTTGTCTTTGATGGATTGCCATTCTGTATCCGTGGCATAGATCGGATGTGCTTTTTTCTTTGCGTGGTCGGGCTTCTTGTTGCGCCCCCGTGTTTCCTGCATGATTTTAAAGTTTTAATGTCGGGCAAATATAATCACAAATGTTTATTTTGCAACATCTTGAAAAATATTTTAATTATTTTTTAAAAAGTATTGCAGATTAAAATTCTTGTATTACATTTGCCACCGTACTAATCGAATAACATCTTAAAATTTCAACCAAAAACAGTATTATGAAAATTACAATCGAAGACGTTACGCCGGAACAATTATCTGCCATCGCTTCCGTCCTTACCGGCACGGTAAAAGTTACAAAAGAGAACCCGGTAAAGAACCTTAAAGTCGTTAAATCTGAACCGGAAGAAACCGAAGATGAAGACGATGACGAACCGGAAGAAAAATCGGTTAAGAAAAAAGCCGCTCCTGCCGCAAAGGGTAAGAAAAAGCCTGAACCGGAAGAAGATGAAGACGATGACGATGCGGAAGAAGAATCCGATGACGATGACGATGACGACGAACCGGAAGTTTCCCGTGAATCCATCGCTGAGAAGGTTTCGGCACTTTCCAAAAAAGGCAAAAAGGCAAAGGTGCAAGCCTTGCTTGATGACTTCGGAGCGGCTACCGTTGCCAAGCTGAAAAAAGAAGACCTTATTCCTTTCTTTACCAAGCTGTCAAAAATTAAGTAATTATGTCGGCACACGCTTTTTTATCGCCTTCGAGCGCACACCGTTGGCTTGCGTGTACTCCGTCCGCTCACTTCGAAAGCAACTTCCCTGACAACGCCGGGGAAGCTGCCAAAGAAGGTACTGTCGCGCACTCCCTTGGGGATTGTTTGATAAAGCAAGCCTTAAATATGGTCAGCCGCAAGAAGATCAAATACGACATCGAAAAGATCAAGCTGAACCGTTTCTACAATGCGGATATGCTTCGTCATTGCGAAGGGTATCGTGATTATGTTTTGGAACGGTATGCCGAAGCCCTTGCCGTTGATCCAAAGGCGAAGATTTACATTGAAGAACGGCTTAATATGTCCCGTTGGGTTCCGAAAGGATTTGGCCGGGGCGATGTGATTATCCTTTGCAAAAAGTATCTTGAATTCATCGATTTGAAGTACGGACAGGGCGTTCCGGTATCAGCGGTCGAAAACAAACAGTTGTATCTTTATGCGCTTGGTGCGTACGATGCTCACGATCTGATTTATGAATTCAAGTATATTCGGATGACCATTTACCAGCCGCGACTTGACAGCATTACCACGGATACAAAAACCATATTACAGCTTCTTGATTGGGCGGATCAGGTTCTTGTACCGAAAGCACTGCTTGCCTTCAAAGGCGAAGGCGAATATGTGCCCGGCGACCATTGCAAATTCTGTCGGGGCAAAGCGGATTGCGAAGCACTTGCGAAGTTCAATCTCGAATTGACCCGACATGCTTTCAAAACTTCAAACTTTCTTTCACCCGAAGCGAAAGCAGAAGCAATCCGTCAAGGCCCGCTTCTTGTCGATTGGGTAAATTCGTTGAAAGATAGTGCGCTAAAAGATGCCCTTGACGGCGATGTTTTACCGGGTTACAAGCTCGTACATGGCAAGAGTAGCAGAATGTACAAGGATACGGAAAAAGTGGCCGCTGCCGTGCTTGAAAAAGGGTATAAAGAAGACGAACTATACAAGAAAGATTTGATAGGCATTACCGCGATGGAAAAGCTTATCGGGAAAAACGGGGTTGAAGAAATCCTTAAAGACTTAATAATTAAACCAGCCGGGGCACCTACGCTTGTGCCTGAATCAGACCCCCGGCCTGTGTACAGAAGTTCAGTAAGCGTGTTCAGTGACGGATTTAAAGACGAACAATCATGAAAAACTTTGTAACCAAGAAAGATTCGGAAACAGGTAAGAAGATTAAAGATATTATTGATAACTGCGAACATAGTCTTGATGTATTGTTCGAATTGCAAGAAGCGGTAAAGCTTAAAACCATACTTCCCGCTTTTGATCGATATTCGATAGTGAATCAGTCCGATTATTACGGGTTTCAAGTCAATATCAGCAATACTCACAATTTAGCAGAAAGCGAATACGAAGCTCCTTCCGACTGTCGGGAAGTATCCGAACAAGAGTACGTCAAAATATTTTTTATTTAATATAATTTTAAAAATCAATTTTATAAAATGGCTCAAATAACAACCGGAGTAGTCAGGGCATCATACGTGTACTTGGCAAAGAAAAACAAAGACGGCAAGTATGCGCTTGACATCTTGATTAAAAAGACGGATAAAGCAACGATCCAAAAAATTACAGATTGCGTCGAAGATGCTGTCGCTTATGGCGTTGCTGAATACAAACCTTGGGGCGGAAAAGCTCCGAAAAAGGAAAAGCTGATTGTGCTTCGTGATGGCGATGACCGCGACGATGAAGACGAAAATTATGCAGGGCATTATTACATTCCGTTGACATCGAAGAACATGCCGGGTCTTGTTGACCGTGAGCTTAACGAAATTCTTGACGCGGAAGAAATCTATGCGGGCTGTTACATTCGCGCCCAAATAAGCATCGTTCCGATGTCGTTTGAAGGACAAAAGATGCTTGGTCGTTACATCAACCATATTCAGTTTTGGAAGGACGGCGAAGCCCTTGGCGGCGGAAGAACAAGCCCGTCGGCTGCCTTTGATGATGACTTTGACGAAAAACCAGCTAAGAAGAAAAAACGTCCGGCGGATGATGACGAAGACGAAGAACCGGTCAGAAAGAAAAAGAAGAAACGTCCCGTGGATGACGATGACGATATTCCTTATTGATTAAAAACAACCTTATAAATTTAGAATAAGGCCGTTGGGACAGCCTACCGGCCTTATTTTTTACTGCTATGGAACAGATCACAAGAACCCCCAAAGACTTGCTAATCGAACAGCTTCGACAGCAAATCGGATCGCTTGAAAACAAGATTGATAAAATGTATCATGAAAATTTCGAGCTTTCACAAAAAGTTGAAGATCAGAAAAAGACAATCGAGAATTTTGAAAACGAATTCAATCTTTACCAGATCGCAAAGCTCGACGGAAAAGAATTAAGTTACCGCACAGACAGCGTAGCGATTCAGCTTCTTATGGATCAGATCAGCGCATTGGGCGAAAATTATTCAATTGACCAAATCCACGATCTTTTAGCATGAACGATAATGACCTTATGCCTTCCGGTAGATACCAAGGCGAAAAATTAGCAAATGTACCCGCCGAATACCTTCTTTGGCTGCATGAGAACAACCGTGCGCCGACAGGGGTTCGGGGATACATTTACAAGAATATTGATCTTTTACGGGCGGAAGCCGCAAAGAAAAAGAAATGAGAAAAACACATGATCTTAAATGCCATAGCGAGTATTTCAAACACGTTAAGGACGGATCGAAACCTTTCGAACTTCGTCGGGATGACCGCGATTTCGAAGTTGGCGACCTGCTTAATATTGATGAAGTTGTACTTGATTACGACAGTGAAATACTGTTCACCGGGAACCGGGAAGTTCGCTTAATTACTTATATCCTGCGAGAAGGAGTTTTCGGCTTGAAAGAAGGATGGGCAATTCTCGGACTAGCAAAACCTTTATGAGAACGTTATCAATTGACATCGAAACGTATAGTTCCTATGACCTTATCAAGGGCGGAGTATACAAATATATTGAGGCTCCCGACTTTGAGGTTCTTATGCTTGCGTATTCTTGGGACGATGAAGACGGGCACGTTGAACTGATTGACTTTTACGAAGACAAAATTCCAAAGTGGGTTCGCAAAGAGTTAAAGAACAAGAACACACTGAAAACCGCCTTCAATGCCCCGTTTGAAATCCCCTGTCTGTCCAAAGAGTTCGATATGGAACTTCCCGTCGATCAATGGGAATGCACGTCAGTACGGGCAGGAATGGCGGGGTACCCGATGTCACTAGCAGGAGCGGCAAAAGCTATCGGATTGGAGCAACAGAAATCGACGGAAGGTTCTGCGCTGATCCGGTATTTTTCCATTCCTTGCAAACCGACAAAAACAAACGGCGGGCGCACCCGGAATTTGCCGGAACATAGCCCTGAAAAATGGGAACGGTTCAAAGAGTATTGCAAGCAGGATGTCGTTGTAGAAAACGCAATCCGGGAACATTGTCTTTACTATCCGATAACCGACTTCGACCGTAAGCTCTGGATACTTGACCAGAAGATCAACGCAACCGGCGTTAAGGTCAATACCGATCTGATTGTCAATGCGCTTCAATTCAATGATGAATACACGGATAAGCTGCGGGCAGAAGCTATCGAAATAACCGGCCTTGCCAACCCTAACAGCACGGCGCAGCTTCTTTCTTGGATGCAACTAAATGGCGAAGAACTCGAAGACCTTAAAAAAGCAACCGTCAAAGATGCCATCGAATACGTGGATAATGCCGACGTAGCAAGGGTACTCGAAATCCGGCAGGAAATGGCGAAAACTTCCATCAAGAAGTACATCGCAATGCGGCACGGGGTTAACGCGGATCGCCGGGCACGGGGGTTGTTTCAGTTCGTTGGCGCAAGTCGTACGCACCGGTGGGCAGGCCGGCGGGTTCAGCTTCAAAATCTGCCGCAGAACAAACTTAGGATCGATCACAAGAAAGGCATCGACGATCTTGATGTCGCACGAAAAATCGTGCTGGAACAGAACGCTTCTGTTCTGCAAATGATTTACGGTAATGTGCCCGACATCCTTTCCCAACTGATACGGACAGCTTTCGAACCTGAATCCGGGAGCCGCTTTATAATATCGGATTTTTCAGCCATTGAAGCGCGTATAATTGCTTGGCTTGCCGGTGAAGAATGGCGAATGAAAGTGTTCCGTACGCACGGCAAAATTTACGAAGCTTCCGCAAGTGCTATGTTTAAAGTTCCGATTGAAACCATTGCGGAAGGTAAAGAAAATTACGCGCTTCGCCAACGGGGAAAAGTCGCAGAACTTGCCCTTGGGTACCAAGGTGCAGCCGGGGCACTGATTACAATGGGAGCTTTGAAATTCGGACTGACAGAAGACGAACTTCCCGAACTTGTAAGACTTTGGCGCGAAGCGAATCCCGCAATTGTTGCCCTTTGGCGTACGTTCGATAATGCGGCGGTCAGTGCAATTGAAAACCCCGGACAAGTTTTCAGCACGGTTAAAGGCATTAAGTTTTGGCACCGTAACGGGAATTTGAATGTGAAAATGCCATCGGGCGGGGTGTTAGTTTATGTCGGGGCAGAAATCATCTTCTCCGAATGGAAGAACACCAAAGTCAATACGCAAGGCGGCGATATTTACGGCGGATTTCATTCGGATGTTCAAAAATCCCGTACGAAGCGCGGAATCCGGTATAAGGGACTCGATCAGATCACGAATCAATGGTCTTGGGTCGATACCTACGGCGGAAAAGTGACTGAAAACATTGTTCAGAAAATTGCGCGGGACTGTTTGGGTGTTGCTATGCTTCGTTTGAACGACGCGGGGTATAACCTCGTAATTCACGTACATGATGAAACCGTATCCGAAGTCCCGTTCGGTATGGGGTCGCTTGACGAAGTTAATGAAATAATGGGTTTCCCGATCCCTTGGGCGGAAGGCTTGCCGCTTCAAGCTAAAAGTTTCGAATCATCTTACTATAAAAAAGACTAATCATGAGTTTACCAGAAATCGGATTTTATTCGTACATCGCAAGTTTTTGCATCGTTTGTATGTTCAACATTTGGTTCGACAGAACTTATCACAAGGAGCCGGACAAACGTGAACTTCTTTGGGCATTGGTTCCCGTCGTGAATATCTGCCAAGCTGCGGGCGTCCTGTTGTTCATCATTTGGGCCGCAATCACTTGGGCGGCTACGAAATTCAGAAAATAAATAATTTATTTCTCTTGCTTGTTAAATAATGATTCCCTTATTTTACATCACCATTAAACGAGCAAGAGAAATGAAAAAGTTTTTTAAGATTGTAAAGAAAATTGCGTCGGCGGTTATTAATAGTCAGATCGAAAGCGAACTGAAACCCGTCATTGAAGTACCCGAAAATACTTGGGTATGGGCTTGCAAGAAAGGCGGCTATCCGTTGAACTGTTTTACCGCTATGTACGACGGAACGAACTGGATTGATGGCTACGGGGATCGTATTCAATACGACAATTTCCCTACCCATTGGATGAAAATTCCTGAAATCTCGGACAGCTTATGAAAAAGAAACGCTATCAACCGCAATCTGTTTCGCAAAATAATTGGCATACCAATGCTACCGACGGACAGATTCAAGAATTGCTTAGGGGGTATTCAGGCGACACAAGCGAAACGGAAAAAAGAATCGCGGCTTGGCTTGAAGCAAATCCCGACAGGCGCGTAGATTCTACGGTTCGAATCAGCCGCCACATTCACGACGAAGTTGTTCTTCATCAGTTTTCGCCCGGCGATGCCGTCCCGTTGAAGTTTCAAGCAGGGCTTGTACTGACCGATGAACAAATCGAGAAGTATAAAAAAGAATGGCGTGAAAAATTTAAAACTGTTATCGAATATAAAAATGACTGATAAAGATTATTCCGAAGAATACCAAAAGTGGGTTGGCGATATGGAAAAGCAAGAAGCAACCGGCACGGCTGTCGAAACTAAAAAAGTAAAGCGATTTGCCGCACCTAATCGCAAATCGAGAAGGGCTTGGCAGAAAGAACAAGAGAAAGCCCGCAGGGAACAAAAACGGCACGAAGCGTCCCTTCCAATCTCGCACATACAAGCGATTCAGGAAAACAATGAATATCTTATACATGGTCATCAGATGGAGAATGTCCGTAAAAAGCTTAGTCAACAATTAAAAGCTTCGGCAGAGAAAGGGAAAGCAAAATGACACTAACCGAAGAACTGTTCGCCCGTTGCGAAGCCTTGGGCTTGAAGATGTCCGCCGTTATGCTGGAAGCAGGAGTCGAACCGAATTGCGCCTATTTCTGGAAAAAAGCCGAACCGAAAGGCTTGGACAAATGGTACAAGATGCTTGCCGCAGAAAAGAAGAAGGTGCCCGCACCCGGTAAGCCGACCGCCTCGCTTTTCGGCGAAAAAGCCCTTGACGTATTCATGAAGCACGGCTATCCGAAAAAAGAATTTGATCTTCGTTGGGCAATCCGGGATTCACGTACCGTCGAGAATTATAAAAAAGTATTATCAATCATTCATAAATACGAAAATGAATTACACAACCGCAGAAGTATCGTTGATGCAAGGTAAGACAATCCGCCGCGAAAGTTGGCCGGAAGGAAAAGTCGCATTTTACGACAAAGACAATGATAACATACCCGATACGCTTGATACTACGCACCCGGACTTTCTGGAAAATTCAAAAAGGAATTACGATCTGTTCAAAATGTCAATTAAAATTTCAGTTGACGGCGTGGTAAAAGAGCGGGTTTGGATCACACAAGAAGACGCCATATCAAACGACTGGATAGTTTTATGAAAATTCACCCCCTATCCGACACGGTTCGGATCACAATTCAGAAAAGTTTCGGGCAAAATGTTGCACGAATTGAGCAAAAACAGGACAACAAATGGAATTTTGTTAAACGAAGGTACTTCGAACTTGATGTCCGGCTTCCAATTCTGGCAACGATGGAACAACTTGCCAAACAAGAAAAGCTTATTTAAACGCTAACAGGCCGTACTTCTACGGTCTGTTTCTTTTTGTAGACAAATTAATTCAATCGGCATAGTAGTTATTTAATTGAAGGTAATTAAATTTACATATTACGAATAACGCCACACCATGCCGCTAAGAGCAATACCCAAATTATTTGATGCGTTCTTTGCCGCACTAGCAAAGCTTAATCCCTTGTTGCGGATTTTAATTCTCGTTCTGATTGTGTGCGTATTCGTCGAGGGGTACGTGGCACGGCAATTGTATTTCGATAACAAAGCATTATCTGCGGAGAAAGATAGTGCCCGTTTGGAAGAACGTGCTTTGTGGAAGCCGATCATTGCCCGAATGCAATTCACTATCGATTCGACTAACCGTCAGCGTATTATAGATTATCGTGCGGAGTTGGAGCAAGCGAAAGAAATTCGTACTTTGGTCGATGTAAAAATAAAACGTTCAGAAAAGACAGACCGAATTCTTGAATCAAAGTCTAAACGGAACGAAAATCTTACCAACCAAATCGAAAACATACTGCCCAAATGAGACTTTCAATTTCCCTTTCCTTCGCCTGCGGATTATCCTTGGTTGTGTTAGCCATGCTTATGCTTTTGCAAGCGGTCAACATCGAATCGTACTCACAATCGACTTCAAAACGCAAAAAGCAAGCCGTGTATCTGAAATTACCCGAAGACCCAATCAAGAAAGTAGTCGAATCGAATAAATCAACACAAAAAGAAATCGATTCTTTAAAAAGGGAAAAGGACGCCGTAAATGTTGAAATCGTCGAGAAAGTGACTGTAATCGAAAAGACTACAACTATCAAAGAAGAAGTCACGATCCCAAGGATGGAAAATACCGGGGATAGACTGGAAGATATTTATGCCGCAATCCTGCAATTAAAGAAACGACCGCTTGTATTTGCCCCTATTCGCTTTCATATCAGACCGATTGAAGCGGTAAAACAGCCTGTAATTGAAAAAGATAGTTTATCTTTACCTGAAATAAATCCAACGATAATTATATCTGACTGACTATGACTTTCGAATTCTGTATGGAAAAGGTAGGAGCCATCGAAGGCAAACTATCTTTATCAAGATCAGATCGGGGAAACTGGACATCGGGAATAGTAGGTGTGGGTAAGCTAGTCGGAACCAAATATGGTATATCCGTCATGGCTTACCCACATTTGAATATACCCGCTTTGACCAAAGCCGAAGCCTTGATGATCTACAAAAAAGATTTTTGGGACGCCTACAAACTGGAACAGTTTGCACCGCACGTACGCCTTTACGTAATTGACTGCATGATTAATCACGGACAAACGGGGGGCATTGAGTTAGCGCAAAAAGTATTCGGAGTGTCTGCCGATGGCGTAGTCGGGCCGATGACTCTTGCCGCTTCGTATAGATGCAGCCTTTGGGACTTCTGCGAACGTCGGGGGGATTATTACGTAGACATTACGCAAAACGGCAAGAACGATGAAAACGACCGTAAACAGCTTAAAGGTTGGGGACGGCGTAACGTTCGTATGCTGAAACATTCTGTTATGTGGCAATTATCAACCGGAAGCGCAGTGCAATCATGATGATACGATCAGTGTTACAACATCCAACTAAAAAATGTTGGGCATACGTCGAATGGAACGATCAACGTTCGCACGTACTTGGCGGTAAAGAATTCGCCACACAAGAAGAAGCCGAAGAATTTTCCAAAGGCTTTGATGCTTTTAGTTATGAGTGGGTTGAACCTACGGAGTTAGCTAAAAGAACTCTGCTTGCCGATAAAGCAATGCACGAAAAAGAGCTGGAAAGGATCAACGCGGAATTAGACTCTTTACAATCATGAGTGACGTACATTCAAACATTTTGCAGAATCCTTCCGTCATTAACGTTGGAACGATCAGCGGGGGCGGTGCGATTGGAATTTGGGCTTGGGATACCGCTATGAATATTCAGCGGGCCGGATACAAGTTCGAAATGATTGGCGGGTCATCGACCGGGGCACTCGTTGCGTATTTAATATCCAAGGGCTTTTTTGAGGAAGCTGAACTACTTTACAGGCTCACGTACGAACAAGGGTCACGGAACATATTTGAACCCGGCTTGGCGAAGATTTCAGACGGTAAACTGACTGTTTCATGGATGAAGATTCTTGCAAATGTTTTCAAGCTGAAAAACGTTCCATCCTTGATGACAAACAAAGGGCTTTACAATATCCTGTTTGAACTTCAAAAGAAAAAGCCGGGATTTGATATTCCGATGTTTTTCAATACGGTTTCCCTGCAATCCGGTAAGAGCAAACAGCATTCATCCGAAGACTTCAAGGGCAGGCCCGCTGATCTTTGTGCGGCCATTACTGCAAGCACATCAATGCCCGGCATTATGCCCGCGCAGAACTTCGGCGAATACAAGATCGTTGTCGATGGCGGAGTAACAAACGGACTCCCATTCAAGGAAATGTTTCAACGGATGGAACCCGGTAAGTCTTATCGGTTCTGGAATATCATGTGTAATCCGATTGAGCTTTTACCGATGGATGAACTTGTTAACGCGGCACAAATCATCGGGCGAACCGTAACCGTGATGCTCAACGAAATTCTGAAAGGAGACTTGGAGCTTACCGAAGACCGGAACAAAACCGCTAAAATTATTTGGCCGATCTCGGAAGAACTTGACCGGCTGGCAGATGCAGGAATGGCGGACGAAGACGCAAAAGCCGTAAGAGCTATTGCGAACCGGTTGCGTTCTGCCCTTGGGTACCGGAACGTTCCGATTCACAATATTAACTATTCCGGCGGTCGGGGCATTATGGAATTTACAATGGCATCCTATAACGAACAAAGGGACACTTCACGAAATGACGTTTTGAAATATCTTGATAAGATAAAAAACGATCCTGAACTGTAAGTCAGTGCAGTATATTCGATTAGTAATCCTCAAACAGGGCCGGAGCTTTCCGGCTCTTTTTGTTTACGAAGGAGTCACTGCAATTGCCCAACTTCCTTCAATGCGGATTGCCGTTGTTTTTATGATGCTGGCACGTACAAATCTTGAAAACAGTTTAGTAGTAGGCGCAATCGGATCGGGAAAGCTTAAAGCCATTTCACGGATGTTTAATCCGTTCGCTTCGTTCGGCCCCAAAGAAAAATTATACACAATGCCGGCGTAAGCGGGTTGTGAACTTCGGCTAACGTTATCAAGCGACTTGGTAAATACGTTGTTCATCTTTGCCAAAGTATCGCCTGCCGCTGCTGCTGAACCGTTTGTTCCGAAATGAATTTTATCAATTTCGCCGGGCGTACCGAAACCCGATATTTTATCCGCAATGTATTGGTACCCGGTAGCTACAATTAAATTTTGATCTTCGATGCGGGATACTTCGCCGGTTTCAATATTGATAATATCTAAGGTAACAAACCCTTTTACGCTAAATGCCGATGTCATACTGTTATGATATTTATTGTTACTGATTCCCCTATCTCTAAACCTTCGCCCTGCCCGCTGATCCTGAATCCGAAATTGGCAAGTTTGCTACGTACCGGCTTGTATGCATTTATCAAACCGATCAGATTATTCGCAAGCTGTTCTGATACGCCTTTGTTTGCTGGAAGAACGTAAAGAACCCTAAAATATGCCCAAGGATTTATTTCAGGTTGCGGCGAATCGTCGGTAAAATTTTCCCAACCTTCTTCGATTACCACGTCCAAAAACCCCAATCGTTTAACTACTTCGCGGATACCGCCGGGGGTGCCTTTGATCCGGTGCAAGTGTGCGGCCCCTTTTAAAAGCTCCCGTTTCTCTTGCTCAGTCTCGGCAAGTATCCAACCGTTATACCCAAGCATATCAAGCTGACTTGCTAAGAAATCGAGAAGCCGGGCGTCAACAGTATCGAACAACGATACAAGAAGCTTCCCTGTGTCGATTGCATCAAACCGCATTTTAGCAAGCGTATCAACGCTTGAAAGATGTTTGGCGTTTTTTAACGCACTGGCAATAATTGGTTCAGCCATTATGCATTCAGATTTTCATACGTGATTGTGCCTGTAAAAATGCCCGTACAGACCGGGAAACTGATCGGGTTGACTATAAGATCGCTAAATCCGCCGAAGTTGATTGAGTGAACGTTTTCGTTCATTGCAGCGGCGGTAAGTTGTGAGACTGTTATATCTTCGCCGAGCTTATTTGCTTTTGCAGAACAGAAAGCAATTAACGCATCAGTAACACGTTTTACAGTACTGCTTTGGATTGCCCCGGATCGAAGCACGATGTTAACCGTCAAGCTATATGGAAGACGAACCGGGCTTGCTACGACTACCTTATCGTTTAGCGGACGAACTTCTTCGTCGTTCAAAGCTGCGCTAACTGCATCAAGTACCGATTGCGGAGTAGCAACCCCGCCCCGGATCAACGGATAAACGTTTACCTGCCCGGCAAACGGACTCGTAACCGCCACATCAATAATGGAAGGGTTTGCAGCCCGTGTATGGAATTTATAGGCACTGATCGGGCCTGCCGTTGAGTTCCTTGACGGGCCAAGTTTGATTCGTTCCCGAAGTCCTGTATCCGTTTCAATCTCTGCGCCGGCAGAAGTTACTGTCACATTTGAAGCAGATTGAAGAAACGGCTGCGGATCGACGATAACTGAAACGGTTCCCACGATGTAATCATTACCGCTTTTACCTTCCGAAACAGCGATTGCATGAACATCAATCGAATTTGTTCCCGCTGAAACGGGCGTTTCCATCGATGTTGCGAACATGATCTTTCCGTCGGTTGTGCTTACGCGGGTTCCATTCGGAATGATGATTCCGCCATGATTGGGAACAAGTGTAAAACGTATGGTCGTTTCGGCAGGCGTTGCGGCAAGTCTGAAAATTCCAGCCGTAGCCCCCAAATAGTCAAGCATCGGGGATACTGCAAAATCAACAAGAACCTGTGAAAGCGCGTAATCGCTTTGAGCATTTTTATTAACTTCCCGGTTTGCCAAGGCAAGAACGATCTGCATTTCGGGCTGTGCTGGAAGAATCTCTTTGCCAAGGAAAGATTCATACAAAGCCTTAATCTCAGTTATGACTTGCGAGGGGTCTTGATAGAATAATTGCGGTGCATCCATTATAGTTCTAACGATCCGAATTCGGTGTTTACATTTCTATTATAATTGTCAACAAGATACAAGCTTCCCTGATTTAATCCAAATTCCGTACTAAACGACGCCCCGGCTTTGGTTCCGGCTACCGGGTGCCAATGCACATTAAAGAACGCTGATCCGTCCGGCTGGAAACTAAAAGTTACTTCTTCCACAATTGCGCGAGGCTCCCACTGAGCAATCGACGCCCGTATATCTCTTGCAATCTTGGGAGCCGCAACCGTCATCGGTTCATCTAACCAATCGAATAAACTGCATCCGAAATCAAACCAGAACGGAGCCGATCCTTTCCGGGTCGCAACGATTATATAAAGACACTGTTTGATGTCTTCCAGATCGGTAACAACCAAGCCCGGCCCGGCAAGTGCTTGGCTCCATTGCGAAGTATTAATGTCTTGTAAGAGTACCATATTTTATGTTCCGGGGGTTGGCGGCGTGGTTGGGGTTCCGGGGCCGGCTGTTGCGTGAATATGTGTTGATAGGTTGGTCGTTTTGGCGGTCACTTCCATAAGCGATTTAATTGCGCCCTTCGCGTCAATTGTACTACCCGCTTCAATTGAAGTTCCTACCGAAAGCTTTTTGGTTATTTTCACTTCATCAGCTTCCAAAGTTATTTTTGGCGATTTTACGTTTACAGCCTCGTTCGATATAACCGTGATACTTCCGCTTGCCTTACTTATTTTGATCTCTGCTGTGCCTATTTTAAAGCCAATTGTATCGGCATCGGAATAAGGGGCGTCGCCATCCTTTTTTACGATGCCGATAATGATTCCTTGATTATATTCTTCATCGAAAATACAGGCAACTTGATCTTTTACTTCGGGCATCCAATAAACGCCCCAAGATATGATATGCAGCCAATGCGTAACGAAGTCATCTGTCGGCAACGTAACCCGCGCTTTCATGTTCTTCGCATCTATTTCCGAAACGATTCCGATTTGTCCGTCAACTAAATTCATTTTAATATTTATCTTTTGAAACGTCTGCTACTTTGTAAACTTCGATGTCGGTTGTATACCCGCCGGACTTTGAAATAATGTGCCGACTTGCTTCAATATTATACAGGCCGGAAAACTTGCCGATTCGAACAATTTCGATGTTGTTACCGGCGACTAATAACGGTGCGCCCTGTTGCATTGATACGCTTCCCCGAACCTGTCCGGTTAGTATTTTTGCAATACGCGCTTTCGCTTTAAGCTCGGCTTGCTGTTTGTTCTCGACATAGCTTTCATCCGCAAACGTATCTGCGCCTGATTTACCTTTGGCGTCATATTGGATAACCTGCCCTTTTGATGCATCATAATATGTCTGTTTTGCAATTCGGTAAGTTCGACCCGTTGCGTCATATATATCAACACTTCGCATTCTTGTTGGATCGATTGTATCGACTGACTTTCGTCCTTCAAGTTCTCCGATAAATGTAAAAACGAGCTTACCGGACTTAACATTAAATATGTAACCATAAGAAGTAGCAATACGGCGAAGGAACGCCAAATCGGTTTCGTTAAATTGAGTTATCCGGCCAAGGTTTACGTTTGCGATTTTGCCTGATACGGTCAAATGCGCCCTTGCCGCAACGGTATCGGCCAACTTTTTAAGGGTAATATTTTCGTAAGCTTCTTTCCGAGGGGTTCTCAACGGTTGGGAAACAATAGCGGATAAAGCTTTTATTGAAACTTTACGCCCCCGCGCTGAATAGTTAAATGTTACTTCATCGATTTCAAATTCCCCGGCAGGCGTCATCTGTCCTACATACCCAATATCCAAAACCAGCTTTGCGCCTTTTTCGGGATACCATGAGTTAGACCAAATCCCTTCGCTGTCATCAAGTACAATTTCGATTTCGTCGGATTCTACTTCGGTACGGTCAAGATAAGCAAGCTCGACCAAATACTTATTGATCGGCTTGCTTAAATCCTGTTTGTTATAAAGTAACTTAACTACCGGCTTGGGAACTTCCATTATCAGAACGCTTTATAAAATACGAAAGGAATCGTTCCGCTTATATAACCTTCAAGGACTTGGCCGTTTGATTTCCATTCTACTTTGTGCCGAATGCTGTCTTCTGCCTTGCCGTTGTAAACAATGTAAGCGTACTTATTATTCAATTGCCGGCAAAATACAAAATAACCGTCGCCATAAAAAGCGTTTATCAAATCATCCGCAAAATTGCCCGTCATTGTTCTCCAAGCCCCGCCATCCACACGGAATTCCAAAAACGAATCAGTACCGCCCATTACGTTAGCGAAGCTACGATCCCACAACCAACGCGCAAACCCGGACATATCTTCCTGCCCGCCGGAAGCAAATACTTCTTGGGTTGATCCACGCGGCCCAAAAACCGGGGATTGCGATATGTCGGTTAACTGCATTTCAGGATCGCCGGCCTTAACCCAAAACCCTTGGTCGTGCCATTGCGGATCGAGTTTAAACGGTTTGGTACTCTTACCGCCGAATCCGAACGATGCGAATGCCGCAGCAAAAACCCGTCCGAAAAGAGCAATCGCGTAACCGATACCCGGTGCGATGTTCAGCTTTCCTTGATAGTAGAATTTGCCTTCCGGTAAGTTCCAAACTCTTTTATTATTTGGAAGCCATTCGTGAACCGGTTGTTCGAAAACAATCAATTCTTTATTCGCTTTCCGGGCAACAAGCGTTTGAAAAATAATATCGTACCCGATGTGTTTTACATCATCAGGGGCTTGCAAATACACTCCGAAGCAAACCGCGTTATAGGTTTCCAGATTTCCGCCCGGCAACATCGGGTTCGCTACCCAAGAAGAAACCGGACTGTTAATGAATGCCTTCCGTTCGGCTGCGGTACTGTACCGGATCGTTTCGCCAAATCCTGTGAAATAATTCCATGCCCGAAGTGTCTTTTTGCCGGGCCAACGGGCAATTACTTTTGCATTCCAAGCTTCTGACCATGCTTTCACAAAAGGCCAATGGCTTGATATGGCATGGTCTTGTTCGCTGTTCTCAAAGATAACGACCGTGTGTTCTGCCGAATATGCCTGCCCGCGAAGTGCGCCTTGTTCAACTGACATTGGTTCGGTAGCTCCCGGCGGAGTATTCCAAAAACGTTGATTCCAGATAATCGGCCAAACGACGGGGGTGCCCGGTGCGGATACCCATTGAGAAGCCCCCTGCCCCCGGTCTGCCAAACTGAACATCGTTGGCGTTTGCGGAACGTCGTCATATCCGTAACCTTTGTTACGGAACGCGCTGATCTGCGTTTCGTCCCAACCGGGTTGATTCATATCGGCCCGCGTGAAATTGGTCACGCCCATATCGACAAGTTCTTGAAGCGTGTTTTCGCCCCTTGGCATGATCCATCTAAAATTCGGATCAATAACCGCAGGCTTTGGAATCTGATCCATCCATTGAACCCGTTGTGTTTCCGGGTTGTATGTTGGCGGATAAAAAGGCAAGGAATCTAAAACTATATTAGCCATTATGCATTTTGTTTAACTGCGACAACATCTATTTGCGCGTAAGAAGTATTTCCATTGAAAAAATCAATACCGGTAACTGTATCCCCTGCGTTACCGCCCCCGGTCATATACAACGCTGTAAATTGCGAATTAATCTGTCCTTTACGAACCGATAAAGGCGAAGGCAAATCCCATTGATAATTCACCAAGCGGGCAAGCCCAAAGTACGCTTTTTCATTCACAACATATACAACGTGATAACCCGGCTTTGGCGTAGAAGTAACCAAGTCCGTAACCCGGTACCCGTTGCCATTTGGAACAATATCTAGTTTCATATCGCCGGGCCATCCGTGTGTCATAAACCGAAGTACATAATCCCCGTTTTGCTGTCCCGGATCAGTGCCCGGATCAATTACGACCGGCGCAGAAATAGTAAACGGTTGGCTCCAATATATCGGCGAAGAACAATTCACGCCTTCGGTTCCCCACTTGTAAGTGTCCGGCGGAATTGGCGAAGGGAACTGAACCCGTCCTTGGTATCCGGGACTGAATACAGGCTGTTTAACCCCGTTAACGATTTCCACAAAATCAATTTCCTTAGTGAAAACGTCCACGTTATCCGAAACCCTTCTTAAATACCCTTTTACTCTTTCGACCCCGTTGCCGTTCATGTTCCATACCAAATCGTCTTGATCGTAACTGACCATGCCGTTTATTTCCGGGCCAAGCAGAC
>Ga0066648_10000561_pt1 | contig 24535 bp, 66 predicted proteins | sample CryGeyCG12114_NA_FD_59537 | JGI IMG/M metagenome (GOLD analysis project Ga0066648, IMG submission 59537) | Groundwater microbial communities from aquifer - Crystal Geyser CG19_WC_8/21/14_NA | ecosystem: Environmental > Aquatic > Deep subsurface > Groundwater | place: USA: Utah: Grand County... | reverse complement strand
CTCCATATCCGCAGGAATAGCAATACCGTTGTCTATAAGTTGGGTAATGAATAGCAAATGTGGACTCATTTTTGAAAATGCGTACTTTAAATCTCTGTGGCATTCCTGATTAGATGTTTTTGCAATCTTAGTCTCAAACGGGAGTTCTACATTACGCTCCCTTCCGATTTCTGTTTGTTTGTAGACAGTCTTTAGGTGTCCTTTCTTCGTTAACTCTGCTTTTAAAATTCTCATTGCTTTCTTTTGTTTTTTGTGAGTTCAAATATAATTATAAATCTAATTCAGATTGTTGCAAAGGATAAGGTAATTGCCATTCAAAAGTTTGCATAAAGTATATTCTGCCTAACTCTAACCTGTCTTCAAATTCCATTGGTGAATAATCTTCTGTGCTTTTAGGGACTTTTATTATCTCGTCATTTAGAAGCATTTCTTCACAGAATATATTGCTCTTATTCCAATCGTGTATTTGTTCTTTAGTGTAGTGTCCTCCCCAACGTTCTTTAAAGCACTCTATTTGGCTTTCTACGTAATTACCGAAGTAAAACCTTCTCTGTTTGTCGCTACGTGGCTTCTTCCATTTCTTAAAGCTTATCTCTATATCGCAGTCACGGAATAAAGCAAGATCGTTCTTAAATGCTCGTGCGCTATAGACTTTTTCTAGTTTGCCGTCTGACCCGACTCTTGCTTTGTATTTAAATTCATTTGCCATAATCCTTAGGTAAGTTTTTAAGCATACGGTAGCACATTGCTCCTGTCTGAATTAATTCTTCTCTTATAGCCTCTACGCTTCCTCCTTCTTCGTCATGCTGTAATGATGCCCTAGCAACTTCTCCTGCTTCTTCAATGACTATAAGTGCCATTTTAACTACACTGTTACCTTCCCATGAGTGCTTAAACTCTGCTCTCTGTAACTCTACTACGATTTGTTCGTGAATACGTGTATTATCTGCTAATCCTGCATTGATATAGGCGTATACGTCCTCTCTTTTGTTGTTAGGGAACAAATCTTCTAAGGCTTTTAATACGGTGCTTACAGACACTCCTAGCGCGTTGCTTGCGTAATCTAGTTCATACCATTCTCTGCTTATTGTTTCTCTGTCGCTCATAACCATTTGTTTTTAGTTTTCAATTCTTGTTGTTTCTTTTTAATTTGATAGTCTGTCCATGAGAGGACTTCTATTTTAATGATCTTTGCCATCTAGTTCTCTATAAAAATCTAAATCCTGTTGAAGTTTTATTGGGTGTTGCATATAAATACGAAGTATAGCTTGTTTTTTACGGTTAAGAACTCTTCTGTCTCTTGATTTCTTTTTCATATTATTGTTCTTTAAGTCCTGCTTCGATTAATAACTTTTCTCTTGCTGCTATTTTACTTTCAATGTCCGGTGCTAAATAGTCGATAGATAAGTTTAGTAGATGCATGTAGGCGTTTTTTAGTTTCTTATGCTTCTCTTTTAGTTCGTCTAGTTCTTGGTCTTTACTCTTTTTCTCAGGTTTTATAACTTTTCCAACCTCTAGTTTTTCTTCAAACCACTGCCATGATGCAGGTTCGGTAAGTGGGTTGTATGGATTTGGTTTAATCTCTTCTTTCATATCATTTATTTTAAAGCCGTATAAGGCTTGGTTATTAATTTACATACATTTACTCCAAAGTTCTTTAAAACTCTCTCATATCGCTTAATACGGGTGTCTACAGGCTTGAATGTCTTTACATAAGCATCTACTGCTTGCATACCTCCGTCTTTATAGATTAATTTCACTACATGGCGTGTTATTTCACAGTTAGGGTTTAACTCTTGGGCTATTCCCTCTAGGTTGTGTCGGGTTAGGATATTCATAGGTTTCTCCTTAGTTTATCCCAAATCTCTTCAGTTAACTCTTGTTCTATACAAATTCCGGGCATAACCAACTCGTTTACGCATTCATCCCATACTTCTCTGAATTTAGCCTCTGTTTCTTCAGGAGATAACATCTCGCCTTTAAATGCAGTACCAAATGTTGTAGAAATCCATTCCGAGTCATCTTCGCTCTCAGGCTGAGTGTCAATTATTAAATATCTCATCTCTTTATATAGTTTAATAGTTTATCTGTTAAGTCAAGTAACTCTTGGGATGTTAGCTTATCTCCGTTCTCAGGTTTTAGGGTGGAGGCTATTTCTAAGCATCGTAGGCGGTATTCTTCGCTGTTAGTGTGTTTAACTACAGGTGGGTTTTCATAGTATTCTGTTAGTAACTGTTCTGCTTTTGTTAATCTTTCCATTTTTGGTCTATTGTTTCTAGGTTTTTTAGTAAGTAATTGCTCTACTCCTTTGGGTATAAATCCTGATACGTTCATTTCTTTTCTTGATATACTTGTTTCTTAATCTTTATGCTGTCGTACAAGTCCCAATCTATTCTTGTCTTCTTGGGGTTCTTTAATACTTTAATAGGTTTAACTCTTTCCTTTCCCGTAGAAGGATCAAAGCCTATTCTCTTCCAGTACTTAATACAGTAGTCTTCGATTCCATCTTCATCAATGTATTTGTTGTAAATAGTGTCGAAGTATAGAATTGTCCCTTTCTTGATATGATCTGGAATGACGTATGGTTTATCTTCTTTCATTTTCTTTTCTTGATTAACATTGATCTTTTAGGTGAGGCTGCTTTACCTTCTTTTAAGCACTTAGGCTGAATATTAGAGTAGTCGTTCTTATAATTCAAATCAAGTTTCTCACCAGTATCCTTTAATTTCTTTTTAACTATTGGTTTTGGATTTATTTTTTCTTCTTGTTCAGCTAAACTCTTAAACCATAAATCCCTTTCTTTTTTACTGTTGAAATCCATATCATTATGCGTTGTATAAAAATTCTATCAAATCTTCTGTATTAACTACATCAGGATAGGAATCGTCGTCCCTGTAGTGAATAGTCCACTCCTTTGTTTCTTTGTCATACTCAACTAAATGTACTCCGGTAGCGTACTCTAGTGCTTCAATTAGTTCTTTCATTTTTCTTTTAATAATAGTTTGGTGTATCATAGTGTCCTCTAGGACGGTTAATTATTTCTAGTATTTCTACATCACCGCCAGAAGGCCAGTTTAATGGCACTTCCCATCCTCCGGCTACGTAATAATCTCCATCTTCGTCTAATATTACCACACATGTTTTACCATCCATTAAAGCCCAAGCGTGGTCACCTACATTCATTTTAATTCCTGTTATCATTTCTTTAACATTGATTTTTTAACTGTTACATATTCGTCTGCTTGCTTTATTATCTTAAAGTTTGTCGATGCACTATTAAACTGTAAGTTCATCATAATTGCCTCTATCCTTTCCTTATCGCTTCCTCTCCAATAAAATTCAGGGTTTAGTCTATACCTACCCTTAGAAAACTTAATCAACACATCATTCCTTGACACCAAATCATGGAACGCATTAGCCACCGTCTGATCCTTATAAGACAGTATCTCACCCTCAACCTGTATAGACTCAATAAACTTTATAAACTTACTTCTCATATGTTCATCCGATATAATCATATTATCATCATCCATCTCTTCTGCCAACCAATCCATCAATAACCTCTGACACTTATTCAACCCCAATAAGATATGAAGACAGTTATGAAACCTCTTCGTATTCGACATCTTAATCTCTTTCTTTTTAACCACAGGAATAAATATCCCATCCTGCGCTATATGTCCGTCTATATAATCTATCACCTTTTGATCTAGTTTTCTACTTAAATCGCCTTTATTCATACTAATACTCTGTTTTCTGTTATGTGTAATACTATTATAAACCAAAGATAAATATTATTTCAATATTACTACAAACTATTTTTAAATAGTGCAGATACTATATACGAGTATTACCTAATACTACATACTAGTACTTGCCACATTTAAAAAGTATCAGAAATAGCCTCCACATATATCTAAACACAATATCACTCAAAATCACAACCCTTATATACCTTATTTTTTATCTGCGATAGGCTAACACCCTACTCCAACTATCCATTCACCACCAGTAACACACATTCCATTAGCGGTAGAAAAAAATAAAAAAAATATTTCTAATATCTAGCGTTAGGGATTCTCCCCCCTTTCCACCCACCCTCTCCCAAAGTGCAAACCTCCCCCCTCCCTTGACTCCCTACCCCCTCTTAATTGGAATCAACCGTCTTATCTTGACTGTATGCAGGTTAAACGCGTTTCAATGGCAATGTATCTCTATAATGATTTGTAACGCTTAGATCAACTGATAGCTAGCTCTATTGGCAACCTCTATTGACCTACTTTACTGGCAAACCTGCAATTAGCAGTATATTATTCTGATTAGTATCGGTAAACACGGGCTTTATAGCCTTATCATTCCTGCAATATGGGTAATTAGCAGAATATTGTTCTGTTTGGGGTATTATTAGGTCTATTTGTGGTGTAATTAGGTGATATTGTGTGGTATTTAGGACATTTATGGGGTGAATTAGGGATAATCAACCCTCCTAAAACCTGCATTTTAGCTACTCTAACCGGGGAAACTCATTTAGCCTCTCTGCAAGCGATTGTAATAATGGTTTGATATAATTGTATGGATACTGGATAAACGTTGATTGTACGGCTTGTTAGGCTGTTTAAATGGTAATTGTGGTTATAAGGTGTATTGTAGTGATTGGATTAGATAGTTTGTTGTGGTTGTTTTGAAATTGTTTGTAAAGTAAAAAACCTTATAATGATTAGTTATAAGGTTTGAATAGGTGTGTTTAGCGGGTGTTTAGTCGAATATGTATCTTTTTTGGAGTCTTTCGTAATCTACTATATCTTGTTTAGATAGTGGTGATTCCCAAACTCCTTTCCCGTTAAAATCAATACCTGAATATTTAATGTCTATCATATTCTCATAAAGAGCAGGCAATCCGTTTATTTTAATGTTCTTGAATAGTCTTGGTTGATTGCTTTTAAAATTGATCTTCTCGTTTATAGTTAGTGTTTTCATTTGTCTTGTTATTAGTGGTTATAAAATGATTTGAATTAAAGCCGGATCAATTACGATACCGGCTTATGTTACTGCATAGACTTGCAGGAACTATGCAATGTAACTTCTTATAATTTCATTGTTCATATACGAATGACGTTCAAAGAATCTTATACCCTCATTATATAAAGCATATTCAAGTTGATCGTATTCTAATTCTAATCCACCAAAATTGAAAGTAATGATAGTATCAAAGTTTGGGAAGTTTTTTATTTCTTCTCTTGCCTCTTCTTTGGAGTTAGCAAAGCAACCAGCCCATTTAATATCCCAACCTGATTCGCCTGTTACTGGATTGTTAGTGTAGATTTCAAAATTGTAATGTTTCATTGTTGCAAGTTTTAAACGATTCTGCTTTATTGCCTAACCGCATACAATTGTAAGAACAATAATCGTATATACAAAATATATTTTCACTTTTATTTCACTTACTATAAAAACAGCCTTTATATATGTTTAAACAGAGATTTCAACGATCTTTTTTATTTGATATGTATATACCATAATTAACTAAAGTGTCTTATATCGCTTTAAAATGCGTCTACAGGCAAATGCTATTTTTTAGGTTTGTTGATAGCTTGCATACTTAACACTTGTTCCATATATGCTTTTAAACTCTTTGCTTTTACTTCTTTGGATTGCGTATCTAATAGTTTAATTATGTCGGCATGTAAAAATATTAGTTTTGGTTCTTTGCCGTCCTTACGTTTATTCTTCTTTGTATCCATGTTATATATATGTTTAATAAGCATCAAAGATATGTATATATAATCGTATAATTTATTTTTAGTGTAAAAACAGCGTTATTGATACTATAAAGGCACTTTTATAAATTATTTTCACTTTTTTGAAAAAAAGATTTGTATATATAAAATAAAACTTCGATACTTGTTGTGTCGGAAGCGTTAAGCATTTAAGACAAGGCGGTTTAACTAGCCTTTAATAGTTAAGAGATATATAAAATATAATATTATGCGAAACAGCATCAAAAGTTTATTAGCGCAAAAAGGTCAAGCACCTGTAATGTCTAGCATTGACAAATCAATTAACGATTTTAAAAGATTAGGTTATTCTAAGGGAGAAATAAAAGAAACGATAAGAGAGTTTTATTTCGGTTTAGATGGTAAGATTGATTCTTATATTATTCAAATAGGTTACTAATTATTAAGGCGTTCTTTCCTGCCTGTAAAGTGAGAGAATAAAGTATAAAATAATAAAGCAATGAAAAATTACCACGTATTAACAGTTAAGTATCTAGGGCCAACAGACTACAAAGGTTCACGCGTTGTTATCCGTTCTGATAGGTTTAAAAAGTCTAAAACCTTATCGTTTGATTATACTACCGATACATTAGGAACGGCTGTAAACTATTTAGAAAGTAAAGGTTTTGATCTTGTCGGTAAAGCTGAGGGAAAGGATTGCTACTATCTTATTTCTAACACGTTTGAGACACTTTAATCTCTAACCTATACAAATAATCACCTATCAATTAACAATCGCTTACAAGTCATTAAAACACGTTTAAAATGAAAGTAATAACACTTCAATACAGATTCTTTAAAAAAGGAAAGTTAGTAGGTATACGCCAAAGGGTTGTAACCGATAATGTAGAGCAATGTATTAAAGAATTTGAAGCGCGTGGAATGCAAGATGTTAAACAAATAAACATATCAAAATGAAAACTATAATCATAATACTATCAATCGTCCTTTCTTCTTTCTTTATTCAGGCACAAACAGTTAAAAAAGATTCTGCCGGGAACTATGTTTCAGTCTCTAAAGCATCAGTAAATAAAGATACAGGTAAAACTTTTACAACCTCAAAGGGCGAAGTTTTTAAAGTGTACGAAAGTGCAAAGGGTAAACTGTATGTTATCCGTAAATCAAAGAAAACCAATACTGAATACAAACAATATTTAACAGTTAATTAATCACTTAAAAAGTCAGATGCAGACATTAACAGGCATACCAATATTATGAGAACTATCAGAATTAAAGCGTACAAGTTTGAAGAGTTAAGCGAAGAAGTACAAACCAAAGTAATTGATAAAAACTACGATATAAACGTACATGACGAATGGTGGGACGGTGTATATGAAGACGCAAGAAATATTGGACTAAAGATAACAGGATTTGATACGGATAGAAACAGACATGCCACAGGAGAGTTTTTGCTATCCGCTAATGAAGTAGCACAAAACATCTTAAATGAACATGGCGATATGTGCGAAACATACAAAACAGCGGAAAACTTTATGTCTGTTTGGCAACCTGTTTTTAATGACTATATGGAAACGGAAGAGGGAGAAGATAAATTGATTGATCTTGAAACAGAGTTTTTAAATAGCTTGCTTGAGGACTATGCAATGACGCTTGAAAAAGAATCTGAATATCTAATGAGCGAAGAGGCTATAAAGGAAACATTAATAGCAAACGAATATGAATACACTAAAGACGGCAAATCAATTTAATAACTCATACCATGACTATAGACACAGAAACAACCTTAGTTACCTTTTATAAAGAAAGGGATGCAGAAACCGGAGAAACTAATATAATGGCTTACTTTCCTTTGGAGACATTTGATAGAGCAGGAAACAAAGCTTCATACGCTCATTTAGGGCAGCACAGCGCATGTTCTCCTGACTATGTGAAGGATTTACCCATAGCAACAAAAAAAGAGTATACAGAGCTTTTAAATGAGCTGAAATCATTAGGATATAATTTAAAGGTTGTTTAAGATGAAAAATATTTATGAAGTAATTGTCGGAAACATTGGAACAATGGAGTACACAAATAAAAAATTAGCAATAGAATGTTTCACCACTTATAAAAACCTATCTATTGCAGGAGAAACAAGCGCAGCCGGGGAAAGTGTGACATTGTTAAAAGATGGTGAGATAATCGAAGAGCATATTGGATCAGTAGATTGCTATTAACAAATAAGCCTAACTGTTGGCAGGACTTGAATAAGCAGGTTTGTGGATCATTCCCACGTTAGGCGCAAGATAAGTGAAATAGAAAAGAATCCGAATAAGCCGTTTGGGATTGAAAACAAAGCTACATTAAATGACCAATCGAAAGTGATTGTAGGGAAATAGGACAAACCTCACCCGAATCAAAAACAAATGCGCTGTTAATCGTAATAGATTAACTAAAGGGAGAAAAGAAATAGTACTCTTGATATGTAGCGAATGCCTTTTTAGACGGAAACATCGAAGGGTAAATTAAACGTACATAGTTTAATACTATGCTGATGAGTCCAAATAAACAGGACGAAACGTTTAACTATTTAATATAATTCAAGGGATATGGCACAAGAAAAAACAATCTCATTAACAGAAAAACAATTGAAAGATATTGTAAAATTCGCACACCACGCAGGTGAAATGTGGGGAGTAACTTATTCGGGTTGGTTTATGCCTAACGAAGAAGATCAAAAAGAAAGATTAGAAGCGTGTATATCCTCTGTATTAGAGTTTAACGGCTTTGTTGAGGGATAATATCAAATAACAATTTAACTGGCCTATAACGGCTTATAATAGCTTTAAAATGGAAACAAATACTATTCAAGAATCAAACAGATTAATCGCTGAGTTTATGGGATGGGAAAAGGGAGAAAATTACTCGGAAGAGTACCCTTTTTATGAAGCATGGGACGAAATAATAGACCAATACGTACCAGCAGATATGAAATTTAATATCTCATGGGATTGGTTAATGCCAGTAGTTGAGAAAATTGAGCATCTAAAAGGATGCCATGTAATTATAACTACTTCTCTTTTATGTGAAATATTTCACTTTGGTAAATTGGTTAATAACCGAAGTGGAGATACAAAAATAGAATCTGTTTACAATGCAGTAGTTGATTTCGTTAAATACTACAAATAATGGAAACAATAGACCTATTTGAATACCCTGAATTAATACCCGAAAACATTAACGCCATTATTGATAAATACGGGGAGTTTGGGAGTTACGATTTATGCAACCAATTTAAAAAGGAAATAAAAACCGTAGGTTATACCTGTGATTATGGTTTAGATGGTATACCTTATTAATTAAAAAAGATATGAGAGTTTTAATAATGAGTTTTCTTACTGTATTCTTTTTCTTTGTTTTACTTGCCGTTATCTTAACTCCATACCTAATTCCTAAAGACGTATACTACAAATCTCGAAGTTTGGAAATGGGAACGACTGAAATAATACGCTCTAAGGACACAGTATATAGTCAGGGAGATAGTGTTTGGGTTGATAAGGAAGGAATAATAAACAATAATGCTGATTATGCAATGAAGCATGTAATATTAGAGATATTGAAATAACAAAGAATATGAAAATACAGCAAATGCACCTTTTAACCTTAAAGGAAATTAGGATAAGAGAGAACAAAGGAGAACTATATGCATCTATGTATGACGTTTTAAACGACTTACAACGTAACGATGCTGATTTAGTTGAATGCTTAGATAATAAACTACTAGCAGGGGAGCTTACAAGTCTTGAAGATATTGCAGACTGGTTCTTATCTAGGTTCTATGAGAAACAAAGAGAATGTGAAACTTTATTAAAAAGATTATGAAAGCAATTGAAATAAAAATACAAGTATTCCTTCAAATACACGCTAACTCAACTTTTGTAAATGAAATTATACCTGTTTTAATTGGGGATAGCTTTACAGAATCGGATATAAAAGATGCTAAAGAATATGCCACTAGAAAATGGGTGTTAGACAATACAGAATGTTGGTATAAGGACATAAACAATGAACAGACTTAAAACATCCCTTATAAACCTTATTACAGCCTCACCATTGCTTCTAATTATTATTTTGGCACTCTACTATCACTTCAATAAATAAGTGCCTTATAAGCCTTAATTTTAACTAACTAAATAAACCATTATGAACTTCTATTATTTAATCGCTGCAATCGGGTATGTTATATGCATACTCATGCTATTAGTAGGTATTTATTATGCTCCCGAAGAATCAGATTTATACGGGGAAGAACTAGAGGACATTAGAAACAAGAAGAAAGACTTTAAACAGCACTATTGATATGAAAAAAGTAATAATTATAGATGATCATCCACGTATTGGTATTACATTAGCTAACATGCAAATAAAATATGAAAAGGTTGTTCCATTAAACTTTAGTAGTATAACGGCTAATGAACCAATGATAATAAGTAACCCGTACAGAGAATTTGATCTTTCATATAAGCCAATTAAAAGAGGTTCTAATTTAACTCCTAAAAAAAAGAAAAGGAAAAAATAGAATGATAACGATAAACACAATAGTAAGAAGATTAAGAAACAAGATTACTAACAAAGATTTACTACTATCTATCCCGGCTTGTATTATTTATGATTTCGGTATTTGTATAGGGATATGGCAGTATTTAAAATCTTAGTGCCAACCACACACGTTCTTTTCAAAGGTTAATTAATTTAACAATCTATTTTACTAAAAGGGAGAGAGGCTTGTATACGGCACTGTACAGGCTTTTTTTATTTAATTTTGACAGTATGAAAACACTAAACAACATCGAACAAACAAACACAGCCAAAGTATTACTCATAGCAGGTACTATTCTATTTGCTATACTTATGGTTTATGTATTTACTCAGGGAGACTTTGAGAATATGAGTAATGGGATTTATAGATAGGTAGTTATGAATTGGACAGAAATAAGTGAACCGAAAAAAGGAGTTAGTTATTATACTCATACCTTTTGTGAAACACCATTAGGATTATGTAAAATTGAATGGAAATCATGGAAAGAAGATCCAGATTACTCAATTGAAATAGGTGATAATTATTTCACAACAGAGTATAGCCTTGAAGAAGCTAAGTTAAAATGTTTAATTTATCTACTAGATAAAATGGAAGAGTTAAAAATTTTCTTACATTTGTAGTGCAAGAAACGGAATAAAGCCCTGCTACTCATAAAAAAGTTCGGGGCTTTGTTATTTACCGATATTTTATTTATAATTGCATTACCAAAAGAAGCCGTTTCTTGCAAGTCCGGCTTAACCCTTTGGTCGGATGAAGTGAACTACAAAGTCAAACTAAGCAAATCACAATGTATAAAGGCCCAAAGTCAAGGCTTAGAGTACACCAATGCTTATATTTTCGTTCGTCAGCTTCACTCTTTAGTTAAACACCCTATAATATTCAATTACAAAGCCAATAGCTTGCCTATACGCTCACTTCTCAACCTAACCGATAAGAAGTTCAGGGAACTAACAAACTCCGCTATACGTTACGGTTTGGCTTCATATAATGGAACAACATTAACATTCTTATCGAACAACCAGAACAAAAAAAGAAAATCAGATATTGTTTCTACAACTACACCTCACAAAACATTCGAGCAGATAATTGTAAGGAACTACTACTATAAACAAAAGGCCAAAGTTCTAAGTAAAGAAAATCAAACGCCACTAAGCAGGGCTTCACAACGTGATTTCGATTACTCAAAACAAGTAGCACCTCAAACTAAACACAAAATAAATTACGACATCACCCTTTCGTGCAGGAAACTTGCTCAACTCTTAAACAGGAACTCACCATCATTCGGTCTTAACAAACGTAAAGAATTTGAAAAGGATGGGTTTATTAACTTATACTCAAATAAAGTTACAATCCTTAAAGATCAAGCAATATCCCTAATCAAAACAGGATGCCATAATGTTAGGAGAAACAAAGAAACCGATACATGGTACTTTATTCTCCCTCACACATTCAATTTAGTAAGACAGAGGAAACAATCTTATTGCAAACAAGGAACAACCTATACAGATACGCCTTAGTCTAGGTTACCTGCTTAATGTATGTTCTGTATTTAATACCCTTTAACTAGGTTAATTAGAAGTATACACCATAAACAATAGAACAATGAGAAGCAACAAAGAAATATTAAGGGATATAGGGGATTTACCTAATGAAAATAAACCTGAAACAGAATACCTAGCTTACCTAAATGCTATGAAAGAAGCACAAATAGAGGCATTGGATGAATTTTATAATAGGCTATCTGATTATGATAAATTCTATGCAGAACACACGCTTAATCAACTAAAATCTGAATTACAATGAACATAACCCACCTTAACCTCCCTACAGACGACTTAGAGTTGTTTCAGTACTATTACTCAGGAGAACCATTTAAAGTCCTTACAAACGGTATACGCTACCGATGCTCGGATATGGACAGAGAGAGACAAAAGGCTAAGAATATCATAAACGATCACAGCCTAGACTTGATACTGCACGCGGATGCTAGTTTAATACAAATGCGGATGTTTGATATAAAGAAGCCATGACAAAAGAAGAATTTGATGCATTGAATCTTAAGAAAGGCGATCAGGTAAGCGTAGCTTTTTATGATAAAGGGCCGAAACCAAAATTGTTTAATACAGGAAATGTTGAATACAATGGTGAGTTTAAGGATAAGCAGTACTTCAACACCAATGAGTGGGATAGTTCATTTTATATGATATGGACTAGAAAAATTAAGTCAGTGAATGTAATATTTCGTAAAGAATGAAAGACCTATTTAAGCTCATATTCGACCGTTTTTGGTCTTGTGGACGTATCTACCCACAGAAGGATAAAGAGTTCTTACAATGGCTTAAACTGGCTATAAAGCAAGACAGAAAAGAGGTAATCGACTTATGCATAGAAATAGTAAGAAAGCACAGAGTATTTGACAACGAAGAAGAAATAACAGAATTAGAAAACTTAAAGAAGACAGCATGAAAACATTAGAAAACGTATTAGAAGAAATCAAAGAGATCACAGAGACTCACAAACTTCTAAGAAAGAATGATAGCCGAATAACCAATATAGATTGGGAAATAATAGACGTTCCAATAAATGTTGTTAAAGAATTTATGGAAATTCCAGAGAACAAAACACGTAATACTATTGAGTTTGCTGAAAGGTTAGGAGTTCAAATATACGAGTGGGATATATCTATGCAGATATACTTAAAATCTGTTAAAGTAAAGCGTACAACACCAAAGATTGAATTATCAGAATACGAAGAGATATGAAAGTAATAGACAACAGCGAGTTTCTGGTTTTATATAAAATACAGAAAAACAACACAATCATTTCACAGGAGTTAATGGATATTATAGATATTAACAAAGAAGATTCATTTCATCAATCTGGTAGTAGTGACTACAGCCGAAGAAAAAGCCTTGAAAGTCACAAGAAAATCTCACAATTAATTGAGGATAATAATAGGTTAACTAATGAACTTTACGGATTTATATCTAAACATGCATACGAAGAAAATGAAACACAATCCTAAATCCTTTGAAGAACTAAACTACTACCTAAAGGCAGGTAAGCTACCTAGTGAAAAGAAAGCACCCCATAAAGGGAACTGGCAGTTGGTTTACAACACTCATATCTTACTGTATGACGAACCTTACGCTGCTTGCATGAAAGGTCTTAAGGAGTTCGGAATGAGAAGTATGCAGTATCCAAATAAAACAAGTTTTAAAATATTACCAGTATAGAAAATGGAAAAACATTCAGTTAAAATACAGATAAACAGTTTGCCAGCACTTGAAAGGCTTATAGGAAATGATACAGAATTTGAAGCAGAGTTTCGCAGGGCAGTTGGTTCAAGGTTAATAAAGCAATTTATAGACCCTGCCAACAACGTCAGATTGTTCAAGTTACTAGAGCATGATTTACAAACCCTATTTGTCGATCAAATTAAAGTAAAAGGTACTACTTCATGGAACGACAAAATAGAATATAAGTTAAGTGAAAAAGCAAAAGAGTTGATTTATGCAGAGGTTAGTGAATCTTTAAATAAAATAGTAAATGACGTTCTTAACCAAAACGTTAAAACCATAGAAGATCAAATTAATATTAAATTCAAGAACCTAGATGATTCTATAGATAAAGTTATTAATGAAGCAGCTAAACTTATAGAATCAAAATTAACAGATCTGGTTTTAACTGAACGTATAAATCAATTAGTAGATCAAAAGATCAAAGAGAGGTTAAACATTAAGTAGTATGGAAACAAACGAAGATTATTTAAAGAGGCTATTGCCATTATTAAGAAAGCCTATCCCTCATAGTTGGAGGGTTCAGTCTTACTCAAAGAACAAGCCACTAGCTACAGTCATGGCATATATAGATGCTAGGGATGCACAAGAAGTCTTAGACACCTATTGCACCTACGGATGGCACAGAAAGCACCAAATGCTTAATGACAGGCTATATTGTGCTATAGGAATTGAAATGCCTAACGGCACTATACAGTGGAGAGAAGATTGTGGAACAGAAAGCAATGAGGACAAAGAGAAAGGTCAAGCATCAGATTCATTTAAAAGAGCAGGTGTTAATTGGGGAATAGGACGTTTCCTTTACGATATGGGTATTCAGTACGTTACCGCAAGCGATAAGAAAGAGCAAGGTAAGTTTCCTTATCCTGTAGACGAGCAAGGTAAACGTATTTACGATTTGACTACTTACATCAACAATAAGAATCCTAACGCTCCTAAAGCCCCTGTAATCATTCCAGAGCCATCAATAGACGAAAAAGTAGCAAATATGCAAGGAAACAAACCGGAACCTATTACAGAGGCTCAACTACAAGTTCACTTCAAACGTATACTTGAACTGGATAGCGTTACAGCATGTGCAGGATATTACAAACATCTTCCTGAACACCTTAAACAAAACGAACAAATAAAGTCAGCCCTTGCATCACATAGGGATTCATTAAATACTAATAACGATGGAAGAAAAAAATAGTGAAACAGGGTTGGTTTTAGAAAGCAACCTATTAACAGCAAATAAAGCCCTTATAAGCGACAAAGCCATGCATGTGGTAGATTTAGTCGCTGAAGGTAAATTAGACGCTCATAAGGTCTATATTGAAGTCAGGAAGGGTCTTGAATACCTAAACCAAATAGAGAAGAACGTTAAACCGTACATTGCCTCTAAACAGATACAAAAAGGAGGTATAGTTCAGTACGATTCAACGATCATCGAAAAGAAAGACCCTGACAAGTATGACTTTACTGTATGCAATGACTCTGAATGGGAAAACCTAAAAGCAGAAGAAGCAAAAATTAAAGAGTTACTTAAGGAAAGGGAAGATTTTCTAAAGAAGTTAAAGACTCAAATGTCAACACTGGATGGCGAAATTATAAATCCCCCTCTGATTACGTTCGGCAAACAAAACATAGCATTTACACTAAAATGAAAAAACCACAACGTTACCCGTTCCTTGATCGAAGCACAGATGAGTTAATCTGCTTTAAGAGAAAGTCTTTATGGATGCATGGTATAGAGCATAGAAGATACAGCAACTCAAGCAATGAAGTTCTTATCACACTAATAACAGTAGGTTTATTAATAATCACATATTTTATATTTAAATAATGGAAATCAAAGTAAGATGTAAGTCAATCGGTGACACACAGCAAGTCAGCGAAAAGTTCAAAAAAAGAGATTTAATCGTAATAGAGGAAAGCAACCCTAATTATCCTCAAGTATTGCAGTTTCAGGCTACACAGGACAAAGTAAACCTGCTAGACGAACTTAGAGAGGGCGATGAAGTTACAATACACTTCAATCTCAATGGTCGTGAGTTTACAAAGGACGGTAAGACATCCGTGTTCAATAGTCTTAATATTTGGAAACTGGACATCAATAAAAACAGTTCAGGAGATACAAAGCCACAATATCAAGCACCTCTTGATGTGTCTAATCCTAACGAAGATTTAGATGAATTGCCATTCTAAAATGGTGAATTAATTATTTCCTTTTTAGATTTTAATTGCTACATTTATATCATGGAAAATAAAAAAACATGTTTTAAATGTAGCATTGAAAAACCTTTATCTGATTATTACAAGCATAAACAGATGGGAGATGGTCATCTTAATAAATGCAAAGAATGCACTAAAAAAGACGTTAGCTATAGGGAACATCTATTAAAGGGAGATACGGAATGGGTAGAAAAAGAAAAAATAAGGGCAAGAGAAAAATATTATAGGTTAGGCTATAAAGATCTTCATAAACCAACAACTGAAGATAAAAAAGCAATAATGGATCGTTACTCAAACAAATATCCAGAAAAAATAAAAGCACAAAGTAAAGCATGTAGAATTAAACCAAAAATCAAAGGGAATCAACTTCATCACTGGTCTTATAATATATCTCATGCAAAAGATGTGATAGAATTGTCTGTAACTGAACATGGTAAAGCCCACAGGTATATGACATACGATCAAGAGAGAATGATGTATAGAACTTTGGAAGGTGTTTTATTAGATACAAGAGAGGCACATGAGTACTACATCTTCACAACTATTAAAGACAAAATATGAAGTTACTACCTGAATTAGAGCATGGAGTATTCAACTATTATAAGGATTTAACAGTAAGGGATGTGACTAATTTCACTCCCTTATATCCTGAACGTGAATACAAAGAAATAACCTTACCATCTAAAATAAACAAGATGAAGGGAACAGGCGATGAACCTAAACGACCTTATGCGAAGCGAGCAAACGTTCGGTTACTATTTAAAGAGAAATTCAAAGATTATTAACATGACAGAAGATCAGAAGAAAGTTAAAATGCTTAAAAGATCACTAGTTAAAGCGAATTACAAAATAAGTTGTCTGCTAGAGGAAATAGAGGCTCTGGAAGCAGAGAAGAAAGCAGAAATGACTATGTACTCCTACAGTGAAACAGAGTCGCTTAGAACAGAGAATTATGTGCTTAAAAGCCAATTCAAAGAGTTCATGGATAAGGTTAAGAGTTTTAAAGGATGGGTTAATTATAGATTAGGGAAATTATGAGCGATTTATTTACACACCCTGAGGGGGAAGATCCAATGATAACTGATATACGCACAACATACCTAAAGAACAATGAAAAGAATTACATAGGTATCGACATAGGAGCAAACGGTGGTATAGTAGTTTTAAGCTCAAATGGGGCTGTTATAGAGGTTTTCAAAATGCCAGAGACACGTAGACTACTCCAAGAAAAATTAATGCCTTATAAAGATTTAGAATGCTTCGCTGTATTAGAGAAGATACATTGCAGACCTACCAACGGTTCTAAATCTAATTTTACTTTAGGGGAATATAAGGAACGTATGCTTTATACATTAGAATTGTTTCAAATACCGTATGAGCAAATAACCCCTCAGTCATGGATGAAAAAATATTTCATGAAAAAAGAAAAAACTGAAACGGCTACACAATGGAAGAATAGACTAAAGGAAAAGGCATTGTCTTTATTCCCAAAAGAGAAAGTAACACTTTGGTCTGCCGATGCATTTTTAATTGCTTATAGGGCTTTAAGAGACTATTAAATAATTATAAAATATTAAAATTTGTTTCTATCTTTACCCCTGTTATCAAAGTCTCAGGGGTGGGACACAGAATAGCGAATCAGACAAGCAATAAATTAGCCGTATCACCGAGCATCATCTCCCACCCCTGAGTAGCTTAGATACGGCTTTTTTTATTGTTCTGATTTTATGACAAACTCAACTTGATACTTACTAAAAGACACCGACTAAGACAAAGGCGGTTGTAAACGTTGCACTTATACTCACAAGGTATTTGGATCGTGTACATCCTCTTTTAAGAGGTAGGGAACATAAGACCTTTTTCGGGGGAACTTTTTCTTTCTTCTTTTTGTTCTCTTTTCTTAGTTATTGGTTCCGTTCTTTTCTGTTGTTTTTCTTCTTTCTTTTGTTAATCCCTACTTAAACGTAAACACATGAAACTTACTAATGAATTAAAAACTACATATCTTAATTTAGGTCTACGGTTACTAAACATAGATATTGATAATCGAGCTACAGAACTTATTTGGAGGTGCTATGATGGAATCTTAAAAAAGAAAGGCAACTATGGATTATCCGATTCTATTGAAATAGAGATTATGGTAAACGGGTACTATAAAGAAAAGCAGATTAAATTATTTGAGAGTCAACAAAAAGCGATTAATTACCGAATTAAGGCAAAATTTTACAGGAGAATAAATAAATTATGAAAGCTAAACAATGTTCATTTGAGGGATGCGCTTATGTAGGTACTCTATGGTCTGCATCGCCAAGACTTTGCAAGACTCATGCAATGATGGCTAAGTCGGAAGGTAAACCAAAAGCAATTAAGGTATACAGCACACCTAAAGCAAAACCTAAAGCATCTGAAAAGTCAATACCTGATCTTATTAAGTTAGCTACTATAACTTTCAACAGGTGGATTAAAAGAAGAGACACGGAGGGAGTAGGCGGTAATTGTATAAGTTGTTCTAATTGGTTTCCTTCAAAAGAACTTCAAGCAGGGCACTACATGCCATCAACATATTCTAGTCTTAAGTTTAACGAGCATAACGTAAACATAGAATGTGAAAAATGCAATTGTGCTGATACGAATCACCTAAAGTTCTACCGATTGAATCTCATTAAAAAGATAGGGCTAGAAAAAGTTCTTGAACTAGAATCAGTGCCATTAGCTAAATACTATAAATGGGAGGCAGAAGAGTTATACGACATAATTGAAAGGTATAAATGACCAACGAAGAATACGAGATAAACACCAAAATAGGAACACTATTCTGTCTAAGCACTTTACTAGAGTATACAGATACCCTTACAAGCCTATTAGAAGACCACAGAGACACTAAAAGTAAATACCAGTACAATAAGACCACAGAAGTAAATAAGTCCTGTAGAACGCTTTATAATAGCTTGTATTCTCAACTACTTAAAGAGTACCCTAAAGACAGCGTAGAAATACTAGACAGTGCAATAAAGAGACATTCAGACATCGTTACAGATTTTTTTATTCTTAGCGATAAAGACCAAAAGAGAGTATCAGGATTAATACAGAAAATAAAAAAAGAAAGGATGTGAAATGGCTGATTCAAAACTAATCAAAAAGGCACTATATGAAAGGGATAAAGGAATATGTCAATTATGCCTATTACCTGCTAATTACATTGAATGCAATATAGACCACATACTTCCTAAAACTAGAGGTGGATTAAACAATATTGATAATCTTCAAATATCTCATATCTGGTGCAATAACATAAAAGGGAACTCCATAAGGGTTCATGTGCCTGAGTATTATATTAATCACGTACAATACGGCAAGGTCTTTAACCTACCAAAATCTAAAAAGGTTGTTAAGTTAACAGGTTCTCGCTATCCTGTACCTGCTGAATCTTTACAAGACAGTAAGAGAAAGTCTGTAAATACAGACCAACCTAGATTACTTTGGAATGAAATAGCTACAAACGGATTAACCAAACTATCGTACACTAAATTTAAAAACTACTTTAACGAACACTTGAATATAAACTCATGACAGACATAAACAAATTAGAAAAGACCGTATTAGAAGCCGTAGACGCTACTGAATTATACCACGCTATCATTAACATCACCGAACAGAAATCAAGGCTTATAAAAGACAAGAACAACACTCACGGTAATGTAGATGAAACATATCTAAACAGCCAAATAGCAAAGCTTTCCGATCTTCATTATATTGCAAAGGAAAGGATGCATGATGTAAAGTTCTTAAGCAAGAAGATGTATTATAAGTTCTATTGTGCTGCTAAACAAAATCTAAGTGAAACAGAATTTAACAACATTAAAAGCAAAGTAAGATAATGGTATATAAAGTATTATTAGAAAACGGAAATACAGATTGGGTAGATGCAGACAGTTCAGCACAAGCAATCGAAGAAATGTTTGAATTTACAGGACAAGGAGTTAAGGATATTATCAGCGAAGAAGCGTTGGAAGACAAGTTCTACGAAGATTTATTGGAGAATCCATTTGAAGAACAAGTATCAGAGAGTGATTTTAGAGCATATAACCCAACAGAGAAACAATTAAATGAGGCAAGAAAAGAGTTTTTCGATAAGTATTTCGTAACCCCCTAACCGGATATTAAAAAATAAGACATGGATTATTATACAAATTATACTCAAGAAGATCAAGACACGGCCATAAAAACACTTTCAAACCTAGTGAAAGAGAACCAAATGCTAAGAGGCGAACTTTACAAGGCACAGGAATTTTGCCTCAGGTTATTAGTAGCCGACAATATATCAAAGGATGAAAATTCATTTTCTTTCACCGATAATGCGCTGATCGACTATCAAGAAGATTGGGAAAGTATCCTCCCTTATTTCATCTTCCAGTTTTACCCGAACTCTAATGCAAACGTGGATTTAGAAACAGGTACTTACAAGTCGGAATTTTCAATTCAGATTAAAGACGGAACCCACTTTCCAAGCAGAGCGAATATTGAAAAAATCAGAGAGAAAGTGTTAGAACTGTCTGAAAGGTTTAGTAAATAAATAAGACATGAAAAACAGAGAGATAAACCCGTCGATCGACATGAATAACGGCATAAAAATATCAATATGAAACAAGAAACATTACAATTAACAGGTGGTAACTTCAATAACAGTAGACGTGCATTGGATTATTACCCAACACCAAAAGAAGCTACGATCGCCTTGATGGATTTTTTAAATATGCCCAAAAGGATTGTATGGGAGCCAGCTTGCGGAGATGGAGCAATGTCTAGAGTTATTGAAAGTTACGGACACAATGTGATTTCTTCAGATATATCGCCTTTAAGCTATGGGATTCCTAATCTTGATTTCTTATCTGACACATCACAAATTGGCGCATTTGATGCGATTATAACAAACCCTCCATTTATTCTATCAGAAGAGTTTATTAGGAAATCTATTAAAGAAGCAAGGCTTGTTTGTATACTTCTTAAAAGTCAATATTGGCACGCATCTAAAAGATTAAAACTTTTCAATGAGTTTCCACCATCCCATATTCTACCTCTTACATGGAGGCCAGACTTTTTAGAGCATGAGCGAACGGATGGGAAAAAAGGATCCCCAACAATGGACGTATGTTGGAGTGTATGGAATAAATCTGCTAGTCATTCCACTATTTATCAGCCTCTAGCAAAGCCCAACTCAACAAGGAGGTCTAACTAATGGAAACACTAACAATACGCGAACTAGCAATTAATCTAAACACTATTTAATAATGGAAACACTGGAAAAGAATAAGAGGATAGCGGAGTTCATGGGATGGATATTAAATCAAGAAACATCCAGATATAATCCATACAGACAGCTCGGATTAACTCTATGGAGTCCATTTACAGGCAACGATAGAGCGCACCACTCATCGCAGTTAGCTTTTCATTTTTCATGGGAATGGGTAATGCTTGTAGTTGAGAAAATAGAAAAAATAAAAGGTGTTCATGTAATCATAACAACATCTACACTTTGTGAGATATTCCACTTTGGAAAATTGGTAGTAAAATCAGGTGGCGATTCAAAAATAGAATCGGTTTACAATGCCGTTGTTGCCTTCATCGAATGGTACACCCCCCATCAAGCAGAGGGGACTAACCCTTGAATACAGAGAGCGGAATGCTAAGACCTGTATGTGTAGCTAACAGGGGGTTTAAATGTGAGTCGTGGTGAAATTGGTAGACACTACTGAAACGTGTAGGAGCGCAGTCCTATCATTTGCAGGTTCGAATCCTGCCGACTCACCACAACCAAAAAGAGGTGTGGCAGCTACAAGAAAAGCGCTGACTTTTCCGGAGTTCAAAGTAAACCGGTTTTATTTAAATCGAAATCAAAATGGAAATAATAGAAAGTAATAAGGTGATTGCAGAATTTATGGGCTTGTTTTATTGTGAAAGATACAGTTATGAAGGATGGTATGAAGACCACGAATGCAATAAAAGGGTGTATGAATTAAATTATAATACTTCTTATGATTGGTTAATGCCAGTAGTGGAACAGATAAGTAGTTTGCCAAATGACTTATGCGAGGAATATTTTTGGAATAGTGACGATGATAAACAGAAAATTGACTTCAGGATATTTAGAGTAAAAAACATTTCCGATCTATACTCGCAAGTATTAGAATTTATTCAATGGTATAACTCTCAACCATCGCCCCAATCCTACAACTAGAGAAAGAATACCCCATCCATCCAAATAAGGATGCAGAGGAAACCCTTAACACGAAGAAAATGGAGCAACTAATAACAATCCGAACAAATATTCTTTACACGAAATCCGGTGAGGAATATACCAAATTCAATGAGATCATTCTCTTAACAGAGCAAGCGGACTACTCGTTAAACAATGAAGGTTCTGTAATCCGAAACAGGGGAATTAAAGAAACCCGTTTTTGCATTGCCAGCGAGAAGCTACAGGATGTAATTGATTACCTGCAATCGCTTAACGATGCAGAAGAAAAAGATTTGGAATCATGAACCCGTAGCAGATAAATAAAAAGATATGGAAATTAAACAAATTATGCAGGAAATCCACCAAAATAACATTCAAAAAGGATTTTGGGAGGATAAAGAAACCAAGAACGTTGGTGAAGTTTTAATGCTTTGCGTTTCTGAACTTTCTGAAGCTTTTACCATTTATGTTAAAGACACTTTTGAGGATGAAATTGCGGATACTGTTATCAGGCTTTTTGACTTATGCTCTGGTTTTGGAATTGACTTAGAGTGGCATATACAGCAAAAGATGAACTTCAATAAATTGAGGCCATACAAACACGGTAAAGTTTATTAACAAGAAAGCCATGAAGACACTTCAAGAAATAAAAAACGAAATGGCTAACCGATACGGATATAACGATTACGCATATATGGCAAAAAGTGTGCTTGATCTTAACGATCCTATCAATGATGAAATCGCCTTCGCCTTCGCCACAGAAGCACTTAAAGAGGCATCAGAGAGGGCAAGCATGGAGCCAGACGGAATGGCACTTCAAGTCAACAAACAATCAATACTGGACATAATAGAGGAATTGAAATGAAAAAAGTAAGAACATGTATGCAATGGCTGAGATACTGCTTAAGCATTGGTTACGAGGCCAAAGACCTTTCGGTATTGAGAGACATTTGGTTTAAATACAAAGACGACAAAGGGAATCTTAAAGGCAAGGACGCATCATGACAAACTACACCTACACACCAGAAGACCGTATGCTGAGGGCGATCGACCACAACGAGCCTAGCATGGAGAACGTTGAGGCATGGGTTAATTACGGAAGACACCCCGGTTTTCTCTACACCGGAACCCGAGACTTACAAGCAGGAGTTGTTTATAAGGGGGAAGAGTTTGAGATAATGTATCAGCGAATCAATGGAGTAGTGACACAAGAATCATGGTCAACGATAACTAAACTTAAATACGATTCATTGCAGAGGTACAACATCCGAACCCGTCAAGTCCTCACAGATCCCCCGGTAAAGCCTAAATGTTGCGGTAGATGTATTCCCGGAGTAGATACGTGCATCCATGATTCAGACTATGAGTCAGATGCCCCGGTAAAGGAAGCAACCGTTGAATCCCTCGAATCTCTAAAAGAGGATGAACGCAAAATATCAGAGGAAATAGAAGAGTTGAAGATCAAACAGAGATTGCTTAAAAGCCGGATATTCTGGACTGAAAACCCGAGCGGGTTATTTTAACAAGGTTTTAAAATTAGCAAAGGAGAATAAGAAAGATGGATATTCAAATAACAACAAATCATGAAAGCACCCTATCGGAGCTTAGAAAGCAACTAATTGAAGGCATTAAAGAGTCTGTAAGTTTTTCTGACCAGATGTCTTTTAATCCAAAAAATTACACCCATTCGGAGGTTATCTACAACCAAAACGGAAGAGTAGAATACTATGGATTTAGATACAAGGGCTATTCAGATCGCTACCACTGCGACTTAGACGATCTAACTACCGATGACCTTTCGGAGATATTAACCGCGCTTGAAAAATTGGAAGGAGAATAAGAAATGAAAACATTAGAGCAATTGAAAAATCAATATGCCGATGCAAGAGGGTTTAATAACTGGCAACATTGCTTTACAGCCTGTACAAAAGAAACCGTTGATTATTTATTAGGAGTAATTGCCGAAGAATACGCATCCCAATTCAAGCAACCCCCTCCCCAAATCTCACAGGATACAGCGAGGGAGATGCTAAAATTCATCAAGCATGCAGTCGTATCTTATAGCTATGAATATCCGGTTAGGCGAAGTGAGTTAATCCAGAAAGCCGAACAAGAACTAAACACCAAATAATTATGAACTTAAAACCGGAAACAATAAAGGAACTACTTGCCGTACTGTCAGACGCGCAATCAACGATTTGCAGACTAAAGCTATCCATGACAGTACATCCAGATTGTACGCCCGGAAGTGAGTTTGATGATTACACCGATACCGCCCAAGAAATGGAAGACAGGATCGATGTAATGCTTGACAAGGTAGAAAATGAACTAAAGCAATAACCCCCTTAAACATAGCAGACAACTCTCATTAGGAGCTTGAAGGTGAATTGATCAAACGTAATTGAAGAAACTTGGTAGTGGAAACTTTATGTAACTTCTCAAGACAGGCGTATAGGTGCCGAAGCTCTGTTTA
>Ga0066648_10000559_pt1 | contig 24583 bp, 27 predicted proteins | sample CryGeyCG12114_NA_FD_59537 | JGI IMG/M metagenome (GOLD analysis project Ga0066648, IMG submission 59537) | Groundwater microbial communities from aquifer - Crystal Geyser CG19_WC_8/21/14_NA | ecosystem: Environmental > Aquatic > Deep subsurface > Groundwater | place: USA: Utah: Grand County... | reverse complement strand
AGGCATACTACATTGAAGACTCGATCATCAATCAGACGGTAACCGAGCTTCTCCGTCTTGTTGGAGTTACTGCATTCAATGACTTGTTGATGAGAAGAAACTTCTTGTCATGGAAGCGCGGCCTACAGATCAATTACAATATCACTAGAATCGAAGAATGGTGCAAGAGTCACGAGATGCCCGAAGGCACTTTACAGCTCGAGCATCTGATGCAAGCCACCAAGTTGCTGCAATTGAAGAAGGCTACTTTGAACGACATTGAGATCATTCAGGATATTTGCTGGATGCTATCGCCTAATCAAATCCAAAAGTTGCTAAATCAGTATCTCGTTGCCGACTATGAGCAGCCTATCAATGGTGAGATCATGAAAGCTGTGGCTTCAAGAGTGACAGAGAAGAGTGACGTTCTGCTCCTGCAAGCTGTGGACATGGAAGACAGTGGTCCATACGAGATCGCTGAACCCAGAGTCATCACGGCTTTGGAGACATACACTCCAGCTTGTAAGTTTTCCCGTGATCAAACAAAGATTCATAACTGACTGTGTACCAGGGCTTCAAACTCCTCGCCTGAAGCGCCTTGCGGAGATTGTCTCGGCGCAAGCCATGGCACAGCAAGGTGGAGCAGACGGCATGGAAGGTGAAATCAGTGATGGTGAGGACATGTAAATGGCAAGCACGCTTCTGTCTCTGCATTTGAATTTCGGACGTGTCTAAACAGTAATGTGGTTTGATAATTGCCGGTCCTGGCCTTTACGATTGTGGTTCAGACCGAAAAATACCACGGGCTAGCTTCACAGAGGTGTACTTTTCTGAGCGATATTTTGGCATAGCACTGGGAGTCGGGACACAACATGTTGTACCCTTCGAGAAGGGCAGGCTCGATTTTCAAGCAGACCATGTGGCCTCCTTCGATTTAGCGAACGGCGTCTATCCATTTCTGGGAGATGAGAAAGTACTCGTATATAATTGGATGCGATCACTGGCATGAGCTTAATCCACCGTTTCCATCCCGCGCGTCTGCTACTCATATGTTCCTAACTCTCCTACCACGCGTAGATCGTCGTCAAGGTGAGAAGCTTTGTGTACAGCTCGTAACCTCTCAAGGCCTCGCCATTTTTGTTTCCATACATGTTTTTCTCATGAGTGGAATTTTATCATAGATTCTACTAATTTAGCTGACTTTAATTACCCACCGCAAACGCCTCCTGTTTACCCGACGAGGACTTCCCAACCCTTTCCACAAGAAGCTCAGCTCGAGCTCTCGCCAAAGTTCCTTGAGGGTATTTGAGAAAGTGCCACAAAAAAATCTAAATCAGAATCCCACACACACTACCGGGAAGACATCTTGAAGAAATGTCTACCTCCTCCGCCCGACCAACGACGCTAAACTTCATCACAGGTACGTTTTCTCTGCACCGGGATTTCACAAGAACCCGGTGGACGTTTCCGGTGTCTGAATTCTAAGGACAAAAAACAGGCAACAGCAACAAACTCCAAGAAGTCCGAGCTATCCTGGGTGATGTCGTCGATCTACAAAGCAAGTCCGTCGAGGTGGACGAGATCCAAGGCACCATCGAGGAGATCGCCAGGGACAAGTGCACCAGGGCGGCTGCCGCGGTGTGTAATTAAACCCCCCGAAATATGGAATAACGGTCGGGGAACGAGCGTCAAGGGTGGCAACTAATATGTGGTTTTGCATAGGTCAACGGCCCCGTTCTTACAGAGGACACGGCGTTGGAGTTCCAGGCTTTGAAGGGCCTGCCGGGACCTTATATGTATGTGTCCCGTCTACATTCACCTTTTTAAACCGTGTCGCAAAGCATTTGTCGACCACGTGCGACGCCTCGGATTCAGGCTTGGTGTTGGTGGTAACCCCTCGACCGATACCATGACTAATTGCATCCCTGCCGCTGCAGCAAGCATTTCCTCTCCGCCCTCGGCCACGCAGGGCTCAACAAACTCCTCGCCGCGTATGAGGACAAGACCATCATCGCAGTCTGCACGTTCGCGTATTGTGCCGGGCCGGGACAGGAGCCGCTCTTGTTCCAAGGCCGTACGTATGGGAAGTTGGTTCCTGCTCGTGGACCGCTGAATTTTGGTAGGGTTGGCCTCTCAGCGATGCGTGTGCCTGCTGATTCGGTCACAGGTTGGGATCCGTGCTTCGAGTATGAAGGCGAGACGTATGCTGAGATGGACAAGGCTGCCAAGGTATGTCGGTAACGGCCGTGGTGTCTTTCCAGATCGATTTGGTACTTGGTCTTTGCGCCAGAAGTGCTGCAGTGGAACCACCCAGGCTACTTCCTCTTCGTTGTGAGGTGTCAAGCTGACAACCGCACAGAACCAAATATCTCACCGATACAAGGCCCTTGCAAAGCTGAAGTCCTGGCTCGCAGGAGGCGCGCATGAGTCTTGAGTAGATCGCGGAGCCCAGCATCAATGGGTATCAATCGTCCATCCCTCACACCCATCTCAAGTCTGCTCCGCCTCCCTGTCCTTAATCCACTGCTCCACCCAAGCCAAAACCCTCTCACAGTTCCCCTCCACCTCGTCCACCTCCTGGCTCCTCAACTCCACGCACCTCTCCTCGCCCCACCCCTCCTGCGCCTCCTCCAAGCAGACGCCAAAGATCTCGGCGTCCATGTTCTCCTGCACCTTCTCGTCCTTGTACCCGCGTCCCTTCAAGCGGTCGTACAAGACCGTCGTGTCCTCGCATCTCAGCACGACCACCAGGTCGATCCACCGCACCGCGAACCCGGCGCTGCTGTGCCAGTCGATCACCCAGCCGCCGTCGCCGCCGCCGTCTTGGATTTCCTTCTCCACCTCATCGAGTAGCTTGTCGTCGTCCACCATGTACGTCTGCAGCTCTTCGTCGTAGCCTTCGTGGCACCCCCGCGATTTGACCAGGTCGTTGATCGACAGGTATTTCAGCCGCCGCGGGGTGCTGGACGAAAGCGAGATGAGTTGTTCCGCCGTCGTCGTCTTGCCGACGCCCGGAGTACCCGTCAGAAGGATATTGGGAAGTCGGCGCGGCATGATGCGAGACAACGGAAAGGATATCTGAGCTGTTTGCAAACAAGCAAATGGGCGGTAGAAGTGTAAATTAATTGAAGGCCTCCGAGTATGCGACAGAGTTCGCGGTTGTGACTTTTTTGCGACGGTGAATTCTCCCGAAGTTCCTCCGAAGACGTCTGCCAAGGTGGTCGGTACGGTCGAGTACGCCGACTAAAAGCGCATGAGGGTGTTGAGAAAAGGTCGTTCGGAAATATACCTGCCAACCAACCTACCCAGCTAAATACGTAGTAATTGTGGCAGGTACTTCGAAACATGGATCGAGCTTATGGATATCAGTGTATGATTGTTCAATGCACCTTGTGTCATGCAAGCTAAGCGCTGAACCACGCCATGCTTTATGCTGAAGCAACGCCTCAATACCAGCTCTATCGTGCTGATATCAATCTCGCCGCTGGTGATCCCGAAGGTGTCCGATCACCAATGCCGCGACAATCCGGAACGCCAAATGCTATGCAATACCGCACTGCCAACAAACCGACATGCTGAACGCTTCATCCTATGCTAGATATGCCAATGCACCCTTCTGCCTGTACAGCTCTTCAAACCTCCTTAACACTGCCTGGGAGGGGTCCGGTGAGCTTGAGTAGCTCAAAATCTTTGTACTTGCTCAAGTACTTCTCTCCTCTCCGATGAGCCTTCATCAGCTTACCTGGCTCAGGACTCCTGAACGAGCTCGGGCCGCTGAGTTTTTGGACAGCTGGTGATGGTGCGAACATTGGATCAAAGACAACCAGGTTGACTGTAGATTGAGATCTGATTTCGATGCCGACAATAGTCATGGAATGACCCCGGTGCTGGAAGTAGATTGGAGGCTTCTCTGTGATGACCACTTTGTCCACATTCTGAGCTGTAGCGGCGTCGTCAAAGTATTCACAAACATTTAGCAACATGCCTTCGTAAGCTTCGGATTCTTTGGTTGTCGTAAAGACCATGGCTTCGCAAGGTATGCCCAAGCTGAGCAAGACAGCTTGTGCTTCTGGTGTACCAATATATTTGCGAGTCAATTTGATTCCGCCAGTCTCGATCCTGCCAACAGCATTGATCCCCTTGTCCCATGCTTCTTCGATCATATCTTGCAACTTGAGTATCGAGGGTATTTTGCGCTGGAAGTGTTCATGTCCGTATGCGCGAGCGCCACGAATGTAGGTCGTAAGCATCTGAATATTCCTATAGCCACAGAACCCCCCTTCCTTGGGCATCTTCACAACATGGTGCACTTCCGAGCTGCAGTAGAACGCTCTTTCCACTGTATTGTCGAGTTGAGACAGGCGCGCAAGGACAGGTACAAGACCTGGCGTTTCATTGGCAACTGCTTCGACCTTGATGAGGGTACCATTGGGTCCGAGCTTGTTCGTGATGGTGACTCTTGCACCCTGTTCTAGCATCTGTCGTAGCCATCGTGGCATCTGCTTCTCGTGCGCATACGGTCCTAGTTCAGCATGCTATAAGATGTCAGTGGCCTGCCTCCACCTTGGCTTGCACTACTTACGCCTAGTCTCCTTGCATTCCCTATCGAAGGCGGAACCGGGTTAGAGGGACTTCGCCGCTTCTTAAGCGAGGAGTCACCCAAGAAAAGCTCCTTAAGCGAGAATGAGCGGTTCCCTTCTCGTCGGTAGTGAGTCTTTGAAAATGTCTGGTCGTGATTGCGGATGGACCGGGGGATATCGGTACTGAATGAGTTTGAGATATCGCGTACAGCCTGCTTGTCGTTCCGAGAGCCCGTGGAGTACTCTACGTCCAGCGGCAGAGCCGAGGCCGGGAGATCCATATCTTCATCGGCGTGTAGAGAGGAATGCTCCTCGATCTCGGCGAGTGTGACACGTTCACCGCACGGACATTCCACATACTCGTCAAGCTCATCTTGATCGTCCGAGTCGTCTGAAGAGAAAGAAGCGTGCTCGGTTGCTGTTTCCCTTTCCTCTTTGCTTCTGCGCGAAGGAGCGTCCCTGTTATTAATGGACAGTCCTAAAGCCGGATCCAGGCCAGCCTCAGCAAGTGCGAGTTGCAAGGCGTAATCAGCGTCAGACTGTTCTTGCGGTTCCTGGAACTCGCCAGCGATGTTCGCTCGCCCATGAGTTGCGCCTCGGTCACCTTCGGCGTGTGCATGTTCGAGATGGCTTTGTAACTTGTCCAAGCTGTCGTCTTGCACGCCACAGAATGGACACGTAAAGACATATATCGACATCTTGAAGAGAGTCTCAAGGCCTCGAGTCTTTTGGATGCTGCAAGTGACACAGGCTGATGGATGTCAGTGTGCATTCTACCTGAAGCATGATCAAGTTTGTTGGCAGTACAGAGTGATTGCTCGGGTGAACAAACACATGTCCATTGTGTTCATCAGGCAATTGCCTCGAACAGGATGAAGCATACTGAGCAAACGCACAAGGTGTAGCATACACAGACTAGGTAAGGAGTGACGAAGCAAAGGTGTCAGCCACACTCGATTAGGTATGCTGACCGGGCCGGAGACTCAGAGGGTCAAGTCTTAGGTGTCACACAGCACTGGCAGTCAAGTTCAGACTGCACGAGGGCGAACTTGGAAGGCTCAGCTGTTCCGAGTCACTGGCAGTCACGGTGGCAGTCACGGTGGCAGTCACGGTGGGGGGGGGTGCTTGCCAAGCCCAGTATCGAGGTCGCCTCGAGTCTCGACCGTCACGGTCACGGTGGCAGTAGCAAGCCTTAGTAGTAAGTGACTCGAGGTCGGATTGCACAGACAGGCTACGAGTACCTAAAGTTACTGAACTTGAGACCAGACCTCGAAGGCTGCCGGCTGATGGCTGACCGCTCCTTCCATCTTGCACACGCTTCAGGCTGCATCTGCACTCGATGAGACCTACTACAGTACGATACTGATAGTACCTCAACGTCGATTACAATGGTCTTTCAATCTGCCTAGGTACCCAGGCACCTAGGTACTGCTATTCTTATCACTGTGGCTCACGCATCAGCCTTCGTAGTACCCGCTTCATGGCACAAGACTCTGCTCTGTTACCCAAGCAATCCCCTATGGCGTACTAAAAGATGGCACAATTTAGCCTGGTGCCAGACACAGTATACCACTGGCCGAGGATTCACACTCGGACTCGCCCGCACTTGGACCTGCGCCGAACATCACAGCGTCTGCAGGGTCCTTTTTTTTTTTTGCGTGCTCACCGACGAGCCTGACTAGGCCTGTCTCCCCATCTTTGACACTTTCTTTGCTATGGGTTGTGCTTATGTTTGCTCCTTACTCTTGTTGTCGAGTCATGTTATACTGCTTAATCTTCTTTAGCCCCCAGTCGCATCCATTATGACCTTAGACACGCTTGCGAATGGTGCAGATGCTCACAGCCACACAAATGGCGCATCTCATACCAAGCCTCAGAAAAAGGTCGTCTTGAAGTTTGGTGGAACTTCGGTTGGCAAGTTGCCAATTGCGGTCGCTGAAGTCATCAAGTATACAGCGCTTGGGACTGTATTTAGTGATGGAAGCTTACTACTGACAGGTCGGCCCTCCGCGAGTCCTTGCCCACCGTCGTCGTCTCCGCGAGATCCTCCCACACCAAGGCGGCCGGCACTACGAATAGACTGCTAAGAGCAGCTTCCGAGGCGGAGAGTCACAAAGAGTTCAAGCAATTCATTGAAGATGTCCGGACCGACCATCTTGAAGCCGCACGAAGAGATATAAAGACGGCAGAGATTCTACGTCCTCTGGAGCGAGAAATCAACAATGAATGCGACCATGTTATCAGGATCCTCGAGGCTGCGCAGTACCTCCACGAAGTCAGCAGCAAATCCAGGGACCGGGTCATGAGCGTGGGCGAGAAACTATCATGCTTGTACATGGCGAGCCTGTTACAAGAGCATGGAGTTCCTAGCGAATACGTGGATTTGAGTGAGATCATCACCTTCGGCGTTTCGCAGTCGCTTGACCAAGCCTTCTATGATGCCCTTGCCCAAGCACTGGGTAGGCGACTACAGGGTCTTGAAGGCAAAGTCCCTGTCATCACTGGTTATTTCGGTGCTATACCTGCCGGTCTCCTGGCGACTGTGGGCCGCGGCTACACGGATCTATGCGCAGCATTGGTAGCAATAGGCATCTCTGCCACCGAGTTGCAGATCTGGAAGGAGGTCGATGGTATCTTCACGGCCGACCCGAGGAAGGTGCCCACTGCGCAGCTGATACCGCAGATCAGCCCGGCGGAGGCGGCAGAGCTTACCTTTTACGGGAGCGAAGTAATACATCCAAGCACCATGGACCAGGTTATTCGAGCACGAATACCCATCAGGGTGAAGAACGTCATGAATCCTCGGGGAACTGGCACGATCATATATCCGGATTCGCCAACCGAGCTGGCTTCAGCTTCCTCGGGCCACGATCCAGGACTCTTTCGACGTTCGCGGAGTTCGACCCTACTCAGTGACCGCAAAGGGCCGAGGCGACCCACTGCGGTGACCATGAAGCATGAGATCCTGGTCATGAACATACACTCCAACAAGAGGAGTCTCAGCCATGGCTTCTTCGCAGGTAAGAAAATTCTTTTTCGCAACTCTATATCTCGAATCATACAAGTCACTGTGCTATATAGGATGACGACACTTTATGGCCTTCCAGAGACCACGAGACGTCTTCGCCTTCCTTCTGCACTTACCCACTTAGAAAGTCGACACTGACTCCATTTGCGTTGTAGGCATATTTTCTATTCTGGACAAATGGCGGCTTTCGGTGGACGTTATTTCAACAAGTGAGGTCAACATGTCCATGGCATTACACTCGGAAGCGCCGCTCTACACCGGAGGCGGAGACGACGAATACAAGATCGTGGATCAAGACCTCCGTGGAGCTATCGAAGAACTTCAGCGCTTCGGCACTGTGGATGTCATTCCCGAGATGGCAATCGTTAGTTTGGTTGGCAAGCAAATGAAGAACATGGTCGGCATAGCGGGCAAGATGTTCTCCACGCTTGGGGAGAACAATGTGAACATTGAGATGATCTCCCAAGGTAAGTTCCAAAACGCACCGTATGGTTGAGGTGGCAGGTGCTGACTATGGGACCAGGGGCGAGCGAGATCAATATCTCATGCGTGATCGAGGAACGAGACGCCGATCGCGCATTGAACATTTTGCACACCAATCTTTTCACATTTCTTGAGTAGTAATTTCGAGCGGGTTTTTCGGCATAGACAGCGCAGGCTGAGATGGGTCTTATGACATAGATGGCCAAGGTGGCATGATGACCTGGAGGAACCGAAAGCGATCAATGCGGTGCATTTGATGGAGTATTGACCATTTACTGGTGCTGCTTGGACATTCAAGGGGAGTCAGGAGGCACGGAAATCGAGGCTCCAGCACAGGAGCTGGTGTTCGCATCTGACAGCAGTCAAGGAGTGTCGCGTCGAGGCTTTCGGGTGCATGACAGATGGGAAGCCAGGGCAAGGCTGGCTCGACTGTCAAAGCACGTTGAGCGTGGAAATGAGGAATGACAGAGGTGGCGCAGTTGGCGTGCTCATTCCCGGATTAACAAATGATCCATCCGCACTTTCAGCGCGATTGCTGCAAGGGGAATTTCGGAGGGGCAGCCAGAGCTGGCAGAGGGCGGAGATGAGACGAGCTTGACGAGCTGCGAGGGAAAGGGAGAAGCAGGATTTGCCAGGAAGCGTCGATAGAGGTGTACACAAGATACCTGATACGTATCTAGATGACACTGCAGACTGGGATGAACCTGTAACACGCTGCAGGTGTCGCGCCGTAGAGTCGAACGATTGGCAGAGGGGATCGAAGTGGGAGAAGTGCATGTTCAGGCATGTTCAGGCCTTCTGCGGACATGCGACAAATAGGAAGATGCGAATCTCTCGTTATCCGGGGGCTTGGCTGGCGCTGACGTGCGTTGGTGGACACTGTAGAGAACGGGCTCGCCAGGCTCGTCTAAGCGTGGCCTAAGCGCGGCCTAAGCGTGCCCCGCCTAGCTTGGATGCATGCTCGGCGTCCCGTGCGGTCGTGGCTCGTCGTGTCTCACACTGGCACTGGCGCTGGCACTCGAACTCGCTTCCCTCGGCGGCTCAGGCGCGGGCTCAGGCTCTGGGCAGTGCATACCGGGGTCGAGTACACGCCCGTGGTTCGAACTTCATGCCCATGCCACGGTGCCATGTTCCTTGCTCTCGCGCTGGCACGTTGGCTCTCGCTTTCCGCCCGGCCCACCTCACTCATCCCACATCCAACACCTATACCCGCACTTTTCAAGCTGCCTCTTCCATCTTTCCTTCCTCACTTTGAGACCATACTCTACTTCTTCCTCCGACACAGTACGCAACATCGACCCGACATCAGTGAGACGGACGCCGTATCGACAGTTTCAGTGTCAACAATCATCCAAACGGCACCGCTGGCAACCTTTCGAACCCAACACTTAGAGTACCAAGCATATCCCTTCGGTTCACAACTTCGACTACACCCCTCCACGATCAGCACAGACGCGCCGAACAACCTTACAATCTCCGTTCACACCTCTGGCAGTCGTCCGTGGATTACTACATCAGTCGATATTTCTACACCTGTCAAATCTTAAAACGCTGTCATGCGTGCATACGGCCAGGCTTACGCATCAGACTACTAGTGCCTCCCGACCACTGCACTCCATCTGCATATAGGTAGAAGAGACTTCTTTTGTTCACCCTGACGCGCCCGACTACGTCCAGAATCTCACCGGATACCTTTTTGTCGAATAGACCGCCAACGACCATGGCGTCGACGCGTCAACCTCCGCATATTCAGATTTTTCAAGACCCCATACAGCGACCTCACTCCTCAGCACAATACCCAAAGCCTCGTCCACAACTACAACCTTCCGCAATGCCTCTGCAGCCTCTGAGGAACATCCCAAACCAACCTGACGTTGTTCTAAATCCACCATCCATGGCACCTCAGCAGATGTCGCCGTTGAAGTCACACCCTCTCTCGCCCTCCATGCCCAACTACGGCAACCTTAACTACGTGTCAATACCACCTCCGATCACGGCCAACATGTATACTGACTCAGTCGTCAAGAGAGATCCAATGCCACATGCACAGCAATTCCGGCCGGTCCACATGCCTCAACAACCGATGTTTCATACATTCCATAGCTCTTTCGACTCATTTGAGCAGGAAAACTACCAACCCTTGCCTTCACACCACGACAACTATGCTGAATTTCCCGAGCCAGCATTTATTCGCAAGCAGGTGTTGAAGCGATCATACTCAGACGTCGCACCAAACAGCGAGAGGCCGTTCAAGAAACCGCGAGCTGAAGAAGATGTACCGACCGAATTGCCAGAGCCTGGTGACATGCCAAAGATCGAAGATGATGGCAACAAGCCTTCATACAGCTACGCCCAGATGATTGGTATGGCCATACTACGAGCTCCTCACCGAAGACTTACTTTGGCGCAAATCTACGAGTGGATTTCTAGTACTTTTGCATTCTACCGCGAAGATACCAAACAAGGTTGGCACAATAGCATAAGACACAACTTATCCCTTAACAAGGCGTTCAAGAAGCAGGAGAGACCTAAAGGTGATGCTGGAAAGGGCAGCTACTGGATCATTGAGCCTGGTATGGAAACACAATTTGTCAAGGACAAATCGAGAAAGGGTAACAACTTGTCGGGCATCACAGTACATCAGAACATGGTACGACAGGAGCCAGTCGCTCCTCCGCTAGCCGAAGCACTTGCACCGAATCCATGGCTGATCGAGGCTAAACTTCCACCAAGACCACAGAGTGCGCCTGCTTTGCCAGATCTCTCGTCTGATGCGACAGTACCAGCTTCCGACCCTGCACTTGGAGAAGAAGACGTCGCCGAAGCTGAAGTTGTCCCTCGGCCACAATCACCAGTGCCAGACGCCATCAATTCATCACCACCAATCGCAGCTGCTCAGCATCGCCGCGGTGATTCCTCACCAACTCGTGTTCGTCAGTCATCTTCGGTCAGACGCAAAAGAACTTCGACTGCAATGGACGATAGCGGCTACTTCTCGTCTCTAGAGTCGTCTGTTCTACGACCGAACAAATCTGCAGTTGTCTTGACATCTGAAATCGACATGGAGACGCGTCGAAACAAGACAGGCCGAGCTGAAGAAGAGATCCAACGTATTAGAAGCTCATCACACGACGTTACTCCGAGTCACGGGCGCTTCAGAAATGCCACCAATGTTGATGTCGGCTCGTCGTCGCCAATTCGGATTGGCTCAATAGCTAAGCGGAACCCTATGACGCCTGCTGTGATTTTCAAGAAGCCTATGCGTCCACCGCAGTCCGTCTCACCGAACACACAGCTTCGACAGCATCGCATGGCCATGCAGGAGTTCGCGAATTCGCCGGTCAAAAGTCTGGGACTTTACGAGCACGATGTCACTACCTACAGCCCTATGTTTCGCATCCCTGGCGGGCCGCTTCATAATGCGTTTGACGAGCAATTCGATGTCTGGAACGATCCCGGACTCGCAATGACACCGAGGACACCAGCTTTCGGGTCTTCACCTATGAGATTTTCTGTAAAGCGTCCATCCATGCTGCGGGCCAACACTTCCACGACTGCACTTTCACAAATCACTGGTAATGCCAGTCGGCTCAATGCAAAGACGCCTAGTAAAGGGCCTTTGCTCAAATCTACCTTGAAATCAAGCTTCCCTGGCTCACCTCTCAAAGGAACAGTCACAGGCAACCCTACACTCGATGATCAAGAAGATCTTTTTGATTTCAACTCCTTTGCTGAAGATAACGACGACGATGGGGAAGGATTGGATATTCTCCAAGGCTTTGGAAAAATTGGGCATGCAGCTGCACAAGCTGTCGGCTTGCCTGCTAATCACGCTCGACGTCCATCACTTGGCGCTCGAAGCTTTACGACACGATATTGATGATGGACATCGTCTTGCATACACTTGGCTTCTATTTCAACTTTGGAGGAATATGGCACACCTTGTGTGGCTATGGAACATTGAACACGACTAATGCACCAAGTGTGCTAATGCCCACACAGACTGGACATGAACGATGGGACTGACATGGTGGAGTGTGTTGGCCTACACGCTAACCTGGAAATAATGTGTAACCCTGGGGAATGAGCCACAGGTATTCAGGCTACTGCGTATTGGCAGAGAGCATTCCATTACTTCCTTTTTTCGACGATCAAGTTTCGCTACGACGTCAAGATTGATATGAGTTTCCTTTTGGGTTCAGGTCTGGAGGCTTTACTGGATGAACAAAGTTATTGTCATGACTATGCATGAACTTGACAACATCGTATGAAAGCTGAACTTTTAGCACTGATAGCTGTTAGGCCTAAAGAGCTAAAGAATATGATAGCTGTGGATGAATCAGTCTTTGATAAACCTTATAACGGTCGAAACGTCGGAAGAGGCATTAATTTGACATCTATTTCTTACTTAGTCGTCTCATGCAGCGAGGATGTCAGCTTTGACGTGGATCCCAAACTTCCATCCGAGCACACCGTTGATTCGAGGTCATCAAGCGGCGCTGCGGCTGCTTTCACATCATCTGTAACCATGTCCACGTCCTCTTGAGCGGTTTTTCAATCCCGGCCCTGAACTTTGCCTCATCGCTCATCTTGTTTGTTTCTGCCACGAATTTCCGCCTTGGTTATAATCCTCTCTTCTTGCCCGTCTACGGACAACCCGCTCCCTGGCTGCTTCTTCGCCTGGCTTGGTCATCCCTGAAGCCATGGTTCTGAGTTCCTGAACTTTCTTTGACAAGCTATGATCACGCTCGGCCCAGGTCTGTACCTTGTTCACTACGATGCTCATTGCCAACAAAGGGCACGTTCCTCGACATTTCTTTCGTCCCCATACCACGGTGGCGTCGACCACAGTAGGCCACTTCCTCCGTAAAGATTTCGTGTTGGTTGGTTAGTTTCCTCGCGGAGCTGATCCAAAGAGCTCAGTTGTCTCCCATTGTCCTTTGTTTCGTCGTCCGAGTCGACGTCGGAATCCGGCCCTGGTTTTGTTCTTGTTCGGTACTCTTTTTCATGATGACGGCTCATACTGAGCGCCTCCGCTTTCGACGGTAGAAGATACCGGCTGAGTACTATCGGGGCGGACTGGTGGGTTGGTGAGGTGATTGAACTGTCTGCTGGAAGATTAGCATCTTTCGCAACAAGGCCGTGTAGCAACCAGAGAGACGTAGAGCTGTGGTTCGCATAGCGAGGTAGACCTCGGGTCTCGTGGAACACGCCGAGTTACGTGCTTCCGCGACGCTGTATCGTGGGAGTTTATAGACGAGCTCGCGGGTTTTGCGCGCCCCCTGCAGTAGTATCATGTCCTCGATCACCCACTCTTATTCCACGACACTGCCTGGACATGGAGGGCCGTGTAGGTTCAAGACTCATACGTCGCAGCAATGTCTTCATCACCACGACGTTCGACACAAGCGTTTGCTGGACAACCCAAGTTCTGCACATCATAGCATAGGAGCACGCAGTGCAGCGCTTAGTATCCTCCCAGTATTTCCTGGTGGCAGATTCTGCAGGTCCCTGGCACGATCATAGCGAGGTCGCCAAAGGTGATTATTTTCGAACCACCAGACGTAGTTCTTGCCAGTGACGATGTCTTCCCGTCTCTCCACAACCTTTCGGCGCTGCTCTTCCACTTCCTTAGACACCGCAGCAGGGAGCGCAGGTCTGACACGACGATCGGTGCAATACTGGCCTGCACCATCCATCAGCGCGATACGCCACTCGATGCTGGTCAGCTCGTCGGAGTCCGGGACGAAACCCTCGTGGAGAACCTAGCTGAGCGACGCGGCCTAGCTCGGTCTTAGCATTCGCCCCTGCTTTGTTCCAGTTGTTACCGTAATTGACCAATTGCTGGATTTGCGCCTCCTTGGAAGTGAGATCTTGTAGATGCTTGGTGGAGTTGTCGTAGTGCTGCCAAAAGTACATCTCTTCTTCCAAGATCTTGTCCGCATAGGTTGGCACCTCCGTAGGCACCCAACACATAATACGCATCTTTTGGCGATCGCGCATCCTGCGATTGTTGAGCGTTCGCATGGCAGCTTTTTCGTTGACGGTCAACCGATTCTTCTGGCCGGTGGGCATTCTATCGATGAAATCACTGTTGGCCACCTGTGGGTTGAGCCGGACGACAGCTTCGACGTACCAGTCAGGGATGTCTTGGCCGACTGTGGTGGGAATGTGCTCTAGTGGCCTCATTGGCTCGTTGTTGTGGTCCACGAAGACGCGGCCGTCTCGGTTCAACATTGCAGGAAAGATCTCAACTCGTGTTTTGTGAACGGGCATAGGTGCCTTGTATTTGAACAGGAGTTCTGGTCTCCCATTGTGGCGATCTGCAGACCAGTGATTTTGATAAGGCGGTCGAGTAGTTTCGTTTTCGTTGTAGATGTCGTTGAAACTAACAGCAGGAACAATCGCACCATTGTGAAGCTGCACGAGCAACTGTCCATGCTTGAGAAGGGCCTTGGATTTTCGGCTGACAAGGCGGTGAAGGAGGTACGTAGAAGTAAAATCTTGTCTGTTGGGAGTGCCCGTCAAACGGACGGCCGGGTGTTCGTGAGAGGTAGCAACGGCTGAGCTTGAAGGTCCTTGTGGCCATGCACGCTGCTGAGACGACCCTACATGCACAGGCGGGCCAGTTTGTCTCGAGGTGGGATATGCTGGCTGTTCCGCTTGAGCGGATGGTTGTCTCGATGTCATGTGGTCATGTTGAGCCATGCTCAATTCATCTGGGTCTTGTGTAGCAACCTGGTCCGAGATTGGCGGCTCGCTATGTGATGTATGAGCCTTGCTAGGTCGGTCGGGCATTTTTTCGGTGCTTTTGGCTGCTCGAGAGGGAGAAGGTCGTTGTGCTGCTTTCTTTGTGCATTGCGTTGAATCATGCATGACTACTGTAGCATAATCATGGCTTCGAGAAGGAGAGCTACTGCTGAATGACATGGATCGTGACAATTGCGAGCTGGGTGTCTCGGTGTCGTGAACACCATGGCGCATTCGTGGCAGCATGGTCGAGACCCATGTGTCGCCGGGTTTCCTCTTCATGCGAAGGTCAGATGTGGGCGTGACTGGGAGGGTAAAAGGTGTGGTACCTTCCCAGAGCATCTTTTCAGCCTCTCCAATATCCTCATCTGATCTAGTCAATCATAAGGTTTTACGAGCATGGCCTCTTCTTTACCTTATTCCAGTTTGATCTGGCGCTTGGCTGATCCTGTAGTTTTGTTACAGCGTGCTGGATCGTTGAGGTATATGTTTGGGTTCCATAGGCTAAGAGTCTGATCCTTGAGGAAGTCTGTCGAATATTCTGATTCGAGGTATGGCGTCAGCAAAGGATCTAAGTGAGCCTTTGAGGCATGTCACGCAGTAGCGAGAAGCACATGCTAGACTCGTGAGACACATTGGAGTTTGCCTGCCTGGCATGGGCTGAGACGAGCATGACTCTGCACTAGAGGGCGACACCACCTGCTATCAAAGCTGGAACCAAGGGAAAGTAACATATGGCTAGGTAGCCTGACATTTCTGGACTCGTGCTTCCTGGTATTCGAACGGCTAGTCAGGCCATTCCTCTCTTGCTCACCTTGCTGATAGACACATGATGAGTCGACATGGTTTAAGCATAGCACAGACGCCAGAGCTCTCTCAGTCTTCCTTGTATACCCCAACGTGCAGCATCGATGCCCTCAAGCCATAGATTGCAAGTTTCTTTGCACAAAATTCCCCCAGGTCCACGTCACTTTTCGTCTGTCTGAAAATTGCATTGTCAGAAGTTTTGTGAAGGAGGCCACTTGCCTGGCGGAACCGGACTCCGTTGATGCAAAGGCACTTCCGGATCGACTCCCCTGTAACCCTGTCGTGGCAACGCTGCATGGCCTCGAGACTCTTGTACATCTCTGGTATCTTGCCAATATCCTTCAGGACTCATTGTTGGCTGCTGATACATATATGCAGGCGCTTGACTATATCCTCCTGGAGCCCTCCTCGCAGGGAATTGATCTCCAGTTAGCTCTACAGCATGCGCATAGGTATCGGTTGCCCGATTTCGTCCTTCTCCCTGGTCAGAACCTGATCGATGAGATATAGACTGTGCTGTCGTTGTCGAGGCCGAAGGTCCTGATGTGGGCCCAGATGTTCGTGCCGGCGAACGAAGTGGTGGCGATAGAGGTGCCTGATATGGCATAGGTGGAGAGGAAAACTCTGACCGCGATTTTTCTGAGTAGACAGGACCATCAATCATGCTTGTAGTTGGGATTGAGCTAGGCGGATATCGATCAGAAGCTGATATTGATTTTCGATGTCTGCGACGCCTCATAAACCAGCTGTACCACAAACCAAAGAGGAGGGCGGCGAGTACCAGGAGTCCCACACCAACTCCAATACCAGTCTTTGCACCAGTCGATAACCCACCACCACCACCATCAGATGAGCTTGAGGGAGCTGATCCTGAAGTATTTTGAGAGGCAGCTATTGCAGTGCTTGTGACAGAAGTGACCTGGTACTGGGTGGAAGTTGCCGTTGACTCCACAACCAGGACTGTGCGTGTTATGAGTCCTGTGCTTCCATCGGACGTTGTAGGCATCAGCGCTGTAGAGTAGAACGTAGTGGTCGAGTATGCTATGGACGAGCTAGTGCTGATGTAGACGATTGTCGACTCATCCGTTGACGATGATGTCGATGATCTGCCCGAGGATGACAGCTCAGACGTCGGAAAAGGCGTTGTGGCTGTGGAGATGCTGTTGAGGACGACATTGGTGCTAGTGGTCAACGTCGGTAGTGTTGACGCGTCCACGGCTGATATGGTACTAGCTGCGGAGGAAGAAGTAGACTCAGCAAAACTCGGTAGGGACGATATTGTGATTGTGATTGGGCTAGATACAATGAGAACGCTCGCCGACGTGGGCAGGCTAGACGAAGAAGGACCGGATGTTGTTTCTATGCGACACAATTCACATGACAAGCACAATTGCATCGAGCACGAACACGACAAGGAAGAGAAGAAATAAAAAAGTAGTACATACGTATCGAGATTGCCACAGAAGAAGCCGATGATGCTACTGATGCTGCAGAAAGGGCGACGGAAGAAAAAGACACTTCAGCAGAAGATGCCGAGCTTGCCACAGACGATAAAGAGGAAGCCACCGATGTTGACAAGGCTATAGCAGCGGACGAAGCTGATGACGCTGCGGCGGATGCCGAAGAAGCCAAAGAGCTGGCAGCAACCGACGCATATGATGCCGATGAAGCTGCCAGCGATGCTGAAGAGGCTGCCTCCGAGGGCGAAGAAGGAAGGGCACTGGCTGATCCATTAAGTACCTGTCCGTGGACGCTCGAGGGCAGCACAAAGCCTGTCGCGATGAGAACAGCTGCTCGTAATGATAACAGGGTCGGCATGGTGCCGTCGGTATCAAGCGACACGAAGCATCAAGGAGCAGGCAGATAATCGCTATCTGATACAGGGAGAGGTTGATGAAATATAGTTCAGCCTTGTTGTGGAAGCGGGGTATCTCTCAGCTCTTCGTGGGAGATACCAGTTACAGACAACCAAGGCATGCGGCTTTGCGGTGTACCCACACAGAAGGAAGAACTGACAGTGTGTTAGAACGGTTCGATTCGGAGCTGCCGTTCGAAGCTGCAAGTAGTGCCCAATCCAAGGTGGCTGGGAGGTGACGACCTGTACAATCAGCAAGCAGGCCACGCAAATCAAGTTCACATGCTAATATCCGAGTTCATGGGGGCCGAGTCCGAAATGGTTCAATCTGGCTTGGCTGGATCGAAAGTAGGATAGCGTGATGCAGCCTTGTGTTGAAACTGCGCCTGATGGTGTTCAAGTTGTGAGTGTGCGACAACCGAGACCTGGGACTGACTCTGCTAACGTTAGGCTCGAGATTCGTTCTAGAGTACTTTTCTGACTGGTCCTTTTGTCTGGGTGTCGTCGGATCCGATAGGATAGAGTATTCAGCCCGGTCCTTGGGAGTAAGCCAAGGACCTCAGACGAAAGCATGCAACGTCCTTGGACAATTGTCCAGCCTTTTTTAGTGACGATGCCATGGTTTGATGACATTGCTTCTGGAACGAACTCCGTTGGAGCTGTCTACTGTAGAACACGAATGCCCTGAATTAGTTGGTATCGAAAGCAGAAACGGAATTTGCACCGATTCCCAAGCATGATAACCACCGCTGACGCTTGCCATGTATGCAGTTAAGCGTGAAAGACCTCCGCGTTTAGGACGCACGCCCGTCGTCTGGGGAAGGCCGAGAGGAAGACGACAAACGGCGTCTGCTGTACCTATGGTTGTATGTGTATGAGTGTGTTACTCTTGACTACACGCATCCGTACCTCTCAACGACGAACGAGCTTTCGATAGTTCTATCCCACCACGTAGATTCACCGCTCCTCAGGCCCCAATAGGCCCTCCAAAGCCGCACGTGGCATATTGAGCGGGTATCGGACGTCACGAGCCCGTCGAGAACTCGGAGCCGTTGCAAAGATGTCCTTGTGACTCAAGTATAAACAATGATGGCGACTGCTATCTGCATAATTCTCCCGTCGTATCTGCGTACCCACTGGTATTTTTGTATCCGGTTGCCACCTTGAGAGCTTTTCATTGGCATTCACCTCCCGTCTTGTCTCACACTCGGGTATCAAAGATCTGTTTTCACTCAACGAACTTCCAGCGTTGTTTTAGAGCTTCTTTCGCGTGCGCAGCAATCGTAGAGGCAAGATGGCGGTTCTGGAAAAGGGTGCCTCGGGCAAGGACAAGTCGCCTGTCGTTTGTGTCTTGTGAGTTCGCAGAAATGGACATCAGAACAGCAACACTGACAGCCTTCAGCTGCGCATCTTCAAACGGCAAGAACCCAATCCATCTCGAATCGGCGCGAACACTTGGAAAAGAGATCAACGAGGCGGGATACAGCTTGGTTTATGGTGGGGGCACGCTGGGTGTAATGGGAGAGTTGGCCAAAACAATTGTTAGATTATCGGGACCAGATGCTGTGAATGGAATCATTCCTCGTGCTTTGATAAGAACTGAAAAGGACGGCACACTACGTCACGGTGCGAGCGGTGAGAAGGATGCCGAAAAGACCATGAGTGAGGCAGCCTTGAAGAGGATAGACAGCAACGACGCGGATCCAGACAGTAAGATCATACCGGCGTCTGAGTATGGACGGACCACCATCGTTCCGGACATGCACACACGGAAGCGCATGATGGCGCAAGAGGTTGTTGCTGGCGGACCCGGAAGTGGTTTCGTGGCATTGGCAGGTGGTTATGGTACGATCGAGGAAGTCATGGAGATGGTGACCTGGAACCAGCTAGGTATACACGCTTGCCCAATCGTTCTGGTAAACATCGACGGATACTGGGACGGACTGTTGCAATGGGTGAGGAACAGCATCAAGGAGGGCTTCGTAGGTCAGGGGGCAGCAAACATTCTGGTGGAGGTGAAGGATACTAGCGAAGTTGTGGATGCTCTACGACAGTATAGAGTGGCAGAGGGCAGGTACAATCTGGATTGGTCCAAATAGACTATGGCCAAAGACTCCAGGTTGGAACAGAGAAATAGAGTCGTCAGGGCAGAGTCCATTTCGCTTGATGACCACGTCGTGGCTCCTCGATATCCTCAATTGTCTGTGGCCTCGTAACACGCCGGAACGCCGTGCTATGCAATTACAGCAGGAAGTTCCGACTATGAGTCGGTTTCCATGGCATCACCGCCTGCCTCTTCACCTCCACCTGTTGACTCCAAACTTGCTTCTAGAAGTGGACTGATCTCGGGACCATCGTAGAGTTTGAAGTTTTCGACTCGCCTCCTTCCGTCTTTCTCCGTGAATCCTGTAATACCCAGACTTGTGTTGTCTATCGTCAACTCTTTGTCCTGCGCCAAACTCTCCTTCAACGCTAGCAGGGCATGCTTGATCAGCTCGTCCCGGTCGCAATCTGCGAATTCTTCCAGATGCCTCTCGAGATACGTTCGTGCCATTTGGCTCCTCGCACCGATTGCGCAAGCCAGCATTTCTTGTGTCATGCCGCTTGGGGAGAATTCGAAGAGATGTGGTCCTTGTTCGTCCACACCGCCCACCAGTAACCCCACACCATATGGCCTCTTTCCGTAGTGCTGTGTGTTTGTTTGTGCTCTGTCTCCAATCTGATTGACTATTCTCTCGACTGGGATTGCTCTGCCGTAGGTCATCTTCGAGGCAAGGGATTGCTGTTTCATGAAATTGGACAGCACACGAGCATCCGAGGCGAGACCTGCTAGGGCAACACCCAGGTGGTCATCGACGCCGATGATCTTTTTCTGATATGATGATAATTCTTCTGCGTTTCTCTAGTAGGATGTGAGCACGCCGTAGGCTGTCAATGCGTTCGTACTTACCTTGACGGCTGTAAGCACGACGTGCTTCTTACTGGCTATACCGACGACCACAGAACCTTGTTTGACCGCTTCCTGTGCATATTCGACCTGGAATATTCGACCTTGCGGAGAGCTTCAGATAGATTAGTATCATATGCTTGCAAGGTAGGTCATGACGGTGGCTCACAATGTGACGGAATCGTTGTCGTAGTTGTTTCTAAACATTTTGGTTGGCCGGGAGGATCAAAGCGAATTATCGTCGGGATATGTGAACGAGGACTATGGCCGCGATTGTTGTTGTCGACCTTCAATAAATTCACCGGTAGGCAAGCAATGTAGACGCGGCGAGCGCGGTTCGGAGCTTCGAGCGCGGCGGAACAGTGCCCAGCCCAGCCACACTTCCAGCATCACTGCGAGCTTGCTTGCTTGTCTTTGTGCTTTCACAGCGAATTCTACTGCGCTTATTGACATTCGACTTTCTCATAAGCGACTCCTCACAGATATCGATATTACAAGCAGGGCTACGACTTCCCTCAGACCATAGCCGCCCACAATCCTCCAAGCACTCGCATACACCTCCCGCGTCAGCGTCAGCCATGGCGGCAGGTCTCAAGACCATTATCGCTCTCTCCTTTGTATGCCTCCACGGACCTGGCTTCACATGAAGAATGTGGTATCTAATGAGAGACACAGGTCCTCGCCATCGGCTTCTTACTGGTCATCCTCTCCGCAGCGCTCTTCCACAACTTCCTTACCCTGCTCGTTGTCGCAACCTATGTAATTGCGCCATTACCCAATTGGATTTGTGGAAGATGTGCGAACCCGGATGACTTTATGGAGAGCGCAGGAAACGCTGTGGTAGACTTTGGCAGATTCTGCACAGGTTTTCTGGTCGTCATGGGCATTGGTAAGATGAAGCATGGCAATGGCACCCTAGGCGACGTACTGACGGATACATAGCACTGCCTATACTGCTAGCACATTGTGCTCTCATTAAAGTGCCAGCGATGGTCATGTCAATTGTTGGTGGCCTTCTGATTTATGGCACCATCATAAGCTTTTCACAGTTCTTTAAGGAAGAGCAGGACTTTTGAACAAGAACAAATGACTCCGGGTATACGGTATACAAAGGATAAGCTGCGCAAGCATAATCCATGGCACTAAGATGAGTGGAAAGGTGTTGCAGCAATATAATGCATTTCTACAACATACAACGAAGGGTGCATATCATATCTAACCTTGTGTGTTACTACACAGGGTGCACAGTCTTGCCATGGAGCCGAAGCAAGTGTAATTCGCAATTTAAGACGCTTTGTAGACTTGCGATTGCTTCAAAAATCAAGTATCGGACAATATGTATCTTGCGGCGTGGTAGCCTCGTGCTCAGTTGATGACCGAGGCCTCAGGCTGGACTTGGCGCGGCTGCGACGCCAGCCACAATTGCGTGTACCACAGTAGCCAGCTCGTTCAAGCTCAGTTCCACCTGGGCACCTTCACACGACCACATCACGCTCTCTATCCTCGCTCTGCCCTATCAGTCAATATATTCTTACCAATTGCCTCGAGACGTCCAACCATCATGTCTTCCGACCGACTCTTCCGCTTTCCCAAGCCCGCCTGGCTCAACAGCGCCAACACGCGCACTGCAGGCGTCTACCTCTCCGGCGCATTGGTTAGCCTCGCCCTCCAGTTCCATGGCCTTGGAAAGCTAACGTTCGCAGTTCTCCATGGGCTTTTTCTTCTTCATTGACGCCTCCGTCTTCTCACACTCCATCCTGAACGGTTCCTTCGTGCATATAAACTTTGTCGACTGGATCCCTCTTCTCTGCTCCATCCTGGGCATGATAGTCATCAATTCGATCGAAAAGACCCGATTGTCCGCCGACTCGTTTTCGTACTCCGGCAACGGCGTTGCGTGGAAGGCAAGGCTGGTCCTGTTCCTTGGGTTCGCGCTCATGGCTGGTGGGTTGGCTGGCAGTGTTACCGTAATGACACTGAAGTACTTGTTGCACGATTATACGCTGAGGACCATGTACATGGGAATTGCGAATGTGGTGGCCAATGGTCTGGTTATGCTGAGTAGTGTGGTACTTTGGGTCAGCCAGAACATGGAGGATGACTATACTTATAACCTGGCGTTGTGAAAGCAAGAAGTCGGAGCTAAAGCGGTGAATGTGGCATAGTAACGGCATAAGATTTCATGAGAATGATCGACTATCAAGGCAAAATGTCCCGTTCATGCATTTCTACCAACAGAGTATATCCAGCTTGCTCTACCACTATTCAAAGTGCCAGCCATCCTTCGTTAAGGGAAGTGTGACCCCCTAAATTCAGCGTTCCATGTGGGCCGATAGACCTAGATCGGAAAGAGCAGGCGATCTGACATACGATAACGCTGTTCATCCTCGAACAGGTGTTCCTTCAATGAGCGAATCGTCAGGCTGTCCTCCCCACGGCTTCAGCAGGATATGCTCGATGAAGTGTCCCTTAATCTGTCTGCGTGTCCCATGCAGTCTAGCTCCTGTCGTTTCAACAAGCCACGTCCGTCCTCCCTGGACTGCACTTATATGATTGAGCGGAAGTAGATGGTCGTCGTTGAGAGTCAACTCGACAAGTACTGTAACGTGTTACGATGTAGCATTCACTCCCTATCTCTCAGCTTGCTCATGATGGCGTCGATCACGGCCATGTCCGCAGCTGAGACTTGATCCGGTCCGCATATGTCTTTCGGCAGGGTCTTGACAGCTTCGTTCATGGCAGGCTGATAATTCCGCACTCCAGAACTGAGGGCATAAACGGCCTTTCTCCTCACAGCCGTGTCCTTGTCGTCCATAGCAAGCTTACACAACTTCGGAATGCCATCAAGAGCCAAAAATCTCTCCTGGGATTTTTCATTATTCTGGACGGCAGTGCCAATGCACCAGGCTGCCATCCTGCGGAGGTCTGCTTCGGCGCTTTCAAGCTGCGCTATCAATGGCGACCAGAGACCCATAGGCTCCATGTTGTTAGCGTTGTCCAGATTCTCGATGAGCTGTTCGAAATTGTCGAATGCGATCATCTTGTTTTCCATTGTTGCTTCGGAGTTGACGATAACGGACATGGATTCTCTCATAAGATCCGCGTCGGATGGACCACCCATTAACGCACGTAGAGCATCTTCAGACATGCCTCGGGGTTGTGTGGTTGAGCCGTCAGGCTGGCGACCTGCCTCGGAGTTCTCGACGCCCCATTTCAGGAGCTGGTTGAGTCCTGGATCCATGTTTTTTTGTTGTTGTTTTTGTGGACGATCTTGATTCAGACTAGGTAGACGCCCCCAACAGTGAGGACGCTATGCACAGTCCCTACAAGTAAGATCGTGATCGCAATATCAAGTCTGGGGAAGATATAAGATTTGACACCGTAATCATTTGAACGGAAGCGACAAATGTGATATGGTTCACAAACTCGGATTAAAGTGTCCTACCATCATTGTGAAGGTCTTGGCCGTGGCTCTTTCCAGTACTTACCGTAATCTTCGATGAAGTTCTCCGGCATGACCTCGATGCGCCGTCGCATGCTGTTGTCACTCAGGAAATGTCACTTGCGAAGGGTAGCACATGCAGATCATTGCTTCGTACCATGACCAGAATATGTCTGTGTTATCTATGAACCATGGCTGGAAGAGATGGCTGGCATTATTACTATAGGATTGTGGGGTGCTCTGGAACAGGGAGAAAGTCGGTGTGGCCGAGTAGTGTGACGCCGGTGCCCCACTATCAAGCCTCCCCAAGGGTCTACGATAGATACCGATCTAACTGCTCACCAACAGTGATGTTAGTACACCTCATCGTCTTGACGGTTAGCAAGAGCAACAATGCAACTGCCTCTCTGTACAACAGGCAGCTCACACGACTCAAACACGGCTCGTTGAGTATTATGTCTTGGCGGCAGTGTTTCCGCGTAAGGATAGAGGGGCACTTGGACTGTCAGCAAGGAACCGTATTACGCACGCAGGGCCATCCAAAAATAAGTCCGACGATATTGGTCACTCAGCTGGATCAGGAGATCCAAGGTACCTCGTATAGCGCGATACCTACTGCATGTGCGAGGAACAACAAAATACAGTCGCCTATTCTGAAGCCTTTCCATTGCGTAGACACAGCGCAAGCATTGCGTGGCCTACAATAATAATA
>Ga0066648_10000558_pt1 | contig 24610 bp, 29 predicted proteins | sample CryGeyCG12114_NA_FD_59537 | JGI IMG/M metagenome (GOLD analysis project Ga0066648, IMG submission 59537) | Groundwater microbial communities from aquifer - Crystal Geyser CG19_WC_8/21/14_NA | ecosystem: Environmental > Aquatic > Deep subsurface > Groundwater | place: USA: Utah: Grand County... | reverse complement strand
AGCATGGCCCCTGCACTAAGGATGACACGCTCAATCAAAGAGAAGCTAAACGTTTTTTTTTTAGTTTAACTATTTGGTCGGTCCCTTGTTCTGAGAAATGTACTTTACGCTTGAAGTGCGCGTGTTCGAATGCAGAACTTCGTAGAGATCAAGTCACGTGTGTAGTCGAGATTGCCTGCGCCTAAAACCTGTTAAACATGTCTATCAATGTCATTACCGACTTCCAGGAGGGCACCATGAGTCATTGTTCTGTTCATCACCGTTATGTCAAACACGACAAGTACAAGCTTCATATGATCATTCTCAAGCTATGGCACAATGCTTTGCTTGTTGCACAACAATCGGACCATGCAGAGCACAAGAACAGAGATTCTAATCTACTTCTTTTGATTCATGCAGATGACAAGCTTGTATACAGCTCACTTCTGATCTTCTGACCCGTTTTCAGAACAGCCAGTCAATTCCATGCACTCTTCGACCATGATTGCCATAAGATACTCACATGTTCTCCTCTACCCTGAGCTCTCAGTCAGCGGACAGCATGCCAGCACTACCGAACGTGTCCCCCTCCACAACTGAGTTCGACTTCCTCGCAGTGAATTCGGCCAGATGGATGATACAAAGCCGAATTGGCTATTCTTGACATATCGTATGTCAAACGCGTGTATTGTGGCTGCACCATATCTCATGTCTGAAGTCTTGCGTAGACCTGTCATTGTGACTTCTTGGAAAGTGCAATGTCACTACAATCTTCTTGGTGGACCCCTCGCTGAGTCACATCGGCTCGTCTTCCGCCACCATTTCCACCAGGTCTTGCCTCTCCAGCTCTGATGGCATGTGCTACAGTTCTTCATAGCCTGCAGAACTTCAAGCGCTACAGCGAATATCTGAACAGCGGGCTTCTGTCGCCCATCTTCTCCAATACTGCCGAGCCGTACATGTCGTTTGCTTCCTCCTCGGTCATCTTTTCGTACTTCTTGTTGTGGCGCCAGTAGAGGTACTCGACTGTCAGCGCAGCAACGATGCCTGAAACGGCGAATGCTAAAGAGGAGCCGAACCCAGTTGGGTACTTTGGTTTCTCGCTCTCGAGGAAGATGTAACTCCCCACAATCTAAGGATACGTCAGTCAATGTTGTTTCTGCATGCTCATATACTTACACCTCCACAATTTCCAAGCGTGATGAAGTAACCACTGCCCATGTTCCGTTTCTCCGCACCGGCAAGGTTGTTGATCGTCCATGAGTTTGTTCCAGGTATGATGGGATACACTCCCATGCAGGCAATGATGACCATTGCGTAGCAGACCGCCACGTTGCTCGCTATTTTAGCAGCGAGCACGAACAAGACGGGGTATGCGATGAGCAAGAGTGACTGAGGTGCAAGGATGAATGGTAACCTCCAGGAGAACCTGTCACTGCACAGCGAGAAGAAAATGGCGGAGAATGCACCCATAAAATATGGTGGTGCTGTTAGGAGTTGTGCACTGGTCGATGTGAAGCCCTATTGAACGTGAGTAGGTAAAAGGTGCAAGGGTCCAGCAGAACACACCATGTTCTTTATGATCTGCGGCATTGTGAACTTCAGAGCGTAATTCGGGACCGAGTTCGACATGTACACCAGTGCTTGGAGGTAGATATGTTTGTCCTTGTGCGTCTTAGTCAGTGCTTCACCAAGCTAAGAGTTAGAACTCGAACTTACTGTGAGAACTTGCTTGACAGTGGACCATTTGACGAGCCTCTTTTTCTGGCCAGGCTCAGTGAGTTGGTCTCTCGCTGAACCTCGAGTGGCCTGGTGCACAAGGTTGAGGAATCGTTGTTCATCCGGCTTGAGCCACCTGCCGGACAAAGACGGTGAATCTGGTAGGAGTAGGAAGCAGCTGACGCCAATCACAACGCTCACGATTCCTTCCATGATGAAGATCCATCGCCAACCTTGCTGACCACCCAGACCGTCCATCTTTGTGATACCAGCGGCTAGAAGTCCGGAGAACGCACCAGAAGCTGCCGAAGAGAAGTAGAAGTACGACATACGTAGCGAGGTCTTGTGTGGAGGGTACCTTGGCCGTATTAGCAAATTGTGCCTCCGCCACCTATGGAACAGAGCGGCATACCATTGAGTAATTAACCACATCGAGCCCCTATAGTGAGTGTCAGCATTTCCAGCAGTGTTATGTGAGACAACTTCGCGAGCACTTACGGGAAAAAGCCGGCCTCGAACAATCCGATCAGAAAGCGGCACAAGCAAAGGGTTGAGAAGCTTTGCACGAACCCGCAGCACGTCATCACCAACCCCCATGCGCAGGTGATGAACCCAATGTAGAACGACGGTCTCTTGAATTTGCCTAGAATGATGTTGCTGGGCGTTTCGAACTGGTGACTGTCAGCATGTACTCAGAACCCACTAAGACACTTCCACTTACCAGAATATAAGACACGAAGAAAATGGAAACCTGTGAAAATGTGTTAGAAAAAGTATACGCCTGGGACACAAGTGTTTAACGGACAGCGACATTGTAGTCAGTGCCAACCATGTTCAGATCCTTCTCGATGCCTTCGATCTTAGCGTTGCCGATGTTTGCTCGGTCAAGATGTGCAATCAGGTACAGCAGAGCAAGCTAGGTACAATTAGCTTGATCCACGCCAACAACGGGGAGAAGATCACCATTGGCACCAGCCGCCTATCCACCTTGTGGTAGATGGCGCTTTGTTGCTTGAGTGGCATGTCGAGTATGAAGTCGGCGTCTTCTGAGGATAGACCAGCTCGAAGGTACTTTCGTTTCTCCTCTGACATGCCATATTCCGCCCGGTAGACTTGCTCCTTCTCGAGCGAGATCGTTTCTGAGACTTCATGCTCTTTTTGTGTTGCACCTAGCTTGAAGGCCATCTCGTCAAGCTATACGACCACGATTGGCCGTTGAGATGATGAGGGTGTATCCTGGAGAAGAGCAGACCTCAAAAGAAATTGCAAGAAGAGAGAAGTAGCGACTGCCATCCCGTCATTGAGCATATATACGCCATGAGGTCGGGGTTCATCGGTTGTAACACCCACTGCACCCTTGTAAATGTTGAAACGTTCGTCACTGATCACATCCAGCCAGACACCATCCCCAGCTTTTGCATACTCTCTCCGCATTTGAAGCTGTACGCCATGGCCGCCAAGAAGCATGGCAGCAGAGCCAAGACATGTCTGCCGCTTCTTGATTGGACGGAACACGTCACCAAAATCTCGAAGATGTGTTCGTGCCAATCGCAGTCGTCTCTCGAGACTGCCAAGGGGAAATCCAGTGTCAGAAAGTGCGAGTCACAAGTCGAGGCTCGACGCTTAATCCATCTCGAAATGAGCAAAAGAGCATCGTTGAAGTTCAAGAAGTCGAATGCTTGTAGTGGCTTGTCCTACTGGCTATTTTCAAGCATCTCTGAGCTCGGACTATGATGCACATAACTGATCGGCAAAACCTTTTGACGCTCGCATTCCCTGCTGAAGGGCACCGGGGTTACACATGCCCACAGCCTGTATAGGGACTCTGGCCTTACCTAGCTACATTTGACACGAGCTCGATTATTTGAAGCGACAGCGGTTCCAGAATTCTTCGTCCGCATCCTGCGTTACCCCAACATTGGAGACCAGCTGTTCAGCCTGAGCAGATCCTAGGAATGTTGCTATAGAACGATTCTCAAGGCTGACCATCCTGTTTGTGTCAAATGAACTGCAGGGAATTTGGGAGGCTCAGTAGTTCGTGCATCTTCGAAGAAGAAACGCGCGACATTGCGAGACCTGCCTTCTGAAGGGAGGAGTCCCGGAAAACGTTTTTATGGAAGTGGTTCGAAGAAATGTACTATTCGTCGACTGCCTCGAAGATTCGCTGCTGATGCAGCGCAACCAGCACACTGTGGTACTTTGCTCACTTCGCACTCAGCATGTAGCGTGAAAAGAATCCTGCCGACTGCAACTCACCGGGACTACAATACCTCAATCTAGTGAAAGCTATTTTCGCCACCACACGTGACTTCACGTGACTCATCTAGGCTCCGCGCAGAGGGCTGTTTGCTACTAGTAGCCGCCTCCAGACTTTCACTCAGGTCCGTTCTTCAGGTACCGCGATCTGTCGTTCTTCAGTAAAGTACATGGTTGGTTGCAAAGGCTGTTCGGCTTAATGTCAATATCAATGAAGTTGCTGTGCTGACAAATGACCCACATCCAGCGTGGGTTACTGAATATCGGAGCAGAAGCACAGATATTGGACTGCACAGAGGAGCGCGGCTATCCTGGATCACGACAACACTTCGGCGTTGGAATGGTAAGCTGGCTCGTCACGGCACACTCGGCAGCGAGATCTGAGAAACCCAACGATAGGGCGCAATGCAGGAACTCGATATCGTTCGCCGACGCCAATATCAAAGCTTTAAGTCAATGTATGTACAAACGAAGACAGATAAGAGAGACTCAACATGCTGACAATAGCTTCGTCTGGTTACAGGCGTCTTTAGAGGCTCAATAGCGTGTTCCGACGAGACGCCATGACTGAGGCTATCTTAGCCACATATCGGTCAGGACATATTTCGATTGGTTGATCTCCTTATCTCTTGGCACTCGTGCTGCATCCACTCTAATCTGGCTCCACGTGTCTGGGGTGTTTCCACTGATAAGAGCACGCACCCAACAACTCACCACAAAGACATCCAGTCGATGATCCCCTTCCTTGCATGCGTTACCGAAATCTCCCATGTTCCATCGCCGGACAATCTGTCTGCAGGCACCATGTACTTGGTATCGGCATGATACCCGCAAGTGGGGCTTTCATACTCTTACCATATCCTTGTTTGGTCAAGACGACCTCAACAGGATGTTCGCCGAGATGGGATACTTCTCGCGCTCGTGGCAACAATCCGAAATTGTACCCTGGTGGAAGGGTGGGGTGACTGGCACGGTTGGAAAGGGCGGCTGCTACTTGGCGAGGACCATGGGTACAAGTACTGGTGTCCCCCTGCTGCTTGAACTGCCTGCCCTTCTACCTCAAGAAACCCACTGCCCGCAACTTCTTTTGAACATCTGGCAAGGTAATCCAGCACCGCAAAGATGTCGAACACAGGCGACATAGTCATGCCCGAGTACAACAGCAGCATGCCTGCTGGTGGCAACCCTCTCACCACGGATGTCAATGCGCAATACCAGGGGTTGGAATTCCACTACGTATACCAGATGCTTACAGCCTTTTTCGTTTTCCTCATCATCCCAGGGCTGGGTCTGCTATACGGCGGCATGTCACAGCGCAAGTCAGCACTCGCGATGATGTTCCAGTCCTTCGCCGTCGTTTCGGTTGTTACATTCCAATGGATGTTCTGGGGCTTTTCTCTGACGTTCTCCCGGACGTCCAACTCTTTCATCGGTAACATGGACAACTTTGGCCTGCGCGGCGTCATGGCTGCGCCATCGACCGGATCTGTTCTGATCCCAGACATCGTCTTCTGTCTCTATCAAATGCTGTTTGCCATGACAGCTGCTGCTATCGTCATTGGTGGTGCGTTCGCACGAGGCAAGATCATTCCCTCTATGATCTTCTTGTTCTGCTGGGTCACGATCGTGTACTGCCCGATCGCCTCTTGGACATGGAATGGTAACGGCTGGGCGGCCACACTCGGCGTCTTGGACTTCGCTGGCGGTTCCCCAGTGCACATGTCTACTGGCGCTGCAGGCCTTGCGTACGCTCTTGTGCTCGGAAAGCGCCGCTCAGCTGTCGACAACACCCACCACAAGCCCCACAACCTGACCACCATGTTCATTGGTACCATTTTGATCTTCAGTGGATGGTTCGGCTTCAACGGTGGTTCAGCTTTGAATGCGAGCATACGATCCATGGTCGCTGTCTTCAACACCATCATTGGTGGCTCGATGGGTCTTGTTGGCTACACTGTACTCTCCTACTTCAAACACAACAGGAAATGGTCTGTCAAGGCTGCCTGCGAGGGCATCATTGCCGGACTCGTGGGCATCACGCCCGCTGCTGGCTATGTTCAGCCATGGCTCGCCGCGGTTATCGGACTCCTGACTGGCGTAGGATGTTGTTCTCTGGAGGGCATGCACAACTGGTTCGGAATTGATGACGGTCTTGAGGTTTTCAAGCTTCACGGTGTCGGCGGTGCGATCGGTTCTTTCCTGACTGGTTGCTTCGCTACTGCCAGCATATCTGCCCTCGATGGACTCGGCACTGAAGCTTCTGGCGCAATCGACGGCAACGGCATTCAGATCGCCTATCAGCTTGCCGACATCTGTGCTACCTTGTCCTACTCATTCGTGGTGTCTTGCATCCTCCTTTTCGCATTGGAGTACGTGCCGTTCATGGGTCTCCGTGTTAGCGAAGAGGCTGAAGAGATGGGTCTCGACCTGGATCAATTTGATGATGAGGCGGCCGATGGCTGGGAGGACTACCCGCTTGCCACTCGTACCATCAACCATGGCATTGCACCGTCTCAGGGGAGTGGTGCCTCGTCGCCAGATGGAAGTTTGACTCCACAAAGGCTGGAGAAACAATAGTTCAAAGCATAGGTGGATACGAGAAGGGTCAATTGCTGCGATAAGCGAAGATCTGTGTAAGGATGTGAGTAATCTACCGTAGTTTGGATAGCGCTGTGACCGGCCAACAAGCACAGTGATGAACTGTTAACACTTGCTCTACCATGTACACTGCTCCTATGCTAGCATTATTCAGACTCACGCAGTGCTATAATAGCGTGTACACTTGTTGTCTGTGGCCAGTAAGTAACGAAATCTGTGTATAGTAATCGAGATAACGGGCCACAAAAGCAGGCGGCCCTATCTTTCTACTAAGTAGCGCAGACCGATGGAGATTGCGGAGGTTAGCCGCGATGACTCTGCGCATTCTTGGCTACGAAGTGCACTCGTGGTCCATAAACACCACCGCTTCAAGCTGTATGGACTGGGCAGAACGCCGGTAGACCTGCCTGAAACTGGGCTTCAAATGACCTACGCGTTACGAGACCGCGCTTCATCTCACCTCACCTCAACTTCAGTCTCAGCCTCAGCCTGTGCAAGACTCATCAGCACCGTGGAAGTGCATTAATGATATTTGCAGATCACTGCTATCGCCATATAGCCGCCGCTATGTGACGTTCGTCAATTACCCCCAAGAGAGGACGCCAATCGGGAGACCCAGAGCGTGATACCCTGACCACTGGCAGCACGAAGAGCTGTGGGGCGCATATCGCGTACCGACTGCAGCACGCATCACCTTCACTGTTCCACCTTCGAGGTTGATGAAACCTTGTCGACGCCTCCTTGAGCATAATCAGCAGATTCATGTATCTCTCTTCCATGGCAGTTGTTCCAGGCATGTAGGACGACTGATACGGACTGGGGTCTTTCGTAGGTTAGGGATGGGATCTCTCAACCATTCAGCTCGGCCCATGTTGACGCTCCAAGTCCGCTAGATAACTCAATACCGATTCTCGTTCAGCCTCATTCTCGAAGATTCTATTCTCCAAACGTTGTCGCATGTCCCTTAAAAGAGCGAGGATTTCTTTGCGGCGTTCATCTTCGGTCATCTCAGGCGCGAATGGCATACCCTCCGCAGCTTCGTCACTGTCCGTCTGCTCCCCTGTCCTTCGCTCGCTGTTCTCCACAAAATGGTCCATGTCCATAATGTCCTCCTCAGAAAGAAACTCCACCTCTATATCGTCTTCTAAATGCGAGTCCTTGTTGTCAGGCGCGGTGGTGGTTGTGTCGACATAAAACGTTTCGTCCGATTCTAGCGAAATGCCATGGCCGATGCCATCTTCGTCACCAACGTTCCAGAGGCTGTGGAATGCGGCCCAGCTTCTCTCTTCCCAACCCTTTGTCTGAGAGCGTTGCAGCATGCTTGTCATCAATTCTCTCCTTGCCTGTTTCAGGTAATTATGACTCGCATAGTCAGCTTGTCGTCTCACAAGAAGGCCTGCCTCGGCTGGGGTGCGGGTGCCTTGCGGGTCGTATGATATGTCTGACCAAGAGAAGCGATTTTTACCGGTGACTTTGCGCATGGTGTCTTCTCAATCTGGTCGCAGTAAATGATTTCAGTTCCATGAGCGCGGGCAGCTTGATGATGTATGCATGATGGTTGACTTATGTCACGTTGGTACAAACAGGCTCTGAGTGATGAACACGCCAGCACAGCTCGCGCAGGGCTTTCACTTGTCACAACCAGCCTGTCGTCAGAGTTCATCAGATACGAAAGATGACAGATCTTGGCAAGCTCACCCTGGTCTTATTAGTCACCTACTGGGACTTACCCGGGCTAATACAACAAGAGTGGGACAGACATGCACAACCTCTCGCCACTGTGCAGTAGAATATGTGCACCAAAGTCTGAAGTTTCATCCATGATTCTGTAACCCAACCTGCACTCCTAGCGTTCTTGCGCCGTTCTTACAGCGAAACATAGCGTGCGTTCCTCACACTTGGAGAACAATTGCTTTCTCTTCTGTCGATACTCAGGGCTTTACCACGTTGTCGCTGACGTCGGGTATAGTTGTCCTGAGACGTTGCAGTAGCGGTGGCTTTCTAGTCACCAACGAAGCACATGGTCTCGCAGAAAGAAAGTCGAAACACCTGCACGGAGCTGTCGAACTTGATCGACTGGACCCACGTGTAGGACGATGTCCGCCGCGGCGAAACATGCAATACAGGAGAAAGCCAAAGATTTGGAACAATGGCACGCTCGAAGACAAAGCCCAACACAAGGACGCCGCCTTGCCACATTGATCCCACGAACCCAGGACAATGGACAGTTTCGGGTTGAACAATCGAACAATGAATCGATTGTGTTATTGTTTAGCAGTGTTGAACAGAATATATAACAGCGACTTGGCCGACGAACCTCATGATCCGACACCACGCAAACCTGTTCACAAGCACCTCTTGGCCGGACTAAGAAGCTTGTAAGAAGATACAACATAACCTAGCAAGACTAGAGATTATTCTGACAGAAAAACCTCGTCATCATGGCAACATCACTCCAGATGATGAACGGTCGGCAGCAAGCTACACTTGCTGACTGGGCACGACAACAGAACAACGAGAGGTTGGCGATATTGTGGCAGCAGCTCAAGGTCGCAATCTCTTACTACAAGCCTGATACCGACGATCTTGACGTAGCAACTGCTATTGCAGCGCGACTAGAGATTGTGCGTATCGAGATCGAACAGCGGGGCGGGCTTCCTGAAGAAACATCCAAACCTTCACCTTGGTACAAGACTGTCGAAGAGATGGCTAGCTGGACACTAACAGACTTCACGAAACTTCCCGAAGACAATGAGTTTGATCCGCAAGGTCAGGTCATGGATCTTCTCTTACAGCCTCTCTATGCAACCAAGGAACCTTCACTGTCAGATGCGGCCGAGGAGACAGGAGACTGCCTAGATGCTTTGTTTAGCCAGGACCATGAGACCGCTCAAAGCGCGCAGAGAAATTCAGATGCTGCCAATCAGGACCATACCTTCGCGTCTACCAACAGCGGTATTATAACAGACCCCTACGAAGCGTATCGAGTTTCCGATAACGATCTGAGCGGCCTCCCAATCATTTCATGTCGGATGACGTTCTCTGCGACGGATGTGTGGTTCGGAAAAGGGGCCTTTCCTTCACCAATGCAGCGGTTCACTTTAGTCCAGAACTGCCGTCGACCACCGGACATGCAGGCCATGAGCCAGCAACATAACTTTCAAACTCCACAGACACAAGCTGCAAAGACAACTCGTCAAGTCCAACCAGTATTCAGCATGAAGCGACAGGCTCCTTGGCTTGAGAATGGCATCCCGGTCCCGATTTTGTCGGTCCCGAGTCGTCCTTTTCGAGCAGAGCAACTTGAATGCCCTATATCTAAGCGACAAAAGACGGCCCAATTGCCCGAAATGTTGTCCGGAAACTCCAGCTTCGATGTTTCAATACGCAAGGTTCTAGAGAAGAAAAAAGGTAAGTGGCTTGTCGAATACACTGCTAACACCAAAATAGGTCCAGTGGTCAAAACTAAGTGGTTGACCTACACTCAAGCTAGGCAGATCCCGCAGGCTGTCAAAGACGAATACCATAAGGGAGCTTGGCAAAAAATTGCAGACAAGATCGAGCAAGACAAGGACGACACGTGAGTTTCAAGTACAGAATCCAAGGTATAATCTTAAAGGGACAAAAAGTAAGTCTATAATAGGTAAGTCAAATTGTAAATCCCATTCCAACAGTACTCTCCTGGCTGCGCCCGATTACCCAATCCTCATTTGATTGCTTGCTTGCGTTGATCTTGACTATAGATGACATCCTCGGTCTTGGAGGCCCGAAGAAACAGGCATTATTTGACAGATGGCACGAGTCTGTATGGTTTACTGGGGCTTTGTTGCACTTCTTGCGTTGTTGCACCATGCTTTGACTGGTACTTCCTTTCATGATGCGCTCCTGTCGATGTGCCTGCAAAGCCTGGTCCACATGCGTCATATCATCTCCAAAGCAACGCTCGTCTTCAACGTCAACTCTGCATATCGATTACTGGGGGGGTTGCCAGTTCATCTATTGTCTGCTACCCTCGATGGCGGTGGTGTATTCTAGCTATATCGATGGACCATCAGATTTTCAAAAAAATGTGCTTCTCTTGTCTGTTGATATCCATGGAGAGCCGTCCGTTGTTATCAGATATGCAAGTGTCTGCGGACTTTACTTGAGTAATATGGCTAGATCTGGCATGTGGCCGCAGCCTTGAGGTGGTGAAGGTGGCCGTGACTTCCAGATTTCACTCGACTGACGTGCCTATGTCTGGGCCGCATACATCTGTTCTCACTCTCATAGGCTCTGAACAGCCGTGATACCTTCACTGCTCTCCACACTTAACCCACTCACCCACTCACCCACTCACTTCAGCCCCTTTTATCCATCTGAAACGACTTACTATTTTCCACTCCTGAAACACAGTCCACTCATGAGCTCGGAGCAAAAACCAAATCACCATGTCCTTTGAGTTCTCGGCAGATGACTGGCCTGATTTTGACCTGGGCGCCTATAACGAAGCACTCCGGAACGGCTATTCCAGCGAAGCGGCGTATGAATATGCCGTCGATTCTGAGACCCCCAAAAAAGTATTCACAGCGTCGCCTGAGCACGGCTACAACAACGACTATGTATCCAGTGGACAGCCAATGGAGTTCGAATATTTCAATATCCCCCGTCATCATGCCTACGACTTTTCGGTCCACGACTCGCGGGAGCCACCTCTCAACGATGGTGGGGCATATTCAACGTTTTTGATTGACCCAAGCATTATGTCCCATGCATATCCAGAGCCTCCAAGTCCATTCGCAGCATTTGGTCCGGGCTCGGCCTGGGTACTGCCCAACGAAGAGTTCTTTGCAGCAGATGTTTCTATGCATGAGGCCAGTGCATCTGCTCTTGTGGCTACTCAGACTCCTCCGACTCCAAGCATGGTCTATACCTCCTCTAGCCCACCTTCGAATCAAAGCTACCCGGGTCCTGCTCCACACAACATGCAGCCCGATGCTCGAATCCACGACCAGCCACCGGAAAACCATCACTGGCCCGATACATATGCTGGTCGAAGGGGTGCCAAGGCACGGGAGGATTTTCCGAGAGAGTGCGGCGTCTGCCACAAGCGTTTCTTGTACGAAGACTCCGCGATCAAGCACTATCGTCTCCACCACAATGGACTACCTAACATAATTCAGAGGTATGATGCTCCCAAAAGACCTGCTCCTGGACGCCCTCGCAACGACAAAGCCGCAAAGTCACGAACTCGGAGAGATAGGACGCCTTCCATAGCTTCCCCAGACAATCAGTCGCGATCACTACGGACCGCAGCAGGTCGCCCATCTCCCAGGGTTCATCATCCCGTGCTGACTTACTTTGCAGGGCAGGAGCCTATTCAGATCAGTGTTGCTGGTGCTGATGCTGTCTCAGGCAACTCACTTGCTAATACCCAAGATCCAGCCATGTCGAGTCATCCAAACTCGACGTATGCCGGTCACTACCCAGCTCAGTCAACAGTTTCGCCTCATGGTATCGACTCTGCTGGCGAAACCGCGACCATCAACGAGCCAGATGCTAACACCTTAATCTTGAGCAACATCGACCCCGCGATACTTGCGATGTCCTCTGACCAAGGTCCATTGCACAGTCAGCAGTACGTTTCTCCCGATACTCTCAACCTTTTCCAATCTTCGGACGTACGCCCTCCCTCAAGCGCCAATCGCCCGATTGCGAGCCTCACCAACCAACGACCTCTTCCGCCATTGGCAACTACCAGTGCACCCACCACTGCACAAGAAGCTCTTCGCACCAATCGTCAGCTTGCCAGCACTACTGTACCAGATCAGGCCCAGGAAGCAATTGATTGGAACAGCTTCGGCTCCCGACAGGTCTCTTCTCAACACGCTGTCCACACCGATAGCATCCCGTTGCGATCGGCTCAGTCGGACACTGATGCGTCGCCAACACCAACGCTTATCATGACGCCTGATTCTAGCCCGGCAACAACTCCTGCGACTACTTTCTCCACGCCACAGCCTCGAGCAGACATCTCGGTTCATCATACACAGCCACGAATGCCTCCGTTCGGCTCGTACAACGAGCAGGAAGAACGAATCGTTCTGCATCCACTTGAACAAAGATGGTACAAGCGCATAGAGGGTGTCTGGAAGCACTGGGATAACGAAGTGAGCGCGTGGGTGATTGGCCCTTAGGTTCAGATTCATGCATAGGGCGGAGTACAAATACTGGAACCAAACACACTTCCACGAAGAGTAAGAGCGCAGAAGTTCCACTTGAGCTAGTCAGTGAGCTGTTTCAGGCGGTGGTATTCATTTCCGGAACTTCGTCCGGGCCTCTTTGGAGATCCGGCGTTGTTACGGACTAGATCGGACGAACGTAGGTGAGCTCAAGAGGGGTGCGCACGCATTAAACGCGCTGACAAACGTGTCAATGCTTCAATTTGTAGGATCTTCAGTAATCTGAAAAGTAGTTCCTTATCTGGGTGTTTACTAGCGGACCAAATCAGATAGTTTACAAGAACAAGATTTGAGCCCACCAGAGGCACAGTTATAAGCGATCTTTCGGTCGTGCCAATGCTTCAGCCTGCCACTTTTCACGAACTTGGCAAGCAGTCAATCAGAACGAACTGCAATGCCGTCTCCTCAAAGCGTCTTTCTCGTCGGCGCTGGCTACATCGGGCGAAACGTCCTTGATCAGCTCCTCGCTGCCAAACACCCCGTCACAACTTTGGTACGACGGCCCGAGCAAGCCTCGTGCCTCGAAGGAGTCGGAGCCAAGACCGTTCTCGGCACTCTGAGCGACCTCCAGTTGCTCGCAACACAAGCGGCACAACACGAGGTTACCATAAACACAGCGTCAGCCGATGACTTGCCCAGCGTGGAAGCCATACTATCAGGCGTGCGACAGCGTGTTGATGCAGGTCAGCCAAGCACTTACATCCACACGAGCGGGACGGGTGCACTGGAAGATGCTGCATTAGGCATGCACAAGAACGAAAAGATCTATCGCGACGATCTCCCAGGCGATATCGATGCCATAGCGCCTACCTCGATGCATCGCCACGTCGACATGCCCGTCATCCAAGCCGCGCGAGAGTTTGGAAACAGAGCAAAGGTCGTTATCATCCTTCCTCCACTCGTCTACGGTGTGAACCCGGCTCACAGGCGCCACTCATTCGCACTGACGAGTCTTGTGCGCTTCAGCTTGAAGCACGGCTTTGCAGGCTATGTGGGTGAGGGTTGCAATGTATGGAGCGTGATCCACGTTCGTGATCTCGCGCGAGCATACATGACGATATTGGCGTACATCCAGGAGTCTGCGCCAACAAACCTGCAAGAGAATCCGTATTTCTTCGCTGAGAATGGGTGCGAGGTTTCGATGCTCGAGGCTGCAGAAAGTCTTGGCCGAATCCTGTATGATATGGGCGAGATCCGGATCCCTGAGGTACAGGCTTTTGCTGAGTCTGACTATGAGGACGTCGTGGGGCCAATGACTCCTAGGGGCTTTGGCTGTAATTCGAGAAGCCGTTCGATTAGATTGCAGAAGTTAGGATGGGAACCTAGAGAGAAGGATATTTGGACTAGCTGGAGGGAAGCCGAAGTCCCCTCGATTGTAGCAGCACTGTATTCGAGCTCAGGACAATAGGTAATGGATCTTCATGTTCTCGTTGATTATTCTACTGTACCTTTGCTACTACGAGATGGTTCCAGAGTTGTCTGCACAATCAAAGACCTTGCCGATCAAACCGCTCGCAAATGCCTGCTTGATCGCGACTGAAACACCGTACCTAATTCCACGAGTTAGCGCTTTGTAATGCAACGAGGAAGGACATGAGCTTACGTTCCACCCACAACCATGAACAGGCCGACCAAAACAATGAAGACATGCAAGCCGTAAGCGGCCTTGTTCTTGCCCGTCCCAGCACGGTAGTGTTTGTAGTCATACATCCACAACATTGCCGGGAAGACCAAGCTGAAGGGCGCAAAGCACAGTGCGGCTGCAAGGCCAAGCAGGTAATTCAGGATTGGCACTGCCTCCGCGACGACGAAGCCAAGCACGCCGAGAACGAGATTCGCGCCGAGCCAAGTCGCCCAGTGCACGGCTGTGTTTTGTTGTAGATGTGACGAGTTCCGCAGGATACGCACGAAGATCAGCTTCGCGGCAACGTGCTGATAAATGCCGACCCCGATCACGAGGCCTGGGAGCGCAATGCCATACGAGATCTTCTTGAAGAGTGCCCCGGCACTGCCAAAGGCTGGAGTCGTGATCCATATTCCACACCAGCGGTATACCACTAACGAGAATGTTAGGTACATCGCACCGACGAGGATCCCAGCGACAATGATAGCCTTGCGATAGTCTCGACGGTTTCGCATCTCCGAAATCACGGGTATGTACATCATCGAACCGCTGCCACTGATGAAGATATTGGTGCTCGCTGTCATGCCTGCTACAAATCCAGGATAAGCGACGTTCTGCCAGCCGAGGTCGAAACTGCCGGTCTGAGGCGCTGCGGCTGGTCGACTCCGTTGGGTCACGGCTACCGTGAAGATGAAGACTGCAATGAAGAACGTGATGAAGCCGACCCAGGTCAGCCAGCCCAGGCGCGAGAATGTACGAACTGAGGAGAATCCTGTGACCAGAACAGCAGCGACAAAAGCAAAGACGACGGTACAGGCGCCGTGATTTGACAGTGCATTGAGCGCTGTGTCGATGGAGACGATACCAGCAGCCGTGATGAGAATTTGAGCGACGAGAATCTGGACACCGACAAGCTCTCTACCTATACGGCCCCACATGAGTCCGCACATGTCTGCCAAAGCTGTGATGGGGTCAGCACGTATAGGGAGATGCGAAGAGCAACGTACTGTGGCATTCTGGATGTCGATGACGAAAATCCCCCAGGATCACGGCGGTATCTGCATTACCCAATTAGCATGCTGATGGTGCGAGAGTTCCATTAACACTTGCACGTATTCAGGACCATCCATCCCACGATCGAGAGTGCGCCGCCAATAGCACCCAAGGTGGCAAGAGCCCCGGGAACAGCAAGAATGCTCATTGCAAACTGAATCTTGAGGAAGATGACAGTGGCGCGCTGCCAACTGACTGTGCGGAAATCGACACCATCGGCATTTTGCTTGAAGACCTCGTGCGCTTCGCGCTCTTGCTCGATCGTATCCGGTACAGCATATTTCAGTTGGCCGATTGTGTTCTCATCCACGAATGTGGAAGTCTTCTCGACGGTCGCAGCCATCGCTCGGATAGCACACGGTGTGTTGAAGCTGATGGTCGGAGTAGAGCAGCGAGCACTCAACGCATCACAAGTCTACAGATACATCTCGCTGTTGGACATTTCTTATCTGAATTACCATGCAGCAAGCTAACGCGTCTGGCCCGAGGTCCGGCAGTCGACGATCTCACCTTTGACTGGACCTTGCCAGGGGGCATGGTGCACTCCCAGACTCGTGTTACTTGATCCACTTCTCGCTTGCAAGGTAGTAGCATGACCTCTGACCGTGATAAGCAGTCGATAACACAATAAGCGCGGAACGATTGTGCTTGATCTCGCGTTATTTTTTGTGCAGGCCGAGGCGTCCCTCTCGCTGCTGCTAAGTTCGTCGACATCGCACATCTGCGATCCGAGGTCGGATAGCAACGAACCGCAGGCAGTATGGGCCGAGCTCATGGTCCTTTAGACACTATATTCTCGTCAGGTCAGCTCCTTCCAGACAACAGATAGCTGATTTATGGACTTCAAACAAGGTAGCGCGTTAGCAGTATCATGTGGAACTTCGAGCTGGAGCCCCAAGCCTACCGCTGGAGAAGATCGATTGTTAGCAGTAGCTAATTGGTGCTTCGCATCGCCGAACATCGGACGGTATTACGGCGAGCAGGATACACCAAAATCAATGGTTGTATTCACCGTAGCATCTTATACATAACGCAACAAGCTTTACACCAACACGCTTTGCAGGTCTTGACACATTACTCAGTATGTTGGAGGTCCTCGAGCTGTCAAGCAGTCTGACCTAGTAACAAGCTCTGCGAAGCGCTGCAATGATCTGGAAGCTACTAAGTAGCATCCTTGTCGTTCACCCTGATCCCGGCATCGGCGGTGGCGGAGAGGTTCATGGGGAAGCGGACTGTTGAAAATAAGAGCATTAAGACGTCCCTCATGTAATTCACACCATGTTGTCTGAAATTGTCTGGTAAGTTTCTTGACCGTTGATGCGCTCGAGGCTTCCCAGGTGGAATAACGGCAACGTAACTCCTCACCATTTGAACACTGCAATTGTGGTTGGTCAGATTATTGAACGGCAAGGACCTACTTCTACCGGCCACTGAAATGCGGCCGCCCAGCTGGTCATCTGCAGCATGACATCTGTTCGCATGGCTGGCAATCAAGCCCTCGCTTACCCACGCCAGACGAGCATGTGACCATCTTTCATACCGCGCCTGTTCTGGCCAGCCGAGCCTGCTCGCCAACTCAACCCTCGGCGCTGTCGCCTGCAGTGGCTCAGACCAAGGTCAGCCTGGTTCAGATTCCGTTTACAGACGTGAGCAACTTAGTGTGTACCAGTCTAGTCAACCCCATGCGACTTGCCCGGAAAGCAGAACAGTGCTTCAATAGGCGTTGATGATTGGACCACGTCCGATCGAGTCATCATGCCGCGACAAGTAATTGGTGTCATTGGTGCGCTGAGCGAAGACACTATTCACATTACGAGACGATCTCTGGCTCCTGGCTCGACAGTTCCTGCTAAGCAGACTAGGGAGCTGGGTGGTCGTGCTGTGAACATTGCCATAGCTATATCGAGGTGTTGTCGGAAGAAGCCAAACACTTCGGATGGATTGCTGCCAGAGGATCACGTGGACGACGATGATGAGGTGCCTGAAGTCCGAATGGTTGGGGCAGTGGTGAGCGATGAGCGCAAGGCGGAGTTCAGTAAGCTGCTACGGCAGAATGGGGTGGATCCTTCTGGCGTCGAAGTCGTTGAAGGTGAGGAGACAGAGCAAGACAACCTGACCTCAATATTTGAAAGCAAGGTTGCACGGTCTCAGCAGCTCAACTCGGCTGGTGTATCTCAAAACTGGACCAAAGAGCACTTTGACAAAATTGAGAAACTTGGTGGCGGGATGAGGCCAGACTTGCTAGTTGTGACCATGGAGCTGTCAAGAGACGTTATCGAGCATATCGTCGACCATGCACACGAGGAGGGCGTTGATGTACTCGTATACGCGTCGCCTGGTGCGGTATTGCTGGCGGACCATTATCGCAAGATCGAGCATCTAATAGGTAGCGAAGGCGACGTTGCAGTCATCTTGGGCTATGAGCAGCACGAACTGAAAGACGAGCAGGGCGACCTAAGAGTTGAAGTGTGCCCTGAAATGTGCAAGGCACTATACAGCCACAAAAGATTCAAGAACGTCGTGATCAAGTCCGGTTATTACGGTGCCTTCTTCAAAAACGAAGAAGAAGAAGACGGTTTCGCGTCGGGTTATCAGAACAAGAACGATGTGACTGATTCATCCGGCTCGACGTGAGTATATTTCCGTATAGCGTTCGCGAAAGAAGCTAATCAATGCAGTGCTACGTTTGTCGGCGTGTATGCCGCGGAACTGATCAAACAGAAGCTATTGGGTACCTGGGATATCAAAGCTACCGTAGAAAAGGCGAATAGAGCCTCCGCGATAAGCAGTGCTAAGGTCGGGTACCACGACGCTGTGCCTTGGGCCGACCAACTTGAGGAGTTCGATGCAGAGCCGCTCTATGACACCATTGATGAATTGAAGAAAAAACCGGACAGGCGAGCTCGGCCGTCGCGACCTAGAGCCCCTGGACCCATGGCCGAGCCAAGGCACTGATGCGACGATCACTATCAGCTTGCTTACTTGACAGCGAATAGTGCTTCAGTTTAGAAAACATGGCTCTGAAAGCCCACTTCCACAAGGGCCAGTTTCAGAAGCAACTAGCACAGAAAAGAGACTCCTCCGATCTCATGTTGTGCCGTACGCGATTCGCCTCGAGCCTCTGGCCGGCGTCGGCTTCGAGCATGTTCAGAGTCTGCTCACAGATGAGCTGTGCCATTGGATTTCTCACATCAATATCAGGAAGCTGTCTGGTAAGCCACAATCGAACCTTCTTCAGGTTGGCCTTGTACGCATATCCATGGTCTGCTGTTGGGTTGAAGCGAAACCTCCTGTATTCTTGCAAAGTCTTCCGTTGTCGTATAGTCAACATTTCGGAGAACACACAGCCAAGTGCAAAAACATCCGCTGATCTGCCCCATGCTCTTGGCTCGGGAGCCCAGTATATAGGCGTGCCTTGCTCAGCAAAATCGGCTGCTGTACTCTCTAGTCCTTCAAAATCCTTTGCAGTCCCAAAGTCTGTCAAATAGATCTTCTCACCCTTGATCAGTATGTTGTTAGGTTTGATATCCTCGTGCTTCACCATCTCCCGATGGGTGTATGCAAGGGCAGAAATCAAACAACCAAACCAAGAATCCAGCAAACGCATAGCATTGCGTGGATAACCTGCTTTGGCACATCTCTCCTCGAGGTAGACCCGAAGATCACAGTCTGCTACTGGAGATATGATAATACTCCAGTACTGGGCGCCCTTGAAATGCATGTTAATGCTGGCGATGTGGTTGTGACGCAATTTCGTCATGGTTTCGACCTCATTTTTCACTCGTGCCTCGATTTGTTTCTCGTCCGAGCCTATAATCGATATGGGAATAGACTTTCGAGCATAAATGGTCCCCGTGGTGACCTCCCTAACTGCCTGGACTGCCCCATAAGCACCTCGTCCAAGATCTCTCAATTTTTCGAAACGTGTATCACTGTCTTCATGACCTCCAATGTTGGTGTTCAAGACGAGGCTTTTCTGTTGCTCCACTGCGTTCTCGAAGCGATCTTTCCATTCGACCTCCAGAGTCTTGTATTTTTCCGTAGCTCTCGCTATTGTGCTATCGACGAGTTCCCAATCGATCTCTGCGTACATGCATCAGACTCATGGCCATAAGCAGTAGTTCCTACTTCCTACTTACCGCCAGCCTCGGTGTTCAGCTGCGTGATCACGTCCAGATAACATCTGATGTACACCTCGAAGATCTGTTGCAACGGCTCTTGGATGCGTAGACTTTTTGGGAATTGCGATAGGTCGGAGCTGAACAATGGCAACTCTTTGTTCAGAGGCTTATACACGTCCCTGAAATCAGGGAAAGGAGAGTCGTTATCAAACGCAGCCTGCTAGATGGTCAGCGAGGTCTGGCTCTGATTGCTGGGACGAGGTCTGACCTTGATGGCAGCAAAGGCGGTGGTCCAAAACACATCGTTCAGCGAGTCCGGCGACTTAAGGCCCACTGCTTCATCGACTGTACGAACAAAGAACAGAGCCTGAACATGAAAGCGTGAGAAGAAAGCTGTGTTTGTTTCAGGAATGTTCTCATGTAATTCCTCCGGAAGAGCCTCGAATTTGTTGCGAAAGTCAAGCTCAGTGGATATGGTTTCCTCAAATGGATAGGTTTGCTTCAACTCATCAAGTAATCCAGCTAGAAGCGACCTCCAGGCTTCGCGAGCCTGGTTGTGACCAGTCGAGTTAGACATCAGTCAGACTAGTTGCTTGTTGATGGCTGCAACGAAAACAGTCTTGACCTCGTCGCAGGTCACAACCGTGAACATGACGCATGGCAGCGCAGCCTCCAGCTCGCGCCATGCCTTTGCCTTGTTCACGGCTGAGACTGCGGCTTTCGCAGGCAACAAACCAGCCTATGCTGAGAGCACGGCTGAGGTGGGGTATGCATCTGACTACGCGAATAGAGGGGTGCTTCTGCATGTGTTAGCCACTGGTAAGCGAGCCGTGTGTCCTGCACATCAGCGGTACATAAGAGTGTACTCTGTGCTCGTCAAATTGCAGATGATGGCTGGTATACGTGAAGCGAGCGAAAAGAGACCGTCTTTGGCTCGTACTTGTAACTGGAGGTTTAGAATGGAGCCTTTACCACGACGCTACGGAAGGGACAGTGGAAACCGTAATCCAGGCAAGTGCGATACTACCTGCTCAAAAGTATACCCGCCCTCTGCTCCCAGGCCGCCTTCAAGTTCTTCGACTTAGCTGGTAAAAGCCATACAGCGATATTCAACAGAGCCGGTGATGGCTTGTTTGTTCTCAAATGTTCCATTTGATTCATTACTGCACACATGTACTTTCTACTGTTATGCATAAGCTATGTTCTCTGCCACGGACGCAAGGGTCCCACCGCTGCTTCAAGAACTGCCTGATCAACACTCCGTCAAGGATATCAAAAACACCAAGACCAACTTTTCTCGTGTACTAGAAAAGTCATTAGTAGGCCATTACCAATAACTTCCTTTTTGTCCTCGTCCAAAGGTGACTGCGCGTCCTACCCGTCTCCATAAATCATTGCGTTGTCCCAAGCAAACTTCTCGGGATCTCATGCACTCTAATACGCCGCTTTTAAACCCAGTACCGAGAGTATTGCTCAGTATGCAAAAACAAGAAAATTCGTGACGAAAACAATTGTCGTTCGCCGTAGAGTAGCATTGGCCTTGTTCCGGGGAAGAACTCTTTGCCCATGTCTTTTACACAGATCCGTCATCATGGGTCTTATCTGCTGCTCGGAGTCAGACCACCGCTGTCAAAGGAATGGGCGAACTGAACGGACCTGAATGCTGCCTGGTTCCTCCACTTTCGAGATAGCTGTGGGCACTGCGGCTCTTCGGCAGGCCCGGCTTTCGAAATGGAGGACAAGGCGAAGCATCATGTACTTCTGGTGCTTTGAAGATCTCGCTGAGAGGATGATGCCTCTTGTTGCTTGGAGGTGTTTTCTGTGGGCTGACCGTCACCCCTTCAGCACGTCTGACTTCCTCTTTCAATGCTCTGGTAATCACACCTGACCTCACAACAAGGTCTTTCAGGTCCTGCGTATCGAAAGGCAATTTCTTCTGCTGATGTATCTCCACATCTCGAGGCGACGAATCCCAGCCTCCTCGAGTCTGATGGATCGTTTGTAGAAAACTTCTAGCCTGCGCAAGGCTTTCTCCTCTGGCTCTACCATGTATGACAGGAGGGGTCATCGCCGAGACGGACCTTCTGCCGGTCGTGGTTTGACGTCTTACCCGAAGTCCCTGGGATGGATTTGGGGCTGTAGTTGGTGTACAGGCAGGCAACTCGGCAAACGGATCAGAGGACGGTGGAGATGACGCAGCAATCGGCTCGTCCTCGTCGTTGATCGTGGCCAAGTTGATAATGCTCTCGGCATCTTCCCATAAAGTGCTTGCGTTTCCGTTCAAAATCTGTAGAGCCGTGCCCCTAGACTTCAACCGTTTCAGCTCCTCAACCAACGCCATGAACTCCTGCACTTGGCCAAACTGTAGGTGTACACTTGGCTGTCTATCAATTATTGCTTGTGGTATTTTGACGCTTCGGACTGAGTCACGAAAGTGGTTGTTGCTGTTGTTCTCATCGACGACCGCTAAAGGGACATGCGTATTTTCCATATCATCAAACTCGAAATCATCGCTCCACTCTTCGCTGACTGGTTTGTGTCCCAGCTTCCAAGTTGGAAATTTGCTAGTAGTTGGAAGTTGTTCAGAAGGACCGTCACGGTTAACGGGCACGCTTTGACTCCGGAAATGCAGTTGTGGAGCACCTTTCCGTCCCGAAGCCCGCCTACGGTCACCTTCGTCTTGCTTCCCATGTACAGTCTTTGGCCGAGAGAAGTTGGTCATCTGTTGATGTTCGGACCAATCGAAGATCGATGACTTGTAAGAGTTACCAACTGCCATAGCGCTTGTTAGCTCTTCGTCTGTTTCCGGCTCCTGGAAGCGTGCGATCAATTGCTGGGCAGCGACACCTGGCGAGGACGTGATCTGTCGTGGATTGAGAATGTCACGCCTTTCGCCAGGGAAGGTATCCTCGTCGGCTGACCAATCAAGCTCCTCATCTTCGTCTAGCCTCATGTCCTCAAGCATTTGTCCAACCTGGTCATAGTCCTGCGTTTGCTGCGCCATCGTCAGTATGGGCGGCGAAGAATGTAATTCGTACGCCGACGACTTTAGAGGCACCGGCGTTAGGCTAAGATCCTCGGTATGTATAGACGCAGATCTTGGCGGTGTTGCCATTGAAATATCATCTCTTGTAGAGGTCGTAGAGCTCGTCTTCCCATTCGTCATGGATATGCCTATGCCGTGCACGTCTGCATTCTGGGTGGGAAACGTCAAGCCCTGCATCTCGTCGTCATCGGGTGTGTCTTTCTGGCTGAGGTTCCGCCACAGTTGTGATTCTGCGCCCATCTCGTCAGATGTTCTTGCAGCAAAGATTGTTTCGAGCTTTGATTCTCGCGCCCCAGACCGGCTATTGTTTGTTGCTCTGGTAGCAATTGAGTCGTATGCAGTGTCACTCCTGAAGTCGAGAGATTCTGTATCAGAGAATACACGGCCGTCGGCATCAGAACTGGTGGTCGGCGGATCTGAAGCCGTGATCGAATGTCGTGGTCGAAACGGACCTCCCCTGTCGTAGGTCAGAGGACTCGACGTAAATTGAGGCGAACCTGGTGGCAGTTGTATGTCGAAGCTCGAGCCATTTGTGTTAGAGGACTGCTGGTTATGATTCTTGATTGGCGATATGGTACCTCGTGCTGCAGCTTTCGACAGCTGGACTGACGGGTCAGTGAAATTCCTTCTTCGAGTGATTCGTCGTAAAGAGCTCAATGAGCGTTGAGGAGGGCGTACAGTTTTCGTAGTCTCGTTCTCGGGTAGCGGTTGGAGTTTGGGCCGCTCATCTATGTCCCAAGGTGGCTCGACATCGTCCAATGCTGAACCGAGAAGCATGATCGGCATGTGCAGCGACGGCAAGGATATCACTCTGATTTGGCCTGCATCTGTAGCATTCTCGGAACGTCGACGTTTGCGAGGGAATGCGGTTTCGAAGAAGGGCCGCCATGATTGCTTGTCGTCTTCTACCGGCAGCGGAGTAGGTATGGGGCTCGAGGTATCGCTTGCTACTTCATTAGTACTATTCAATATAGGTCGTGGGCGTAACAGCATCTCTCTGAATGTTTGGGACCTCTGATGGCTTGTGGCAGGCCGGCGCAGAATTTGGCCTCGGGCCTCCTCATGCGACAGCCCTCTCTGCGACACCGACCTTTTGACAAGCTTGTTTGGCATGGCGCCAATGCTTGTGGCTGGTCTCTTGCTAAAGACAGAAGGCAAGCTGGTATCATCGTTGTCCTGCAAGTTGATTGACGGTGCCGGGCTCGTGTTATGCGAGGAGAAGGACGACAGGCGCTTCATCCAGCCAGAACTAGTGCTCGAGTCTCTTTTGTCGGTGGTGCTTCTGCTCGTGGACGTTCGTGGACGTAACATTGACCGACGCGACTTGGAGCTGTCTCTCGACGAAGGGACATCGTTGGTGAACTCCTCCCGGCCAGGTCCTGACGCGAAGAGCCGGGGGGCTGACCATATGCGCTGTGAATATGAGGACTGGACAGGGCGGTCTGCCGGTTCTTGGGCCAACAAGGGCGTTGTAGGTTGCGAGACGCTTCGGCGTTGCAGCGACGGCGCTGTCCAACCTGTACTCGAAGAACCTGGCCTTTTTCGCTTGCCAGTGCTAAGGATGTGGGTGTGGGACTCGAACTGCTCAGTGCCAAAGGCAAGGCCTGCTGCAGCGGCGCCGACAGTCCCTAGAGCACACAGCTATTAGACGAGTCAGCAAGTTCCTTGTTCGGCTGTGAGATATGCAATGAGTATGTACCGTGGCTATATGCTCTTTCTGGTCCATCACAAATGCCACCGAGATACAGCCTGGGCTGTACCAACTCTCTGTTCATTGACCTCGTTCATCTCGCAGCAGACATTGACGCTAGGTGGAGTTGTGATCGAATGTTTCTTTTTCCGTGAATCGTAAGAGCAAGGGTGCCGCGGTCTCGCACGTGGTAGTCGAGGGGATGGCCTCGTTCGAGTGGTCAACACGGGCAGTGAAGATATATGATGCTCGTAAGGAGAGTCAGTCAAAATGCATACTCCCACCCACGCTATTAGGAACACG
>Ga0066648_10000554_pt1 | contig 24632 bp, 21 predicted proteins | sample CryGeyCG12114_NA_FD_59537 | JGI IMG/M metagenome (GOLD analysis project Ga0066648, IMG submission 59537) | Groundwater microbial communities from aquifer - Crystal Geyser CG19_WC_8/21/14_NA | ecosystem: Environmental > Aquatic > Deep subsurface > Groundwater | place: USA: Utah: Grand County... | reverse complement strand
CCACAAGATCCGAATCACCCTCACCAGCCGAAAGGTCGCCTCTCTCGAGAAGGTCTGCAGCGAGCTGTTGGAGCGAGCCAAGAGCAAGCAGTTGAGGGTCAAGGGACCCGTCAGACTGCCTACCAAGGTTCTCAAGGTACGTCGTAAAACCTTCGTCCCACTCCGCCGAGGAGGGAAGAGCGAGGGAGTGGAACGGGTGAAGCGAGGCAGACATCGAGGACACGAGGAGCAGAGCAGCGCAGAGCAGAGCAACGAGACGCATCCGATCTCGGACCGTGGACGCCGCGGCGCAGTCTCACGGGCTGGTCGCACTTTGCTGCAGCCATGCTCGTGCGAGTCACACACACTCATCAGCTCTGAGACTTTCCCGCTGCTCTTCCCCCATACCCTCGATGTCCCCTGCAATCCTCTCCGGCTCTGCAAACCCGCGCTGTCTACGAAAACCCTTTCCATAGCAACCTGCTAACTCCTGTCCCCAGGTCACCACCCGAAAGACCCCTTGCGGTGAAGGTTCAAAGACATGGGACATGTACGAGATGCGAATCCACAAGCGACTCATTGACCTCAACGCCCCCACTGAGGTCGTCAAGCAGATCATCATCAACATCGAGGCCGGTGTTGAGGTTGAGGTCACCATTGCCGCATAAACGGTTGTTCCTGCAATAGGCATGGATGTGGTGATGGCACCTTTGCGACAGTATGCGGAGCGTTGCCGAAGAGCTTGGCTTGCGCGTCTGGATGGTGGCATTTGAAGCAAAGCAAAACGGGATTAGGGCATGATTAACTTCATGATTCTGATGCTCCAGCACCAGATACCAGTATATGAGAGAGATGATAGCAAAATGGATTGAATTGCTACCAGAAGCCCATAATGAGCGACGTCAAGTAGTTCTTAGTACTCTAACATGTGCAGCTAAGTGCTACTGGGTATCAATGCCGTTGTCCAAACCCCCAACTTCAAACAAACACAATCAGTTCGCCCTCACCATTCCTTCTATCGTACAAGTCCTTGCTTATGCACCCATCATCCCGATCTTGGTGCTGTCACTGACACCCGATGGGAAATGCAAATTCCTTAATCTCCGGCCTCTGTTCTTGCGTTTCTTGTTCACTCTTCTTTGTCGGCCTGTGTTAGACTCTTTTCGCCGCTCAGCTGATGCATTGCGCGCATCGTCGCTAGATTGTGAAACGTTCCCAGACTCCTTCAATTCGATGCTTCCACGTACAAATACAGGCTTTGTGATACAGGTGTCCTTTAGCTTTCGCGAAGCAGTATTGTCAAAGTTGATGCCTCTCTTCATCGTTTTGGAACATTGGAAGGATGGCCCTCTGTCATTCGAGTGAACCTTCGCCGCGTCACTAGGAGAGGCTTGGAGCTGCAAACCCTTGTCTCCGTTTGTAGGTTGCTCTTTCTCCACGAGCGGCGCAACGTCGATCTGCTGGCAACGCGTCTGCTCATCACGGCGCAGACCTCGACCGTCTAGCTCCGTAATGACACGCCAATGCCCGTCAGCGTATGCCCTCAGACGCCCTGGTAATACATTCTCTCCCTAGAAGTCGTAGTCGACCCACCCCCGCATCGGCGGCACAAGTGGAATCTTCCCCTGGTCAAATCGTCCTGTCTCGTATAGCCGTCCATACACACCCTTCACTTCATCTGTGTACTTCTCTTCACTAGCTTGGAAGTCAGCCAGAGCCTTTGCAAGCTTGACAACATCTGGATTCTGGGCTGCCTGTGGAAACCAGATTCTTTCTTGACCCTTGCCATCTGGTCGTGCATAGACTGGAGTTCGTGAATCAACCACTTCGGTACCGTCTGCAGTTGGTCGCAGCTTAGTAATGTACGTAACGGGCATGTTGCGGTAGGCTGTAAGTTGTTCACCTTGCTGTAACTGTGGTGGGACGCCAGGGAGCGTCTGAGTATAGTGCAGTGGTTGCACAGGTTGGTTTGTTGGCTTGGATGATGAAGGCTGTGCTGCTGTTTGTTCCGTCTGTACTGAGCCCTGACCGCTCGATTGAGTGTTCTGGGTCTTTTGCTCTGCGGCAGTTGTCCCGAATGGGCTTGGCCCAAATCCCGAAAATGAACTCTTCTGCTGTCCGAAGCCCGATTGAGACTGCGGCTGAGAAGGCTGACTGAACGGACTTTGGCCGAAGCCAGGTGCTTGTGCAGGTTTGCCAAACGGACTTGGACCCAAGCCCGGCTGTGGTTGCGTTGGTTGACCAAACGCTGGTTGTTGCTGCTGGGGCTGTGCGGACTGTACAGGCTGCCCGAAAGCCGATGGCTGTTGTGGTTGACCGAAGCCACTACCCTGTGGTGCCGGCTTTCCGAACGGGCTTGGTCCAAAGGACGTTTGTGGTGTAGAGTCCGCGCCGAACGCACTCGCATTCGCGCCCGACTCAACGGTGCCACCAAATGGAGAAGCAGTGTTTTCCGGTGCTTTAGATTGGCCAAAGGATGATTGCGTAGTGTTTGACCCTGCTTGCTGTCCAAATGGCGACGCGTTACCTGCGGGTGCAGCCGTCTGACCGAAACCCGTCTGACCAAAACCGGCTCCTGCGGTATTGCTCCCAAACCCTGCTGCTGCTGTTGGCTTCGCAAACGGGTTGTTGCTTTGGGCGGGGTTACTTGGCTGGCCAAAACCCGACCCTGCAGCACCTCCTGCTGGCTTTCCACCAAACGGTGAACTGCCGCCGCCACTTGCAGGTTGACCAAAGGCTGATTTTGCTTGACCGAATGGGCTGGAAGTTTGTCCGAACCCACCTTGTCCGAAGCCGCCTTGGCCGAAGGCAGGCTTGCCGAAAGCCGACGGTTGCGCTGGCTGTCCGAATCCTGATGGCTGTGCTGGTTGTCCGAACCCTGACGGCTGAGTCGATTGTCCGGAAGCTGAGGTCTGTGACGGCTGTCCGAAAGCAGACGGTTGGGATGGCTGGCCAAATGCCGTCTGCCCAAAAGATGCAGTCTGAGCTGGCTTGCCGAAAGCTGACGGCTGCGATGGCTGACCGAACGATGATGTTTGTGGGGTTTGGCCGAAACTCGTAGTTTGCGCAGGTTGGCTGAATGGCGAAGAGCTTTGACCGAATGCAGGTCTCGAGAAAGGGTTCGTGGAAGGCGTGATACGGTTTGAAGTGCCTCCGAACGGATTAATAGAGCTGCCTGGCTGTTGGTTAAGCTGGCTGTTCTTAACGAACTCTTCTCTGGTTGTTTTACCATCGAACCTCACATTCGTGAAATCATAGCGGTTCGGGTGCTCCTTTTCTTTCTGCTCCATGAACTGTTGGACGTCTTTGACATTCGCAGCTGCAGTCCGCATCGCCGAGTCAGCGTCGTTCCAGACCTTGATGGCTTCTTGATCTGCTGCGTCTGCATTGCCTTTTGCTTGTTGCTCGTAAAACCTCCATCTGACTTCCTCGGGACTGTACTCATTTTCAACGAAAAGAGAGGCTGGCGGATCTTTGCCAGGTCCGTAAGCCGACAATATCCATTTTGGCCTGGTACTTGTCAGGTCGCTCCTAATGTCGTCCTCATTAAGTGCCCATCTCTCAGGCCGGCTGAGACTGCCAAATGCACCGCCGCGGGCGCCGAAGCCACCTTGTCGATTGTTGTTGCTCTGGTTACCACCAGTTTGGTTGCTGCTATTCTGTCCATTGGGGTGATCGAAACGGCAATTACTCCCGTTCCTGCAGGTCCCATTCCTCCAGTACTTGCACACCACCATGTTAGGCGGAAACGAAGCAACTCTACACCCCTTCGAGAATGAAGACGAGAAAATTGTATGCTGCCGTCCACAGGATGTAACCAGGACGTGCCGGCGACCAAGCTCAAAAGTCGTGCGGCAAAGGCCTGTGGTAGAATATGTGACGGAAGAAAAGCTGGCTGCCGGGTAATCAATACTTCATAATGAGTGTGAGAGAAGTGAAAGGATCGTGTTGCAGGCTCGGCATTTGAGCATGAAGTCGCTTGTGGTAAAGAACCAGGCTGGCACTCCTTGAGGCAGGCGCCAATAACGTGGCTCAGCCTCGTGATACGCGACCCGACACGTGAAAAGTGGACAGACAGTGTTAGTCAGCCAGAGCAGTGGCACCGCACTAACCTCTTAAGCAACAGCGCTTCCTACGAAACTACTTGCAGTCCACGCTCTCACGATCTATCTCTTTCCACGTTGGAGCATGGCATCATTGCATCGCATCATGAGCTAGAACAATACCTATGTTGCCTACTGCAGCTAGTCTTATGGCATTGGCCGTTTGGAAGCCTGGCAAGACATTGGAGATGTTGCACAGGATCTGAGCATCTGGCTTCGGTGGAGCACTGTCAAGTACTGCCAGACCACGACAGCCGTTATGTTCTTGTCTTCAAAGATGGGGACCTGAACGCTGATGTCTGAGACGTGTCCGCCACTGCCAACAGCCAGACTCGAGCAGCTGCTGCATGCATGGACCTGCTTGCAGAAAGTCTTGGCTTTCATCTTAGCAATCATGCAAAATATGTCCAAGCATGTCGCGTTATATTTGCCTGTAAACATATCCAAAGAGACTCTTCATGGCCGTTGAGACCAGATTACTTGGAGGATCAGGTATATGATTTTCTTCTGTCTGGACTTGATAGTTTAAAGCTCTGGCTTCCTACCAATATGTACAACTAACTCCCTTTGTCTCTGGCCCCAAACAAAGCCAAGTCTCCGAACGCCTCGTACAGCACGCTTCGTACCCGCCATGCAATTTGTATCGTTGGGTATGTGTCTGCGCTCACTGCTTCGTCAAACCAGGCGAGTAAGAGAAAGTTGGTCTCACGAATCTGCAGAGTTCTGGTGTTAGCATATATGCAATTCGTGGCTTTACTCGGTCGATTCAGGTGCTTTGCATGGGAAGACATACCGGTCGCTGTTCATGACACGGGTCTCGCTACCCAACAGGTCCTTCTCTCGAGCCTTGTCTGCGTACATCCTCCGCACCTGATCCCGATCTTCCTCGGCCTGTAATAACGGCATTATGTGTATTCTGCTCCACATCTTCTCGCGTGCCAGTTCATGCTTCTCTCGGTTGCCTATGAACAGCTTGCGCCAACCGTATGCCATAACCGCGAACACTCCGAGCATGTAGAAAACTGGTTTCGGACCTCTCGTGGGGATGTTTCTCTACAAGCATATCTGTTAGTGCAAGTTCACGTCGAGCAAAGCGCCGCATTCGAGCGTGCCGGATCGAAGAATAGGACCTTCGAGGCAGGCAAGACTCTTTCACTGGGCAGCTGCACTCGTGCTTGAGGTTGTTTCGAGCTAGAGAAGGAGGGGTGGTCGTACTCGATACTGGACGGCCTCGTAGCCGCCCACGGGGGGCATATCTTGAGGCATGGCTGGCGGTATCAGAGGGTGGTCGAGCAGGGGAGAAAATGAACGGTTAGTCGCTACCAGGCCAGCGAATTGAGCTTGCGGTCGCGGTCGTGGTCGTGGTCGCGGTCGATCGTGGTGAAGACAAGGCTCGCAAGCTCAAGCTCAGCCTTGCTGCGAAGTGGAGCAGACTGATGCTGTCTTATGCTGCCTTGTTGCCTCAAATACGTCACTGGCTTTTCGGATGGCAAACCCCGTGCATCTGGCCTGGTACCACGCAGGACATCGAAGACCAGAATTTATAAGCAGTCCCTACACCCTGTCAAGATCTGATCATCAAGCTACAACCAGAGACACTCCCAGGTCTGCCGCGCGGCTGCTATCTAGTACCAGGATCTTACACATAATTCCCCTCCCAAAACAGGCCCGATCACCATATCTCGCCTCGACAACTGTCACCATGGTCCGCCACAAGAAAGACCACCAATCAAAAGGCAAGAAGTACACCAACAACACTCGCCACACCCCCAGGACACAACGCGACAACCAATCTTCTGCCGATGATCCAGACTCAGGATCCCACCAAGCCCCGCCATTCAAAGCCGCTTGCTGGGACTTCAACCACTGTGACAGCAAGCGCTGTTCAGGGAAGCGTCTTCAGCACTTTGGCTTGCTCCGCCAACTGCCAGTGGGCACCAAACACTCTGGGGTGATCATTTCACCAAATGCCAAGACCATCCTGTCTCCCGCAGACACGCCACTGCTCGAGCAATTTGGTGCCGCGGTCGTAGAATGCTCATGGGTCAGGATCCAAGAGGTCCCATGGTCAAAGATCGGCGGAAAATGTGAGCGCCTACTGCCCTACCTGGTCGCTGCGAATGCTGTGAATTATGGGCGACCATGGCGGTTGAACTGTGTAGAAGCACTAGCTGCATGCTTCATGATCTGTGGCAAGGACGACTGGGCAGAGATGGTCCTACAGCACTTTTCATATGGCGAGTCTTTCTTGAACATCAACGCGTCATTGTTCAGACGCTATGCAGCATGTAAAGATGAAGCAGGCATCAAAAGGGTAGAAGAGAAGTGGCTGAAGAGGCTAGAAAAGGAGTATGCCGATAGCCGCAAGACGACCAACGAGGACGGCGAAGAGGATATGTGGGCCGGCGGCAACGTAAACCGTAGGGAACTACCAGAAGATCTATCCGACATCTCGGATTCCGAGGATGAAGACGAGGCAGAAGAGGAAAAGGAAAGCGAAGACGAAGACACCGTCTACGACGCAAACGGCAACCTCCACCAGGGCGTTCCGCTAGACATGCCGCCATCAGACGATGAAGACGAGGAAGCAGAAATGGCAGAGATAAGGCGGAAGATCCTCGCTTCGAAACCATTCCAGAACCCCAATCAGGACTCGCATGCCGCCGCCTCCACAGACGACAAGGCACCGACCCAATACCATGCAGATGCAGTCAAGAGCCAGAACGCCATGGCGAACACCTCCGAGCCAGCCGCCCCCCAACTCCTGGCGGCGGACTCAGACGCAGAATCTGGCTCAGCAGATAACGACGAGGACGACTTTGACGACTTTGACGCCATCGCCAATGCCACGCCTGTCACTGACCGCACGGGTATAACGGCCAAGGAACGCGCGAGAAAGCTGGAGAAGATGGCAGGTGCTGCGAACAGCGCGAGGTTCATGAGGGCCAGTATTGATGCGCCCAAGAAGTGGTAGCGCTGGCAGTAGGTCACAGTTGGGAATAGATGGAGATGTGGATCATTGATGCAATGTCACTCTATATGTTCACCTCTGTGGCACATTATTGTTTATGTCTTGCCTGCTTTGAACTGGTTTCAAGGTATTACGGACCCACCCATCTTCAATTCACGACTGTGACCTCCTACTCCGTACCCACAAATCCATCTGGTGGAGCTCGCGCTACATGCTGTCTTTTGCACAAATACAACTCCGCGAATCAGACTTACTGATCTTGACGCTTCAGGTCACGTGTCGTCACTTCCATTCGTCCTACACGAACACCCACCCCTCCAACTCGAAGAACTCATTCACTAGCACGTCGGCTTCAAACTGTAATCCAACGCCAGGGAGATCCTGATCACGGCTGTGACCGGCTCTAGCCATCGGGACACTGTTCCTCATCATCGGGACACCACCGACTCGTTGAGGAGTGGTGGTGGGAGGGTTTGGACCTCCTCGATATGTCCTCGGTTGAACGTCGTCGATGACTTTTCTGGCACTCTTACTACCTACGTTCGCTTTCTGAGCGTCCGCCTCCGCCTTGCTTGCTCCCGGGGCTGGCAATGGCTGCTTTTGCGGGCGGTTTGATGTGTTCGCGGAACATGGCAGTGGCGTGTTGGTGGGCTTAATGTAGCGCGCCTTCTTCGTCCACTGTGCTTTGATCTGGTCAGAATGAGGAGTTGTGGCGATTGCAATCTCTTTGTAGGCCATATCTTCTTGCCAGGCGACGACAATGTTACGGCTTGCTTCCGTTGCTCTGGAACGAGATGTTGGACCTTGAGCTTCCTGCAAGTGGTACAAGGACATTTCGAAGTGTTGTGCTCAGAAGTGAGCAGCTACAGCTACGTCAGTAAATGCTGATAATATTGGGAGAGCGCCGGATACGTAGAGACTATTTCTTAGGAGTCGTAATGGGTTTGTCTGTATATAGTTGTGGACATCCAGGTATAGGTGCACTTTCCTAGCAGGTGTTCAGTCCGAGTTTATATTCTTTTCATTTGACCCAAAATCACTGGTCACCGCGGTGTAGACATTGAAGATTACGTCGCTCGTGCGGGCCTCTATCTGCCTCGACTGATCAAGCCTGTGTATTGTACGGCTCAGCTCACCAATCAGATCCAGTCAACACAATGAAGCGGTTCCCAATGACGCCGCGTCGTAGCAAGCAGAGTGGATAGACCTCGTTATGAGCCATTCGAGTCAGCTCACGGCTGTGAATTGCCTATAAGAGTTGATGACGCACAATTCTTCCGTATGCATTGTTGGTATTCGCTTGTTCTTGGCTCGAAGGGGCGTGGCATTCAACGTCGTAGTCGTTGTTGATAGTCGTTGCGAGGTTGCAGTGGTTGCCTGATATGGAGTGTGACGTTAAAGGACCCGCGGCGGGTCGTGCGTTAGGACCATCAATGGTCGAGGGGCAGCGAATGGTACTATCTGGTAGATCGCTGCAACCCTTCGTCAAGATCAAGGACCACTAGAAACATGAAGCGGCAGAACCTGCCACTCACACATGCTTCTATCGCCTTATCTTGCCGTTGCGAAAGGCGAAAGGTATATGGTGGATTGAGGCAGCCAGTGAGCAACATGCGCGTTGGAAGCTACAGGCCCTCACCCAGTTCGGGGATCTACCCTTGGGTTTCCACGTGGGTTGTCCACAAGCGTGAACTCATCAAGGTCGTTCTGAGCTAGAGCAGCTGCCGCGTACAAGTCTGGATCCTCGACTATAGCCTCAAACTCCGCACTAGTCAGGTAAGGGGCGTGCTCGAAATCTGCGGGGACAAAGTCGTAATAATTGGAGGCCTCAATCTGTGGCTGGTAGCCATAAGCGGGATAAGCTTGAGGAGGAGCTGGAATGGCAGGCCTGGTAGGCAAGCTGATAGATCGCGAAGCCATATGTGGGTGAAGATGAACACCTGGCGTACTCTGGAGACCAAAGCTAGGATTGGCTGGCCATGTCTCCTCGGCGATTGGTTCGTTAGAAGGCTGCCGGCGTCCAACTCGACGTGGCTCTTCCTTCACCACCGCATTTTGCTCTTTTGACTCCGCTGAGGTGATGCTTGCAAGATTTAGTATTTGTGTGTCTCTCAGGTTTGGGGGCGGGAGTGTTGCCATCGTAGTCATGAATAACTGACTGGCCTCTTGCAGAATTTGACGTCCGAGCTGTCCATCGAATTCGTTGTAGCTTTCTGAATGGTAGCCTAGAGTCTCGCGTGCTTGACGAATGACCTGAGGTAGTCTGACCTCGCTGAAGCGCAAGAAGCTGTGTAGATGCTCGCTAAGAGGACCTTCGTAGTCTGGATCATAGTGGTCAGCGAACGTTGTGCTGGGCGGAATCAGGTAAGCATACATGGAGTGATATTATTGTCAATTCGTGATTGCCTGCCGAATATCATGTCGTACACTCTGAACCAGTATGATTCTCTGTCGGTCTTGATTGTGTTGCGAGACTTGAGACCAAGCTCGATCTGTATTTCAGGCATGATTTTCTGTCTGTCAAGCTCTGTGACTGCACACGGGGGATCCAAGCGGCGGTGAGCTCTCAAAGCAGCTGTATTCTTGCAGTCTAGACCACAGCGGTCGCAATGATGCTCAGGTAGGCAGTGAGTGCGGATAAGATGTTGTCTGCAAAGCTTGTCAATACGAAGACGGCCATTCTGATAGCTATACGCACTTGAAGTAGGCGGTCTTAACGTCGCTGAATGTGCTGCAGACATGATACGCATCGGCTCCATCGACACCAAATATGTGGTTGTCGAATTTGTTGAATGGGCAAGCCAGTGCCAGAAGCTCGCCTGAACTAGCTTGGCCCGATCTTCGCCTCGACTTGTTGTTCTTGCGCTCTCGCTCGTCTTCGTTCTCGTCCTGATCTCTCCGTCGTTTGAATCCAGACACCTGCGAAGAGGCGACAGAGCTGGAAACAAGGCTATCTACGGAACGCTCAGCTACGCCTTGATGGTCGTGTCCGCCGGAAAATGGCGCGTGCTCCCTCACACCAGCTTTGAATTCTTGTGAAAAATGAAGACAAAGCTTCATGAAGAGGTGTATGAGAATGCGGACTGGCTCACGTATCCCTGGAGAGTTTGGTTCCGCCACATCGCTAACGGTTTGTAAATCTACATCGTCGACTGTGTAGGTAGTGTCCGCAAAGCTCATCTCGCTAGGAGAAGATTCCCGTGCCTGGGAAATGGACAAGCCATCCATCGATTGTGCAAGTTCCTCGCTAGCCGACGAATCGAGAGCGCTCAGTGAAGCTGCTGTGACGGGCGCTGGGACAGCTTTTATCGTCGCGTCGTCCGGGAGGTGATGCCGAGGTTTTATAGTGATTTCCCCCTGGTCGGCATGTGGCTCATCTGTTCTGTGTCCGCTGGTGTCTTGACTCGTCGATTCTCGAACAGCAGAATATACGCAGCGCTCGTCCAAATCAGCAGGATGCATTACCTCCAAATGATTGTTTAGCTCAGACTGATTGATGAAACCCTTGCCACAGGATGGACATTGAAGAGACTCCTTCCTCTCGGGTCTGATGGACGATATTTTGGACATCGTCTTCTGCTTAGGGAGCACTTCGCGTAAACCCTTCAAAGCCTCGTTCTGTACGGTGCTGACTATCGTCGGCTCGTCCCAATGTGAACGGTGCTCCTTCCGCGACGATGTAGTTTCGTCGATGTTCTTGACGTCTCGGTCGTGCTTCTCGTGCGACAGTCTGCTACGAGCGTCTTTGGGGGAAGGTTGATGATGCATTATGCCTGAACTTTTGACGGCGGATACTGCTGTTGCACTGTCGATGTGACGAGGGTTTCACCAGCTGATATGGTTTGCCCTTACCGCCATCCAGAAGGTCAGAGTTCAACTTTGCTGAATGCCACATGGCCATGGTAACGACGTGTACCATTCAAGCTCCGATTGGTTGTTGGGTCACAGTTGTGACCACCAGTGGACGTCGGGAGCACTGCAATATTGAGCGACTGATTGGCACAGACTTGAGCTCCTGCTAACCTAAAAGGAGACATAGTGTTTGTTTCCATCTACCTATCCTTGCCCAACTTGATTTCGTGATGTACATGCTAACTCTATGCTGGTGCTTGTAACAACTATTAGCTCATTAACAATATTTACAAGTAGTCAGGTGAGCTAAAGCCTTATATTGGGTAGCAATGCGGTAGCAAAATAAATCTGACTCCTACCGCAGCTTCACTTCAGCACTGCGGAAGATAAACGCACAGCTTCCTCGCACAGGCGACAGTGGGGTTCGTCCGCGCAGATAAAATTCCGAATCGAGCGGGAAGGACGATTCGCTAGTTTTTCGCTGCACAAGTGATAGCTCCGGCCTTTGCGACAATCAATGCCACTCGGGAATGGCAGGAGCAAAGAAGCTCGTAGGACAAGAAAGAGCCTGGAACAACTTGCATCACTTCTAGCACTACCAACCACGACTTCCTAGCTCAAGCGCAACATTTACCTCGGACAAGCTACATGAACTCGGCATAAGCATAGTCAGCTGGCACCAGACTGCGTTGGAACTCTGCAAACGCATACAGACAAAGCATCATGCCGGTGAATGGCAGGCCGATAGGCGGATCTCGAGTCATGCTTTCTGTACTGATCTCACCAAGCCACTGAACGTTGTTCTCAGATGATTTTTTGATGGCCTTCGACATTTCCTGGAAGCCGAATTTGTACTTAGACTCCTGGCATTGGATGGCGAGGATGATCTCAGCATCATCAGTCTCCAGGTCAGCGTACGTGGTTTCACCTTCGCACGGAGTCACAACAACTTGTCGCACACCAGAAGATGCTCTTCTGACACCAATGCTGGACCAGGTAAAATAGTTCCAGTACACGGCAGTTCCCGCTTCGCAGTCGAAGGAGTCTGGCGCAAATGCCAATTTGGTTCTCCAAACACCCTGCCGGTGGAGTTGTTTGCGAAACAGCGCGGTGGGACTGTTGGAACTAGAGAGCCTATAAGGACCACCGTAGATGCGCAGGTATCCAGGCCGCGCTGTCAGACTGCACTCCGATGCAGGCTTCACAGCTGTGTTCTTGCTGTACCAGCCAAGCTGTAATTTGGGACCGGTGAACTTCTCACTCCATTTCACGGGCTGGTCGTACATGTACATTCCGCGTGCAGGCGCAATGGTTAGCAGAGATATAGGCCTGCCAAAATTGAGCTCTGGCCATCCGTCATCCGACCACAGGACAGGTACAAGAAAGCTCTCACGACCTAAAAATGTCACGTCAGAGAAATATCGACCACGAATAGAACGTGCAGCTTACCAAAAACTGAAGTTGCCCATCCAGAAGCTGTCTTAGTTGGACGTACAGCCAAGCAAACAGCCCACCAGTTACCGTCGGTATCCTCGACAAAGTCGCAGTGCCCAGTGTTCTGCACCTCGTCCTCCGTGCTATTGTGGACAAGAGGATTCGATGGACATTCCTCCCAAGGCCCAAATGGCGACGTTTCGCTCCTGAAGCAGCACTCACTGTGACCACTCTCCGTTCCTCCCTCAGCAGTGAAGAGATAGTAATACTTGCCCTTTTTGAGAATGTGGGATCCTTCAGCTACGCCACTGCCGACTTTCGACTCACGAATTAAGGTTGACTTTGAGGTCGAATTGCCAGTCTCAAGGTCTATGGTACAGATGTGCACAGCTTGGTCCTTGAGCTTCGACTCAGGGTCCCTATTCACCTTTCGGTGTGTGGTGGAGAGGTATACCTTCCCATCGTCATCCCAAAAGAGGTCTTGATCAAATCCCGGCTGGTCAAAATACACTGGGTCCGACCATGAATCAGATTTCCAGATATCTTTGGTCTTGACATAGAAGCCTCGAGGCCAGGCTCGTTCGAGGCTTTCCTGTGGACGATAGCGATCCCATACACAGGTTGTCAGATAGAACCACCCGTCACGATATCGTAAAGTACATGCCCAGACGCCACCGCCGGGTTCGGGCGCCTTGATGTCGAGCTGAGACTTTCGAGTTAATGCGTGACCAATCAGTGTCCATTGAATAAGATCGGTGCTATGGTAAATCGGAGCTCCTGGGGTGTATTCAAAGGAGGAGGTTGTCAGGAAGTATTCTTTCTTGACACGAATGATCGATGGGTCAGGATTGAACCCGGGGAGCACTGGGTTCAGAAAGGTCTCATCTGCTGCCGACCTCGACAGTCGTCGTAGAGCTTGCTGGTGAAACATCGTGCCGCAAGTGCTATCGACAAGCTAATAACGTGAACTGTGTCTTGTTGTGTGCACCCAAAGTTCGCTGATCGGACAACGTTGGTTCACAAATTAGGCTGCGTAGACGATAGATCGACCCATGGTTGTTGTCAGACGCATATCTCAATCTGTTCATACCTGGTTGGTATTCAGCCTGTACTGCGCTGCGGGGAAGAGGCAACCTCAGCCGCAAACGTGCTAACGCGTACTCAAACTTCCCAGATTATGATTCTCCAGCAATGAGAGTGAGGCTGAAGCGCCGAACATTGCCATTTGTAGGACCTCACCACATTTGGAGTAATTCCTATTTCAAGTTGGATCTTCATTGCGTGTGCATGTTGACTACGAACACGACAGTGAATTGCGAAGCAAGCATATGGACAGAACACGGGTCCTTCTCAACAGGCGATCTAACGACCAAACAAAGCTCGTGTGACCAAGCACTGAGGAAAGAATCACTTTGAGCGTCGCAAGTCGCTACAAGCGATGGGGATTACGCGCTTTTGATTTGAAGCTTTTTCCGGTTTGGGAAGCGTCGACCTCTCGTGAACTTAATGTCAGTCACAGATGTTCATGCGCACAACAGATGAAATTAAACATGATTCGGGTCTGCGATAGCAACGCACCAAGAATGCTCTAAAGTAATTGACGTTGCGTGCGAAACACGAACGAGTTGAAAAGCTCTTCCGGCTTCTAGCTCCAGACAGCTACTGGTAGGATCACCCAGAACGTGCTGGGCTGGTTACCTGAGTATGCAACTACCAAGTATGGCATAGAACCGCCGTATCTTCACAAGAGCTTCGATGGCTGGGAAAGGACCAAGAGTTTGCTACACATGAGAACCGGATGCGGATACTTCGCAAGGGTTTTGCTCATTCGGTCCTTCTTGAGCTGGACTATGCTACCGTACTAGTAGCTACGAAAGGAGGCTGTCAGCACATGCTAAGATACATGAAACCAGAAATAGATGTGGCATTGGTAGCTAAAGTCATGATCCATAAGGCCCACGAGGCTCCGTCGATAGATTGAGTCCAAGTCCACGAGGCGTTCAGAAACGCTCGTATGCGCGGCATCGTTCCCACGACCCTTGTTGGGAGCAAGCCCTTTTGCAGCGTAAGTTGCGCTGGCAAGCGCACGTGTGTTCAGCAACGCTGCAGGTGCAGATCGGTCGCCCACAGCAATGAGCAAAATAAGAAGTCGGACCAGGAACGCGTCTAGGAAAAAGTTTATTTTTCTGATCTTCCCAACACCTCCACTTTGTCCCTGCTGAGGATGACCGCATCCAATCCATCTGACGTCTGTTGTATCGTATGCTTGGGTTGTCCATTTCCTTATCTTGTGCGGTGCAACGATGCAAGAGCTTGACTGCAGTGTGACACTGAGTGGATGCTTTTCCCGCCTGATAACTGCTTGCGAAATATCATTTGAGAGGTCTATTACAGTAGCTTTGAATTACACCGCTGAAGCAATGCTTTTCGAGCGCCCTAAGTTGCAATACTCATGTCGATACTTTTGTGTTCAGCGCTTTGTCTTTCTGACCCCATGACGAGAGCCACCGAATACCGGCCGACCGAGTAAGTGCTGATATTCCAGAGTACATATCTGCTTGCCTGATCCTCCTGTGACCTGCTTCCTACGCAATACCTTCTGGTGTGTGCATCCGAGCCGTCCCGCTGAATCGTCATCTCCTCTGCTGCTCATCACTGCCCTGCTTCCTACCTCCGCCGAGGATACCAATCGCTTCCTGCTGCTTGGTCTGCCGATGACGATGGCGACTCACCCACCAGCAGCGAACGAGCGCCCAAAGCCGCCGGCCAAATCCTGGTCTTCTGCCAATATCAATTCGCGAGGCTTCATAAAGCACTACGATAAATCGCCTGTAGCGTCACCACCAAAAACACCACCAAACCTCTCCAGAAACAACAGCTCTGCTTCGATCAGGTCAACACAGTCAGAGCCGACACCACAGCCCCAGCTCCACCGGAGACATACTTCAGAACCATCTTTGGAAACCGGTGACTTCAATGAGCTCAGAAGCAGAAAATCCAGCGCTCCCACGCACCCACCGGCACAGACACACAAGAAGAGTTCTGCCTTCAAGAGCCTCTTCTCGCGCCACAAAGAGAAAGACCCTCTCGAGGAGCTCAAGAGGAAGACAGAAGAAGACAGAAGGTTGATGACGGGTAAACGTGTCGCAGCAGCGAGAGTAAAGAAGATGTTGGATCCAAGTTATCGCGAGTTCCAGCAAAGGCACCAGAAACCGAATGTGAAGACCGCAGGCATAAAAGCCGACGAAAAGAGATACAGTGTGAGCGCAGAGCAGGAAATGAGTTGGCCGCATTCTGGCAGCCCCGCTCTCAAGGCAGGAGGGCCCAATCCCATGTTATCCCGTATCGAGTCACGCGACGCCCCAGACGACGAAGTCGATCCGTTCGAAGCACGAAAACGAGAGTGGACCGAGACAAGGGGAAACATCGTCGGTATCCCAGAAATTAGATCGAGACAGGTCTCTCCCATGGCAAGCCCGTGGGCGTCGCCCATGGCCTCTAGAGAGCCCTCTCCGAACAGAGCGGGTTTTGCACGGCCGCCCATTGGAAGCAGAGGCAATTCATGGGCTGGAGGGTACCAAAGAGACGAGAGAACAGGACGATGGACCAAGAAGCCTTCGCCTGGAGTCACACCGCCAGGATTGACGCCAACACCTTTGACTCCAAGAAATGGGGATGGCCAAGTGAACCCGGACGCACTAGCTGCAAGTTTGGCAGCAAGACTGAACATGACCGGTTGAATGACAGGTCCCAATCACCAGAAACGAGCAAATCGACGCCCACAAGCAAGCACGACGTGCTAAGAACAGCACCTTTAACAAGCTTACTGTCACCAGTAATGGCTCACAAACGCCTAAGAGCCTGCGCGAAGACATACCAGACCGCCCATCTCTAAGGCAACAAGTAACCACCAGCAAGACAGTCTTCTGTGCACAGGCGAGAACAAACCCAGAGCAACGATTCTAGACTCGCGAGACTTCGGTGTCGGGGTTTCAACCCGTCCATGGCTTGATGAGCAGTGACTTCCAGCGCGGCAAGGGCTAGCGCAGTCTTGCCTAGCATACCAAACCTAATCTCTACGGCTTACAACCATGGCTCGAACTTACAGAAGCTTTGCGCAAGTTATATGAGAGTAACTTCTCTTTCGCGACAAACATAGCTACGAGTCACAAATCACGGGGTCCCTCCTTGCGGTTTAGCCCCTGCATCGCGCTAAACCAATGGGCACCAACAGACCAGCACTTCAGCGTATACTGCACGGGAATAGAGGAGCTGGCGGGCACAACGATGTACATGTCCACAAACAGGCGGAGGGTTTGCTAATTGGACTGGAAGTCTTAGACATTCATAGGTCTATCAGATAAGGGACGAACAAACACAACATTTCGCTAACTCATGGTGGATATCTCAGAGAGAGAGGTGGCCTGAAACGAGATAGTGCTATCAATCCCATAAACATGTTCGTCTACGCTTTGATGCTCTATTTCTTCCATACTTTTAAACCTACCTCTAAACCCCTTCCTTCCCCCTGACGGTGCTCAGTCCCTCTACTCTACTTAACTCTGTCTCCGCCTCGACTTCATTCGCGTCTAACACATGTATCGTGGGCACCTCCTTCTCACTCATTCCCTGATCCTCCGCCTGTCTGTTCATCCTGGCCTCTGCCTTGCTTCTTTTTGCCTGCTGCCTCTGCTCGATCTCCCGCATTTCCCGGATCAGACTACTCTTCTCCCGGATCGTGTGTCCATATCGATAGAACGCGAACGGTATCGGGATAAGCACTACGACACACATGCCCAGCAACGTGCCCGCCCAATGCGCGCCCAACTTATCATAGAGCGGATGTCCAGCAAGCGGCAGCACACCCCCAAGCACACTCCTGATCACGGCGTTGCCCGCCATGGCGCTCGCCGCGTAGATCCCGTACGAGTGAACGAGATAGTTGGACGCATAGATGAAGACCGCGCCAACTCCACATCCGAACGGGATGCCCGCCGCGATAGAGATCGCGGGATGGATACTAGCCGGCAGACACGTCCACGCAAACCACAGCTGGCCAATGGGTATGAGGACCGCAGCGATACACACCACGCTCATCATACTCTCTGGCGGCCGTTCGCCGGTCCGAGGATCGACTTTGTGCGCTTCGATCATGATCTTGATCGGCTTGGCGGAGCAGATCACGATCATGTTGCCTACGCCTATTCCCAGGAACGCTAGACTTGAATCGCTGATGCTCCAGCCTCGTTTCTCGGTATAGACGATCGGATACGCCACGAAGCAGAGGTACAGGATACCGTAAATGATTCCGATGTATGTGTTCCAGAAGATGCAGATCGGTTCTTTGACGGCCATGATGAAGGGTCGGGAGAGGTTCACGCGCATGAGCTCGAGGAAGCCGACGCGGACATCGTAGCGGGACCAGTATCGCGAGTCGTCGTGCTCTTTGCGCAGCTTCTTGGCTTTTTGCTGGAGCAGAGCGGGCGCGTAGCTCTCTTTGATGCTGACCATCATGGTGGTTGCTGCTGCGCCCCAGATGAGGATGAGCCAGGTTGCCCAGCGCCAGTTCGTGTACTGCGTGACGAAGGCGCCGATGATGGGTCCAAAAACAGGTCCATTCATGGGGCCGATAGACCAGACACTGAACACGAGAGCCCGATACTCGTCCGAGACAATGTCGCCGATGCTTCCGGGGGCATTTGCGATTGTAGCGCTGCCTGCTATTGCGGCGAAGAGACGGACCACGACGATTGTGGTCATGTTCTTTGCTAGGGCACACGGAACGACAAGAATGCTGAAGAAGAAGAGGGCAATGCAGTAGACTGGTTTGCGGCCGTAGGTCTCGGATATTGGTGCGAGGATCAGCGAGCCTATTGCAAGGCCGAACAGATAAGTCGTCACGCCGAGGGTTGGAATCGCGGTAGACGTGACGCCTAGATCCCGACTCATCGGTTCGAGGGTAGCGGTGTAAGATGTGCTATAGACGACTACACCAAGGGTACTGAATGAGATGGCAAAGACGACCATGGCTTTGTACCATGCTGGCCAGTTGCGAGGATCTTCAGGGCTGCCAGGTTCGAAGTCAACCTCGAAGGAGGGGTCGGAGGCGTATGTGGTGCCATGAGTCGTATAACGGGAGATCTCCCGGGAAAGTGCTGGTCGTGCACTGGCTTTAGTGGTTTGTGGCGTTAACGGAGCGGCTGTCGAGCCAGCGACAAATATCTCATGGTGAGAGATTGAGTTTGTAGGCGACGAGACGATCGATGAGAATGGCGAGTCTGGTTCTTGTTGTTTGGCTGCTCGACGCGCTGAGACATGTGAATAAGTTCTTTCAGCTGCGGGAAAGTTGTCGTCTGTTGCTAGGCCGTCCATGGCTTTAGTTCACTGCGGTAGCCTGCTTTGACGTCGTGGTACTCACAAGGCGGACAGCATACGGATGAGAAGATATATGGAAAACGATCATCAGATGAGGGCTGTCACGAACTTACTGTTATGGGTGTACCGGCAGCAACAAGAGACACGTTCGACAGGCGAAGTCAAGTGAAGATCCCCGAATGCAAAGTGAACCATTTCTGTTTTCACCTGCATTATTGCCGATGCTAGCTTTGAACTAGCATGTCGGTGAAGCCATCATTATCGTTGACCAGTAGTATGAGACAGGACTGGGTCATGGCTCTGCGTTTCCCTGATAGTACGTGTCTTTTGCCGGCTCAAGATCTGGAGACAGGGCATGATTGGAGAGATTGGGCAAGAGCAAGTGGGACAAAAAGGCAGATATGGAGAAGTGCGCTCGACCTAAGCCAAATTCATTTGGTATGATATTCGACGAGACTACCGCAACCAAAGATGCGGCAAGTGCACGAGGTGCTCGACATCCTGTCTGTGACACTTGAGTAGCTCGAGCTGCCGTACATAATGCACAGCTTTAGTAAAGATTACATGGGTGGAATATTCATGTATGTAGCGCAGCATACCGCAATAACCTGGGATCGCACAGTCACAGTCCGGATCAGAAATGCTGCTAATGGAGCCACATACGGGCCGAGGCATAGCAATTCATCCGCATAAACGCTTCGTAATTGACATTTCCCCGAACTTGGTATCGATGCTGTCTGGGCTTTTAGAACACTCTGTATTGCTCATGCCGATTGCGCATCACCTTATCAAATCTGTCTCAAGAGATGTACCAGGAGTTCCAACATGGAACGTGCCACTCACCCCTTCGAATGGCCTAATTCTGCCGGTGAATGCCCGTTTCGCATCGCCGTAGTACTTGAACCTGTAAGGCTGGGAAGCATGGAACTCTCCAGTCTCTTCGATTTCCCATTCGATTTGAACCTCACTGCTACCAGTAAGTCCATTGATACGCTTCCATCGATATACCAGAGCCCAATCGCGATCTGACCGAATCTGGACCCAGCGACCGTCCTCGTATTTCTCCACAGCAGCGAAGGTTCCTTCTTGCCTGAAGTTGTTACGAGGGTTGGCACCAACAAACCTAGCGCTGACCATCTCCCCAGGCTGATAGACTTTAGCTGAATCTGGCGAAGAGAGTGCTTGCCCATAGCTTCTTCCAAAGCCAGGGCTATCATACACGACTCCAGTTATGAAGGAGTAGGAGCTGTTGATGTTGATCGGCGGCTGAGGTCCGCTTGGCGGCGGCAAGCTTGAGTAGCTGGAGTCAAGGTGTGGTAGATAAGTCAAAGTAAGATTAATATATGCGTCGAGGGTGTGGGGTCCATACAGCGTGCTGGCTCCTTCATATCGCTGTACACTATACTCCTCTTCGGTAGCGATGTAATGGCCGTATGTGTTGGCTGGACCACCAAGCACCACGACAGGATCGTCAATCTGTAACATGGTTTTGGCACTCTCCGTGACGGCTCCACGCCACCTGCGACCGCTCATTGTGGTGGCTTCGCCAGGAGCGACGATGATTAAAAAAGGACCGACTCGCATCGCTTGGATATCAACGATGTTCGGCGACCACTGGTAAGGCCTCTTACTCGCGCCAACATCGAGTAAGATGGGCTTAGGACTCTGACATGCCTTCTGTTCTTTTCCAGGCTGGTGGACGAAAGCTCGAGCAGCCTTCCATAGAGGATTCTTCTGGGCTGGGTCATCGTCTGTATCGTTCTTTCCTTGGGTGAAGTCGAAGGCCCCGGGACCGTCAGAAGTGCCTCCAGCAAAGGAATAGCCCAAGGCGGCGGAGCAAGTCTGGAGCTGTCGAGAATGGTTGAAAGGAGATGTGAAGGTGTAATTGGCGAGATCAACAAAAGTATGAAACGATGAGACAGGAGACAAATCGATATGTTTCATGCTGTTACTAGCTAGAATGGACTTTGCTGCATCGGCTTGTCGTTGGCCGATTTCGAAGCAGGATCGAGTGCCCTGGTCGAGGTAGCGAAAGAACGGCCCTCTTCCATGACAGCCTTGTGTCTTGCCGCCGCACGTCGAATCATTGAACCGACATTCTAAGCCCGTATCCTGACAGTACGCACCGAGCACATTTGGAGTGGTATCACCGACGTTTGCTTGAGAGTAACCAGCGACAAAGTCCGGGTTCTCAGCTTGCATGCTTTGCTCCGTGAGATATGCTGCAACGCCTTTATTGTCGCCGGTGATCAGAGTGTTGTTCTGGTACAGAGAAGTACCATGGACGGGAAGCCAACTGAGTATACCCATCATCTTCCCATTTTGAGAGTCTTGGAACTTTAGCAGCGTCATGTCGACATCTGTCTCAGTTTTGTACCTAGCCCTTTCAGCTGCTGGGTTCTTGAGGTATGCATATTTGCTTCGGTTGATGCTGACACCAGGAGCCGGGCCGCTGCCGACGGACAAGTTGCCAGGTCTCAGACTCTGGTGGGCACGCTTTATAGCACGGACGGAACCATCAACGATGGCTTGGTAGCTCGCCTTGTCGAAACCTTTACTGGTAATCTGAGGCAGAAGGTAGTTCAACCATGCACCTGGGCCACTATGGCTGTGGGTGCCGGTCACAGCAACGTTCTGCTCGTTGTAGACGGCATACTCTTTCCCGAGTGCTTTCAAAGCTTGGAGAATTCCATACCGAACGGCGGTGTCGCCGGATTGAGTGTCAAGCACCAGGTAGACAATACGTTCGTCGGGCTCGCGAGGATTTCCAATGATGAATGCACGACAGTACAGCCGTTGCCTGAGACCAGTGCCTGCTTGAGCCGTGTCAGCATAGCCCATCATGTTGATCTCGACCACAGGACCGGTGATGTCGCCTTTGCCGACACCCAACAGATAGCCATCCTTGACTGCGCGGTCGGTATCAGCAGCACCATTGCTCGTGGTGATGTCGTCGGCCACGGCAGGCGTGATAGCATGATAGGCTGTCCAGGGCGCCAACAGGAAGAGAACAGAGAGTACCAGAGCAGCGATGCAGGCTATACGGGCTGCAAGTGACTGTGTCATGTTTTCAAGGCCTGGGAGCACGAGATAGGGACCAGGGAACTATGTTTCTGGTTCGAGAGAGGCGGGCAACACTCTCCAGTCGTAGACTTACTGGGTTTCCGGCTTGCTAGCTGGACACATTGTGCTCGAGTTCATCAACTCAGTAATAGTGAGCGTCACCAGGCATTCGCGAGTCACACGGCAGGCAGCTCTAAATCACAGCGTGGAAAGCAGTCACTGTCCGGTCGCAACGATCCGCGCCTGCCGCATGCTGCTGCAGCCTCGCGCAGGAAATCACAGGGAGAGTAAGTAAGCCGAGTCGCAAACTAAAATTCATGATTCATGATCAGTCGAGGGTTCGAAGTATACGACGAGCGCCACGATACAGATAGATTAGACTAGACTCATTGAATATCCCATCCTTCCCAATATGGAATCGTACGATTCCCTTCCATGTAAGTCACTGGGCGCGACCCGAGCAGGTCTCTCGCTAACACTCAACCTAGATATCGATGCAGATATATCTGGACCGCAGCGAGCAGCAGCAAATCTTCTGATTCAACGAGAACTGCCGAGAGACCACACAACCACGACTCATCCCTCTGTAGCGCAACCCCCCACGTCGCAGCTGACCAAGGCTCTCCAGCAGGAAGTCGACAGGGTAGCGGCAGGAAAGCAAATGGCCGGCGGGATCGATCTCACTCGCTACGAATCCTCTGAGGACCTATCACCTGATAGCAATGTTGAGTCCGTCAAGGCCGCTCTGCGCAGCACTTACGCAAATATGACCTATCTGCGAGGTCGCCAGACGAACATCGCCCTACTCGAAGAATATGGCAAGAATGCTTGGTTGATCAGCAACTCACATCTGGATGACATTCAGAAGCGTCTAGACAGCGAGCTTGCCAACGTCAAGAGCCAGTCAGAGGATACCAACAGGGCGCGGAAAGCTGCTCAGGAAGACTCGAAAGGAGAGCTGCTAGGGCTCGAAGAAACGTGGAAACAGGGTATCAGCAGGATCATAGAGACGCAGCTCGCGACAGACCAGCTGCGACAAGGCCCTGCCCAGAAGCGCCATGCTGCAGTGACTTGAAATCCCGAACGAAAGCCGACCTCGATTTAGCCGCCCAAATCCGTCCGTTCTATTGCGCCTCGATCTCCCTGGCACTTCCGCACGCAGCTTTGGCACGGATATCGAGCAACCAACGACATCTGCTAGCTAAGACTCACTCACCCACCCATCTTGTGGCACATCGACGCGTCCGGTTCTGAGCTGCGTCGCGCCAACAGCCACGATGTCTGAAGCTTGTCAAGGGCATGACTCGATCGCTGACTCGATCACGGCCTGATGAACGAGGCTCCGGCAGGCTTCGATACCTGTAAGGACGCTTCAAACGGCTCCGCCGGCCAAGGGCTTCCAATCGCCGTTGTGGACATGCACGTCGACAGTGCTTTGGAAGTTCGTGCAAGGTAGCTTACGACGCTTGCAGCCGCTCATCACTTTGCCTAAATCACGGTTGGAGAAGGCGCAGCATCGCTATCCACTTCGTGAAACCTTCCCCTCAATGCCATGCACGTCAAAAGCGGAAATGGGGGCACCATAGCCCACGGAGATTCTTATCAGTCCGAGAAGTGGAATGTCTCTGCCTGCAAAGGCCAGGATTAGCAAGTTCGGCCGATAGTTGATGGCGCCAGTCGACTATTGGCCTTTCTCCATACCTTCCGGTGGGCCTCAACCTTCCCCGCGTTTCGCTGGTCGGGTAGATGACTAGCGCGCTCCATACCTGCAGCCCATGCCGTTGTTCATCCGTGTTTGTTGTGTGCTAAGCTGCTAGCGCTTAGCGGAGACCTTTTCCTTCTGCGCCGCACTTCGAAACATATGCCTACCATAGCAGAACGTGGGTGGTAAGGAGAACATTTAGTTCTAGGCAACCACCAAGTGTGTGAATAGTAAACCGGAGCAGACAGGGGCGAGGTTACGACGATCCGAAAAGAGATGAATGGAGTGGGCCGAGTATGCGGCACATCTTCAGCCCTGGTTCTTGCATGGGTGCTTTCTGGAGCTGGTCAGGATCGTGTCTCGAAATAGCCTGCTTCGAGCATCTCAGCAGCATCTCGACTGCCGATCTAGGGTTCGCAAGCTGCTCGAAAGCTATGTGTCTCCATGTTGCCCTTTCTGAACCAACCATCACCGACAAAGTCTTGTGTTTCTCGACGTCGAGGTCTCGAATCCGCTTCTGCTGGACCTTGTGCGTTTCAACATAGTCCTATCAGAACGAGTCTCCTGTCCCGCTAGGGTCTTCTCCTCACATACCTCCTCACTTTCAGGCCAGCATAGCTTTTGCCGATTCGCTTTGTTCAGCCAACACCACCAAACTCGTAGCTGCGAGGACTAAACAGCTATGCTAAGCTGCAGCACGATTCGTGGATGCGAGTGAACCCTTGAAGCGCTGCTGCATGTAGAGTCCGCTTGCAGCCATACCCCTCAAGAGTGGAAATAGAGCTCTGGAGTGCTGCATCAGCTTCATGATCGAGGTCGTCGTCCTCTTGTCCGAGATGTGGAGGCGCAGCGATGATGGAAATTATATATGGGCCGATCAGCCCAGGCATATCCAAATTTGAACCTTTCCAAGCTGCTGGCTCAGTTGCTCGCTTCATCTCTATCTATTTTGTTGCTTTCGAGCAGTCTCAAAGATGACCGTCCCGAAAGAGGTTGACATTATTGTCTGTGGTGGTGGCAGTTCAGGATGTGTTCCCACTGGCCGTATGCCTACTACGTTCTCAATGCTGCATGTAGCTGACACTAGCTAGGACTGGCCAATCTCGACCACAAACTCCAGGTCTTGGTGATCGAGGGAGGAGAGAACAACCTC
>Ga0066648_10000553_pt1 | contig 24640 bp, 24 predicted proteins | sample CryGeyCG12114_NA_FD_59537 | JGI IMG/M metagenome (GOLD analysis project Ga0066648, IMG submission 59537) | Groundwater microbial communities from aquifer - Crystal Geyser CG19_WC_8/21/14_NA | ecosystem: Environmental > Aquatic > Deep subsurface > Groundwater | place: USA: Utah: Grand County... | reverse complement strand
TTTTTTTGCTTCCAGGTCCCCGTCATCCTTTGGCACCATGAACGCCTTTTGGACGCTTTACAAAGGAGGGTCATCAATGACTCCCAAAGTGTTGGTGACGTTCTTCTCGACACGGTGAGTGACGCTCAAAACGCGTCATCTCTTGTCTTCCTCTTTTTTATATTTAGTCTGCGAAACATGCACTTTTATGGTCTTAGCAATCAGTTCGAGTCAATTCATTAGTCACGTATTGTCAGAAAAATCATGTTGTGCTCAGTACTTACCCATTTCAAATATCAAAGGTAGACAAATTGTGGAGACAATTTTGAAACATACCTTTATAAATTTCAAGTTTTGAAGACTGTATTTAACTTCACAAGCTTTAAATGTATTCAGGTATTCATTTAATACCGGCAGAATTGGAATGTAAATTGACAATTGTTTGTAGTTTGGCCAAAACTCGCTGTTGGAATGCTATTCACTCTTTGTGAACAATTGGAAAAATGCAAAAGGCTCTTTGAAAATGTCAGTGGCGTCCAAACCATCATTAGCCCGATTTCTAGAGTCAAATGCGAGACAGCATAAAGGGAAGCTATCCCTGGATTCTCTTCTTATCATGCCGATTCAAAGGATTCCACGTTATGAACTTCTTGTGAAAGTAAATTTTTGGATGTATACTTTTAGCTCTCTTGAGTAGCCTGACCACAAGCCGGGGTTTACAAATGTACATGTGTATTTTTTAATAGGAGCTAGTGAAACATACCGAGCCAGTACACGAAGATCATTCCAGACTGGTGCTATTGTTGCAAAAAATAAAAAAGTTTGCAGCACACATAGACTGTGCATCTGTGGATCCCACGGACAACCGTGACATTGAGATTGAAGGCTGGAACTCAGGTTTGGGTCATCTTGTCAGACATGACAGTGTCATCGTCTGCACGTCCACAAATGTTCGCAAAGAGAAGGCTTTGTTCCTGTTTGCTGACTCCTTGGTCATTGCTTCGGTCAAAAGAAAGAGCACAATGAGAAAACCGTCGTAAGTTTACAAGCACAATACCGTTACCGTTTGTCAGTTAGTTACTAATGAAATCTATTGTTGCATGGTCATGTTTATCTAACCCTTTCAATCACGCAACAGTAGAGGGGATAGCAACGTATAATTCATACAACTCTCCAACTCCAAAGCAGTCTGTCATTTATTTGCTTATTTTTAGTCGGCTGTTTATGCTGGGGAATGGGAGCTGTATATAAAATATATTACATTTAAAATTTTTGAATTCAATGAAATGTGCATGGCTAAATTTTATTCAAACGCATTACAACTATTTGAAATTCCAAGATTTGAATTCGCTATTAATGTCAACTGTTACATGATGATTGATAAGGAAAGGAAGGAAAATATAAAATTTGGATAAAGCCTCTCTACAGGGTGTATGGTTTATAGTGATTTGAGATGGGTTCGACTAGTTTGTTACTCAATGTGAAAGTACTCTGTCGCACTTTAATGGCTAAGTGTAAAATGTTTAAAAAAACATGAGGAGAAGCTTCTTACACATCCGGAAACCTTTTTTTTACTCAAATTTACAGTGCTAGTTCAAGCGGAGGCTCGTCACTGGAAGGTTGTAAATTCAAAATGTTGATAAAAGTGCCAATAACAGAAGTCCACATCCTAAAGGAAGAATTGGAGGGCGGAAGTTGCAGTGGCTGTTCGTCTTCTCATGATGACCTTGATGATCTCAAGACGGTGCATAAATTGATGGAGCTTGCATCCATTCTTAAGTGTTCTCATGCCGGCCTCGATGACGTTCTTAAAGAACTTGCGTCCGGTCTTAAGCCTGGGTGTGAGAATCCTCCAGAATCTCTTCAACTAGAACTGAAAACTGGGGAAAAGTACGTTCAAATTTTGCTTAGAGTGATGGAACTTAAAATATTTTGACACTAGGAATGTAGTGAATTAAGTATTGGATTAAGTTTTGACTGGACAATGTTTTCAATTTGTAATGGAAAATGTAATTGATTGATATTGCAGTGATTCGTCCGAGACTTTGAAGATTCTATTTGGTAGCCTAGATAAGAAAAACGCATGGTTGGACACGTTTCAAGAAACACTCAGCAAGTTCAGTAAGTAACTTTTAGATTTTTACATTCACTTCGATAAAACCGCGAAACACAATTATCTCCAGTTCACTTTATATCTTGATAGTTCGCTATGGATTTGGACGGGCTCCTCATGTTCAGTTTTTACAAGCTCAACCGATTCGTAAAACTCGAGCTGGACTTCAGTTATCTTGTGCAGCTCCCGTCTACCTTCACAACAAAGTTTCCAAGAACTTGGAAATGAGTGATGTCTGGGTAGCCAACTCTGATGGCTACGTTGGACAGATCTGTATACTCACTCTGCAGCCTGAGCCAGCTATTACTTCTTGCAACGGAGTTTGCAATTCTCGAATCACATGTATCGTGTCCGTCCCTCCGTCTCCCACTTCCATTTCTGACCATGCTGCCCTTACGCCATCTTTGTCCCATCCCGATGGGTCCGAATCCTCTTCATCCCTAATTCCAGGCCATCATTCTCAGTTACCCCCTTCATCCCATCATAGGCATTATCACCACACCCATCTCCATTCCCTAGGCTACGATAGTGAAGATGATGGCCATAAAAGCCGGAGTGCAGGTAATAGTTCTCTTTTATTGACGCATGAACTGTTCATATCTACCCAGCTGGGCTATGTAGTGTTATTCGAGTATAATTGAATTTTATTAACTATTCAGCTCATAACAAAGGGATTGCTGGGCAAGAGCACTGGAGTGTTTGGCTGGGTACAGAAGATGGCGGTCTGCACATTTATGATTGCTCTGACAGTGTTCGAGTAAAGAAAAATCGGCACAAGATCCAACATAAAGCTCCACTAAACTCTATTTTGTACGTTGTTGTTAAAACGTCATGTCGCTTTTTCCTGTCCCTTATATACGATGTATATATAGTACATTAATAACGATTTTTTGTTATTTCTCAGATATTTCGACAATCGCGTGTTCGTCTCTCTAGGAAACGGGGACGTTGCAGTTTACTGTCGTAATTCAAGTGCGTGGAATATGTTCACTGATTTTAGCTTACAAGCCGAAAGATTTTCGTTCGAATTAAAAAAATCTTTCGGTTTGTGAGCTAACTGATTTTAAGTTATGAATTTAAAAAATTATTAATTTGTACCAGGAAAAAAATCTTGATGATTTTGATTTTGAATTTGTATGTACAGGTTATAGTAAAAATATTCAATTTATGTATGCGCTTTTTATGTGGTTACTAAAATGTAGATTTCATTCTCACAATTATCTTTAAATCATGAAGGTGGGAAAGGATGGTCTTTGGGGGATCCCAGTTGGATCAGTATTGGCTCACCGCTCAGCCCTGTCACCAAGATGATCAGCACGGACAACAGGATTTGGTGTGCCTGTGGCTCCCAAATGAAAGTCTATGGAGAGAGCAATGGAATGTTAGAACTACTACACACAGTACAAATCCCATGTGACGACGGTAGTCAACTGGCCCGAAGTATTTCTACTCTTGTCGCATCCGAAGACTACGTTTGGATAGCCCTTCAGGGGTCTAGTAATTTAAAATGTTATGACAATTCCACATACGAGTCCCTTTTCCAGACCGATGTTGCTCCTCATGTCTCCAAAATTTTGGAAGGTAATTGAATTATTGTTTCATCAATAATTATGAAACTTTCGGCCTCTTTATCAATTCAATTGTATTTCCCATCACTCATATAGTCATGAAGACTACTTTAGAAACAATGCTAAATGAAAACAATTATATCAATCGTGATAAAAAAACATCCTAGCTTGCATTATCAGCACATTCTTAAAACAGTGCTTGTGGAATGTTCAATTGACGAAATGCCCCAGTAGAGTCCAATTCTGTGTATGTGATAAAAAGATAAACGTTTGATCAGATCATTTTTTATTCACATGATTTTCAGGGTGTGATGACATAATTCGACAGCACAAGAGTGCGTGCTTACGAATCACCGCTTTGCTCGTTGCCCCAGACAATAGTTTATGGATTGGAACGAGTGCTGGAGTAATTCTCACATTGAGTCCTATGGGCCCTGAACACAAAATTAGCCCCTTGTGCCAAGGTCATACTGGGCAAGTACGCTTTCTGAGTTGCTGCACAGTTCGAGACAGCTGCACAGTTATAAGCGGAGGGGATGGGTATGAAGAATTTCGTCCTCCTACTCTGATGATCACGTCTTCTGGCGGGGGTAGCGGAAGCTCATCTGGGCTGAATGCATCTTCGTCCGCTATGTCTAGCTCTGTGATTGGAGATGGGTCTGACTTGTCGGGTAGAGAAGACTCAACCAATCATTTGCTCATTTGGAAGATCCCCAAACCATTATGAGACTCTCTAACTTTAGCATGTTTCTCATTTACCTTGTTAGTTTAATCGCCTACCTTTTTGATACTCAAGTATGAGCCATTGAGGACGGAAAAAAATTCGTTTATACGGTATAAAGGATACCGTGAATGTACCTTGTTTGATGATATTAAGACTTGTATTCTGTATTTGAGAAAGTTTAAAGTTTTTTCTCGTAAGAGTGTATTGGTTCACCATTGATTATGGAGTATTTAGTAGAGGATTTAATTCGCAATGCATGGGTTTGTAACGTTGGTATGTAGCTTGTGTGGTGTGTGTGTGTGTGTATATGCATTTCTGTTGACTTACTGGTTAAGTATATATGTGATACCAATGCTATTTTTTGAACTGTGAGTGGGAACTAGTCGATTAAAATTTCGTGATAAAATATTTGCAGCATTACATGAGTTACAATCATCCATCTATGGGCTGATTGAATGATGATAAGCTAAATGCACAGGAGTTAAATAAAGAATAAACTTGTGAACATTAAATGTCTGACTACAATCTTTATTTATTTTTTACTTTTAAAGCATCATTTTTAAAGGTTGAAAAAATAACTGTGAAGCTTTCTGAAAATGATGTTTTAAAATTGCCTGAACCCCTATCAAAATATAAGCAGGAGCTATTACGTTCAAATTTTATTCTTGCTTTGAAAGTGCAAAACAAATAATAGATGAAAAATTTAAGCCGATTTAGAGTGCTCCATCAATTTTATAACTCTCAGGAATATCCCTGATCAAGCTATTGGTAATTTCCCCCCAGTTAATTGTAGATACACTGCTATCTGGGTCCACGAAACCTCCTGGAATTAATGAATAAAATCACACAATTTAATATAGAACAGAGAACTGAATGTTTTAAATTCATTCAATTACATTCCCGACAGGCTTATTTGGTCATATTTAAACTTCTCCCTATTGCCTTCTTACCCAGATTCTTGCCTTCCTGAGGAGTCATCAAAACGGTGGCGTAAATAAAGTCTTCATCCAGGTCTTCAACCGGTTTTTCCCCATCCAAAGGTCTTATCAAAACTTTTTCGGTACTTAGATAAGTATCCGAAGGGCCGACCAGGTACTGGCCTGCAAATCGTGGGCTCCGAACTATTTTTAGTAACACATCAAAATAAGATTACAACCAAATTTCATTTTTATTTTGTTTGCACTTAGGTACGCATTTCAACTTAAGCTATAAACCTCTCCAAATGTCCTTATCTGCTCCATGCACCAATCTGTGAAAAAGAAAAAAAAACAGTCCACAATCCCTTCCAAATTCTTTAGCGTCTTTTTCTCAAATCTTGATGCAAACATAGTTTTTTTCCTCATACTATATACTTTCCATATACGATAAAAAATAATGCGATAATTATTTGCGTGACAACAGGAAAAATGCAAAGTAATGATCGAAATGGAAAACATTGCTCACGCCTATAGAACTATTGTGCATTTCAGAATAAAAGGCAGTTGCCCTGAGTCTGAGTTATTTGTCGACCCAGGTTAAATGGCTAAATAAATGGTAGTTGAACTGTGGGTTCCAGAAATGCTATGCCAACATTCCATCACAACACAGTTTCCTACTTTTCAGCGCATTTTTTAATAGTTAACTTAACTTTTTGTTCACCAAACAACCATTGCCATGTAACCTGACGAGCAATACAACTGACATTTTTTGAAATGGACAGTAATAAACAATCGGAATAACGTTTTCCTTAAAAATGAAATCAAAATGCTTACCCTTTGTCCTCATCCACCGCCAAATTCAAATCATTGGCTGGACGAGCCACAATTTCACACAACATCAGGGCAACGATTCCGTTGAAGACTATAAATTTGATGCCTCCCATTTCTGAATCCAACAACTACTTAAAACTGACTGATAAATAAAATAATAGTTCATGAGTGTTAGATCCAAAAACTATTGATACTCTCAACTGAAAAATTGTCAGTGAAATGAGACAAAATTGATGGAACGATTTCTATTTATGATTGTAGAAGTTTCAGCTCATCCCAAATACTGCTTATAGCAGTCTATTTCAACATACGACAGTATATTGTCTCACGTATGAGATCATTGTTGAAAAATGAACTGAATCTGTAATTGATCATCATTATTCATCATGTGTATACTCATAGTCAGCATATTTTAAAATTAGAAATCCAACATGTTTGCAGACTGAATGCATGAGCAATCCATGTTCACACTACAATTCCTGTAAACCCAGAAGATTCTGACCACAACTTGCATATGGAAAAAATGCAACATGACATTTAACTTAGACAATGTGAAGTGAGTATTTAGCATTCTTAAGATATCAAATCATGAAAAAAACTCGACATTTCCTGCAAGTTTTTTCAAATGTTTATGAATAAAATGCACTCATCATCTAGTCATCGGAAATCATGACCATGAACTATACCTTCATCCTTTGAACAGTGCTTCAGTTGACAAAAGTAGTGGACAAATATGATCTTTATTGCGGGTAATAATAATAACTAGTTTCATGAAAAAGTTGTATATTGATTGCCCGCAGTACAAATGTTCAAACTTATACACATAGTGACATGGTGAGTTACTAGAAATCATGCAAGCATGTATGCTAAATGAATATGAAAAGAAGAGAAAAATGAGGCACGTTTTATGATGAGCTCAAGGTACAATTGAGCATTATAAATGCTGAGCATGCAAATGTTGATTATAACCTGTATGCACGCCTTCGCTCACCCGTTGTGTAGTTCTATATTTTACGATAAGAGAGCAGCTTTGAATTGAGAAGGAATAGATAAATATGGACTTTATCTTTGTCCCATATAATATCCCTAATTCTGTACAAATAATTTGCATGCGCACCATGAGGAGCAGGTTTATGTTTGGTTCAGAAAAATGCAAATCTCCGGCCAATTAGTCTATGTCTACAACTATGAATAGAAATGAAAACCGTTTTTCAATCATTAAATTCCAATCAACCTAGCACATTGATTATATTTTAGCATTATCTGTACAAAAAATATCATATACGTTTGATGGTGAATTCAGAATAAAAATGCTATAGTACTTCTCGTAACTGCTCAGTAAATTCATTATGCGGATTGCTAAGCATTTAGACCCAACGCATGAACCAAGTAGAAAGAAAGTTATCTAGAGTCTAGAGATTTAAAATCGGATGATTAAAGTAATGTAAAATATCGAACTTAACTATGTTAGCTCCAGTACATGCATAGACGGAAATTTTCTGCTACTGTGTACATTGTAATGCTATTGACCCATAAACACTGTGGTCTCATTGTACACATAGTGATCACTGGTCACGTCACGGGGTGTGAGAATGTGCGTTGCTGTTCTAAAACAAGTAAAAAATCTTGCTCAATATTTGTTTTTAATTGAAAATCACTAAATAATTCCAAAATTTTATTTTGTGTCACACCAGCCCAAATTATGGATCGTCCAATAACTGTACATTACGGATCCACGCCTCTCACATTCCCTCCGGTATTCATTCTAATCCCAAGACTAAAATTCACAGTGGATTCAATAGCGGCAAAAGTTGCACACCCTCAAGTCAAAATGAAGAAAGTGAAAATTAAAAGAGTCAAAACTGATTCACCCACAACTGAACAAAAAGGCAGTAAACTGTCTTTCAATAATGCAAACAAGGGTTATAAATCGTCCCAAAAAGTGATTGACAAGCCAAAAAGACCCCGAGGTCGTCCACGAAAAAAAATTCCCCACTTAGAACTACGAGTCAGTTTAGTTCGACTAGATGACTTGTACAAGCATCTGCCATTAACTACTGGAAGAAAGTGTCCATCTACTCCTAAAGCTGTTCAGAAGAAGAGACGAAAAAAGAAGAGGAAAATTGATTCCGATGTTGAATACTTTTCTAGGAACAAGGATTCTAGCAGTGAAGATGAAAAAGTTTCATCCAATTCCCATGCTTTAAAAAATTTGTTCATAAATAGAGTGGGGATGTCATTGAAGGAGTGGGAAAGTGATAACTCAAAAAATGATGGCAATTTAAAATGTGAGCAAACTGGCTTTGGAAATCCTATTATTCTGGTACGTTTTTATCATACAAAAATGACATAAACTGAAAAAAGAAACGTTTTTGCTCAAGCATCACTTCAATGAGCTTATATTTGTAGCAGGACATTATAATTAACTTATTGCATCCCAAATTCCAGGATGCAAGTACAGACACACAAATATTTCAATCCAAACTGTACCAAGATCTATTGGACGAAAGCTCACTAAGCCCGTTACCAGAACTGGACCTTGACGATGTTCTGAACGATCTACCTGACATGCCAGAATGCAATTTTGACTTGGATAGTGCCATATCACTAATCGAAAAAGACGCCTCACGCAATCATAAGGATTGAAACCCCTAAAAAACATTTAGTGCACAATAGTCATAAAAAAGTGCCTACTATGCGCCACTACGTAGTTCTTATAAATGGCTTAAAGCTGAATAATAAGCTGTTAAAAGGCGCAGATAATCTATCTGGTGTTCACCAGATATTGTCAGAAATGTAATTGTTCCAACATATCTGTAAAAACTTGGCAGTGTACTGTAATCACAGACAGATGATAGTGTATTTGGCGGCGGCGATAGGGAATTTTCCATTTCATTTCATCATGCATGAAAAATCACATACAAATGACAAATGAGTACAGTGGTTTGGTTAGTTAGTTGGGAACTATATAGTATACAATATGCGAGTAATAATACTATAACTGTGCATAAAGTTAGTTAATAAACAAACCCGTGCAATAAACCAGTTGATACACTTGAGCACAGATAATTTTGGAAAGTCATTTTATTACCCCACACACACGGAAAATACACACGAAAAAAAATCAATCATGAAGAATGTATTGAATAAATCTGGAAAAATAAGTGCAGAATGAATGACAAATATGACATGGATACAAAGATTTCACAAATAGTCAGTACACTTCACTATGAATTTGGGTACATTTTAATGCAAGTAGCGGACGAATGCGGCGGCAACCATGAGGAGAGTTGACATTCCATAGATGGAGGCGCTGTTGCAGTCATCATCAACGCACAGGCACATTTCTCCCCATTCGCTCAATTCTGTATCGGGATCTTCTGTTGGATAAATATCCTTGAACGTCGTTTCATTTGTTGCATGACAATGATCTTCAGCTTTGTCTTCCCCTTTGTAACATCCACGGTAAGCCATTTTGTCACCATCCTTGTTTTCGTAATCTAATTTAAAACAGGCTTTCGCTTCTGTCTCACAGTCTTTACTTTTCCCTTCGTCACTGTCCTCACATTTTTTGCATTCCATACACTTCCGAGCTGTAATTAACATAAAATGTAAGGATTAGCAACTAAGTGTGGGTTTCGACCTGTAAAAATGAGCATATTCTGTGCGTATGACAACTGCTGGATTAAAGAAATACCTGTAGCGGTTTGAAGGAATAGAGCCATCGCGAAGACGACCAAAATAACACGGGTGGAAACCATTTTGATTGATTTTTATGGACACTTGAGGTCAACTGGGTATGAAAGAATCTGGGGTTTTTAAAAATATTGTCAACTTTTCACAGAGATGTGTATTGCACGGTGTGAGAGATCTGACTGACACGAAAGTCTTTAGGCCGCAAGTATTTGAAGGGGAGAAGAGACGCTTGGAAAGGTTTTTTGTGTTCCGATGATGACTAATTTTTGCGATTTGGAGCAAATAAACCTACACCTGATAACCAGGAATCAATACACATTCAAGTGTGCAAATGAGGAACAGGGACATATCCAATGAGATATGGATGACGACTTACTTCTGGGTGCAAGCTGATAAACAGTTTGTTTCGTTGGACTTCATGAGCCGAAAAAAACCCTTTTTGCATTTGTGGCCCATTGTTATTTTGCTTATTGACAAAATTATTACAATATCATGAGAAATGGCTCGTGGTCTGACTTCCTTATCATTTGGTTTGCATGTAATGTCTACTATTCTCATGCAATTGATACTTCATTGTCAGTTGGCTCACAATTCCGTATCTCATGAAGTTAGTCGTATATCAATTGAACTGATAAATTTGTTTGCTTTATGGCTTCAGACAATTAAGTAAGTCTTTTGGTTTCACGTGAATTTACATGAATGCACAATGAGTATAATTAACCCAAAATTATTGTAAGTTGAAGTGAGATTTTTTCTTTCGTTATACTATGATGCTCCACATTGACAATATTGACAAATCTTTCGTCAACATTTTTATTCTCAATGCATCCAGAAATGTATTATTTATTTTGGAGATATTTAAATAAGGATTCTTTTTAAGTGGCAAAAATAATATTTTTAGGTCAATATTTTTTCCGGTCAAATTTTTAGTCCAGTTTGTTGGCTAGAGCTTGTTTTGACCGTTTATAAACTACGTAACTGGAAGATTAGTAGTAGCTTGGGCTACACGCTAGTTCATTATAAAAACTTTAAACCGGCAATCAACAGCATTTTTAATGCCTAGCCTACGAATTTAAATTGAGCTGATTCATCGGTTTTTCGGTTTTCTGAACTGTGGACAGTTCGTCACATTTATTTGAAGATAAAATGAGGTCTGATACATTGAAATTATTCATAGCAATACTGGCATTACGTAATTGTGACGCCGAAGTATTGGCTCATGCTCATTTTTAAGTCTAATTGACGCGTGGTCCTTTGCTTCTGTGTTTGCTACGTGCTTTATGCATTGGTCTGGGTATGCGTTGGTATGCGTAATTCACTCAGGACCACTCACGGTATAATTAATTATTGCAGTCCAGAGATAAACGGGAATAAATTGCGGTGCATTATAATGGGTGAGGTGACGTATGCGAAAAACGTTTAGTGATAACGTAACCATATTTTTTAGCTACAGCACTAATCTCCTGGCATTTACATCATTGTTAAATCGTGGCTTTAATTCACTTGCAGACCAAACAAATAGCTACAGTAGATTATATACTATAGGTGTCGATAATAGTTTTGGAGAAATGACAGGAAAGTGTATGTGATGGATAATGTTATGAGCTGAATAGATCCTAAGACACACATTAGTTGAGAAGGAAGGAAATAAGGGCAAGTTTTATTTGCTTTTTGCGCAAACAAATATGTTTTCCAATGCATAAACATTTACAATCAGCTCAAGCACCATCATGATCGCTTATTGCGGCTTGTTTTGAAAATGTCAGCACACATGCAGGATTGAATCAATACACTTGACTATCACAGTTGAAATTGTTCACCAACTAAAATTACTGTCGCCGACGATTTCCTGATATTTATTTCTCTTTTTCATTTAATAATTTACTTCTTAGATATGCTATTGTTTCATGTTTTCTATTCATTTTGTAGCTTATAAACATTGTTAAGTTCACACAAAATGTATTTTACCACCAACCTAAAAGTGTGTTCATTTTTAATCTTGATTTCCAACCGTACTGAAATTAAAGACAACTTTTCCTCATCTAAAATTAGGGTTTGGAAAATGTCACACAAATCTAAAATACAAACAGTAGATTTAAACATGAGTTATTACCATGCTTATGTATTTGTTGTTTTCATTTATACGCAAAAACATTCAGATTGTGGATTTCAACAAAATGTTTCTGTAAATATAGAAAATTTCATGCACATAACGATTACTTGCCTCAATTCTAATAGTTTCACACGCCATTAGACATTTTAATATTTGTATCAGAATAGTACGTCGATGCATTTTTTTATTCATTGATTGAATGGAACTTGAACTTAAGTCTGCTTCTAGTTTGCTATATTAAACAAGCATTAATATACATCATTAAATACACGGACTACACACATTTGCATGGCTCATCACGGGAATTCATCCATTCCCAAATAAATCATTGTGTGGAGTAGATACGCTTACCAGCTGGATCTTCTCTGAATTAACTAACCAACTAACTACGCTCTACAAACTACGAATATATGAAATACAGAGAATGTGCAATCTGATAAAAGTCTTCAAGGCTACAAGCGATAGTTTAGTAAACGCTTATCTTGCAGGAAACACTAATATGAGAATTCCTGAATTCAGTAGTTAGTTGGCTCCTTTAGACTAAAACGTAGCACCAAGTAATCGGAGCCCATTAGAGTTGTTTTTATTGCTTTGATTTAAAAGAAGGAAAATGATCAATCAGAACAATTTGCTGCAAGTGTTGAGACTATGGAATGTAAAATCTAAATGGAAGACATTCCCACTGTTTAGCTCTCGTTCAATAACCACATTTCCCGAAATGATGATGGCCAGCAACAGTAATGAAGAAAACAATACTAAGATGGACTATAATCGGTTTATTAACGAGATGTCTGCCCGGAGGAAGCCAAGTCTAATCAGAGAAATGAGTAACTGCATTTATCTATCTTTACGTTATTCCTATTAGTTAATCGCTTACACAGAGCTATGAAGTTCATTAACTCAGTTGTCTAGTTACTTGTTTCTAAATTTTGCGTTGTGTGTGAGCTGAGCATGTGTGTGTGCAAAGTGCAAGTATTATATTTTAATATCATGTTGAGTATTTTATTGTTAAATTATTAAATAAAGCGGTAAAATAAACGATCAAAGAGATTTAGTGTGTGTCATACCATTGGCTTATTTGGCTTAGCAAAGGAGCAACTAACGCATTATCATGTAGGGGGCTCAGCCGCAGATTTTCAATATTCGTAATTTCTTCATTTCGGTTATTTTGGTTTGGGATTGAATACATGCAATTTTAGAAAACTAGAACTAGACTGTTGGTTTGTTTGTTGGTTATTTTTTTGGATCTGCAATAAAACTTGAATTAAACAGGATGGCGGTTTAAAATAATCTATGCCTAACATTGATCTGCATGGTACTTTATGATGCACTTTTTCCTGATTAAAATGGCGGACTTACTGATTATCGACTCTAAAATATCATGGAATCACTGCGCTCACCATTAATATTAATAGCAATGCTAAGTTTATATCCGGAGTGGACTTCATGCACTAGATTACTGACCCATTAATTAAATTGTATTCATATAAATGATCAAATTGCAAACATGAAAAAACCTGATCAAAATATTTTACAACTTTCAGCCAAATTAAGAGCGTTTGCTGACAGCGATACAATTTTCGTAGCCGGAGGATTACCCAATCCTGACTTATTTCCGTTTACAAAATTGGAAGTGAAACTTTCCAGTTGCGATGATGAGGATTCCTCCCAAAATCTTGTTGTGGAAGGAGACAAATTGAAAGCAGCGTTGCAATATTTGCCTACTCTAGGGTAACATTTTGGCGTTGCCAAAATATAGTACGTTCATTGAAGATGCATAATTCTATCCTTACCCATTTTTTACATCGTTCGTTGTTTCCATGTTCTATAGATATCCTCCGTTGCATCAAAGACTAAGACAGCTAATTCAGCATTGCTTTCAACCCCCAAAGTTTACTGACTCTGAAACTATTGTCACCGTCGGAAGCCAAAATGCGTTGTTTGCAATATTGGAAATGACCCTGAAATCTGGAGATGCCGTCATTGTTCCTCAGCCAGTTTATACGTCAACCCTTGCCATTGTAAACAAGTTCTTATAGATTTCAAAAACTAAAAAAAATAATCAGTTCATTTACTTGTCGATTAGGCACCACTCACTCTCTCTCAATACATTTACAGGAAATTATACAATTGTAGCTTATTTCTAAAATGTAAGATGGCGTTCACAACTCATATCTTGTTTACGTGAAAAATAACTTTTTTAATTGTGAATCCTTGGCGTTGGCGTCGCTTGGATAATATATCGATGATTCCAGATGGATGATGTGTTAATTGACTGTTAAATTCTAGTTCTACCAATCATGCAGATATTCAGAATCTGTATTTGTTGAAAAATTATTGAGCAAGTTAAAATTTGAAGTTGTTTTTAAGGCGAAATTCAGTTGAGAATGTGTGGTCAAGTATGTGTAATGTGTGGTGCATGGGTGCGTATAACAATTGACGTGAAAAAAAAGCAGTCACGAATTTCGCTGTTAAAATGTAACAGATGGACCCTTTCCTTCCCAAATATTTGGCAGTTCCTGAAGATGAGCATGGAATGCAGTCATCTAGTCTGCGATCAATGTTGCAAGATCGTCATGCTGCGTCCCAACCGATGCCTAAGGTACTTAACTTGAGTTAATAGTTTTGACGGCAATTGATTCTTAAAGGAACTGAGAATTTCAATCCTCCACTTTGAGCGAGCTAACATTTTAATAATGGTTTGTGCCAGATCCTTTATGTGAATCCAACTGGAGCGAATCCAAGTGGAACTTTGATTCCTACCGAGAGGAAGAAGGAACTTTACTCCATTGCCAGGCAGTACAATCTTCTCATCATTGAGGATGACCCCTATTATTTTCTGCACTTTGAGAAAGTAGGTTTTTCTAATTTGATGCACATGATACGGTCAGTGTTTAATGTAATTAATTGATGGGTTAGTTTAATCGGATTCAACAATTTCTATTTATACGCGCACATTATTCTCTTAGTCAGTCAGTTTGTTAAATACTAACCGTAGGTAGCTTTTGGGGGCAATTAATTTAAAAATTTACGGATTGTTAAACGTTTAAGTTTGCTCAAGCATCTGTCTGTTTATTGAAGTCTGTGAGTTTGTCTAGACTATACAGTCAAATGAACCTTCAATTGAAAATGTACAGAATGATCCTGTGAGCTTCCTATCGATGGATGTGGACGGTAGAGTGATTCGATTGGACTCTTTTTCAAAAATCCTTAGCTCTGGACTTCGTGTTGGATTCGCGACTGGCCCCATACCAATAATCAGGCAGGTGGAACTTTCCATGCAAGCTTCCATTCTTCATGCATCATCTTTATCGCAAGTATGTATACTATTTCCTATTGCAACTTTTTTGTTGCAAGTTTTTTCTTAAACTTCATCACAAGATTTCCCTATATTCAAACAGGCTGACAATGAGAACTTCGTTTATCACGTCCCCTGGAATTTAAATAGGCTCCGCTCAAGTGCACGAACCCAAGTTTTGCAAATGCAAACTTTCACATCAAACGCGTAGAATTATTTGAAACGCTTTTCCATACACAAAACCACACCACATACTAATGGTGCAAAATAGCGTGTTTGTACAAACAACCAGCCAAGCAAACTTATATTTACTTTTCAATTTTACTCCGTACCTACCACTCACCACTGTATACTTTCGTCTCTTTTACATGCCACTATCTTAAATGTCACGACTTTCGCTTTCTTTTCCTCGCTCACATTGTTTTAACCAAGTTTTATTTTCCTCACTCTGGTTATGTATCATCCCACAATTTGAACAAAAATCACAATTCATGGAATCAAAATGGAGCAAAGCCAACATTATACTCGGAACAGTTATACCCTAGTCAAAAGACATATACAGGAGTCTCTGGGAAAATGATGATCATCACATTCATGTGATGACAGTATCGATTTCGCATTAAGGAGCCCTCTTTATTACGCACAATGTACCTTTTAGACTGACTGTTATTACTCGTCAGAGTATGTCTATGCCCTCGCAGCTATCATGTTATACTTTTCCCCCTCTTTTTAATTCCATCATCTACTGGTCTTACAATTTTTTCTGTGCGTACCAAGTGAGACTGAAAGTGGTCCATGTTCAAGTAATCTACCACATGTCGTTCCACGCGTTCTCTCAAGAGTCTTCACATCAGAGACAAGACAACAGATTCTCTGTTGTTGAACATGCCAGCATGATGCTTCAAGAATTCAACGTGATTACTTTAATATGAATTGTCTCGTCCACATTTAACTATAGTCTCGTAGTCTGCTCATTTTGTGCCCATTGTGGGATACATATGGAAGTATACTATGCACTCACTCATCCAATTGTGTACGAAAACTCTCCATGAGAGTCAGGCTAGGTATATAAAATTTAGTCCCAAACCCAATGTGGACAATATTTAACACACACTACATACATGATTAAAATGTGAGGGGGAAAAGTGAATTATGAACCTCCGTCCATAGTGATTCATGACCCAAGCAAAGAACGCACTTTAGTCGGTGAGACGAAATTGATCTTTAACGACATAAACTTGTCAATCTATTGTAGGTGCTAGTGGAAGGAGTGTTATCCAATTGGGGCATCCACGGATTTCTGCAGCATGCTCTCAAAGTGAAAGCTTACTATAAAGCTCGCAGAGATCTAATGGTGGCAGCTGCTGAAAAACATCTTAAAGGTTTGTTTGCAACCTGAAAATTTGTAAACATTTGGATTCTTATAATTCATAAGCCCGTGTGTCTATAGTATGAAAGTAATATAAAGTGTCTAACATAAACTGCATTTACAATATAGATTGAAAATGAAAAATCGGGAAATGTGGTTCTCGGTTAAGTGCTCTGAAAATCGTCAAGGTCGCCAAGCTGTATGTGCTATATTTGTGTTTCTTAGGTTTAGTTCGGTACTATGAGCCAAAAGGTGGAATGTTCTTATGGCTGGAAATACTTGGGATCAAAGACACTTACAAAATGGTCATGGAACATGGAATCAAAGCGAAAATTCTACTGTTACCTGGCAGGGAATTTATGGCTGACAAAACTAAGCCATGCCCTTACCTGCGAGCTTCTTTTTCAGTGATTCCAGAGGATCAGATTGAGCCTGTAAGTGATTTTTATGCTCCCCTTATTTTCGTAAACTTGTGTTGCAAAAGTAAAATAGAATGCGTAGGTTTGTTTTCTGTATCAAATAATCTGGGATCTCCTTATTCCAAAATATGGGAGCAATTATGAGGTTTTGTGTTTGTGTCACAACAATGGTACTACTTATACTTTTGTAACATGCTATCCTGTTTTCAGGAAAGTTGTGTAGCTAACTAACAAACAATAAGGTGACGAAAATGGGTGGCGGAGTTGTGGAATGAAATATAGCTCAAATGAAGCTTGAGAAGTATTATAAGAACCCCAAAAAATATTAGATCCCCAAACTTTCACAGGATCAAACAGTGTATGTTATTAATGCGTGTAAATGAACATGCCGTCAAAAGCGAACAAATTTTCTCCCTTAATTTCTAGATTTTTCCTATGTTATTTTCCATGAGAAAAACCGAAAATTGATTCTCGATTTGTATAATTTTTTTCGTCCATCGTGGCATATGTAAACTTGAGCATTAGGAACTACTATTTTCTTTTCAGGGATTGTTGTCCAAATCATTTTCAGTTATTTTTCATTTCAAAACTCTGCCACCCACCTGCATCACCTCATTGTAAGCAAACAGGTCAATAACTTGTCTGACACAAAACAAGTGTACATGATTTATTTGAATTTCATTATACATTGAAGGTACACAGAAAACACTGACTGACTGTGAGTCTAGAAAAACATACAACACATTTCAATCATATATGGGATTTAGCCATATGTTAAATGGTTTCCATATTCGTTTCACATAAGATTTGACTACACGATTCAATCTAATGGATAGGCAAAATTAGCACAAGGATTCCCATGACAGATCAGGTTCTGTACTTGTGCTTTTGTTAATATAAATATAGAGGTATATATATCTTTTGGTTTTAATTCACCATGGCTAGAGTAAAATATGCTTATCTCATCATGTTAGTTAGTTAGTTAGCAAGTACGTACTTATTGGATTTCTCTGAGTGACAATTTGTAAAGATATGTCCGCAACAAAAAGAGAATAACGACATAACAGTTGGAAAGGTGGGGTTTATATTTATCTGGCTAACAGTATCCTGTAACAAACAACAAACTTCCTCTTTGACAGTTTTAATTTTTATACCACCGGTTAGTTACATCCCGTACTCGTCAACGATAGTGTTTGAAACGATTTACCACGAGCTATGACTTTCATCGAACGAATGAAAACGGAAACTCGGATTTTTATAGCATAAGGATAACGGGAACCCCCTTTTTGCACCAAATAATCACAGCATCGCCATGCACCTTACACAAAGTGTGATCATCATCATGTATGCATCTCGTATACTCTCCTGCGAAACTAGTTCGCTGGTATCGGGAATACCAGCTGTCCCATCTTCCATTATGGACAAAATTTGCTTACTTGCTGTTCTGTACCATTATACAATTATTATCAACAAACTATGTTGTTAGTTACACTTGCCCATATTGCTTATCATGTTGTCAGGGGGTCAAAGTTGCAGTTGTAGATACGGGAGAAGACTCTTTGGGTGACAATGGGGTTGACGGGATTGGAACTACAGGAGTTGTGTTACTCCCCGACTCGGTATTACTATAAGGGGGCACTTGATCACATTCGAGCCTTAGGGTTGTTCTCAAAGCGTCTATGGACGCCTTGCGATGAGCCAGCGGTCCACCTTGTCCACGTGAGCAGAGCAGCAATGTTAAGGGTTTGTCCACATTCTTACCACTGACAAGAGGATGAGCACTGGCACTACCAACACCGCTGCTACTGCTACTACTTGCCACCGCCATTTTACTTACATCATCATTGAGAGTACTACTGGGTGACAAAGGATTAGAATTCCTAGTAGGACCTAGGGTTCCCTCTTCGGGCACATTAGGAGATGAAGGGAGGAATAGGAAACTATTGCACTGGGCAGTCATTATTGCAGGCGAAAGAGGAGCTGTACTAGTACAACTAACAACGGACCATTTCCGTTTCGTTCTTTGCGACTTGACACTTTGTTCCCTGCTTGTTGTTGGACTTGGAGTTGCACACGCCCAATTCGAAGCTAAGTATTGTCTCAGGTCGGACAGTGTAGTTTGCGTGGAGGAGGAACGACGAGCTCGACCTCTACCACTCATTTCAGCATAGTCGGTCACACTCTCTGGTTCCGAGCAGTTGCTATCCCTATGGACTTGAGCCCTATGTATAAAATACTGGGGGGACATGCTAGCACTCCTGGCACGTTGACCGTCATCCGGTACAACCAGTGTTGGCAACGGTGGTGGAATCGCACTTTTTTTCTTACTGTACAACAGGGCTGCGGACTCATGTAGCGTTTCGAACACAGAGTCCGACTCGGTGGAGTGAGTGTCCGAGTCCCAGTCCGAAGCTCGAGTTGGAATGTTATCACTACTCTCTGTATCGTCAGCGTAGCGCAAGTTGAGTCCGTCCAGTGTGAACTGGTGAGGATTGTATGAGTTCGAATGGATGCTACTGGAACCACTGATGAGACTTGCGGATCGTTCTCGACCCCCAGAGTCCCCACTCATGCGCAGGAGGGACGACACGTTAGATGTGATGGATGACGGTGTCGGCGTTTTGAGCAAGGCACCACCAATCCGACTGGAGAAGTTTTCACTCCCGCTGGGTGACATTGTCGGCGTAGGCTGTATCACGTGGATATCTATGGTGTTTTGGTGTAGTAGAGTCATTCTCTTGCCCGCGTTCTCCCCGAAACCGGTGAGCTCTTTTCCATGCAATGAAGACAGAGAGCATGAGCCTGAAGAAGACGTGGGCGAGTCTGCGGTGAGCAGGACTGCAGGATTCTGGGGCAGCATGGAACGGAACTCTTGGTAAAACTTAGGATAGTTTCGCAAGTCTGGTGGTGAGGGCGAGCAATGTCTAAAATGTGGGTTTGACGACGAGGCCCGCTCGTCTCCTTCCATACTGAGCACTAAGGGTTGGCTGGAGAGAAGTGATGTCGAGGGCGGCATCTGCAGTGGTGGAGCGCCCTCTCGCGACGACTTTTTGCACCTCGACTTGTACAACAAGGTAAGGAGGACGAACAAAAAGAAACCACCAAGTGTGCAAGCGATTCGCACGCCGGTCATGAAATCATAGTGAGTTCGGTAGTACTCCAGTCGTAGCGCCTCGTCGTTCGGCCCGTCCGTGTCGTTACTCTGCAAAAAAATGAAAACAATGTGTGTTTGACGTTACTCTTTTCCTTTTCCTGTGGTTAAGGGAAAAGTAAGTAAGCTATTTAGAACGAATATCTGAAAGGTGCAGACACGGGCGAATGCATCTATTATTGACTTTTGTGTACCGTCTGTGTCCAAAAGGATTTATAGATTTGTCTCCATACACGATACTGACTCAAAAGCCATAGTATGGATAAAGTGAAAGTTGGCGTCTTTCAAGTACTCCAATATAAGTGTCTACGAAACGGAAGGAGTGATGTGTGCAAGTGTAGTTAGTTAGTTCGTTAGTTAAGTTAGTAAGTTGTATACTATACTTTCACTGTGTATAGATGTGAGCAGTACTGATTAGCTACTGTGAGCCAGATGCTGCCTTTACTTCAGTTCCATTTGCACATTTTTCTAACCTGCATAGGTAACACCTTTGGGCAATTCAAATGCAATATCCTTTTGGCCGTGCTGACAGCTAAATCCAACGGATCTATTAGGAATAAGGCTAGACTCGTGGTTGGCAATCCTAACCGTTCGATTAATGGCATGCCTTTGGTTGATTTCCTCAGCTCGGAACTCTATGTTTGGGCTAATTTATTCCCACGCCTTGTCCATTCATTTCCGCTACTTTTTGTTGGCATGGATGCAAGAAGAAGCTATTTTTTCTCTAGCATGAAATTCAATTTTCAAAGAGCCAAAAAAGTTCTGCTTTCTTGATAATATAGCATTTTGGTTTGAAAGAAGTTATGGAAAAAGCTAACAGAATATAAATGAATGAATCAACTTGTAATACTAATTGGCCATTGTAAATGCTCTATGTTATGGTCGTAAAGTTGAATCCATAAGAAATTATTGCCGAGTCCTTTTGTTTTAAACGCAAGTTTGGTGAGATTTCCAAGCCTCTAGTTTAATTGTTAGACTTTATGGTGACGATGTTTGCTCTCACTTTTGCGGTAACATGTTCTCACTAATCATGATGATGCATAACCCTGTCGTTTATATCCTGTTGTTTATATTGGTGATACCTATATGAGTTTGGGACTTGAGAGAGAATTGACGTCATCTCATTGATTTTATTGGATTAAAGCAGTCCTTCTAGTTACAAAGGCTACCACTTATTGCTTTTGGGGTTTTGTCCTATCCAAAGTTTGCTCCATTCAGCAAGTCAGTTTGTGTCTAGTGTCTATAGCTATGAAGATTTTGCTGGACTTCAATCCGTGGCATGTATCAAAAAGTGGTTGAAAACTTTCTAGATTAATTACGGGACACAACTTAATATCATTGGTCTAACTGCCGGCATTTCATTGTACTTACTGTTTACTTTTTGTTATAAATACTAGAAGTGAGTTGGGCAGACCATAATGAAAACCCAACCCAGCCCATACCAAAAATTCTGAAAACGAAAAAACCAAGCCCCGGGAGAAAAAAACCCAACCCTGACCATAAAACTTAAAACCCAAACCCAGCCCAACTCACCGCAACCCAAATACAGAAAAAAACCAAAGCCCAACAAAACCCAAACCCAAAAAAACCCGCAGTCCAACTCAACACAACCCAAATACAGAAAAAACCCAAGCCCAAAAATTGCGAAAGAAAAACCCAGCCCAACTCAGCCCACGTAAAAAGAACCCAACTGAGCTCAGCCCAAAAAATCTAACAGAAACACAAACCCAGCCCAAGGAGAATAACTGTCGAACTGCAAATGGCCAATTTTCCTAATATTTTTTGCTTTTTTTCCCCAACTAACTAACTTAACTAAATAAGAAAAAAGATTTATTCCAGGACCATCCATTGGAAAAACTAGCATGGTCCTAAGTCGAATATACAGACTAACACTAACTAACCATGTACAGAGTTACTAGTACACGCATACAGGGAAAGCAGGTATGGTTTTAAATTTACGAGTTCAGTACACGCACTCATTCCTTGTGAGTGTGACGCATCCTTTTCACAGGCTGCCTGAGAATAAAAGCTCAAAGAGTGCTTGAGGCTTGGGCTCAAAGGCACGGGAGCTAAAACTTTGTGGAAATGAGAGGAGAAAAGGGAAATGAGTTGATGCATTCACTCACACAACCCTTGAGCGCTCTACATCATATATATATATAATAATATATACGTATGTATATAATACATGTGAGCACGTATCATCATCTTCATCATCATTATCTCTGTGAATAGTGAATGCTATATACGTGTATATTGTCAGTCAGTTAGAAGCCTGTGAACATCAGACCCCTGGGACGTTTATTTTCACCGTGCACGCTATGGATATTTGTAATGCATATACTCAGAGCAAACTAGTGAATAACAGGCTTATCCTATACAGGCAAGTTATTTGCTTGTGCTAATGCTAACTATTGCTTAGAGTTTAATTTAAACTTTGTGACCGTGTATCAGTTTTATACAACAAGTGATGAAAATGTACTATCCAGTGCAACGTGTTAATAGTCAGTTAATAGGTGCATACATGTACGTTGTAGTTGTATGCAATCTGGGGATGCAATCATTATTTGATACAAGCCAACTGCTATGATTGCTGGAATTTGTTTTGGTTAGATTGCATGAAATGAATGTTTATAGTTGTGCTAAGAATTTGCCCTTTGTATATATGATGATGATGATTAAGGAAAGCTATTGGTCATGTGTATGTGCACCTAGAGTTTCGTGTTTGCCCACAACGCTTTAAAGAAAATGATACATTGTTAGTTCTAGTAGTTATCGAAGAGTGAGAGGCTAGAGAATGAATAATTGTATTTCCCGTTCGTCTGGTTTTCACGCCAGATTGTGGCTGCATTTTATGAGTGTTTTCCCTTTCTCTCTGTCGCTTCGTTTTTGATGACCGCTACGCTGTTTTATTTGAATATTCATGAACGCATATGTGGGCTACTTATTATACAGCTAGTTAGTTAGTTATGTGGAAACAAAGCTATTAAAACCGCCAGAATCGTAATGAATGGGAGCTGTTTATATTTATAAGTTGAGCTGTTCGGTTTGTATTTGTGCCCGATATCCTAATTCAAAGAGTACATAAGGTTATTGAGCGTGTGTTCAGAAAGTTAGTGGGCAAATACATTAATCTTTCTGTGGGTGCATAACATATGCTCTTGTAGCGTTTCTTTATTTATTCCCTGGGCTTTTGTTCTGGCCAGTTCTCATGAACCTGGCTCCACTTATTGACTTACTTAATGCTTCTGAGGAAGACGTAAAGAATGGGAAAGGAAATTGAGTTGACAGCTCAAATCACTCTTTGGGTTACCCTTTTTTTCAGTGTCAGTGCACAGCGTCCAAACGTTTTTGCACCGTACAAAGCAAGTAAGCAATGAAGGTCTTACAGTCACCAAACCACACTACAATTCAGCGTAGTTGCATAGGCTTTGCAGACAATTTTTCCCCTTTTCTTTGTCTATCTGCAATATTTTCTGTATGATAAATTGCCGTATAAACCGCTTGCCCATTTAGATAAATAATGGATCTCATTTGCAGATTTTTTGGGCAACGGTCCCTTGCAATTAATCAATAGAGGTCACCAACATTCTTAGCTTAAGTAACAAACTGTATATATCATGTTCTAGCTGGTAGTAACGAAAAATAGCTCTTCTCTTGACCCACTTACTTATGTTTGGTAGTTAGCCTGTCGCCCAAACTTTTTTCCGGCCGGAAATCTTGTAATCTACGAATTTTTTTCATCCAAACAACTAGCTGGGCAGACATGATGCAGCATGACATGTATATATAGTTACTAACTAGCTAACTACCTAGACTAGACAGATCTTTGGAGAGATCAAGTTTTCATATGCACAAAAGAATATCATGTACCTCATCAATCAAACGACTATCGACGAATTTATCTCATCTCATATCAGCGGCTATGTATGCGCATGTAGTATCATGGTTATTAGCACTTGACGATGACGACAAATCTCTGTATTTTTCAGCAGTAGTACCTCAATTCCATTTGTATGGCCAATAAAACAACGTTTGTAATTATCAATGTGTATAGTTTACTTTAGTTAGTTGGGCTCGTGGAGTAGATCAATGTAATTAGTGCCTACATGTTTTATTTCAGGCTTGCAGGTTTAATGTACTGGATTGTGGATTAGATAAAAAAAGGATAAAAGTTTTATGCTTAATATTATCACAATGGGAGAAAAATTGAAAAAAATGAAAGCATTTTTTTGCAAACAGACTTTTTAAAATCTTTAACAAAGTCGAGAATTCATATTCTGTTTGCTTCGTAGAATGTAACATTAGTCTGTATATAACAATTGAATTCCCAAGATAGGACGAGAAAGCACGTTTTTGCGAGCTTGTGAGCCATGTATGTGAGGAGCTAGCTGTTGTATACTATAGTGTGTCCCAGAAGTAGAAAGACAACTTTGACGACGCTCATGTTTTTCATACAACA
>Ga0066648_10000549_pt1 | contig 24825 bp, 32 predicted proteins | sample CryGeyCG12114_NA_FD_59537 | JGI IMG/M metagenome (GOLD analysis project Ga0066648, IMG submission 59537) | Groundwater microbial communities from aquifer - Crystal Geyser CG19_WC_8/21/14_NA | ecosystem: Environmental > Aquatic > Deep subsurface > Groundwater | place: USA: Utah: Grand County... | reverse complement strand
TGAACGGTCCAGAAGCTCAAAGTTAAGCGAAAGTCAGAGCTTCTCTTAGAGTTGATAGGCGAATATGCACTATGCTTGATGGTATGCAAGCCGTACAAGTGTTGATGGTAGACAACGACGGACCTCAGCAACAGCTTCCAGACGAGAGAGTAGACTTGAATACGAACGATGCCGACTGTCGAGCTATGAGACGCCCGGTGAGCTGGCTCCGAACGGGCGCCCGCGGGACCTGTTCAGTAGTGTCTGCAGCGTGGCTACCCACGACTGGTTGCTTGAATAGGCAAGCGGTAAGCTGATCTAGCTGCTATACTAATAACGTCGTCGTTCAGGGAGTTACCAGAGTATGCTTGCAAACCGAAAGTCAAATAGAATGTGTTCCACCAAGCAGAGAAGTAGTAAGCAGTCCGTAAGTGGAAGACTACTAGTAGTGCAGGTAAGTTAACCTTTTGAAAGATACCAGGTCTTAGCTCAGCGGAGAAGCCACAGACTTTGAATTATATGCATGCAAGGCATGTGGTGACGCGAGAAAATGTGGAAGCAAGCGGTCTGGACTCGAGCAGAATCGGGTGCAGATGCGCAATGCAGAGTTAAGCCCCAGCTTCCTGATACTAGCAAGGCAACACCGGATGAGCTGGCAGGGAGCAAGGACCTGATATTCGCCGAGGAGTTAGCCTCAATCCTGCTAGATAGAATACGGAAGGAAAATAATGCAGAAACGGAAGAGGATCTAAGAACAGAGTTTTGATACGCAAGTAGGAACGGTGGTCGCGGCACGAGCTGCTGCGGCGACCTAGTCGAAGTTTAATCGTTTCGGCACCTGATCATACTTCAAGCAGTTAGTTTGATCAGCGAAGTGGACGCTGGTGATGCAGTCAAGCAATTATGTAAGATCTGTCGATCCGCGTGCATGACTATTCAGGCGCGGCGGCGCAAGGGTGGGCTTCCGGAACTCAGGGAGGAAGGTAGTGGTCGATGAGAAATTTTTGGCGGTACGTAGCCAGTTTCCCAATAGCTCCAGCACAACAACCGATGAACGTTCATTGCCCCCAACAATAGTGCAATAAGTGCCACCAGATGATTTAAGAAAAACAAGCGTGGACTGACCTGTCAATCAATCGAGCAGAAATCAAATAGTGTCCCTATGGTATCGGTGGGGAGGCTGCAGTCGCAAGGTAGCTGCTCAACGGTGCGTGCAATTTGACTTTTACCCCAGTAATCTCGAAGGTTTGTCGCACCGTAGTTACTCACGGAGAGCAGAGGGCTTATGCCACACTTGCTGCAGGATGGTTTTGTGCCTGGAAGTTTATGTCTGTTCCCTGTCCAGATCGCTATTTCCGCAAAGCCTGCAGTTCACCCTAGAGGTTGAGCTCGCCAAGGTCCAAAGGTTTCAAAGACAAGCTGCTTGATGTACGCAATCCCGGATGCTTTTGTCTTTGTCTTTTCGTTCTATCTGGTTTCAGCCAGTGATAATACCACCGACACTAGCGTACTCGTATAGTCGGCGCTGAGTCGGACGTAACGGCAATTGGTCTTGTGGGTTAACAAGTGGTGACGTAGAACAACTGCGAGCGCACCCTTTGGGCAGGCTTGTCTGTGAGCGATCTAGGTTTACGCGGTGTCTGAGGATGGTTCGGAGCTCTGCAGCAACGGTTCTCGAATCCGGAAGAACCTGGTGAGATTTGACTTCCCGCGCCGCGGCTTGGATCCAACACGATCAGATCAGAGTCAATATCCATACAGAGTATCCTGTATTGACGATACTGGCAAATTGGCAATTCTCGGTTTACAAGTCTTGACAGCGGAACCAGGATACTGTTTGAAGAGGTGCAGGGAAATTCAGATGCCAAAGTGCGTAGTGATTACAATGTGCATGCATGCACCTGCCGTTTTCTTTTTGCGAAGGGCATGTTGTTGCTACGTCCCTGCCAAAATTGAAGGTTGGATCTTGTCTACGACAAGCCGCTTCGGACGGCAACGAGCCTACAGCTTCGTGCATGCTCGTCCGGATTTGGGCTTCCTACGCGTCCGCAGCGGGTGCCGTGATCTTAGTTTGGCTATATGCAATGGCAAACAAAGGATGTTAGGCAATTTGAAGCAGGAGATACTCGGCTATTACGCTGTCGACGCTATTCTTGAGGTCCCCTTGTTTGCTAAAACATTTCAGCTATAATAAGTGGCTGTGGCACGGCCAGCAATGAACGATCTTTTCGAACCATCACTCATTTGGCCTCGGGCTTCTCGCGGTCGCCCCACCGCGGAAGTGGATGGCAAGTGGGTGAGTGACAGACACTGTTCTTACCCGAGACTTCGCCATACCTCCCCTGCTTGGAAGACAGGTTCTTTCAAAGGGGATGAGCCGTCTGCATCTGGAGTCGCGCTTTTTGGGAAATGCAAGTGCTGCAGCTCTTGACGAAGTTCTCTTGAGCCGGTGCATCAGGAGCTGTATCTGCATAGAACTACGTTGTACGTACTGAGACAACAATACCAACCACGAACGTCAGAACCTCAGCTTGCGGAAAGCTTTCTCCAACAACTGTGAGTGGCAGAGGCGATCAACCAGGATAACCTCAAGAGATTTTCAATGCCACGGCTCATGGTCGATCATTAATGGCTTCCGAGTTGCGTAGAATCGGCTGATATGTCCTCGCTTAGCTGCTCAGACGCATGCAAGAACGATCGTGTGCAGAGGTACCCTCCTACTACGGGGTAGTCTTTAATGACATCGTGGCATCGGAAAACGCGTCCACATCAGCCCCTTTTTCTGGCTTGTGCTTCATGTGAGCCTGAAACACGACGTTGTTGCGCAAAGGAGATGGAGGTCGGTTCCGTGTCCGTCACTTACGGGCCTTGTAGTAGAGGGAACAATCGGCATTACCCTTCAAGCTGCACGGGTATTGACACTTGAACATAGTGCTACTGGGATCATTCACCAGCACTTCGAAGCTTATGGCGCTTCTTGTCTATAGACGCATATCACCATCGAGCAATAAATGCAAAGAATTTGCTGAACTAGGATGTCTGCGTCGGGGAACAATTTGAACAAGGTTTGTGATTGGTTCACAGCTGACCTGATGTGTTCCCGCGGGCCTCAGATGGAAACGTGCACGCATGCAACGGAACTTGGGGTGGCTGGCTTGCTGCTATTGCCCCACCGCGTCTCGGCCTTCCACCGTTCGGTTCCTACGGCACTGAGTTTGACGATTAACCTGATGCGATGGCCCTGCACATGTGCAAAACGAGCTTTTCTGCCCGACACCTGCCGCAATTGAGGCCATCTACATATCTACATGCGTGCGCAGTCATGACCCGGTGTGCTCAGTCCATAGCTTCTACCGATTGACCGCCATTTCTTGTGCGATAAGTGACCTGTAGATTGCGCAAGTGTGGTTGGTGAACGAGCCAGAAATACAACTGCCCGCCCGCATTAGTGCGGCTAGACTACTGCTAAGAGTGCAGTTATACCAAACCGCATCGTTCTTGCGCTACCGAGCTTGTTGCAGCCGAATAACAAAGCTACTGGCAGCAACCCCTCCCGCGGGACCACTTCCTACATTTTGCTGGTGTACATGGCTCGCCGTCACTCGTTCTGCGTACGCTGGACGTTCCGAGATCATCGTGCGGTCACGAGAAACCTTTGCACGCATTGTATGGTTGCAGAGCCGACGTTCCGAGGGGATCTGCATATCCAGGTACATGGGCAACGGTCTTCCGCATGGGTGATTCCTGATGATCGACTTCAATGGATTTGGAAGCCGTTAAGCTAAGCCTTGGCTTGAACCACGATGATTCGTTTTCATCGGCTGAACCCCCGCTTCTTAGTAAGATGAGCGCAAGCTACACTGCTGATCTCGCCTTCTCTGAAGCAATATGCATATTCTTATGCGTGGCGCCTCGCAAGTTGTCCGGGCAAATTCCTACTCTAGAACGAACGGCAGAAATCTGCCCGTTATCTCGATATCGCTTCCATCTGATACACCTGGCGGCTGCTACCAACCCTGCCAGAACATCTGCTATCTACAAGTGTCAATGCAGGGAGTGAAATGTGCGTTGAGAACATCAGCAATTCCTCACAGTGGCTGTCTGTCAGGCCGCGTCTTCCGAGAAATGGATACTTTGCGAGCGCTAGTTGTCGCCAACACATCACCTGCTCCCAAATCTCGCATACGCTGCGTCCATGGTGCTCGCTGCGCTCCGTTCTAAACATGAACCATTCAAATTGGCATCGTTTGGCGACTGCCGAAGCGGCAAGAGCGGCTCTCGAACACGTGCAGAGGCTGGTGCCCATGGCAGACGCACTTGACTGATGTTTCAGCCGATTCATCTACCGGCTGGTCTCAGATGTCGGCTTTGTAGTATCATTCTGAACGGCCTATCACGTCGTCCCAATCTCCCTGTCCTCCCCAAACGAATGAGATTTGCGGCACATCATTTGCTGACGCAAACCTAGCACGAGAGCCAGGTGGAAAGACCAAAGACTGGTGGAACAATATACGCCTATGATCTGTGCTTTGCGACGGTACATCTATCCTGACCACGGTACTTACTAGGCGAGAGTCATTGTTTAGCCGCGGTAACATCCTGGCGAATTCTGGACAGCACTTGCAACTAGTTATAGACAATACGCGTATCAAACTCGGCGTCGTGCGATGCCTGACCAAGTTCGATCTGAGTCCTCACTATCGCCATCACCATCCCAGCGCCCATTAGCGGTGATGCAGGTCGTCATCTTATCAAACCAAGCTTTTGTGTAGCTGAATATCATTCGAATGCCTACGACATGTTCTAGGGCACAATTATACGAGATTTACCGAATGAGTTCGATAAGGGTCTAGACTATGACGCTTCGCTACATGATGCAGAAGCTGACGTGTTCGCGCTGCTGCATCGACACATGTCTATGTGGCATGACCACCATCCTCCAGCAACCTCCAATCAGCAGCAACATAACCTCAATCCGACACAGCATTGCTAGCCTTGTCGGCAAAGAGCCCATGCTATGCATTGAGACGAGTAGAGTCAAACACGACTTGATGCCCAACTTGTAGCACGCTCTCAGTCTCTGAAGAACCATGGGTGCTTTCCTTGTGCAACGTGTCTCTGCGCCGGGTAGTGAATAGGCACCGGTAAACCCGCCGTGAAGACTTCGCCGAGCGATCGCGCAGCCGTAGGTTGCATGGTTCCTCTTTCGTGGTGCATCACAGGGTAACAACCGGCGTCATGTCGCTCTGTTCTGGCACTGGCATCGACAGTGGCATCGGCACCTGTCCCGTCAGCGTCGCAACCTGGCCGGATTGTTCTTTCTACATCGATCTTCCTGCCGGGATCGCCAGTGGCTAGTAGTTTCTTCGGTGCGGCTTGCATCTTCGCTTGATTCTTTTCTGCCTCAAGATTTCGAATGTCGGCGGTCTTCTCGACCAGCACAGGGATCACCACACCGCTTTCCCAATTGCGACACGTCATCTTCGGCTGTCTCGATTTGCTGTCGACGACAATGCGGCCCCTACGAATATCATAAGTGTTAGTCCGTGATCAGCACAGGACACTCGCATAACCATCGGCGCCTGAAGTCAAGATAGACGACAAACAACGGTAGCGTGTCGATCATCTGCAGAACTCCGCGGGAATCTTACTTACCATGCACTCTCACTCAAATTTCCAGAACCGACATAGGCCCATCCCGCAAACCACTTTGCTTCGCCGTCAGTAGTTGGTACTGCTTTCGGCTGCTTGAAACGAACGTAGAGGCTCTGGATGCAACTTTTGTCAGTATGAATACCCTCAATATTGTCCGGCAAGGTACTGAGCGCATTCCAAGCGTTCCAATGTTGGCGCAAGCGAATGGAGCCATGTGTCAGGTCACCGAGTCACAGTGACCGACATCAAGATGACATGGACAGCTGTGGTAAGAACCAGCGACGGTGTTGAAGCTGACAGAGGTACTGGTCATTTGACACAAGTCAACAAAAAGCATGACAACCTGTGTCACGACTGTCGCGTTACCGTCGCTACGCCGGTCGAACACCGTAGTGGTATCGAGGTACAGCGACGATCAACTGCACCTCGTGCATGCATCATGCATCAAACGCATAGCGCCGTAACGATGACCGGGAAGTGTAACTTCCGCATCTGCGATCGAATGAGACATGGACTTTCCCAGAATTCGGCATTTACTTGAAACATCTTGAGCAGTCACACCACATTTGCAGTGCTTAATCGGCAGCCTCATAGCCGCTGGCGCAAGGTGTTGTGCTTAAAAGTCGACATCAGATCGGACTTGCAGCTTCCGCGCTGCAAGGTACTCAATGAGGCAATGAGCTACGGACTTGGCTTTTTCAGAGTTGTTTGACATCTGTGCTGCAGGGACCGAACACAGCTCGTAGAACACGATCTACGGCCAAGTCTAGCGGAAAGCGCAACGATTATGTCGAACACGAGGTCTGCAAGTATTGCCCCCACGCCGGAGAATATTTCCAGGCAGTTTGCATCAATACCCCTGCGACCAACCCGCGGCGGATGTAAGTGTCCAAGTTTGCGGCTTTGAAAATGCAGGGGGAAAACACCACCAAAACTTGGAGTCGTCTCCAGTAAGCGATATATCGTGTGTAGAACGCACAACGGGCAAGTACCGAGTAGCGCAGCAGACGTAAAATGACACGGACGAGGAAACACGAGCAGCACGTACCTTGTTATGCATCAAGATTCCATCGTCTCTCACACCCACACAATCACACAGGATGTCCCTAATCAGACCGTTTGTTTCCCACCACTTCTTCTGAAAACAGATTGTGCCTGCTGCGCTCGGCCCCCCTTTCGACCTCTTCACTGTCTCATCACTCGGGAAGTAGATGCGCAAATTCTTCTTGATGAGCTCGTCGAGGTTTGCGTCGTCGTTGCTTGAGCTTGAGCTTGACTTGCCGCCTTTCGTAGCGGCGGCGCTTCCGATGATAGTGGGATCTAGTTGGCCGCATGCTGCTTGATAGAGTTGGCGGACGAATGGTATGCTGAGGTTGCCAAGCGAAGAGGTTATGAAGTCGAGGCGTGGTGGATATGAGGGGTCAGTAGGTGTGATGGAGAGGCCGAGGGAGTGAACTGTGTCTTGCAGTGATAGCAGACCTGTACGTGCCGCATCACCCTGGACTATGGAAGCCGAGTTTTGTGCTTGACCGAGGATTCGTGATTCAGAAGCGCCTTGCGACATCTTTGTAGAAGCCATACTGGCGCCAAAGAAATTCTTTCTTCCAGGTGAAGGAGTGGATGAGGCCTGTAAGGCACGACTCCCGCTCACTGAATGCACAAAGCCGACACTCCTTGTGGCATCAAAGTCGAAGTTCTCCAGCTTTCTCAGCACATCCTCCGTCACACTCATGGCTCGGATCTGCTTTCTGACCTCCTTTGCGAATTGTGGCTCGTTCTGTACGACGCGAGCAGCCTTTTTCGGCGGCAAATCCACAACGAAAACCGCGTTCTCCATGACACCACCAACACCCCAGTCAGTAGGTGTTAGATTCGCGCTTGGAATCACGAGTCTGCAAACGTCTTCGCCACTTGCACTGCTATCATCCTTGAAGAAAAGCAGCATGATCTTGCTATGCATATTTCCACCCCCACCAAGACACTCCGGCATCACGAGTCGCACATTCGGCACGCCTGCAAAGTCCTGGTGTAAGAGCCGTCGATGCTGGTCGTTTTGTGCGTGGAGGACGAAAACGAATTTTGTGGTTGCGGTGTTGAAGTGTGGCAGAAACCAATCGAAGTCGACTATGAAGGAGGAGGCGAGTATTGACTTGAGATCGAGGTTAGGTGATGGCGGCGAGACGACATCCCGGAAAGAGATCCCTTCGAGGCCGCTAGACAAGTGGCGGGACGGGTGGGAGGTGAGCAGGATACGTGGACTGTTAAAGGAGAATGGATTATCTGGGGGATCTCTGAGCGCCGTGGAAATTCGTCCCGGACTTGCTGGACTTGATGCCGACGCGACCTTTGTTCTGCGTAGTGTTGGAGGAGGTATTTGTCTCGGAGGGGGAGATGGTGGCTGATCGGCCATCCCACGTTTTCGTTTGAGACGAGCGAGTCTGTCTGCTTCCATTGCTTTGCGGTCGAGGCCGAGGACACCTCCAAGCGCTTGAGGGGGCGCTGAAGTCGCTTTCGTCTCTGACTCATTATGCTCTTGGAAAGAACCTGGCACACTCACTCTAGGACGGAGCGAGACAGTGGGGGCTTGGTCCACATCACCAGAATCATGACCGTCTAGTTTTATGTCCTTCGTCAATGATTTGAGCCCAGGACCATTGTGTTGGCTCTGTAAGGACATTGCGATGGCCATTTTGAGATCCTCATCGTCTGACTCCAGATCAATGGGCGAACGATGCGCTTGACTCTCGTCATCACCGGTCAAATCGATGATATCCTCCATCTTCGTAGATGAGGTCGCTCCCCAGAATCTGCTTGTAATAAGAGTTGGTACCAGTGGAGGTGGTCGAAACTATTTGCAGTCCGTGCCTGTCTTCAAGCACGAATATCTGAACTCCCTAAACACCGTCCCCCCGAAAGATTCGAAACCCGCTTAAACATCGAAGCGCATCCAAAAAGCAAGCGTAGTAGAAGCCCAATGTTGTTCTTAGGTAAGGAGAACAGTGGTGAGGTACGAGGGCGTGGGTTTGTTGCAATGTCACGTGAACGCGTGGGAAGCACCCGCGTGACACGCGCCTTGGGGAAGCCTAGGTGCCTAGGCATGCGTTACCTCCAGGAAGCCTGAGATCACTGCCTGCGAACAAAGGTTCAGCGCTCTTGAACCCTAACACCACACCTATTACATCATATTTTGTTGCAGTCCGTGTCTGGACACTACCTAGGTAGGCAGCATTTCTTTCCTCCATGCCACCGTGTCACGATCACTCCACACATGGGTTTCACGCAAAGCATGGTTTAAGGCATATCTCTGGTATTATTCAACCCATAAAGTTCAAGGGATGATGCCGAGAAGCGTGTCCTTGTAGGTTCAGTGCTAACAATCACCAAATCCTGGCACGACTCCTCCCGATAAGAATGGCATCCTCCCACTTCGCGCTGATCGTTGCGCTTTATTTTGCGATCTGTGCCTCAATTGTATCAGCGGGAAGAGTGACGAGTCCGAAGAATGTTCCCAAAAATGCGATTCTCCTCTCCAATGTCGAGTCGCTTACCTTTCGCAATGGCAAGATGACCACAGCAAGACGAGCGTCGCCCGTACCACAGCTCAACTGCGTTGGCCCCAAGAACGTATGCAAGATATATAACGTCGAAGCAATGCGCTGCACTAATGAAGGCGCGGACTATGATGCAGAGAACATACAATGGGCATGCCGAGCAGACTTGCCAGAAGAATTCAAGCTTGGGAGCACTGATGTATCGTGTGAAGGATATGCTTCGAGTGATGACCCCTACGTCCTCAAGGGAAGTTGTGGTGTTGAATACAGGCTCTTGCTCACGGACAAGGGAGAAGAGAAGTTTGGCAGCGGCAGGCGTGGGAGCAATCCATTCACAGGTCATGCTGACGATGGCGAAGACAGTACAATCGCCCGAGTCATCTTCTTCGCCATCTTCGGTGGCGTGTTATGTACTATCATTTTCAAGATGCTTCGATCGTGTCGGCGCAACCCTCCACGGCTTGGGGGCGCAGATGGACGGCCTCCAGGGTATGGTGGGGGAGGTGGTGACGATAACGGTGACCCCCCACCACCATACGACTCGCATGGCTACAACCAACCCTGGAAGCAGGGAACTTACGGCGCTTCATCCAGGACTAGTGCAGCTGGCTCCTCGCGCACTGCTGGCCAGCAAGCAAATCAGGGCTGGCGACCTGGTCCTTGGACGGCAGCAGCAGCGGGCGCAGGTCTTGGCTACGCCTTTGGTCGCAATCAAAGTCGGACGCAGACACAACCGAGAGAACCAATACAAAGATCCAATGGTGGTTTCTTCGGCGGAGGTGATGGCTATGGTGGAGGAGCAGGTCCAAGCAACACCAGATCGTCCTCTTCATCAAGCTTCTCGAGCAGTAGACACGAGTCTACAGGATTTGGTGGCACGTCCCGGCGATGAGACTGAAACTAGAATAGCCACTCGCAGGAATATACAATCCGGAACAGTATTATACGACGCTGCTTGAGTTACAAACCGATCAGAGTAGCTCAGACGACGACTAATATCAATCCTCCGCAGATCAGAACATGGTTCGAAAGCCAGCAGAAGAAGTTGCTGAACGGACGGTTGAGCAGATACCGAGGATTGTGCCGAGACCCGGCACACCTCAGCAGCATTATATGGATGGCGCGTGTTATCTTCTACTGACCATGTACTCTGCTTCATCTTCGTTGCCTACCATCTTCGCTCTCATTTTCGTGATTCTTCAGGTAATCCAGAAGGCCTTCTATTTGGTCATTTCCATGTTTAGCGATTCGTTCTGTCATATATACGACCTTTTTATAGAGGCTGGCATGGGAAACACGGGCCACCCAAACTATTCTTGCAGAAGCACGTTCACTGGTCGTTGGCGTCCAGTGAACGAGCATATCATATTTCGGGCCGCTGCCTCACAAAGTCTTCGCCAATATCCCGCACTTGTCTGTGGTGTTACTCTGCACGTCTCAACACAAATCGATGGTGGCGATCGGCAGAACGGCCTGCTTCCGCGTTAACACCAAAGCCACGCGGTTGTAGTCTAGCTTTGATTAAGGCAGCTGGCTTTGATCTCAGATATGCGGTAGGTCTTGCTGTATCAGATTCTGGATTGTAGTCATTCTTCTCAACCTGTCGCCTGGCGCCCCCTTGACGCTCGTGTGTACCTGAAAGAAAGCGACGTACGATCGCTGTCGTGGTGAGGCATGACAGGCTACCTGAGTAAGCTGGTCACAGCCCCCACTCTTCTTTGTTGCAGTGGTTCGTGCTCCATATGCCTCCGCTCGTTGCAAGGGCTTGCTGGAGTCGCCTTAAGATCATCGGTTCCGAACAAAACCCTTCCTTGACCAAAATGTTTGGTCAAGTTAGCAATTTTCAGCTGCGTCCTTAGTTGCTGGAAGCGTGTACATCGCTCAAATATTCATCTCGGGCAACGTACGTAGGGAGTGGCGATACTGCGGTTGCACCATCCAGTCCCCAGTGTTTCGCTAAAACCGGGTCTCCTTGCCAGATACCATAACCAGGAATATGGTACTTTAGGAATGAGACACACAGGCGTCATGAGCTACCTGGATCCCGCGTTGTAGCAGATCTTACAGGTCGCTCGTTCCCTTCTTGCACTGATCGCTGGCATGCCAAGCGTAGCAGGATTGCGGTGCTGCCTGCGACGAACGTGGCCTGATATAGGATTGATCCGTCTGACAGTTGAATGTGCGGATTAGACAGTGCATGTTGAGAGCATTCGGGCCGCGAGATACAGCCCGTAGGACGCCAATATGCCATGCCCTCAAGTCGATCTGAGTCGACGACGTAGCAGAAAATTCTGGCAGCAAGCTGACATAGCTGTTCCCAAAATTCTTGTCAATGTCGAAGGAACAATGCCAGAACGACGCCACGCTTACAGACAAGGCCGTGCACATCTGTAACCACGTCAGTTTCGTGTACATGAAAATTGCGTCGTATGTGCGGTGTTGGCATTTCGGCCACATTCCTCTACCACAACCGTAAGTTGTACGAATGGTGAGGATCTGCGTGCATTCTGAAGCAATCGCTCCGTTGAACGCTTTAGGAACCACGGTCTTCCAAACATCGTCTAGTGAAGTCAGCTAGTTGATCTTCGAGGTTCGGCACCCTAACAGATAGCCACGAGCTACAAAACAGTGTAAGCATACCCATCTATCTAGAATAAGAGCAATTCTCGCCTGCAATACCTCGACTGATAGGGTCGTACAAGTCATTTAGTTCCGCCATGAGGGAAGTGAGCTTTCGGATGTAGATGTATCAACGACGACGCAGCTCACCACGACATACGAGTGATCATGCATATCTGCATGCGTGCTTGCTCGGGTCCATTCACCTTATAAACAAGCCAACACGATTGTCGATCAATGAATGATTACCACAGAGATACCCAAACTCTGGATGCAGCAGTCTCGGCTCTGCTGGGGCGCCCTCAGCTGGACCTATGCTGTGACGATGTTGCTGGAGACAACAACGGTGTTGCATAAGGATGTTAGGGGAGAGAGCAAGACTGCCGAAGAATGGGAGTGCCTGACTGAAAGACGCTCGTCACAGCCCCTTTTTGACTCGTGCGACGCGGAGCTTAGCTATAGCAATCATGTGTTTGCGGGTGAGACGTGTAGCTCCGGCCAGGAGCAGCAATATTGCAATGTTTGATGTTAGCTCAATGCGTATATCTGGGTGCGCATAGTCCAGAAGTCATGGTCCTGTGTCTGCAGTAGTGGTTCAAGCTCGCAGGCATGATAGGAGCACTTGAATGGTACCGAAGCGGCGGATGAAAGACAATGGAGATAGTGTCCGGCCAAGCTTGCCTCGGACCAAGAAACAGCGTTTACATTGTTACTTGCAATTCAGTTGCGTCGTCTTGGCGACCTGGCCCTTTCTCGGAAACCCTTTGCGTGGTAGTAGACCGCAGAAGTCTTCGTGAGCATTAGCGTAGTTCCACGATGGGACGGTATGAACTATCAGTCAATAGTGTAGTTTGCCTTGTCGTAAGTTGAGTACACCACGACAAAGCTGACTCTATTCCAGCTACATCTGCTTTTACCTATCATCTGGTTGAAACGAGCAACACCTATCATAGTATACGCTAATACGTGAAAATACTTCCGCGGTCTACCATATAGATCAGGTCGAATCGAACTTTTGTATCGCGAGTGATTGTGCTCATAGCTTCTCCGCCAATATGGTACATGAGTCTTGGATGAGTGAGCAATGTCTAGAGTACATCTTCGGCCCACTCCACTCGAGGTTAGCTCTGTGGATTGAAAGAGCCAAGTCTAGAATGGCGGTGGCCCATTGTTCATGACCTGGGATGTTCTAGTAGGTAAGCGTTTGGAAAAGTGTGTAATCCCGGGACAACTGATGTTCTTTGGATTCCCCACGAAGCGTGCAACGCACTTACATCTCTGCCTCCACCGGCCCAAGGTCGGACCGATGACTAGTCCCATACGGGCCCGGGTCATTGTTCCGACGTCTCAGATCTTCTTTGCGCCAATGGTATCACGTGAATACTTTTCAGCAATGGTGTCGCGCAGATCTAGATGTAGTGGTCTAGAATACACGATTCAAAGGGTACTTCGTTTGTTCAGTGCCGCCGTCTATCGTCTGTATCACTCTCTCACTGTGCATGGGTCTTCACCACTTGAGCGAACTGAGTTGAGAACATTTTCGAAAACGCGTCGGCCGAACCATCACACGATTGCTACAATTCAGTCAGCAAACAATTCCACCGCCACGTGTGTAGACTTAGTAGCGTCAGGAGGCGAACGATCAATGACGAGCTCTTTCAATGAAGCTGGCCTGCGTGCGTGCACAGCACACCGATGTAGGACGCATGCCATTGTGTTGGACCAATAGGAGGCCGTTACTGTACAAAGCATGGACACCAAAAGAAACGCAACGGATGTATTATCCTCGAGTAAAGTGCTTCTAGCGATTTGCGAATCTGCTCGCGATTGAATGCACCACAATCCGAGCTGCCTACCTAGCTATGTACTGCCTCAGATCACCACCACCTTCCCGAACAAGCAACATGTTGAACGTGCTGGTGGCTAATTCGAAGAATCGACGATCCCAGCCACAGCTCGCTTTGAGCCTCGTCCTCTCCGTCCCAGAGAGATCTAGCTTTGATGTCGGCGGGGCAGATGCCAAGATATCACTGGTTAGGCTGGCTTGCCGTCTCGGCAGCTTTCCTCGACAAGCTTTCTGCCGGATAAATGACGCGAAGGTGCCATGATTGGACGTAAACTCACTCATGCCCACACGGCTGTTAGCATTCACAGAATCGCTCATATAGCAGCGCTAACAAATCTCTTGGGCCCAGCGCGTGCCAGATTGCCATTGTTCGCCATCGCCAGCATCGCTGATTTGAATTCGATCGACTCTTAATGCAGCGTTTACCGTCGTAAGCGGAGATGCATGACCGGTCCATACAGCGTGTTGGGCTCGTATTCTTGTGATCAGTCTTATAACGACGTACAACAACTCTCTCTGACGGTCCACGCTCTCGAGTGGCCATTCCAAATCGCAAGATAGGCTCGAATTGATGCCTACAAATGCCCGTCGCATAGCCCCGGCCCTTACGCCGACTGCTGAAGAGGCGGCGTCCATCTTGCGGCCGTCTTCAGGCCACTCTGGTAAGTCATCAGGTATCAAGCGAGCCAGCACTGCCTGCCAAAATTGCAAGCAAATTAAACGGAAGGTAAACGAGTCTCGTCCTCGATTCTCTCACAAACATGCTATGGGCCGCCTGCAAAAAACCCTCTGACCAGCTGGGTACAAAGACTTTTCACGCTCAGGGCATACCCCGAACATATGCTCACGTATCTCTCAATAGTGCGATCAGCACCGTCCCTGCTCGAACTGCTCGCGGACAAACATCGACTGCGTTTACGATGAGGGGCAAGATGGTCGCAGACGAAGTGCCAAGAAGCGTGCCGTTGAGGAGCTAGTGCTCAAACGCGAAGCTCTTGACACGCTCCTTGAAGCATTGCGCATTGCCGACGACAGCCAGCTGCACCACCTCTTGCGGCTCATCAAAAAGGACGCGTCTTTGGACGATATTATACAATACGCCTCTGTGGTCGACCAAGTCTCCAACGACCGACTTGCATCGGACACTCCTGAAACGGACCAGTCGCGGAAGATCAAATTACTCAGCATTAGTGCCCTCCTTTCCGACAATCCTCCAGTCAGGGTGCCTGCTGCAAATTGGACTACGGTGACCAAGGACAGTGAAGTCGTATCCCACTTGATATCCATCTATTTTACCTGGTATCATCCTGCATATCCATGCGTTGTCCGCGATCTCTTCGTGCGGGAGATGATTACGGGTGACCGCAACAGCCCGTTCTGTTCACCTATACTGGTGAATGCGATGCTTGCTACGGCTTGTGTGAGTAACGTATCCACCCGTCAAGGGTCGCGAACTGACATCTTTTAGCACTTTTCGGACAACAGTGGCGTTCTAGAGACCTTCAACAAGCCTGCGAGTCGTGGTCTGCACTATCTCAAAGAAGCAATGAGATTGTGGGCGGAAGAAATCGAATATCCTAGGTTGAGCACATTGCAAGCTGGACAAATTATCGCTACAGCGTAAGTATTGAACGTCTCTTCTCTTGCAGGATCAATAACTCACACCTTCCAGGCTTACTCTGTCGGGGCGCGACCGACTCAGCAATGCCTACATTGATCAGCTCAATGACATGGCAGGTGACATGATGTTCAAGGCTAAATGGACAGGTAGCATGAAGGATTTCGACACGGATATGCATAAGTCCATGAGCCTCGCATTATGGTCGCTTTATATGCAGAGTGTGTAAGCCTGCTCGTTGTCCTCGGCATGCCCGCTTCGCTAACAAATGCTAGGGGGTATGGCTTAACTTTTATGAGACCTCGGACCTACCCGAGGCCAGAGATTGAAAGACTTGCCGCGAATGACCCTATATTTGAGACCGGTGGTAGCTGGTTTCCATACCTGACGTCAAGCCCACTGCACATACACACTTTGGCAAGTACACAAACTTGCAATACGACCTGCACGAGATCGGCGCACGGATATCGGATCTTCTGTTCACTGGCAGAGGCAGTAACCCTACAGATGGGCAAGAAAGGCTTGATAGCCTAGACGAGGAGTTGCAATCCTTCTCTCAACATCTGCTTCCGCTCGATGACGGGACCACCATAAATCCGCACAGTATGGAATTGAAGCATGTATTTCCTTCTCCTGTACGGGATACCCGCTAACCCCCACAGCCTTGCATACCACTGGTTCAGGATTTCCCTCTTCAATTTCGGGATCATACCGAACTCGCCGCATCTGTCACCTATACCGAGTAAGAGCTTTCAGCGTCATGCTCGACACGAGTGCATGGAATCAGGTCTGGCCATGGCAGAACTGTTCAGGAGGTGTCACCGAGGCTTAAGCCCGAAGCACATTCTGATGTGGATGCCCCAAACGGCCGTCACTGCAGCTTATGTACTTTTGGAGGATCTCGCGGACCCGCGTGTGCAAAGTCTTTACTACGACGTCTGTTTGGTGATCACCTCTGCTTCGCGGCGCTGGTTCTGTATGCGGGGCCATGCGCGTATGCTATTGATGACCGCGGAAGAAAAGGGATACACCATCCCCGAGGATGCGAAGAAGATCCTGAAGAAGGTTGCAGTGGACAGTTGGAACGACGGCGACCACAAGCATTTCGAGGCCAGCATATTCCCAAATTACGTCCTTACGAAGGGCGAAGACCCCAGAGTAGCAGAGATGGGTGATTTGCTGGAAAGGTGGAAGAATCTTAACATACACGAAAAAAATGCTGGAAGGCTGACAGAGCCCACGGACGCGGACGAAGTACCTTCAGCCAGAGGACCACTCACGGAAGAGGGCAGCGAGGACTCGAGTGACATGGAGCTTGATGGTGTCGGGCCGGACTGAATGCCATTCAAGGTCGCCGAAGAATTATGAGGCTATTGGGTTTCCGGGGAAGAGCGCTATTCATAACTTGACTGCTAGGCATCAATCCTCGAACGAAGCGAAGAAGCGCTTTACGCTTGCATAGGAGATCCAGCTTTCGCACAGGTTCCATATTCTCATCCTTCGATAAAAGTCTTTCTTTCCGGACGCCACAGCACCGAACCTGGACAAGACATCCACACAAGCAAGCAGCCCGTCCTGACGCACGTACCAAGGTCTTGAAACATTGCTGCCCGCTCGCAAGACCGGAACTCCAAAGCACCCCCCGGTATTACTGTCGTACAAGAGCTGTCCAGACCGTGATACGCTTGTGGGTGTTAGGCTCTGTCCACCGAACGCCCGTCCTTTCAACAGCATCGAACCGCCGGGAAAGAAGCCCGAGGAGAAATCGAGCAGGGGAAAATGCGGAATTCTTCGCTCTCACGTCCTCCGACGCTGTTCTTCTAGGTATGGCGCAAGGAGTCAACGATAATGGAGCGAGGCATGACCTAGGAGGAAGTGGAGATTCCCCGCAGAGAAGCAGACACGACTCAGTCCTCCCCTGTGTCGATTTGAGATCCGTTAAGCAGTGTCCCACTCCGATGTCGAGGTTCTGAAAACGAAGCTCGTGTGAGGTAACTCATGTCACTGCTCAGTCGCTTGAGACCCACACCCAATTGCAATAAGTCCTCGGCTGTCTCTTTCGGGTCGGACTACTTTGGTTTGCGACCGATATGCTGCTGCGGATCACAACAAACCCCTTCTGATAGAGAGCAACCGAGGTCTAGCCTCCTGTGGTGAGCCACAATTGCGGCGTACGTGGTATTGGCTAACCAGATCTCAGCTTCACAATCATGATAGGGTCACAGATTTCCGAAGCGCTGACACCGCTAGTCATCAAGTGTAGAGCCAAGAAGGACATCTATACAGCCCCAGCTGGAGGTCCAGTCCGGATTCTTGACACAGAAGATATGCCGTTTGAAAGAACGTCGATCTTGGACGGCAAGAAGCTGAAATTACCGCGCTCCGTCGCCACCCTTATGAAGCTTGTCGATGGCGATGGCGATGGCGCGGGCGCGGCCACAAAGCTGAAAGCTCTCCCAACGAACAACACGAGCCCGCATTCCTCGACCGTTGCCGAGTCCGGGGCACCGCCGTGCTTCAAGATGATCACATCTCGAGACAGTAGAAGAACCACGGCGACACCATCCAGCAAATCTCGATCAACGCTTGGTGACTTCCTCTCTTAGGCCGTTCGAGATCACAACTTATGATCGTGACTTGCTGTGAGGCCATGGCATCGTCGACATTGTATACAAGCCGGAGGACGATGGGACATGGGAGGCCGGTCAAGCGACGGGTGACAATTGACCACCATGCTGGGACGAGCAGCGAGTGATGCGGAGGCCTGCGATGATCAACTCGACGCAGCGTATCACCTTCGCGCGGCGGCTGAAGTACAGAGAGTGTTTGGAGAAGCCTAAGACACAAGTCCTGTTGGAAGCTGATGATGACAGTGAGATTGAAGGTTGAGGGTATTTTGTGTTGGGTCAGCAAGGGATGTGAAGCACTGCAGTCACGATCCCGGCATTCGAATCGTCGTTTGACGGACGCGAAGAAGGCGGCACGTGGAGGTTCTGGAGACCGACCCAAGGACATGAGGAGCAAAGACAGAAAAACTGCAGCAGCCGTAGGTACCGACCATACAATGCTCATGGCTCGAGCCAGGCACGTTTGGTATCACGTTTGATAAGCATCGGGCTCGATGGGTGTTAGGTCAACCTTCGGATGAGGCGAATTGCACTGTCACTGACAAGTTGTGGACCAAGTGAACGGACGTCAGAGAAAACAACGTGAATCGGCCTTAGCAGTGATGTTTGCATATCGATGTAGAAAGCGAGAGATGACAACAAGTGACCCTCCCAGGGAGCTGCTCGTGAGCTGATAAACGTCGACTCCAATGTCTTCGACGGCTGCCTCAGGCAATAAAATTGGCATTGCGTAAGGTAGGCGGGCGCTTCGGCGGGCACTTCGGCGGGCTTGTCGTTCCGGCGGTCGACCTCCAAAGCGCATTGCACCTGGCGCACCTGCATTAAAGCATCACAGTCATTTCCTGGGACCGTACCAGTCATAAACACCGATCGCCGTCAAGACTCCTCCTATCAGCTCGTCGCTCGATCTATACCACAGTTCTCAACCGAGTCACTAGCAGACGGACCACTCGAGACTACCCACCAGACACTTCGATCCAACTTCCGGCCCACTGCACAGGCTCTCGACGCAACAGCTTTCTCGAGCACAACCTCAGCCTCAACCTCAACCACCCACCCACCATGGCCAACATAAACTACCGCACCCTCAACATCGACGCCTACGACCCCGAATCGTCCTACAACTTCGACCTCACCACCCTGCAACCCTCCAGCCTCCCGGCCCCGTCGACATCCGGCGAGTCCGCCCAGACCGCCACGCAGGTCCGACAGCTGCTGCGCGCAGGCGACAGTCTCGGCGCGCTCTGCAGTGCGCTCGAGACGGCCCCGCTCGCCGGCGACGAGCAGGCCAAGCAGGTCCATGCCACAACGGTGATCGAGGTGCTGCAGGGGATACGGCAGAGCGACGCAAGTCGGGTATTGGGCGAGCTGTTGAAGCAGCCTGGCGGCAATGCGATGGCGGACACCTTGATGAAGTATATTTACCGGGGCATGGGGAGTGGTGCTGGCGGCAGTGCGAGTAGGGGCATGAGCCCGCAGAGCACGGGGGGTGTCGATGGGGTTGGGAGGGGCTTCAGTCAGATACAGGCGAGGAACACGGGGGAAGGCGGCAGTGGGCAGGCGATGAGTGTGTTGTTGAGTTGGCACGAAAAGTTAGTCGAGCTAGTGGGGGTTGGTGGCATTGTGAGGGTCATGAGTGATAGGAGGACTGTTTGAGAAGAGCCCATTTGAAGAGTGTTAGGAGATTGCTCATCGCAGAGTCTTTGCTAGCATGATATGGCCCCGGGAAGTCGTTGACTATCCACCGACAGGATTGTAGAAGAACCACGAGCATGTGGAACAGATAGAAGCATTACCGGACGTTAGTCCTGTTTTCGTGCGGACAATGGCGACCCAAACAGCCGCTACGCATAAGAGACTATGATCATTGATTCACTAAGTGTCCTCAAGCTCTTTTGCAACGTGCCAATCGAGGTGCTCCAGGATCGACGCGTCGTCAAGACACGCACTACACTTCGGATAACGGTAGAGACTGCCCTCTCAGTCCCCTCTCAGACGCGTTTCCTGGTTGCACTTGCTGGTCCACGGTCAGATCTGATCACGTTGTAGACCCCAGAAGCAGATGATCCTAATCTTGTGCGCATGTCCTGCAATGATGTATAGAGAAGTTGAGATATCTGGTCTGTGCTAAAAGCCTTCACAACCTGCTGACCTAGCTTTCCGCCGAGACCACGAATCTTGATGAACTTGTACTCTGATAAACGCATGGAGTGCCCTGGTCCGCACGACTGTCTGCTGGTTTGGCTTGTTGCAACCAGCTGCGAGCTTTGCTAGGCTCTTGTTACGGGCGATGCCAGCGGAGTATGTGTACTTCAGCTCACTGGCGATCTCCCGACGAATGGCTCGAACTATCTCAGATCCAACATTAATACTAACGTCGTCCCCGTCAGGTGGATCGAGCTCGGCCTCAGCTTCAACAGCAATGACCTTGTCCGTAAGCCAGTCTAGAATCGAAGTTGGAAGCAGTGGAAGTGGCGCGTCATCGTCCTGCGTTTCAACGCTGGCGAAGAGATCAGGATACCGCCAGATGATGGTTTCGTGCACTTGAGCAGATAGATCCAGGAATACCTCGTCGATACTAGCCTTCTCAACCCTTTGGATAGGAGATGGTGGCAATTTACTCTTGATCAGGTCAAAGGCTTTCCGCGACTGCAGCCGATAAGGATCGAGGACAGCCTTATCCGTCTTCATATGTTGTCGGACGTCTGGTCTGTAAGCCCACGAGGAGTCTCCTTCTCGCCAGGTTGCAACGTGTTGCAAGACTACCTCCGGACACCGCAGTCTGGCCTCGTCTGGCGAGATGATCCGCTTGAGACCAGCGGCCTTTGCGGCATAGTTGAGAGCTATGACTGCGTTCCATTGCTGTACGCAAAGAGGTTGATCTGGAGGGAGGCCGAGCCGTACAGTCTCGCATTGAGCATAGAAGGCGTCGAAGTCAATCAGGGCGATCACTCGGAGGGGACAGGTGGTTGAAGATCGCCCAAATTTCTTAAATCGCCATAGGTAAAGCGAGAATCTGACTCCTTGTCTGGGCAGCTGTTGGAGGCTGCAACGTCGAGAGGGGGCATTCAGAAGCCAGTAGCGTACGAGCAGGGGTTGAGCCCGCTCGAACATACCTTGATTAGCTCATCGACGGCGGCGTTCAGCACGATTCCTGCTTCTGATTGAAGCATTTGGGAGCATAGTGGCGCCGGATTTTCAGACACTCCTCCCATGCACGCCAGGTTGGTCCAGGAAGTAGGGATGGAGGATGATCAATGGACTTAACTTAGTCAAGCAGGAGGCCTTGTAGAGTAGACAGCCTTCAGGCATCAATGACGAGAAATGCCGAGGCGGGAAGTGCCTGGAAGATGCCGCCAAAGCTCATGCAATTCCTCGGTGGTGTCTGCAGCGTTCTGGTTTCGCAGTTGCGTCAACGTTCGTCCCGCCATTTTGTGAGTATTTGGTTCTCGTGCTGGACCATGCAAGTGCCATAAGCCCATACCTAGATATGCTTTTATGAGTAAGTCTCGAGTGGCGCGATAGCAGCTACAACTTGAAGCGACCGCAAGGTCTCCAATCATGCTGGAGTTTCGCACCCAAGGCTTCCAGGGTTATGCTGTCAAGTACTCTCCCTTCTATGACAACCGGCTGGCTGTCGCAGCCTCTGCCAACTACGGTCTGGTGGGGAACGGCAGGCTATACGTGCTCGAACTAACACCCAATGGCATCCAGTGCTTGAAGTGGTATGTGCTGAGGGCGAGAGCGTGGCATTCCCACTCTGACGTTTGAAACAGGTATCCTACTCAAGATGCGCTTTACGACGTCGCTCACTCCGAGGTCCATTCGAATCATGTGCTCACATCGTCTGGAGATGGTTCTCTCCGCCTATACGATGTTTCGCTGGCACCAGAGTTTCCCATCGCCACATTTCAAGAGCACTCGAGAGAAGCCTTCTCATGCAGTTGGAACCTGACCTCCAAGGCTACTTTTGCCTCCTCCTCGTGGGATGGCAATGTGAAGATATGGAACCCGGAGAGACAGCAGAGCTTATTGACCCTGCCAACACATTCTTGTACATACAGTACACAGTGGAATCCACATACTGATGGGGTGCTGAGCGCAGTCTGTTCAGACAGCCACCTCAGAGTATGGGATCTCCGTACACCAGCCTCTGCGAACAACCACCTGGTCCTCCAGATACCTATTCACTCCGCCCCCAACACCATAAATAACGCCAGACTGCAGCCGACTTTTCCTCCCTCAGAAGCGCTCACTCATGATTGGAACAAGTATCGGACAGATGTCCTCGCTGCAGCTGGCGTTGATCGCATCATTCGCACGTTCGACATACGCCAGCCGAAGGGACCGGTGCAGCTTCTCCAGGGCCATAGCTACGCTGTGAGAAAAGTAGCATGGAGTCCACACCTACCAGATCTGCTCCTCAGTGCTAGTTACGACATGACATGTCGAGTGTGGTCCGATGGTGCTGGTGCATCGGGCAAACCAGCAGCAGAGCTAGGTAACATGGGCCGACATACCGAGTTTGCTACCGGCGTCGACTGGTGTATGTTTGGCAATGAAGGCTGGGCTGCAAGTTGCGGATGGGACGAAAGAGTATGTGTATGGGATGTCCGAGCTTTCATGTCTGGCTGAAGCATCGCCTGCCCAGCAAGCTTTCGAAGCCGTTGTCGTACCCAAGGCTCACAAGCCCATGTCGCTTCGGAATCGTCCACATTCGCGAGGCCAATCGCCGCGAGCCAGATGGAGGCAACAAAAGCAATAAGAGGTCCGTCTCCATGCGCAGCTCGCTGTCAGAATACCAGGCCTTGCTTGACTACCACGTCCCTTGTAACCTCGGAATACGCACCAATGTGGGGGTATTGCTGAGTGGGTCAGTTTTCTCTGGAAGCTGTCTTCACCTCTACCGAGCACAAACAAGGCCCTGCTGTGGAGGCCGACGAGAAGATCACAAATGCACATATCCTCAGCCAGTTGTCTTTCCGAACGACCACCATATGCACCTTCTTTATTGGTGGAAGCTAGCAAATAAAGTTGTTGATAAAGCTTCGCGCCACATCCAATCAAACGAGCAGAAGCTAAGAAGCCCCGCTAGCTTCGACGATCAGCCGGCTGCCACTCCTGCATCGTGCCAGGCCCCAAACCGCTGATAGGATACAAGTGGCCACGAGACCAAAGGATAGCATAAGCTCAATTGCGCCGGTGACCGGCGAAGCAGACACAGAACAAGTATGTCTCTTGGCAGTCCATAACTCTCGATGGTGCTGTGTACAAAGTGCAAGCTCTGGCAATGATCGTCACGAGAGTGCGCCAATGGCTATGCTGAACGAAGGCATATGCCAGTTGCTAATGCCGAAGAGGAACATGCGCGCATCTTCTTGTATCTTCATTTGACCTTGATGCGTACCCCAAGGTAGCACTGTGATCTCCACGGGGAGCTTTGAAACCATGTCCCACCACACCATTTCCGTTGCATACGAGCAGCACCTGAACTCTACAAAACAACTCTAAAGACCATATAAGTGTTCGTTCCTCCCGCTTCATACACGAGTACTTCATTATCCCACAATCGTTCGCTTCGGAGACGAGACAAAGGACAGCCTCCTGCTCATCTACCCATTCATTATACCAAATCCCAAGATGAAGTTCTCAAATGTTCGTGAGCCGTTCTTGTTGTTCTTGTTGCGGAGTGTTTACCTAATCATTGGATAGATCCTCTCAGCTCTAACAGTACTGCCGGCCGTCTTCGCTCTACCAGCGCCTGTACCTGCTGCTAGATCTGTCGAGGTTCGGGAAAACCCTTCACTAACATCGACTCTTTTCTCGCTTTTCGAAAAGCGTCAGTCTTGCGCAGAGACCTGCGGTAATGTCTGCTATTACCAATCAACAATCGACCGAGCTGTGTCTGCAGGATATCAGCTCTACCAACAAGGGAGAGAGGAAGGCGGCTATCCTCATACGTACAACAACTATGAAGGCTTCGACTTCCCTGTCTCGGGCCCATACCAGGAGTACCCGATCATGAATGATTTCCAGGCATACGATGGTGGCAGTCCTGGCGCGGATCGGGTGATCTTCAACACCAAGGGTGTTTACGCTGATACGATAACACACACGGGCGCATCGGGAAATGCCTTCGTTGACTGTTCATGAACACGAGTATAAGGGGAGGACACGTTGAGGCGACAAGTGCAAAGACAATCTTCATCGGACGGAGTTTTGGGGCAGTAAATCTTCACGCAGGAACAATATGTTATGAGAGTCTTACCGAGGTGTATGTTGCGGCGTGTTTCGTGCATCTTCAATTACCCGGGCTCATGATCTCGCGCGTGGTTCTCAGGTTTCTTTGCCAACACTGCAGCTCACTCATCGGATCTCGGCTACTTCTACATAGCAAACACGAACAAGGGTCCAGCAGACATGCTCTTCACCGTTTCTTATTGTCACTACGACGCTCCGCGGTAGTTCCACCGGTCACCGAGCCGTATAACCATCGAAGCTGTTCGAGCGGGCAATCCACATGCCGTACGTCGAATAGCTCGCAATGTTCCCTCTGTCGGCCAACATTGACTGTGATGGCAAGACACAACTAACGGCATCTGTCCGCTTGCGAGATGACCCGGCTGTCTTGTCTAGCACTGAGCGGGAGGCACGAGTTCTGTCTAGCCTAGGATCCATCGAGATCACCGTTGATCCTCGCCTCCCCTCCCCTCAAAATACCTCGATCTCAACGCCTGACTGATTCCACTGACGCGGTTCGCCACATTGCCCACCGCACCGGCCGCACTCGGCCCGACACCCCCACCCATCGTCATAGTGGTGTTTCCCATCCCGCTCAGCAGGGCTTCTTCCAGGGCCGACTGCGTCACGCTCGCGTCGTCGAGGTCGCTGAAGCTACTGCCCATGCTGGGTGATGTGTCGGAGCCGTGG